>ERZ802831.883-NODE-883-length-15267-cov-22.2724_pt1 | contig 15267 bp, 10 predicted proteins | sample MGYA00345655_ERZ802831 | MGnify/ENA primary metagenome ERZ802831 (study PRJEB30503, sample SAMEA104212376) | marine metagenome | biome: Westerlies Biome; feature: [SRF] surface water layer (ENVO:00010504) within the epipelagic zone...; material: water...
ATTGCTGTGCAGATTTGACCGGCGCATATGCTGTATTGCTGGCGTGATTGCTGGCACGATTGCTGGGGGCTATATGCCACACAGTTTCACAGCCATTTGCCGCGAGCGGCGCACCAAGCAAAAACACTGTGACCCGGCTTGCTTCCGCGGCTAACTGTATGCGCCGTATCAACCGCATCCAGTAATCGGATGATTTTTGCATCCCGTCATATTCAGCCACAACCGCGGCCAACCCATCGGTACGCGCAATGTCATCAAGCGCCGCCATCCGCCGCGCCGGATGCGGTGTATCAACAATCATTAACCCTGCCGGATCCAAGCCAAGAGCAGCCAGCCCGTGACCATATAGCATGCCAGCCCCGCCAGCACTGCTGGCCGGACACCACACAACAGGGCCAGCTGGCTTGCCGGTCGCCGATAAATGCGTCACCAATCGCCGGACAAGCGCTGTTGCAAAACCGCTCACCACACCATGCGCCTGCATCATACCGCACAGCATATGCACACGGCCCAGAGCCAAACCACCAGATAAAGCCGAATCGAGAGGCTCAACAGCCAATGGCATTAAATGCCGCGCAACACGCCCATCAATGCTGCCAATCTGATTTTTCAGATTTTCCAAATAATCGTTTTTAATCTGGCTGTTAGAGCTGTTTTTGGAAAAGTTTTTAGCTCTAAAAGCCTGCTGTTTATTGATCATCACAGCATATCTCCAGCAGCGTTTTCATGTTTTTTGTTCATGTTTTGTTCTAATTTAAAACACGCCATAGGTCAAGACATGCGAACGCGCATACAAGCCTGTGACAGACCCGATGATGGACGGCGGGAGGAAGATGTTAAACAGGGGTTATTTTGGCAGTTCACTCTCGACAAGACGCGCCCAGTAGCTCGCCCCGGTTGCCAGCACCTCATCGTTAAAATCATATTTGGTATTATGCAGCATGGCGCCTTTTTTCGCCGGGCCGGCCCCCAGCCAGATATAGGCACCGGGTTTTTCCTGCAGCATAAAGGCAAAATCTTCGGCCCCCATCGATGGATCGGGGTTGGTCAGGATATTATCCGCCCCGACAATGCTGCCGGCGATGGCAGCCGCACGGTTGGCTTCATCGGCATGATTGACCGTCGGCGGATATCCCGGCCGCCAGTCAAAATCAATTGCACAGCCATAAGCGCGCGCGGTGTTTTCGGCCAGATCCTGAATGGCTGTTTGCAAGAGGCTGCGAATCTCAGGGCAGAATGAGCGCGCGGTGCCACCAAGGCGCACCACATCCGGGGTGACATTAAACGCACTGCCCGATTCAAAAATCGTCACTGAAACAACCGCTGGCTGCATGGCTGGCACGCGGCGCGACACGATTGTCTGTAAGGATTGTACCAGCGCCGCGCCACAGGGAATCGGATCCACCCCCATATGTGGCATCGCGGCATGGCCGCCAACACCTGTGAGTTGTATTTCAAACATATCCGCCGCTGCCATACAGGCGCCATGATGCACGCCAACTTTACCGACATCCATGCCCGGCCAGTTATGCATGCCCCAAACTGTACGCATCTGAAACTGTTCAAAAAGCCCATCCTTGATCATGGCTTCACCGCCACCACCACCTTCTTCGGCAGGCTGGAAAATAAAATATACGGTACCGTCAAAATTGCGGGTTTCGGCAAGATATTGCGCCGCGCCCAACAGCATTGTGCAATGGCCATCATGCCCACAGGCATGCATACGCCCGGGGGTTTCGGATTTATGCGCAAAGCTGTTCATTTCCTGCATTGGCAGGCCATCCATATCAGCCCGCAAGCCGATCGCCGTATCCGAATCACCGGTGCCGCGCAACACCCCAACGACGCCGGTCTTGCCCATCCCACGGTGAACCTCTATGCCAAATGAGGTCAGTTTTTCGGCGATAAAATCTGATGTCCAAATCTCTTCATAAGAGGTTTCCGGATGCTGGTGCAGCAGGTGCCGCCAGCCCCGCATTTCACCCTGTCGATCAGCTATCGAATTAATTACCGCCATTGTTTTATCTCCTGACCATATGGCCACATAATGGGCCCAGCTGATGTCACAGATGCCACTGATGCCAATGACGCCAGCGCCGTGGCGCCTGACCATGATTATCTACTGTGCCGCAGTTCACGGCTGGCGGTCAACCCACCCACACCGACAAGGTGCCGCATCCACAACGAAAAAATCCGTGCGGATATCGCGCCAAAAACGGTACAGCGAAGCGGCGCAAAAAGATCTGTATAAATGCGATAAAGCAGCCAGCAGATGATCGACAAACCGGCAGAAACCAGCTAACACAATGAGGTGTCGAATGAGACAAATGTAAGGTCGTTGCGAAGATAGGTTTTTGCCACCATCTGCGCATCATGAGGCGGTTATTTTATTGGATCAAAAGTGCCGGTGTGACGCTCTATGTGCAGGGGCAGACCCACCGGGTGAGAGGGTAACAGATGGCAGACAATCAGCCAGACCGGGGACAACGCGGATTGCCCGGCGGCAAATCACGCTATTCAGCTTTTGCGATTGCCAAAAACGCGGCGTCTTACCATCAGGATTGGCAGCGCGCATGGCGTGATGCCGAACCGAAAGCCGAATATGATGCGGTGATTATCGGCGGCGGCGGCCATGGTCTTGCCACAGCCTATTATCTGGCAGCCGTGCATGGCATGACGAATATCGCGGTGATCGAAAAAGGCTGGCTTGGCGGCGGTAACACCGGCCGCAATACCACCATCATCCGGTCAAATTACCTGTGGGACGAATCTGCCGCCATCTACGAACATTCAATGAAATTATGGGAAGGCCTCAGCCAGGATTTGAACTTTAATGTGATGTTCAGCCAGCGCGGTGTTTTGACCATTGCCCATAGCGAGCATGAATTGCGTGAAATGTCACGACGGGTGCATGCGATCCGCTTAAATGGCATTGATTCAGAAATTCTCGGGCCGGATGAAATCAAAAAATTTGTACCCACAATCAATATTGATCAGTCAATCCGCTATCCGGTGATGGGCGGTTTCCTGCAGCGCCGTGGCGGCACCGCCAGACATGATGCCGTGGCCTGGGGCTATGCCCGGGCTGCCGATGATCTGGGTGTTGATATCATCCAAAAATGCGAAGTTACCGGGCTACGCCGTCAGGGTCGTCGGATTGTCGGGGTCGAAACCAGCCGCGGATTCATCAAGACCAAAAAAGTCGGATGTGTTGTTGCCGGGCATTCCAGTGTGGTGGCGGCGATGGCGGGTATCCGTCTGCCCATTGCCAGCCGCCCATTGCAAGCGCTGGTATCAGAACCGATCAAACCGATTCTTGATACGGTCATTATGTCAAATGCCGTGCATATGTATATCAGCCAGTCAGACAAGGGTGAAATGGTGCTTGGGGCTGGCGTCGACAAATATAATTCCTATGCGCAGCGCGGCTCTTTTCCGGTGCCTGAACATATGCTTGCGGCGGCTGTTGAGTTGTTTCCGGTGCTGTCGCGGTTACGCATGTTGCGGCATTGGGGGGGCATTGTTGACACCTGCCCGGATGCCTCGCCAATCATTTCAAAAACAGATATTGAAGGCCTGTATTTTGACTGTGGCTGGGGCACCGGTGGATTTAAGGCAACACCGGGATCAGGTCATGTCTTTGCTGATTTGATCGCCAATGACCGGCCCAATAAAATTGCCGCTCCTTATGCGCTGGACCGGTTCCGGTCTGGATTACTGATTGATGAGCATGGCGCCGCTGGCGTTGCGCATTAGATGGTCTTTCAGGAGATTTTGCTATGATGTTAATTGAATGTCCATTTTGCGGCCCCCGCGATGAAACCGAATTTTCATGTGGTGGCGAGGCGCATATTGCCAGACCGCTTGCCGAAAACAAAATCAGCGACGCCGATTTTGCTGATTATCTGTTTATGCGGGACAACCCAAAAGGATTGTTTTTAGAACGCTGGCGGCACAGTGCCGGGTGCCGACGCTGGTTTAATATGGCACGCGACACGGTCAGCCATGATGTTGTCGAGGTTTATCCGATGGGCGCGTTGCCGAAAACCGCCGCTGCCAAATCTGTGTATAATACAAGCTGGCGGCGCGATACGGCTGCTGAACAGGCCGCCAAGCCAGCCCGTGCCAGCCAGAAACAAGCCGCGAAAGCCAGAGGAAGTAAATAATGTTTAAACTTGGCAAACCGGCGGCGCAACTGGCCCGCCTCAACCGCGCCAGCCGTGTTGATCAGACGCGCAGCATAAATTTTACTTTTGACGGCAAACCCTATACCGGATATGCCGGCGACACATTGGCATCAGCGCTGTTGGCAAATGGGGTGCATCTTGTCGGGCGATCTTTCAAATATCACCGGCCACGCGGCATTTTATCGGCCGGATCGGAAGAACCAAATGCGCTGATCAGGCTGGGTCGGGGTGCCTATGCCGAACCGAACCTGCGGGCCACGCAGATTGAAATTTTCGAAAACCTATACGCCGAGAGTCAAAACCGGGTGCCTTCGCTGGCATTTGATATTGGCGCTATCAATTCGATTTTGGCGCGGTTTTTCCCCGCCGGATTTTATTACAAGACCTTTATGTGGCCAGCGGCGATGTGGATGAAATATGAACATGTCATCCGCCATGCCGCCGGGCTTGGCAAAGCAGCGGATGATCACAATGACCCAGACCGCTATGAAAAAACCCATGCGCATTGCGATGTGCTAGTGGCTGGCGGTGGCGCTGCCGGATTAATGGCGGCGTTACAGGCAGCCCGCAATGGTGCCCGCGTTATCATTGCCGATGAGCAAAATGAATTTGGCGGTTGGCTGCTTGCCGAGGCCGGCATTGAAATTGACGGCAAACCGGCGATTGACTGGATCAGACAGATTGTAGATGAGCTGGCCAGCATGCCCGAGGTAACGATGCTGCCGCGTACCACCGTATTTGGCTATATGGACGCAAACTATCTGACGTTGAACGAGCGCGTCACCGACCATCTGCCAGACCGGCCGGCGCATCTGCCACGCCAGCGGCTGTGGAAAATCCGCGCCAGACAAACCGTGCTGGCACAAGGCGCGCATGAACGGCCACTTGTTTTTGCCGGCAATGATCTGCCGGGGGTCATGCTGGCAGGTGCGGTGCGCAGCTACATCAATCGTTACGCAACGCTGCCGGGCCAGCGCGCGATCGTCATGACAAATAATGATGATGCCTACCGCACCGCGATGGCTTTGCATGACGCCGGCGCCCGCGTCACCATTGTCGATTTACGCGCCAAACCAACCGGAGCTTTCATCCGTGAAGCCACCGCCGCAGGTATCGAAATACTGGCCGGACATGCGGTGATTGCGGCGCATGGCAACCGCCGGGTCGCGCGGGTTGAGATTGCCCCGCTTGACAGCACAGCCAGCGTTATTGATGGCGATATCATGCATCGTGACTGTGATCTGATTGCCATGTCAGGCGGGCTGTCGCCAGCTGTTCATCTGCATTCGCAGGCGCGTGGCAAACTACAATGGGATGACAAAAAGCTGTGTTTCAAACCATCGACGACACATGAAGCCAGCTTTAATGCCGGGGCTGGTAATGGCACGTTTGATCTGGCAGGGGCGATCAAAGAAGGCATCAGATGCGGCGCGCGTGCCGCCAAAGCTGCCGGATGTAAAAACAGCATGGCGGCGACCCCAGACAATTCCCTGCCAGACATTTCCCTGCCAGACATAAACCTGCCAAAACAGAGCTGGGCCCCATTGGCCGCATGGAAAATTCCAAATGGCCATGCCGCCGGAGCCGGCCCCAAAGCCTTTGTTGATTTTCAGAATGATGTCACCGCCAGCGATGTGAGCCTTGCCGCCCGCGAGGGCTATCAGTCGGTCGAGCATTTAAAGCGTTACACCACAATGGGCATGGGAACCGATCAGGGCAAAACATCGAATATAAATGCACTGGCGATTCTGGCTGATGCTCTTGGCAATGAAATTCCCGAGGTTGGCACCACAACTTTTCGCATGCCCTATACCCCATCCAACATTGGCGCCATCGCCGGGCGTGATATCGGCGCTTTATTTGATCCGGTCAGGCTCACCCGCATGGATGACTGGCACCGCGATAATGGTGCCACATTCGAGCATGTTGGTCAGTGGATGCGCGCCTGGTATTACCCGCAAGCCGGCGAAACCATGGCCGAAGCCGTTAACCGTGAGGTTTTAGCAGCGCGGACAACGGCGGGTCTGCTGGATGCCTCAACGCTTGGCAAAATTGATATTCGTGGCCCGGATGCTGCCGAATTTCTAAACCGCATTTATACCAATGGCTGGAGCAAGCTTGCCATTGGCCGGTGCCGCTATGGGCTGATGCTGAAAGATGATGGCATGGTCATGGATGATGGCGTCACCACAAGAATAGGCAAAAACCATTTCCATATGACGACAACCACTGGCGGTGCGGCTGGCGTACTGGACTGGCTGGAAGAATGGCTGCAGACAGAATGGCCAGATTTGAAGGTCTATCTCACCTCGGTCACTGAACAATGGGCCGTCGCCACATTGTCCGGGCCAAATGCGCAAAAAATTCTACAGGATGCCGGCATTGATATTGACCTGTCATCGGCGAATTTCCCGTTCATGTCGATGCAAAACTGTCATATTGGCGGTTTGCCTGCGCGTGTGTTCCGCATTTCATTCACCGGTGAATTGTCGTACGAAATCAATGTGGCGGCGCGGCATGGTCTGGCCTTGTGGACACATTTAATGAAAGCCGGCGCGGCGCATGGCATTACCCCTTATGGCACCGAGGCCATGCATGTGTTGCGCGCTGAAAAAGGCTTTATCATTGTCGGGCAGGAGACCGATGGGTCAGTCACGCCGCATGATCTGGGCATGGACTGGATCATTTCGAAAACCAAGCCCGACTTTATCGGCAAGCGGGCACTGGCCCGCAGCACCATGGCCCATGACGACCGCAAACAGCTTGTTGGCCTGAAAACATCCGACCCGCAGCAGGTCATACCCGAAGGCGCGCATGCTGTAATCGACCCGAACCAGCCACTGCCGATGCAGATGCTGGGTCAGGTGACATCATCTTATTATTCGCCAAATCTTGGACATTCGATTGCGATGGCGCTGTTAAAGGGTGGGTATAATCTGCACGGCCAAACGGTGTTTTTTCCACTGCTTGATGGCAGCGTGATCGAGGCGAAAGTGGTTGATACAGTGTTTTTTGATCCAAAAGGAGAGCGTATCAATGGCTAGCACATCTAAAAAAGCCAGCATGTTGCCGGGCCGCAGCGCCTTAGCCGGCAAGCCAGCCACACGCCACGCCAACCCTAAATTTAGTCCCAGTGGCGGCAACCCCGGTGACAGTAAGCCCGGCTTGGTATTTTCCGAAATGGTGCATCTAGGCAAATTAAACCTGCGCGCCAATAAATCGGCAAGCACACAGGTCAAATCCGTCGTCGGTTGTGCGTTTCCGACGGCTGCGAACAGATTTTCCTCGGCTGGCGAACGCCATGTTGTATGGCTTGGCCCGGACGAGTTTTTGATTATCTGCGAGGCGGGCAAAGACGCGGAACTTGCCAGCACGCTTGAAAGTGCCCTGAAGACCCAGCATTGCGCCGTGACCAATATCACCGATGCGCTTGCCGCATTCCATTTAAAAGGCACTGCGGTGCGACAGGTTCTGGCAAAAGGCTGTGCGATTGATCTGCATCCCGGCAGCTTTACCTCCGGCGATGCGGCACAAACCCTGTTATCGCATGCCGCGGTGACCATGCTGGCGGTTGCAGACAATGAGCTGATCGTTATCTGCCGCACCAGCTTTGCGCCGTATCTGCATGACTGGCTGTTAGACGCGGCATTGGAATATGGCGTCAAATTCACCAAATAAGCACGCATTGTAAGGCTTAGCAGATTTTTGTGCGAATGCTCGCTTGCTGTCGTTTAGCCGCTGCGATCGTTTAATAGTCAGCGTCGGGCAGTTCTTCCATACGCTTGGCGATAAAGCCCCGCAACGCCTCGTCAACAGCCGGGTCAATTTCCGGTGCGACATAGCTTTCCAGCATATCGGCAAATTTCTTACGGGCGCGCCCGGCACTGTCAATGCTGCCTTCTGACGACCATTGCTCATAAGTCGTGTTATCAGCCATTTCAGACCGCCAAAAGGCGTCTTCAAAATTAGCCTGCGTATGGGCTGACCCCAGAAAATGCTGCCCCGGGCCAGTTTCACGCAAAGCGTCCATGGCCTGAGCCTGTTCGGACACATCAATCCCATCGACCAGCTTCGGGATCATCGTTAACTGATCCGCATCAAGGATCAGCTTTGCGTAATCAGCGACCAGCCCGCCTTCCATCCAGCCGGCAGAATGCAGGGCAAAATTCACCCCGCCAAGCACCGTTGGGGTTAATGTATGGGCGGATTCATAGGCGGCCTGCGCGTCGGCCGTTTTCGAACCGGTCAAAGAGCCGCCAGAGCGGAACGGAACGCCAAGCCGGCGCGCCAGCTTGGCACAGCCATACAGCACTTTTGCCGGTTCCGGCGTGCCAAATGTCGGGGCGCCAGTCTGCATCGACATCGAGCTGGCAAAACTGCCAAAAATCACCGGTGCGCCCGGATTAACCGCCTGCGTAAAGGCAATGCCACTCATGGCCTCGGCCAGTGTTTGTGCCAGCGTACCGGCGACCGACACCGGCGACATCGCACCGGCCAGAATAAATGGCGATATGATAACAGCTTGATTGTTGCGGGCATAAACCTTGAGTGCGCCAAGCATGGTATCATCCCATGTCATTGGCGAATTGGCGTTGATCAGGCTGCTGATCACCGTATTGCTGGCGACAAATTCCTCGCCAAACAGGATTTTTGACATATCCACAGTGTCTTGCGCACGGCTTGGTGCGGTCACCGACCCCATATAGGGTTTGTCCGACCAGCGTTGGTGCGCATAGACCATCTCCAGATGGCGTTTTGTTACCGGCAGATCCACCGGTTCGCAGATGGTGCCCCCCGAATGATGCAGCGCCGGCAGCATATAGACGATCTTCACAAAATTGCGAAAATCTTCCATCGTCGCATAGCGCCGCTCATTATTCAGATCACGCACAAAAGGCGGCCCGTAAACCGGCGCAAAAACCGTGTTTTTGCCACCAATCTCGACCGTTCTGGCTGGGTTGCGGGCATGTTGTGTATACTGGCTCGGTGCGGTGCTGCATAATTTTCGGGCCAGTCCACGTGGAAAACGCACACGCTCGCCCTGCAAATCACACCCGACATCGCGCAAAATCGTCAGCGCTTCCGGATCATCCCGAAAATCAATACCGATTTCTTCCAAAATAGTTTCGGCATTATTTTCGATAATTTCGGCAGTTTCGTCACTCAGAATATCGAATGGCTCTAAATTTCGGGTGATATAAGGCAAAGATGTTGCGGCGCTGGTTGCGCGCGCTTGCCGACGGGCATCACGCCCCCCACCCCGACGACCACGACGATCAGTTGCAGTTTCACTCATCACAGATTCCTATCTCAAAGCCACCAATTAGGCGCGCAAACGCTGGTTATCCGGGTCATAGGGCGATTCTTCCAGGATTGTTGCCCGCAAGCGCTGATCAAGCACATCAATCATCAATTCAGTGCCGACAGTCGCCAGATCCGGCCGCACCATTGCCAGCGCCAGCGATTTGCCAAGCCGGAATCCATAGCCACCACTGGTCGCCCGGCCAATCACCGTACCATCCGGCAACATGATCGGGTTGCCACCAATGGCGTCAGCATCGGTGGTGTCATGCACTTCAAGCGTGACCATCGCATTCGCAAATCCGGCCTCTTGCCATTCACTCAATTGTTGCCGCCCTTTAAAGTCACCCTTATTCAGATGCACGAAACGGTGAAGCCCACTTTCCAGCGCGGCATATTCAATCGACAGTTCGGTACCAACAAGCCGGTATGATTTTTCCAGCCGCATGGCGTCCATCGCCCGGATGCCAAATGGCTTGATACCAAACTCGGCTCCGGCTGTCATAATCGCGTCGAAAATATGATTTTGATATTCAATCGGGTGGTGCAATTCCCAGCCCAATTCGCCAACAAAATTCATCCGAAACGCCATCGCCGGGGCAAGCCCGACTTCAATCAATTTGCCCGACAACCATGGAAATGCGGCATTGCTGACATCGCTGCGGGTAATTTTTTGCAGAATATCGCGCGATTTTGGCCCGGCCAGAACCAACACGCCAACAGCATTCGTCAGATTGTCAAAACGCACCGACCCATCATCCGGTAGGTGTTTTTTGATCCAGTCATGATCCAGCCGCTGGCCGGCACCAGCAGAGACCAGATAAAAACTGTCATCGCTCTCACGCTGGATGGTAAATTCAGAATGCACACCACCGCGGTCGGTCAGCGCATGGCACAGCGCCACCCGGCCAATTTTTTGTGGCAGCTTATTGGCCACAAGATAATCCAGAAATGCCGCCGCCCCGGGCCCTGAAATACGCGCCTTGGCAAAGGCAGACATATCAAGCAATCCCGCATTCTCGGCAACATTGCGCACTTCATTGCCAACATGTTCAAACCAGCCAGAGCGGCGGAATGACCAATGGTCTTCCTGTGCCACACCATCCGGGGCAAACCAATTGGCACGCTCCCAGCCAAATTTCTGACCAAACACAGCCCCCAGATTTTTCAGCCGGTCATAGCATGGCGCGGTACGTAGAGGCCGCGCCGCCGGCCGTTCTTCATCCGGATAATGCGTGGTAAACACATTGGCATAGGCTTCTTCATTCTTTTCGATGAGATAGGATTCAGAGGTGTAGCTGCCATAGCGCCGTGGATCGACACCAAGCATATCAATCGTTGGCGCACCATCGACAATCCATTCAGCCAGCTGCCAGCCCGCACCACCGGCTGCGGTGATACCAAAACTATGGCCTTCATTCAGCCAGAAATTCGGCAGATCCCAGGCTGGCCCGACAATCGGACTGCCATCAGGTGTATAGGCAATCGCCCCGTTATAGACTTTCTTGACACCAACCTCACCAAAGGCTGGCACACGTTCCATGGCCGACAGAATATGCGGCTCCAGACGTTCAAGATCTTCCTGAAATAATTCATATTCCGACTCATCGCTGGGGCCATCGACATAACAGGCAGGTGCGCCTTTCTCATACGGCCCCAGAATCAACCCACCGGCCTCTTCACGCATATACCATTGGCCATCTGAATCGCGTAACACACCCATTTCCGGGGCGCCGTCGGCGTGCCGGGCTTTGATGTCTGGATGCGCTTCGGTCACGATATATTGGTGTTCCACCGGGATCACCGGAATATTCAGCCCGACCATCTTGCCGGTCTTACGGGCAAAATTGCCGGTCGCACTGACGATATGCTCACAGGTGATCTCACCCTTGTCAGTCGTCACTTTCCAGCTGCCGGAATCGCTCCGCTCAATCGCTGTCACCGTGGTATTGCGGTATATTTCTGCGCCGCGGTCACGGGCGCCGCGTGCCAGCGCCTGCGTCAGATCAGCAGGCTGGATATAACCATCATCCGGATGCCGGATGCCACCAATCAGGCCATCAGTATTGCACATCGGCCAGTAATGTTTGATCTCATCCGGCGTCAACAGCTGAACATCCACACCGATGGTGCTGGCGACACCCGCATATTGGCGATATTCGTCCATGCGGTCTTGTGTTGAGGCAAGCCGGATATTCGATACATTCCGGAATCCGACATTCATGCCGGTTTCTTCCTGTAGCTCCTGATAGAATTTAACCGAATATTTGTGGATCTGCCCAACCGAGTAGGACATGTTAAACAGCGGCAACAGACCAGCCGCATGCCATGTCGACCCCGATGTCAGTTCCTTGCGTTCGACAAGAACAACATCACTCCAGCCTTTTTTCGCCAGATGGTAGAGCGTGCTGACACCGACAACACCCCCTCCAATAACAACAACGCGCGCATGCGATTTCATCGAAACACCCTCATATGACAAGATGTGGCGAGCCGCCAACTTCATCAATAAGGGTTAAACTTACGCGCTAATTGGTAAAAAAGCGTCGAACAAACGACCGTATTTTGACAAATTTGGGCGATCGACCCGGTCAAATGAAGTGACGCAGATTAAATTTAAACGGATTTGCCGGGCGCACAGCCAGCTATGGATTAAGACGCTGAATATCCCAGCCACTATCGGCGCGGGTAAAGCGGAACCGGTCATGCAACCGATGCTCTCCATCAGCCCAAAATTCAATTTCCTCAGGCACCAGGCAAAACCCGCCCCAATGCGGCGGCCGTGTCACAGCATCGGGAAATTTTTTGTCATGCGCCTCGACCTGCGCCATCAGTTCGGCGCGGCTGCCAAGCGGTTGTGATTGCGCCGATGCCCAGGCGCCAATCTGGCTGCCCCGGCCGCGCGAATTAAAATAGGCGTCTGATTGCGCCGCGGTGGCTTTGCCCACCTGCCCGGTCACCCGGACTTGTTTACGCAGGCTTTTCCAATGCATGCAAAAAGCGGCTTTGCCAGTTGCCAGCAATTCACCCGACTTACGGCTTTGATAATTGGTAAAAAACAGAAACCCGTCTTCTGACCATTGCCGCAACAGCACCATCCTTACCGAAGGCATACCATCGGCATTCACCGAGGCCAATGCGATGGCGTCCGGATCATTGATTTCGGCTGTGACCGCCTCATCAAACCAGGTCTGGAACAATACAAAGGGGTCGGTGCCGGCGCTTATTTCCATCTGCGTCTATCCTTAAAACTCGGGCGATGCCCGTTTTATGCCGATCAGCTAACCCTGCATTTCAGTGTAGCTGCGCATGCCATTGTTGCTTTTTGCCTGCTGCTAACATGGGACGTAGTTGGATATTCTGCAACATGCCACGCAGGAATTTTTTGCACAGCTGTGCGGCTTTTGGCACAGCATCGCAAACTTTTGTACCTGCCCGGCAACAGCGCGGCTCTAGCTATTGGAATTTTGCACGATCAGGTGTATGTTGAGCACGGTCAAAAAGCCGCCGCATAGTAGCGGCATGACGACTGCAAAATATCTGTTTTTAGTGGCAAGGACATATGATCAATGACGCAAACCGGAACATCACAGGGCGTTATGCATGGCAAAAAAGGCTTGATCATGGGGGTCGCAAATGACCGCTCGATCGCATGGGGCATTGCTGCCAAACTTGCCGAACAAGGTGCCGAGCTGGCATTTACCTTTCAAGGAGATGCCCTGCAAAAACGTGTGACGCCACTTGCCGCATCGGTTGGCAGTGACCTTGTTATGCCATGTGATGTCACCGACGAAGCCAGCATGGACGCGGTGTTTTCGACTTTGCAGGACAAATGGGGCAAGCTCGATTTTATCCTGCATGCCATCGCTTATTCAGATAAGGACGAATTAAAAGGCGGCTATGTCGATACCAGCCGTTTAAACTTTCAGCGCACCATGGATATTTCGGTCTATTCCTTCACCGCGCTTGCGCGCCGTGCCGCGGCGATGATGAATGATGGCGGCAGCATGCTGACCCTGACTTACTATGGCGCCGAACGGGTGATGCCGCATTATAATGTTATGGGCGTTGCAAAAGCCGCGTTAGAGGCCTCGATCCGCTACCTCGCGGTTGACCTTGGGGGTCGTAATATTCGGGTGAATGGCCTGTCGGCTGGCCCGATGAAGACACTGGCCGCGTCGGGCATTGGCGATTTTCGGTATATTCTGAAATGGAACCAATATAACTCGCCGCTGAAACGGAATGTAACGCTGGAAGATGTTGGCGGTGCCGGCATGTATCTTTTATCAGATCTGGCATCCGGCGTCACCGGCGAGACACACCATGTTGACTGTGGCTATCATGTTGTTGGTATGAAGGCTGTCGACGCACCCGACATATCTGTTGTCAAAGATGACTGATAATAGTTTCGGCAAGCTGTTTAGCTTTACCAGCTTTGGCGAAAGCCACGGTGTTGCGATTGGCTGTGTTGTCGATGGTGTGCCGCCCAATCTGCCGCTTAGCGAAGCGATGATCCAACCCTATCTTGACCGGCGGCGGCCGGGCACAAGCAAGTTTGTGACACAGCGGCAAGAAGATGATGCGGTGGAAATTCTGTCTGGCGTATTTGAGGGCAAAACCACCGGCACACCCATTGGCCTGTTGATCCGCAACAAAGACCAGCGGTCAAAAGATTATGGTGATATTGCCAGGCAATTCCGGCCCGGTCATGCCGATTACACCTATCAGGCAAAATATGGCATCCGTGATCACCGCGGCGGTGGCCGCTCGTCTGCCCGCGAAACGGCAGTCCGCGTTGCTGCCGGGGCGATTGCTGACCTTGTTCTCAAACAGGCCCTCGGCGCCGATTACCGGGTGCGCGGTATGGTCACACAGATTGGCCCTCACGCCATTAACCGTGACAATATTGACTGGGATGAACGCACCAAAAACCCGTTCTTTTGTGCGGATGCGGCAGCGGCAGATAAATGGGCAGACTATCTTGATGCGGTGCGTAAATCAGGGTCTTCGGCCGGTGCCGTTTTAGAAATTGTTGCCGATGGTATCCCGGCCGGCCTTGGCCAGCCGGTTTATGGGAAGCTGGACAGCGAACTTGCCAGCGCGATGATGAGCATCAACGCCGCAAAAGGCGTTGAAATTGGCGGCGGCTTTGCTTTGTCGGCGATTGAGGGGCATCTTGCCAGCGACCAGATGCGGGCCGGCAACAGCCCGGAAAAGCCGCAATTTATCGGCAATCAGTCGGGCGGCATTCTGGGTGGCATTTCTTCAGGCCAGCCGATCATTGTCCGCGTGGCGATCAAGCCAACATCATCAATTTTGACACCGCGTCAGTCGATTGACCGCGACGGCAAAAATGTTGATGTGGTGACAAAAGGCCGGCATGACCCCTGTGTGGGCATTCGCGGGGTGCCGGTGGCCGAGGCGATGATGTCACTGGTGCTGGTTGATATGTTGATGCGGCATCATGCACAAACCGGCATTCTCTCGCAGCCACAATCCTGATCAGCCGGGCTTTTCGGCCAATAGCAAAAATTCAACATTGCCATCCGGCCCGGTAATTGGCGATGGCATTGTTTCATGCACCATCCATGACATGTCGGTTTGCAGCCAGTTGGTAATATCGGCAACAACATGCTGATGCAAGGCCGGGTCACGCACCACACCCCGCTTTCCCACAAGCCCTTTACCAACTTCAAATTGCGGCTTGATCAGCACGATCAGTCTGGCCCCGGCTACAGCCAGATCAAGCACCGCTGGCAACAGCTTTTTCAGCGAGATG
>ERZ802831.890-NODE-890-length-15234-cov-10.1707_pt1 | contig 15234 bp, 17 predicted proteins | sample MGYA00345655_ERZ802831 | MGnify/ENA primary metagenome ERZ802831 (study PRJEB30503, sample SAMEA104212376) | marine metagenome | biome: Westerlies Biome; feature: [SRF] surface water layer (ENVO:00010504) within the epipelagic zone...; material: water...
AACCGAATGAGAACAGAGAGAGAAAGGCTGGCTAAAGAGCTTAGAGCGCAAGGCAATGAGGTTGCTGAAAAGATTAGAGCAACAGCTGATAAAGAAAAAACGATCATTCTTGCCGATGCTTATAGACAAGCAGAAGAAACAAAAGGAAACGGAGATGCAACAGCAGCGGCAACCTATGCTAATGCTTATTCTAAAGATCCTGAATTCTATGATTTCACTAGGAGTTTAAAAGCTTATCAATCGACATTCGGAAGTAAGTCAGATATCCTTTTAATTAATCCGGACAGTGATTTCTTTAAATATCTAGATAATTCTAAAGCTACAAATTAGTAGATGAGTTCAAAAATACGCTGGAGCTTACCCGATGGCGTAGATGAACTTCTTCCACCTAAAGCAATTGAGGTGGAGATGTTGAGAAGGAAATTAATTGATGAATATATTTCTTCCGGTTTTGAATTTATTACTCCGCCTTTATTAGAATTATCTGAATCAATAGGCGGTGAAGCTCATGACGAGATTAAATCACATGCATTTAGTTTCAAAGACAACTTAACCGGTAAAGACTTATCCATAAGGCCTGATATTTCAGAACAAGCCTCTAGGATAGATGCTTATCGAATTCAATCTAATGAAGTTGTAAAACTCTGTTATGCAGGAGAGGTGGTCAAGAGTAAGGTATCGAAGTCTTTAAGATCTAGAACGACTATACAGGTAGGCGCTGAAATATTTGGAGATTCTTCCAAAGATGCTGAATTAGAAAGTGTAAATTTAATGTTAAAGAGCCTCGAGATTGCAGGTATAAAAAATATAACTCTTAGTCTTGGTCATGCTGCATTTACTTCTTCAGTCCTCGAACCTTTCAAAAAGTTAGGGAGAGAAATTTTTGCAGACCTAGAAATAGCGCTTTCTAAAAAATCTAAATCTGACCTTGATAAAATAATTCCAGATTCTTATGAAAATAAACAATCTTTAATATCTCTGTGTGATATGTATGGTGAGATTGACATAATTCAGTCCGCAAAAGAAAATTTTTCTTACCTTGAGGCAACTCAAAATTTTATGGAAGATCTTGAAGGCTTGTTAGACAAACTCATACATAAGTCAGGTTTAATTTTACATGTTGATTTAGGTGAGGTTCAAGGATTCAAATATCATAATGGAGTTGTTTTTTCGGCGTACGCCGATTCAGCAGGTTATGTGCTTGCAAAAGGTGGAAGATACGATGGTCTCAGAAAACAATCAGATCGCGATAGACCGGCTGTAGGATTTGATCTAGATTTAGTATCAGTTTCTAATTTATAGGAATATAAATATTAATTTAAATATTTCTTTACTCGGTCTTCAGTGGGGTGACGAAGGAAAAGGTAAGGTAGTGGATAATCTGGCAAATGATCTAGATGCCGCCGTAAGGTATCAAGGCGGTCACAACGCCGGTCATACCTTAATAGTGAATGGAAAAAAAATAGTTTTTCATTTATTACCTTCAGCAATATGTCATGAAAATATAAAATGTTTTATAGCCAGAGGAGTTGTTGTAAGTCTAGATGCTTTATTCTCAGAGCTAGCTGAAGCTAATGAAGTCCTGGGAGATATTGAAGACAGACTACTAATAAGTTCAGCTTGCAGCCTTATTCAACCTTATCACATAAAGTTAGATCAACTTAGAGAGCAGTCTACTAATCTAACAAAAATAGGAACTACAGGAAGAGGAATAGGGACATCTTATGAAGATAAAGTCGGAAGAAGATCAGTACGAATTTCAGACCTATATAACGAAAAAAAATTAAATGATAAGTTGATGCAAGCTTTAGATTTTTATAATTCAGTTTTTGAACATTCATTTGGTGCCTCTAAAATCGATCTAAATGAATTGGTAGATTTGAATTTAAAACAAGCTGAACAACTAAAACCCTATGTTGGAAATGTAATAGAAGAAATTAGAGGATTACAAAAATCGAAAAAGAAAATACTCTATGAAGGTGCTCAAGGTGCTTTATTAGATGTAAGCCTTGGAACTTATCCGTATGTAACATCAAGTAACTTAATTGGGGGTGTTCCAGCTGGTGCAGGAATAAGTCCATCTGATATTGATTACACGATAGGAATTACTAAAGCCTATACTACAAGAGTTGGTGAAGGACCGTTTCCTACTGAGTTATTTGATGAGATGGGAACTTACTTAGCTGAAACGGGTGGTGAGGTTGGAGCTACTACTGGAAGACCGAGGAGATGTGGATGGTTAGATGGTTTCCTTCTAAAAAATATGGTTAAAGTCAGTGGTGTAAACGGACTCTGCTTAACTAAGATAGATGTTTTGGACGGTTTAGAAAAAATAAAGATATGTACTGAGTATTCTAGTGAACTTACCGAAGCTGAAATGATAGAAACTATGGATCTAGAGCTTGCAAAGCCAGAATATCTCGAGATGCCAGGCTGGTCTAAACCTACAGCAGGACAAACCTCATATACAGAGCTCGATGATAATGCTAAATCTTTTGTTGAGAAAATAGAAGAAATTTCAGGCGTTCCTGTTATTATGATTTCAACTGGCCCGAAGCGAGAAGATACGATCATTAGAAAAGATATATAAGAAATGCGATACCTCTTTTTACTTATTTTAACCTTTCCTTTATTAATCCAATCCGCTGATCTGGAGTTCAAAGAAGGCGATGAATTTATCGCAAATAAATTCGAAACCATTGCCTTATTTTTCTATAAATCAGATGCTACTAGAGTAGACATCGCAAGAGATTTATCCTTCTCTATTCACGACTTTATGACTTATGGCGCCGTAGATCAGAGGGATATTTATAAAATCAAACGAGGCGAAACTTTTATACTAAAAGATAGTTATAGAGATGGTGATATCTTTGAGGTTAATCTAAAAAGTTCGCGTACTTCCAGAGAAAAATATTTCGTTCTTTCTGAAGATTTAAAGAATTCATCCATCACTCTGGTTACAGAAGAGTCTTAATTTCCATGAAAAGCTATTTCAAAATAGCCGCTATGGGTATTTTGCTGATAGTCTCACTTATCTTTGCTCTATATCTTGCTGTCTTTTTTGATTTTTTTGGTAAGCCCCAAGATAAGGGCCAAATTGAAGAATTTAATGCCCCCTTTTTGAGCCCAATTGACAAAGAATTGAGCGAAAAAACAATCCTATTTGGAGATTTACATGTACATACGACCTATTCCCTCGATGCTTTTATAGGGAATTTGCCTATTCTAGAAGGAGAGGGAACTCATCCAGCTGCAGATGCATGTAACTATGCAAGATTTTGTGCAAATTTAGATTTCTTTTCTATAAATGACCATGCTGAATTTTTAACAAGAAGGGAGTGGACAGACACAATAAAGTCTTTAAGGGACTGTTCAAGAATATCTAATGAGTCGGATGAAACTTCTATCATACCCTTTCTTGGCTGGGAGTGGACTCAGACAAGCTTAGATATAGAGAAACATTATGGACATAAGAACGTAATACTAAAATCTCTTCATGATAATATCCCTGAAAGACCTATTGGAGCACCCGATCATAAGTTTTTTAGGAGCATAGTAGATGCTCCAGCTTATGCATTATTCGGAGCCATGCTTTATGACTATAAAAATACTTCTTATTATTTGAACTATAGGCAAAGACAGTTGCTTATAAAGAACCTTGAATATTGTGACAATTCGACTCACGTAAAAGACCTCCCGCTTGACTGTTTAGAGAGAGCAGAGAGACCTTCTGATTTATATAGAAAATTAGACGAGTGGGGGGTAGATTCTTTAGTTATTCCTCATGGATCTGCTTGGGGAAATACTTCTCCGCCCATGGCAACATGGAAAAATCAATTAAATATCGCAGACCATAGTCCTAGATATCAAAAATTAATAGAAGTTTTTTCAGGTCATGGAAATACAGAAGAATATCGATCCTGGGAAGCTTTCAAGATATTAGATGGAGAATATGTTTGTCCAGCCCCTACAGAAAATTATATTCCTGATTGTTTTCAGGCCGGTGAAATAATCAAAGAAAGATGTAGGATTTCAGCAGGAAGTGAAGAACTATGTAATCAAAGGGCGAAAGAGGCTAGAGATAACTTCACTAAAGCTAATCCTTATGGGCTATTGACGATACCTAATTCAAAGCCAGAAGAATGGTTAGACAGTGGTCAATGCAAAGATTGTTACTTACCAGCTTTTGACTATAGACCAAAATCTTCAGTGCAATATGCTTTAGCTTTAAGAGATTTCTCCATAGGAAAAACTGAACCTTATAGATTTGGTTTTATTGGGTCTAGTGATAATCACTCTTCGAGGCCTGGAACAGGTTATAAGGAAATTGATAGGATAAGAAATACTGATTCTAAATATAAGTCATCAAATCAAGTCATGAATTTGAGTCAACTTTCGCAAGACTATGCTATTCCAAGATCTCAAGAAATTAACTTGGAGCAAATGATTGATAGGATGAAACCAAGTCAGGGAGAAAGAATAGCCTCATTTCTTTACACAGGCGGTTTGATAGCAAGTCATGTATTAGAAAAAAATAGAAACTCTATATGGAATTCTTTAAATAATAGAGAAGTATATGCAACGAGCGGAGAAAGAATTTTATTATGGTTTGATGTGACTAACCACCCATCCGGAGAGTTAATGCCTATGGGCAGTGAATTCTCTATGCAAGAAAATCCAAAGTTCAAAGTAAGAGTATTAGGTTCTCAAAAACAGGCCCCTGGGTGTAGTTCGGAGAATGAGATAACTAAAACATACCTAGACAAGCTATGTAATGGAGAATGTTTCAATCCTACTGACGAGAGGAATAATATCTCCAGAATAGAAATTATAAGAATAAGACCCCAAACCTATTCTGACGAACCTATAGAAACTTTAATTGAAGATACTTGGAAGATTTTTGAATGCGAACCTTCGCAAGAAGGTTGCATAGTAGAGTTTGAAGATCCTAATTTTATTGATGCTAATAGAGAAGTTATCTACTATGTCAGAGCTATTCAAGAACCCTCGCTAGCAATTGGAGCGGCAAATTTAGCTTGTGAATTTGATGATGGTAAGTGTAAGAAAGTTAAACTTTGTGGAGATGCAAAAGGGCAGGGAGAGGGCGATTGTTTATCCGAAAACGAAGAGAGAGCTTGGTCATCTCCTATATTTATTAAATATTCTCAGAGTTAGATTTATACATCTTATCTAATATTGCATTTACATACTTATATCCATCAGCAGCGCCATACTTTTTGGTTAATCTTATGCTTTCTTTAATAATGATCGGGGCATCTGTTTTTGTGTATAACATCTCATAGGCAGCTAATCTCAAAGTATTCCGCTCTATCGGATCAAGGGAAGAAAGTTTTCTTTCCATAAAGCTTGATAGAGAGATATCTATCTTCTCTTTAAATTTCATAACACCTTCAAGAAGGTCCTTATAATGTGGATATCTACTTTGAAGGGATAAATCTTTTAAGAGTTCTTTAATGTCTGAGCCGGAGAGTTCTATCTCATAGAGACTTTGTATTACTTTATCTCTCGATCTTACGGGCGAAGTGTCTTTTTTGGATTTCATGGATCAAGAGAGGGAATCCACCATATTTAATGCTGTTAGTGCAAATTCTTTTCCCTTATTCATTTTGTTTGGGTCAGACCTTTCTTCAGCCTGCTCAATTGTATTAGTAGTTAGGACTCCACATATCACAGGAGTGCGGGTCTTAAGCGCAACATCCTGAAGACCTTCAAGACATGAACTGGATATAAAATCAAAATGAGGAGTATCACCTCTTATAATCGCTCCTAACGCAATAACTGACAATATGCCTTCTTTTTCTGCCATAAATTGAGTCGCCAGTGGCAACTCAAATGCTCCTGGTACTTCTTTAAGATATATATTTGCCTCATCTACGCCTTGGCTTATAAGCTCTTTTTTAGCTTCTTTTAATAAATCTTGAACTATAGAGGGATTCCATGAGGTGAAGACAATTCCGTATTGTCCTTGTTGAGCTTTCATTGATGTATCTTTAATTTTAAGACCTTTCATTATGTTAATTTATAAATTCAGTTATCTCTAAATCAAAGCCTGTGAGAGGGTATTTTAAGGAGGCGCCCAGTAGTCTAATCTTAGTTACACCTAGATCTTTTAATATCTGAGCTCCAACACCAACAATTCTAGTATCTGGACCTTCATTCTTTGTTTTGGGTTTTCTGCCTTTTAGAAATGAAATGTTAGAGAGAAGTTCTTCAGAGCTCTCTGTGTGAGATAAAAGAAGTATTACGCCTTTTCCTTCTTCATCAATTTTTTTCATTGCTTGAGAAAAAGATAATCTACTGCCAAATTTATTAATACCCATAATGTCCTGAAGAGTATTATTCTGTTGAACTCTAACTAACACTTCGTCAGTGCTTTTAATTTTATTCTTTACCAAGGCAATGTGCATATCTCCATTGATGGTATCTTCGTAAGCATGTAAAGAAAATTTACCATACTCAGACTCAATATCCGTTTTATCAACTAGCTTGATGCTCTTTTCGCTGATATTCCTATAATGAATGAGATCGGCAATTGTTCCAATTTTCAGGTTATGTTTTTCTGCAAACACCTCTAAGTCAGCTCTCCTTGCCATAGTCCCATCATCATTCATAATCTCTACAATTACAGCAGATGGATCTAACCCAGCTAATTTAGCAAGATCTGTACCAGCTTCTGTGTGACCTGCTCTTGTCAGAACACCACCTTCCTGAGCTTTAATTGGAAAAACATGTCCAGGCTGGACTATATCATCGGCTTTGGCTTTTTTATTTACAGCAGCTTTTATTGTTGTTGCTCTATCTGCAGCTGATATACCAGTTGTTACACCTTCTGCAGCTTCAATAGAAGTAGTAAAGGCAGTCCCTAATTCTGTACCATTATTTTTTACCATTTGTTCAAGACCTAGTCTTTTACATCTGTCCTCATTGATTGCTAAACAAATTAAACCTCTCGCATGGATTGCCATGAAGTTGATTGCATCTGCATCAACCTTTTCTGCAGCAAGTACCAGATCGCCTTCATTCTCTCTATCTTCGTCATCCATAAGAATAACCATCTTCCCCAAAGAGATGTCTTCAATAATTTCTTGTATGCTATTTAGCTTCATTATTCTTATTTTGGGGTAAGCGTAATCTTCAAATCTTCGCCTAAATTTTCCATATCCCCAATTGTGAAACCTATTGTACTCAGTTTTTGATTGTTCTGACCGAATTTAGAAAAGGTATTTCTATCCTTCCCCAGCAGTTTTGGTGCATGATAAAGGATTAATTCATCAATCAATTCTTGGGCCAGAAGCGCGTCTAGAAGTATTGATCCCGACTCAACCATAAGAGTATTGATAGATTTTTCTTCCGCCAAGTAACTCATTATGTTATTCAAATCCGCCAAATCATTTTTTGACATAATACAAATTTCACTACTTTTGGATTTAATCTTTGAATGTTTAGTTGTGAACACTAGTGTCTCTGCTTTCGAGGAAAAAATATTCTCCTCCCCATTTAGGTAATTATTTCTATCAATCACTACCCTAAGTGGTTGTTTTACATCGTTGATGTCATATCCCGAGTCTCTGGAAGTAAGAGAAGGATTATCTTTCAAAATAGTTCCTGTTCCTGTCAAGATAGCTTCATTAGAAGCTCTAAGTTTATGGACATCTTTCCGGGATATCTCAGAAGTAATCCATTTACTCTTACCAGAATTTAAAGCTATCCCTCCGTCAAGACCAACTGCCATCTTAGCTATTATAAATGGTCTATTTTTTTCTAACCTAGAAAAGAATCCTCTGTTGAGTTCACGTGCTTCATCTCTTAGAAGACCTTCAATAATTTCTATATCTTTTTCTTTTTTTGCAAACCCATCCTGTGAAATATCTTCAGAGGCAATATAAACTTTCTTAATTCCATATCGTTTTATAGATTCAGAACAGGGCGGAGTTCTTCCTGTAGTAGAGCAAGGCTCTAATGTTACAAACATTTCAGAATTCTCTAGAGCTGATTCTGCACTTGAGCCTAGATTTTCAAAAACATTCTGTATAGCATTGACTTCTGCATGTCCTTCTCCAGCTTTTTGATGCCATCCTCTGCCGATGACTTTGTTATCCAGAGTAATAACACAACCCACCATCGGATTAGGTCTCGTAGTTAAAAGACCTTTTTTAGCGAGAGATAGAGCTTCGCGCATGTGCTCTGATGGGGACGTCATAATTAATCGCTAGTTAATTTCTCAACCTCTTCTGAAAATTCATTGATGTCTTCAAATCTTCTGTATACAGAAGCAAACCTTATGAAGGCAACTTCATCTATTTTTCTAAGGTTTTGCATTACAACTTCTCCGATTAGTCTCGAGGGTATTTCTCTTTCCCCGGAAGATCGAATATCTTTCTTTATATCTTCGATAAGAGTTTCTATCTCTTCTTCTCCAACAGGTCTTTTCTCTAAAGATCTATAAAGACCTTCCCTCAATTTGTGCTCATCAAAGGGTTCTCTGGAATTGTTTTTTTGTTTAATCACTCGTGGCATTAAAAGCTCTGCAGTTTCAAATGTTGTAAATCTCTCATTACATGAAGGACATTCTCGTCTTCTTCTGATTTGCTGACCTTCAGCTATCAGTCTGGAGTCGATTACTTTTGTATCAGAGAAGCCACAGTAGGGGCAGTGCATAATTCAGCGGAGTAAACTGGATAACTAGAACAAAGCTCGATAACCTTGCCCTTAACGTCGTTAATTAAAATTTGGTTATTAATATCTTCCAAGATATCACAAATCCAGTTTGCAACTAATGTTACCTCTGGCTCCTTGAAGCCTCTTGTTGTTGCAGCTGGTGTACCTATTCTTAGACCACTCGTTACAAATGGTGATTGTGGATCATTAGGAACAGCATTTTTGTTAACTGTAATATTAGCTGTTCCAAGGGCTGCATCAGCATCTTTTCCGGTCAAACCCTTTTCAACTAGATCAACAAGGAACATATGATTTTCTGTCCCGTTAGAGACAATATTTATGCCTCTTTCCATGAACGTAGCGGCCATTTGTTTTGCATTTGCCTTCACTTGCTTCTGATAATCTTTAAAAGCTGGATCTAGCGCTTCTTTGAAGCACAATGCTTTAGCAGCAATTACATGCATCAAAGGTCCACCTTGTGTACCAGGGAAGATGGCTGAGTTAAGCTTTTTATGTATTTCTTCATTATCTTTAGCAAGAATTAATCCGCCTCTCGGACCTCTTAATGTTTTATGTGTTGTAGTTGTTACAACATCTGCATGGGGTATGGGAGAGGGATATTCCTTGGCAGCCACTAAACCAGAGACATGTGCCATATCAACCAAAAGGTAAGCATTGACTGAATCAGCAATCTCTCTAAATTTTGCCCAATCAACAATTCCAGAATAGGCTGAGAAGCCAGCTATAATTAGCTTCGGATTATGCTCTCTAGCAAGATCTTCCACTTCTTGGTAATTAAGTTCACCAGTTTTTGGATCCAGTCCATATTGAAATGAATTATATGTCTTCCCAGAAAAATTTACTTTTGCGCCGTGAGTAAGGTGTCCACCATGATCTAAGCTCATTCCAAGGATAGTGTCTCCAGCATCACATAGAGCTAGAAAGACAGCGGAGTTAGCACTCGCACCAGAATGAGGTTGAACATTTGCATAAGCAGCTCCATAAAGTTCCTTGGCTCTTTCTATTGCGAGGGATTCTGCAACATCAACATTTTCGCAGCCACCGTAATATCTTTTTCCAGGATACCCTTCTGCATATTTGTTTGTCAGCACAGACCCTTGGATTTCTAGAATTCCTTTTGAAGTGTAGTTTTCTGATGCAATTAATTCTATGTGCTCTTCTTGACGAACGGACTCTTTAGATATGGATTGCCATAACTCGGGATCAAATTCTTCTAAACCTTTATCTGTAATAAACATATATTGTTAAATAGTTAAGGGCGCAATTTGATTATACAGAATATCACTTAACATCTCTTAATTAAGTTCATGCTTTATTGGTCTTGACGGGTGATTTTCTTCCTTTATTGACTTCAGAGCAAATTTTGCAAACTCTTCCATCACAACCTCTAGCGGTACAATACTCTCGTCCATAAAATATAATTTGCAAATGAAGTTTATTCCAATCCTCAATAGGAAATCCTTTCTTAAGATCTCTTTCAGTTTGCTTCACATTTTTGCCTCTCGAAAGTCTCCATCTTTGAGCTAATCTGTGGATATGTGTATCTACAGGAAATGCTGGGTGATTGAATCCCTGACTCATAACAACAGAAGCAGTTTTATGACCTACGCCAGGTAAAGTCTCCAAAGCTTCAAAGCTCTCAGGGACTTGCCCCTCATATTTTTCGCACAAAATTTTACTCAATTCTGCTATTGCTTTAGATTTTTTAGGAGATAAACCGCAAGGTCTGATTATTTTTCTTATTTCATCTGGATCAACCAAGGCCATATCAAATGGGTTATTGGCTAATGAGAAGAGTTCAGGCGTCACTTGGTTAACTCTTATATCAGTACATTGTGCCGATAATAAAACGGCAATTAAGAGTGTATAAATAGAATCGTGATCAAGGGGAATAGGAGTTTCCGGATAGAGCCTCTGAAGCTCCTTACTAATATAAATAAATCTTTGTTCTTTCTTCAAAACTTATTTCTTCTTTAATTTACTTAGTATACTTGTTTAATGTTCGATGGAAGAGTCAAAAAGATTATAGATTTTTTAAAAGAAAAGTTCACAGAGGAAACTGAATCTACTAGAACCATGCTCAAAATTTACTCTGATTATGTTAAGGGTGAAGCTAATGATGAAGACATAGAAAAAGCTAATAAACAACTAAATGAAATACTTAAAGATTTAAGTTTTGGTCTAATGGCAGTCATTCCTTTTGCACCTATAACAATTCCTATGATTGCTAAATTTGCGAAGAAGCATAATATTGACCTTCTTCCTGAATGGTTCAAGGATTCTCTAAAGTAGAATCTAATTTATTTTTTGTTTGTGACAAAGAAGAGATAAACACCAGATAAAGCACTTATTAAGGCCAGAATTGAAAATATTTTTAAGAAAATATTTCCTATATCATCTCTCTCATTCCAGTCCATGATATGGACACCCCACATAAAGTCCCAAATTCTCCATTGATTAGACCTGATTGCGACAATTTCTTCTGTGTATGGATCCACATATACATTTATTTCTTCTTTTGCATCGTTAAGTGCTTCAATTTTATATAGAGGCAATGATCTGCCTCTATATTCTGAACCAGGTTTATTTTCGGTTATTTCTGTAACTGAACTTGGCTTTAAAAAGGTTTTGTTTTCGACCAAAGATAAAGCTTGTTGTGGTTCAATCTTTTGGGTCTTTGGCACCTCCTTTACAGCTACAGTTTTTAAGTATTGACTCCCTCTTACTTCTTCGATTTTATTAAAAGAAAAATAAATACCTGATATGGTCCATAAGAGAAGTTGAACCGAAATAGCCAAGCTCAGATATTTATGTATCTTTCTGGGGGAACCTTTCAAACTAACTTTTATATAGCCTTTTGTAGTTTGGAGGCGACAATTTCTTCAGCCTCAGCCATTATTCTATCTATCAATTCTTTTACTGTTGGGATATCAGACACCAATCCAGCTACCATGCCACAAGACCAAGCCCCTGCTTCTGGCTCTCCATCCATCATAACTTTTGGGTAAACTCCAGCTACTTCATCGATAATATCTTCAAATTTAAGTTCATCTCCATAAGCCTTTTCTTTGGCCATCAGGCTTTCTACAGCTGGATTATTTAACACTCTTTCTGTGTTTGTGAGAGATCTCATGATTAGTCTTGTATCTAACTCACTGGCATTAACAATAGCTTCTTTAACATTCTGATGAACAGGAGCATCTTGAGTAGCAATGAAACGCGTCCCCATGTTCATGCCTTCAGCACCCAAGGCCATTGCAGCTATAAGACTTCTAGCATCAGCCATTCCTCCAGAGGCAACAAAGGGTATATCGAGTTCGTCAGCTGCCCTTGGCAGTAGTATAAAATTCGGAATATCATCTTCACCAGGATGACCTCCACATTCAAAGCCGTCGACTGATACAGCATCACAGCCTATGTCTTGAGCTTTAATAGAATGTCTTACTGATGTGCACTTGTGAATAACCTTGATACCTGCGTCTTTCATAGCTGGCATATATACAGCAGGATTTCTACCGGCTGTTTCAACAACCTTCACACCATTATTAATGATAACTTCAATTAGTCCTGGGTAATCTGGAGGCGTCAATGAAGGTAAGAAAGTTAAGTTCACTCCAAAAGGTTTATCTGTGAGTTCTTGGCATTTTTTTATTTCTGCATCAAGTTTTTCAGGTGTACCTTGAGTAAGACCTGTAATAATTCCAAGGCCACCTGCATTTGATACTGCTGCAGCAAGTTCTGCAAATCCTACATAGTGCATTCCACCTTGGATGATGGGATGTTCTATCCCAAATAGTTCAGTTATTTGTGTTTTCATTTCTCCTCCATAAATTTAGGAAACTTAGTATATAGATTGATTCATTTAATGTGTCATTTGTTTCCAGAGATATCGCAAGGCAATTAATGCTGGGATGTAATACCCACAAAGAAAAATAATGATGAATGCAACATCACTCACCGGATCTCTAAAAAACCAAAAAGCCGGTCCGTCAATTAAGTCGGTAAAAAACCTAATAAAAATTAGTATGAATAGCATAGGAGCACTTTTTAGAAAGTAAGCAATAATAAATGCAAAGCCCACGGCAAGATTTCTGGCGGTATAAATCCAATCTCCCAGAATAGTTGATGATGCATTAATGTCTCCTAAAAATGATGGATCAGTTAATGCCCAATATGGCCCCAAAAACATAGGCCATACTTCCATGAAAAGAATTACAGTTAACCACCAAGGTATAGGAGTTTTTTTGGATAGTTGATTCATTCGTATAAAAAATTCTCACAAATATAATTTAAGTTATTTTTTGATCAATTAGACCAATAAATATATTCATCACCTTCTTCATAAATTTGACCATCATACTTATCGATTAAAATAGGTGCCTCATAAGCTGAAGGGAATAGAGGTTCTTTTTGTTCAGAGTTGAATTCACTTAAAAGTTCTTCAATCATACGAACCTCTTCAGGGTGTTTTTCAATAAGATTTGTTTGTTCTAAAGGATCTATAGAAGTATCAAACAACCAACGAAAATTTTCTTTTTTACTGATTATGTATTTCCATTTGCCATGAAGGACAGATTGATGATTTCCTGACCGCCAGAAAAGTGTTTCGTGAGGTTCATTAGAATTTTCATTTTTTATAAATGGCATTAAGTTCACACCATCTATCTTACTTTCCTTTGATATTTCGGCTTTTGCTGCCGCAGCAATTGTAGGAAAGATATCAAAGTGATGAATTGCACTATCCGATATTTGATTGGGATTTATCTCATCAGGCCAACTAGCTATAAAAGGCACTCTTATGCCGCCTTCAAAAAAGCTAATCTTCCAACCTCTGTAAGGTTTATTAACATCTTCTAGCTCAATGTAGTTAGCTCCTCCATTATCACTTGTAAATATGATTAACGTTTTTCCATAAATATCTAGTTCTTTTAATTTTTTGACAATCAATCCAACACTTCTATCTAGGGCAGCTATCATTCCTGAGTAAACTTGCAGATTATGCCCTGTCATATGGCTCATCTCCTCGACATCACTTCTTAAGGCCTGGAGAGGATTGTGGATCGCCCAATGACTTAGATATAGGAAAAAAGGTCTATTTTTGTTTCTATCTATGACTTTTAGAGCTTCTTGTGTGTAATAATCTGTTACGTATCCTTCTGGCTTAAAAAGATCTCCCCCATTGAATTTTGCTGCATACTGACCTGAGCTCCAAACCATTTTATCTATAGAAGTATCGAATTTCGCATTAACGACATCAGGATGATCTTGTGGTAAATAATAGCCACCCTGTAATGCCAACGAATCATGAAATCCCTGGCTTTGAGGATCCATGCCGTACGCATGACCTAGATGCCATTTTCCAATATGGGCTGTGTAATATCCTGAATCTTGCAAGATCTCGGCAATTGTTGTCTGCTCACTTGGCATACCCTGCTCTAAAAAAGGTGGCAGGTTTGATGCTATCTCTCTATCAATTCTTCCTCGTAAAGCCGAATCATCTTCTTGTACAAGCCAATTTAGTACTGTTCTTCCAGCATCAGGAACAGGTGTAAATTCAAAGCCAAATCTTGTTGGATATTTTCCAGTCATGATGGAAGCTCTTGATGGAGCACATGTTGCATTAGCGGCATAGCCTCTGGAAAACCATATTCCACTTTCGGCTAGTGAATCTATATGCGGAGTTTGAAGAGTTCCATCAGCTGCCCCACCATTATGAAGCGAAATATCGTTGTATCCCATATCATCAGCCAAAATTAAAATAATGTTTGGCCTTGTGTCATCGATATTAAGATTTTGGGAGGGACCTTCTGCCCAACTAGTAGGTATATTTTCTTGCACTGGATTAATCAAGTTCATTACTTTAGGCATCATCCAAACAATTACGTTTACCTTATATTCCCAAAGGAGGAGTCCTGAAACTAATATTATTAATAATGAATAGAAAAGCTTTCTCATGATTTAGTTCTACTTAACCTTTTCTCTAGTTGATAGTATTAAAAATATTATTAAGAGAAAAACTACATAAGGAGCCCCTGTAGCTCCGGGTGTCATGCCAGATGTATAGATACCACCATCTACAACAGATTTCTCCATAAAAGGATATACAAAAAGTCTAACTGACCATTCAGTTAACCAAAACATAAACATCAAAGGAATTAATGATTTATATCTTAAAATTACTACCCAAGACATCCCACAGAAAATTAATTGAGCCAAGCCCCATAAAGAGAAAAACATGTAAATTAGCGGCATTGGATCCGGATCACCTGATAAAACGATAAAGTTTGCAATATCATGCATTCCATATTGCTCAAAAAACATATGAATGACTGATCTCCAAGTCATGAGGCACACAAATGCAACAAAGAACCACAGAGCAAGTCTACTTCCTCGATATGTATTGTCTGCAGTAGAGGGCAGCAGATTTAGATTGAACATATTTAGAGTTTCAGTGCCCCTAGTTCTGAGCAAGTTTGATTAAACTCTTTAATTGTATCTTGGATAATTTCTTCAGCTGACTTTACGCCGTCTATT
>ERZ802831.893-NODE-893-length-15227-cov-24.0731_pt1 | contig 15227 bp, 14 predicted proteins | sample MGYA00345655_ERZ802831 | MGnify/ENA primary metagenome ERZ802831 (study PRJEB30503, sample SAMEA104212376) | marine metagenome | biome: Westerlies Biome; feature: [SRF] surface water layer (ENVO:00010504) within the epipelagic zone...; material: water...
CGAGCAGCGCCGCGATGGGCTCTGGATCCCGGGGGTCATAGCCGCCCATGCCCTCGATGATCAGCGGGTGGCACTGCGCCAGTGATTCAACCGAGTTCGTTTTTGGCGGTGCGGTCACGGCGGGCGCTAACCGAACTGCTCTTGCTCGGCGGTTTTGATGGCTGCGATAAACGCCTCGCCGTACTTCATGAGCTTGCGCTCGCCCACCCCCGAGAGCTTCGAGAAGGCATCTAGCGTTTTGGGCGCCATCGAGCACATTTCTACCAGCGTGCTGTCATGAAAAATCACATACGGCGGCACACTTTGCTCCTCGGCCAGTTCGCGCCGGCAGTTACGCAGTGCTTCCCATAGAGCCACATTGATGTCGTCGGGCAGCGGGGTTTTGGTTTGCCGCTTGGCCACCTTTTGCTTTTGGTCCAGGCGCAGCGCAATGTCGCACTCGCCGCGCAACAGGGGCCGACATTTTTCTTGCAGTTTGAGCGCGCCATAGCCCTGCAGGTCGACCGATAAATAGCCCCGGCCCACCAGCTGCCTGAATACTGACCGCCACTGGTTGTTATCCAGCGCATCACCCACCCCAAAGGTGGGTAAATGGTGGTGATCAAACTGCCAGATCTTGTCGGTTTCTTTGCCTTTGAGCACATCGATTAAGTGATTCACCCCAAAGCGCTCACCGGTGCGTGCTACGGCACTGAGTGCCATGCGGCAGGCTTCGGTGGCGTCCCAGGTTTGTGCGGGCTCTAAGCAGCTGTCGCAGTTGCCGCAGGGCTCGGGGTGGGTCTCCCCAAAATAGCCGAGCAACGCCTGGCGCCGGCAGCTGGTGATCTCACACAGGCCCAGCATGGCGTTCAGCCGGTGCTGCTCTATGCGTTTGTGCTGCTCACTGCCTTGAGAGTCCTGCATCATTTGCCGCAGTTTGATCACATCCTGCAGGCCATAAATCATCCAGGCGTTAGCGGGTGCGCCATCGCGACCGGCGCGGCCCGTCTCCTGATAGTAGGCCTCAACGGTCTTGGGTAGATCGAGATGCGCCACAAAGCGCACGTCGGGTTTATCAATACCCATACCAAAGGCAATGGTGGCCACCATCACCACCGACTCCTCGCGCAAAAAGCGCGCCTGATGCGCCGCCCGCTCCTCTGCCGGCAGCCCCGCGTGGTAGGGCAGGGCGGTAAAGCCTTGGGTGGCCAGCCAGCTGGCGGTCTCTTCGGTTTTCTTGCGCGACAGGCAGTACACAATGCCTGCGTCATTCGGGTGCTCGGCTTTCAAAAACGCCAGTAGCTGCTGCCGGGCGTTGTGTTTAAGGCCAATGCGGTAGCGAATGTTGGGCCGGTCAAAACCCACCACAAAGCGGGCGGCATCCTCGAGTTGCAGGCGCGCCGCAATCTCGAGCCGGGTTTGCTCGTCGGCGGTGGCGGTGAGCGCAATGCGCGGTACGTCGGGGAACTGCTCGTGCAGCAAACTCAGCTGCAGGTAATCAGCCCGAAAATCATGGCCCCACTGCGACACGCAGTGCGCCTCGTCAATCGCAAACAGTGCGATCTCACAGCGTTTGAGTAAGTCCAGCGTTCTGCTCTGCGTAAGCCGCTCGGGGGCAATGTATAAGAGGTCTAGCTCACCTTCGATGAGCGCGCGCTCAACCTCGGCCGCGGTGGTGGCATCGAGGGTTGAATTGAGAAAGCTGGCCCGCACTCCCAGCTCGCGCATGGCATTCACCTGGTCCTGCATCAGCGCAATCAAAGGCGAGATCACAACGCCGCAGCCGGGCTTCACCAACGCGGGGATCTGGTAGCACAACGATTTGCCGCCGCCCGTGGGCATCAATACCAGTGCGTCATTTCCCTCGACGATCGTTTGGATAATCGTTTCCTGGGGGCCGCGAAAGCTGGGGTAACCAAAGGTTTGCTGAAGAATGTCGAGGGCGGCGGGCATGGCGGTCAGTATACGGTGTTGCCAGTGGCGCTAGCTTTTTGCATGGTGCGAAGCAGGCCTTTTTTACTGATAGCAAACGGCGCCGGGGTTTATTGTTAGATTAAAGGTCTTGCCGTATCGATTCGATGGAGGCGGCGGGAGGCGGATAGTCTCCGTAAAATTACCTGCCTATTACAATAACAAACCTGATGTTAGCTGATATGCCCCCAAACAGGCGCCCAGCGGCCTGTTGCAGACCTCGTGAGTGTGATTCTAGCGGCGCTATGGCGTTGTCCCCGCGCCCCATGTTTTGAAAATTTAAATCATTCTCGTGAGGCAATAACCCACGGCACATATCTGCGATAACGTCAGTGTGACCGAGGCGCTGTGTAAAATGTTGAATCGCGATTTATCTCCAGAGTCCGTCGCGTTGTTTATCGCAGGCATTAATACCTGCCGTGCGGGGATCGTAGTCACCGCAACCGACAGAAGCAGCGCGGCACAAACTGGGTCGACGCTATAGAGAGGCAGGGCCGCTGTCGCACTGGTCAAAATGCACCAGGCATAAAAGTGTGGAAAAGCCTCTCGCAATAATCGGCCCGCTTGCTCGGCCGGTAATGTCGTAAAAACGAAGGCTGCAAAACCAAACGAGAAAAGTAGCATACCGCCGAACAAGAACGCGGTTAGCAGGAGGCCTGCGATAGCTATCAACTGGCGTCTCGTCTTTTTGCTAGTGGTATGAAGCTCAAGCTGAGATCTGAGGTGGCTTCGTGCAACGCCCCATTTAACGCCAACCCCTCGAGTCAGGCTTCAACGGCTGAGCCTAGCGCACCTAAAAGGTGCAGATCTATGTCGCCTCACCTCCTTTCTCAGGCCACCCAACCATTACACCAGCCATTGGCGTGCACCCGCTTACCTACGAATATGGGGCAGAGTCCATAATCGCCGTCTATGGGTTGATAGATCGAGCAGCTAGTGCATTTTTGATTTTCGCCGCCTGGTGACGCCTTTTTGTTCCACTTTTCCGTATCGACTGACGTATGTTCGGCGACATATCCCATCGCGAGGGCCGTGGCGTCGTCACTCGAAACGATCTCCTGAGCATGACTAAACCGCGCAATGATGGTGGTTCCCGCCGTAGCGATCGCCGCGTTGATAAATCGTCTTCGATTAATAGGTGGCATCTCTCTGTTCCTTGCTAGTGTCAGCGACGGTGAGAGGTAAATTTAATCGATTAAAGACTGCTCACTCCTGAATGTACCAGTAGTGTCCAGCATTGATTTAAACCCTTCTTGATGACAATGAGTTGCGTTGAGTTCTTGCGAACACATTTCATTCACATCTGCTGCGCAGAAACTTTCAGATATCGCGCAGGTAACGAGTATTGGATTGGGTGCATGCGCCACCCATCGGGTTCACACCAAACTCCGTATAACACGCAACCCCGTCATTGTTGCGCTCTCACGCGTGGAATCGGACCCCGATCCATCCAAACATGAAAGGACGATACACGTGCCCTACCTCTGGAAAAAGCTAGCTGAAGCCACCGAAGCGCGTGTCATGTCCAGTGCATGTCGAGGTTACGTGATTATGTTGAACCCCAACAGCGCTGATCGCGCTGAATTGATGAAGGATCGATGCGGCGCTACGAAACATTTTGTCTCGCTTGCGCAGGTCAGAACTGCATTACGTCGCATGAATGTGCGTGAGGCTGCGTTCGTTGAGCGCTATGTCTGTGAGGAACTCGGAACACCCCATGGATCAGTCATTGGCATCAGTGGGATTTCGAGTGCTCATCTATCCGAGCTCCGAATTGATGCGTGAATTGCCCGCATGGAAATAATATGACTGATGCTGGGGATTTGGCTCGCCACTCTGATACCAGAGTGGCTTTGTCCTGAGCCAGAGGGGACCTCCACTCCCAGAGAGCTGATGTCAAACAGACAATTTGCCCAGGGTTTTAAACGGTGGAGTCGCCAGTGCGGATGGTATTTTGATGGTAGTGGGCTTTGGCGCATACCTGCCCGAAAAAAACACTGGGGTTTGTCTATGTATGCTCACGGTCATGTGGTTGGGCTGAGCAGCGCTTTGTAAATCCGGCCTGGCTCCTAAGCAATAGGTGCAACGTTCATCTCAGCAGTACCTCGACTGATGGCGAAGCTTGTCAAGGCGTGGACTCCAAAACACGGTCGACCTGTCATGAAAACTCCAATGTATTATCGGGGGCTTGAATCTCCACAACCGTTTTAGACAAAAGGTCGACAGCGCGGGTCTAGACCACAACGCGCTGCGTAACAACGGGGTAACTGCAAGTCGAACTCACTACGTATCACTTTTGGAGACCTCCATGACCATGATTAAAAAATCTTTGCTACTGATGTCCGCCACGCTCGCGCTTTCACTCTTTAACGTTGCCCACGCCGGACACCATGAAGGTGGGCATAGCAATATGGGCCCCTCGATCGTTGAACTTGCCGCTGGTAATGACGATTTATCTACACTTGTGGCGGCGGTTAAGGCTGCCGGTCTCGTCGGCGTTTTATCCGGTGACGGCCCCTACACTGTTTTTGCGCCGACCAATGCTGCTTTTGCCAAGCTCCCCGAAGGCACAGTCGAGTCACTGCTCAAACCGGAAAACAAGGACCAGCTGACAGCGATCCTGACGTACCATGTTGTATCGGGTAAGGTGAAAGCGGCTGACGTAGTCAAGCTCGACAGTGCAAAAACCGTTGAAGGCAGCAGCGTTACAATCACGGCGACCGATGCGGGCGTGAAGGTGGATGCGGCCAACGTGATCATGACTGACATCGCTGCGTCAAATGGTGTGGTGCATGTCATTGACAGCGTTCTTCTGCCGTCCGAGTAATCGTGGGGGGTGATCGACCTGAAGATGTAGGGACGATCGCCCCCGCTAGGCTACTTGAATGTGACCTATGAAATTGCAAAGTTTCTGCACGTTACCGGGGTGGTCATGCTTATGGGTAACATCACAGTCACGGCTATTTGGAAATACTTTGCAGATCGCACACATAGCCCTGAGGTACTGAGCTTTGCACAAAAGCTGATTACGTACACAGACTGGTCGATGACGGTGTGGGGAGTCTTACTATTGACATGTGGTGGCTACGCCATGGTCTTTATCGGTAACTGGCCCCTCACGCAGTATTGGTTGCTCTCAAGTCAGGCCCTCTTCATCGTCGCGGGTTTGACTTGGCTTTTCATTCTGGTGCCCCTTCAGATAAAGCAAGCGAAGTTAGCGAAGGCGTTTTCAGGGCTAGATGTTAGCGAAGAATATCAGCAACTCTCTCGTTGCTGGCTGATCTGGGGGCTGATCAGCACAGTGCCGTTGGTTATGGCAACGTGGTTGATGATCGCCAAGCCAGTCAGCGGTCCGTAGGTGCTGCAGTTGCAACCCTGCCCTCTGAGCGTTCCTTCACGCAGCCCACTATCCAATTGCCCGCACTAACGAACAGCGGCGGCGGTAGTTGAACCCAGATTACAAGACACTATTAAGTTAAACATTTTGTGGAGATCCTCTGGCCACATACCCCCAAAAGTGCCCCGTCTTAGAGTGTCATGCCGTCAGCAAAGCTTAATTTGCAATCTGATCTAAGGCCACGCAACTCTCACCATCATAGTCAGCGAGAAACTCGACTGTGTCCTGTGCTGAGTCCTCCAATCTGACTATCGTTCTTTAAGAGGTTTTCAGAGGGTGAAGACTGTGGCCTTAGGCCTGTGCGTAAGCAATCCAAGGCGGGATACCGAGGTATAAAAACCGATGTAAATTTCACGGCGATACGCATTCTAATGGGCTCCGATTTGCGTATACCCCTTGATTCGCTAGTGTCGGCCTGCCGAAGGCAGACACTCACTCAGTGCTGACACGTATAGGGTTGCCATGTTCAAACTTAAACAAGTGGACAAATCATTTCGTGACCGTGGCGATGTTATTCATGTAGCCAGGGGTTTGTCTTGGTGTATGGGTTCTGGCGAGAGCGCCGCGCTCATGGGAGAGAGTGGCGCGGGAAAAACCACGCTCATGAACATAATCGCCGGTCTTGACACAGTCGATAGCGGCGAGGTGCTGGTCGACAATGTGCGAATCGATCGGCTCAATCAGGCAGAACTGACTGCTTTTCGCCGAAATCATATCGGACTGATCTTCCAAAAGTTCCACTTGGTACCCTCGTTATCGGCCTGGGATAACGCTGCATTGCAAGCTCGCTTGGCGGGCGCCTTTGATCAAGATTTTGCCAATCATTTGTTTGATACCTTGGGTATCGATCACCTCGCGCATCGACGCCCAAACCAGCTATCCGGTGGACAGCAACAGCGGGTTGCGATCGCGCGGGCGCTCATGCATCAACCGCAACTGGTATTGGCTGACGAGCCCACTGGAAGCCTCGACGAGGCCACCAGCAATGCGGTTATTGAGCTACTGGTGAGTGCCGCCTCAAATGCAGGTGCTACGCTAGTAGTCGTTACGCATAGTGCGTCTATCGCCAGTCATCTGAGTCATTCTTTCCTATTGGGCTCTGGCTCCTTAGCCCCTGCCGTATGACTCGCGTTACGCTGGTGACACTGGCCACCACACTTGCCTTCTACCGTCAAAACCCTCTGCAAGCACTCTTTGTTCTCGTTGGCCTGGTTTTGGGCTGCGGACTGTACACCGCGGTCGCCCAAATTAACGCAAGCGCGGAAGCGAGCTACGCGGAAGCTGATCAGATTCTGGGTATCTCGGCACAGTGGCGAATTACTGACCGCGTGAGCACTGAAGTCGCCATTAGTGACTATATCCGGCTTCGACGCGCGGGCTTTACTCATTTTTATCCAGTGATAGAAAAGCGGCTTGTCAGCGCAGATGGGGCGCTTATTTCGATCATAGCGACAGATTTATTGGCGCTGCCATTCACAGGAGGAGGCGTTGGCAGTGGCGACGATAGCGCACTTGAAAACAGTCCATTTGGCGGTGATGGCTGGAGTCGCTTGACGCAACCGCCTTACGAAGCGTGGGTACCCTCTCAGACAGCTGCCCGCTTGGCGGTTACCGAGGGGCAGCAGATTCGGCTGCGTGAGGGCAAACGGCTACCGCCAACGGTTATCCGGTCTCAGGCGCAACAACGCGATCAAATTTTTATCGACTTGGGTGCGGCGCTATCGCTATTCGAGACGGAGAGAGTGTCTTATCTGGCGGCCCCTCCTTTGACAGAGGCCGAGCAGCAAAGATTTTTCGATCAGTTTGGCAGTCGCTTAATGCTATCTAAACAGTCTGAGGCGCTTGATCTTTCTCAGCTAACCCAGAGCTTGCACACCAACCTGACTGCATTGGGATTGCTGTCGTTTGTCGTAGGGACTTTCATTGTTTTTAACGCGGTGAACTTTTCGCTGCATGCCAGACAACAAGCCTTCGGCGTGCTGCAAGATTTGGGTGCTGCAAGGCGAGCAATTGTCGTGGCGATTGCAACCGAGTCACTGATTTGGGCGGTTACTGGTGCTGTGCTTGGCACACTGCTAGCGCAGCCCTTGAGTGCGGCGCTGATGCCTGCGGTGGCGGCAACCATGCAAAATATCTACGGGGCTTCAGTATCGAGTCTCCCTATGTTCAACACGGGACTTTTTTGGGAGGCGTTATTGCTCGCGTTTGCAGGGTTGAGCTTAGCGCTTGTCTTACCTTTGTTGCGGGCAACCGCAATGAGCCCAAATGAATCTAACGCGCGCGACGAGACATTATTCTCGCGCCAGGATGCTGCCTTAGCGGTCGTAGGTTTGGCGTTGCTGTTGCTCGCCTATGTCTGTTATCCAAAAGCCTCGTCGGTTTTGCAAGGGTTTGCTCTGCTCTCATTGATATTGTTTGCTGGGGTTGCGTTGCTGCCTATCACCGTGTTGTCGGTGTCGGCATTGAGTAGAACGGTGATACGCCGACATTGGTTGGCGCGCTGGGCCTTGGCTGATGTGAGTCACCAGTTTCCGCATTTGCGGCTGGCAATGATGGCGTTGTTACTCACCTTGATTGCGAATATTGGTGTCACCTCGTTGGTAGGCAGTTTCCGGCTAGCACTCACCGACTGGCTTGAGACGCGGTTATCGGCAGACTTTTATGTGACGGCGGGTGTCATGGAGACAGAATCTCTCGTGGGTCAAGATTGGATTCGAGCCGCTCATCGGCGCGCGGTCGCAGAGCGATCGTACGCCGACAGAACCATGACGGTTGTTGGTATTGATGTCGATGCGCCCGACTTCGGCCCCGATAGTATTATCGAGGCCACTCCCGCTGCTTTTGCTCGCTGGTCCGTTGGTGGTGTCGGTGTTGACCGTGTTTTTGCCAACGAGCAGTTGAAATATCTCGCCGGGGTTGAGGTTGGCGATACACTCGAGTTGGAGACCGAACTCGGCCTGCGACCGTTTGAGGTGCTAGGGTTTTTTCACGATTATGGGAACGTCAACTTCTCGCTTTATTTGCCCAGCGAGCGCTTCAAGCAATTGTATGCGAGCGCTGAACCCCAGGGGTGGGGCATTTGGGTGCAGGATAATCAGCACGCAGCAGCTGAATTAGGGCTGTCACAGCTCGGGCTTCAGCCATCACAGTGGGTGTCACAGCGTGATGTACTCGCCTTATCCCTGACAATTTTTGACCGCACATTTGCTATTACTCGTGCGCTCAATGCTTTGACATTGCTGGTAGCGTCCATAGCCATCTTTTCGTCACTTCTGGCCGTATATCAATTTAGACGAACGGAGTACGCCCTATGGCGATCTTTGGGTATGAGTTGGTTTGGCTTTTTTGCTGTGTTGGGTTTTCCGATAGTTCTGATGACAGCCGTGGTGATGGCACTGTCATTGCCTCTGGGTTTCTTGCTGTCTTGGCTGCTCATTCATAAGATCAACGTTATTTCCTTTGGGTGGACGATGCCTTTAGTCGTCGCTACCGAACCAATCGTTTTTTTGTTTGTTGTTGTGGCTATGGTCGTATTAGCCGCATTTGTCTTGGCCTCGATGAGGCAGCAAGTAGCGGTCAATGATGCGCTGAAGAGCCTCGCGGGTGAGTGATGATGGCTGACACTCAATTGCGCCGATGGCTTTTCCTTTCGCTTGTCATTGTCTGTGGAGCTACAAGCCGCCTCGCCGCGGCACAAGACCCGTATCAGCTTTTACGTCAATCGGGAGACGGCTTCGCTCAGGTCGAACCGGGTCGAACATTTTTGTTTCCGCAGGACCATTATCCACATGAACGTTTCAAAATTGAGTGGTGGTACCTCACTGCGAATCTGACAGGCAGCGACGGGCGGGATTACGGTATTCACTGGACGCTGTTTCGTCAGGCGATGAACTCGGCGCCCAATCCTGGTGGCTGGCAGTCGAATCAAACCTGGATGGCCCATGCAGCGATCTCCACACCGCATGGCTTTGAGTTTTCACAGCGGTTTGCGCGAGGTGGCGTGGGGCAAGCGGGGGTTGCAGTGACGCAACAAAATACCTTCGAGGCTTGGATGGATGACTGGCTTTGGCTGTCAGATTCGCTGGCACCTTTTCCAGGAGTTCTGACCGCCAGTACCGATACCCATCGCTTCAAGCTGAAGCTGGAGGCTTCTGATGACTGGGTGTTGCAGGGTAAGAACGGGTTCAGTCAAAAGAGTGACCTCGGTCAAGCGAGTTATTACTACAGTCAGCCCTCGATCGATATTGCTGGCACGATCTGGGTTGATGATGCGCCTGTCGAGTTGGCAGGTAAGGGCTGGTTAGATCGCGAATGGAGCTCGCAGCCTCTAGCAGACAATCAGGCCGGCTGGGATTGGGTGTCGCTGCACTTGAGTGATGGCAGTGCACTGATGGTTTATCAGTTGCGCCATGATTCGGGGGAGCATTACATCAGCGGCAGCTGGGTGAGTGAGTCTGGCGAGGTCACTGTGCTAGAGGCGGGGGACGTAACAATGACTCCCGAGAGTACAACTCAGCTGACGATTAATAGCGCTGTGGGCGGTAAGCAGCGAAGTAGCATCAAAGAAATACCCCTCGACTGGCGTGTCAGAGCCCCCAAGCTCGGCATCAATATCTCAGTCACGACGGATAGGCCCCACAGCTGGCTTGCAACGGTATTTCCCTATTGGGAAGGACCTGTTCGAGTGCAGGGAAGTCACCAGGGCGTGGGCTATTTAGAACTGACCGGGTACTAGAAACTGAACAGGTACCAACTTAAAGCATCTCTTTAAAGCAACTCTTCGATTAGCTCATCTGGTTGTCAACAACATACGCTCAGACACCTCAGGCCGCTAGGACGATAGTCGAGGTCAGCAGGGTCCGAAGCCCACCATGTTTTACATCACAATTGCGCTACTGTTGCCCCTCAAAGTCGGAGGGAAACATGAGCGATTGGTTCGCACGGAGCATGACAATGTTTTTCCGTTTTTTTGCGGATGCGTTTTTTACTACTCGGTACGGCCATCGTGCTGTCGTACTAGAGACAGTCGCAGGAGTGCCCGGAATGGTCGCGGGGATGTGGGTTCACCTCAAGAGCCTGCGCCAAGCCAAGACAGGATACGGCCCACTGATACGTGAACTGCTTGCCGAGGCTGAGAATGAGCGCATGCACCTGATGTTCTTCATCGACATTGCACAGCCCAACTGGCTAGAGAGAGCGCTGATACTGACCGCACAGTTGGTGTTTATGGCTTACTACTTTGTCCTCTACATTGTGTCACCCAAGACAGCGCACAAGATGATCCATTATTTTGAGGAAGAAGCAGTCACAAGTTACACAAGCTATCTGGAGCAGATTGAGGCCGGAGCGATCGAGAACTGCCCAGCGTCTCCTCTTGCCGTCGATTACTACAACCTGCCCGCTGATGCGAAGCTGTCAGACATGATTCTCAAGGTGAGAGCTGACGAGCAGGGCCACGCAGATGCTAATCTGACGTTCTCAGAGGCATACTCATAGAGCAACGGCTAGTTCCAATAACAAATCGGCAATTCGTTCAGCGCCGAGTGCTCTAGAGCAGTGCAATATCAAGCTTGGAGGCGGGATGCCCATACTAAGATGGATTGTTTGCCTAAGCCTTGCCTTTAGCGCTTGTGGTGTCAGGGCGGACGTCGACCCAGAGAAATCTCACTACACCACTGGTTCGCCTAATCGTGATGGCATAGGCAAGATTTATATGGGGCGAGAGATTTCGCACGTCATGGGTCACTTAGGCGCTGGCTGGCTGGAGCGCCCTGAGCGGGAGCGTCAGGAGCGAACAGACCTTTTGATCACTGGTCTCACTCTGTCGGAGGATTTTGTGGTCGCAGACATCGGCGCCGGGACGGGTTATTTCACCTTTCCTGTCGCAGCGCGGGTGCCTGAGGGGAAAGTGTTCTCGGTTGATATTCAACCCGAGATGCTGGCTCTCATAGAGCAGCGTAAAACGCTGGAAAATGTCGTCAACGTGGAGACCGTTCTGGGTGAGGCGGATGATCCCAAGCTACCGGACAATGAGATTGACTTAGCTTTTATCGTGGATGCGTACCACGAGTTTTCGTTTCCTAGAGAAATGGGCGAACGTCTGAAAGCCTCGCTAAAGCCGGGCGGACAGCTTGTGCTTGTGGAGTACCGAGCAGAGGACCCACGGGTCCCTATCAAGCGGTTGCACAAAATGAGTGAGATGCAGGTGAAGCAAGAAATGGCGGCCATTGGCCTCGACTGGGTCAGGACGGAGAGCCACCTGCCGCAGCAACATGTGCTTATTTTTCAGAAGCCAAGGGCCCAACCCTGATCACTGACTCAGATCATTCAGCGTGCGAATAAAGTCTTGCCCTCCTCAGGCGCTTGGGAGCCGTAAAAGTAATGAAGCCAGGGTTTCAAAGCCCTCCAGTTCGGTTTCTCCGAGTCCCAGCTCGTGCGTTCGGTCCTCTAGCGTTCCTTTGCCCGTCCAGTAGGGTCCGTAGACATGCCATATGTCGGACTTTCTGTAGCTTGCGATATTAGGGCGAGTACTCATCATTGTTTGGTGCTGTGCGATGGCTGGTTTGTCTCCCAAGAGCAGTTCAACAGCGTCGGGCCCACTAGCAACCTCGAGCATTCGTCGCGTAAGGCTCTCAACGACATAAAAAATAGCAAAGTCGGCCATGCTTATTTGCGATCCTACGGCGAAGCCACTGGGGCTAGCAGCGAGTATTTGCTCAAGATTAGAAATCTTTAATGCCAGCGCAGATGTAGGACCGCCGTACCCGCCAAGCACATCGCGCTCCCAATCTTTCCACCCCCAGAATGAGTCCCACATGGGCACTTGGATATCCTCATAAATGTGGGAGCAGATCATGATCGCTTTTGCGCGATCTGCGGGTGCCTCGGGCATGAACCCCGCAAGCTCAGCGACGTACTGAGTGCAAGCACTGGTCTGATTGATTATTTCTCCGTTGTGCTCCACCACGGGAAGCGCCTTGAGAGGCCCTGAAAATTCCGGTAAAAATTTCTCCTTGATTGCCCAGCTGCCGCTTACAAACGTCTCTTCAAGGGAGACAATCTCATCAACGAAATCCAGAGCAGCGTCGTACGCCATGTACCGGACGAGCATGCCTCGCGCAGAACAATTCCAGTAGCGCAATAAAAGTGTGTCGGTGGCAACATCAGTTTCTTGCGGCATTTTTATCTCCATCCCAACAGCTGTGGACTCACGGCCTTCGCCGGAGCCTAACTGAAACCCGCCGCAAATAGTAACCGCTGGAAGTGCCCGGCCTCATGACGCGGGAAAGGAATCGGGACTCCCAAGGCATGATGGCTCAGCTGGGTAGTTTCTCGACCACCACATACCAGCCGGAAGGCTCGTCGTCGGTTGCGAACAGGCGATCGGCCTCGCGCGAGCGGACCGCGGCGACTTTGGCCTCGGCTAACGCCTGCAAACCCATACCGAAGCCACCTTCGTCCCAGATGTCGCGGTGCACGGTGCAGATTAAATGCCCCCCGGGCTTTAGCAGTGCCAGAAGCTCCGGGAGGCATCCTGCCCCCACGTGCCCGTGGGTAAATGTCCCGGTCGAGACCAGTATGTCGTAACACTCTGCCCCCATCTCAAGCCTCTCGTTCAGGTCGCGTAAAAAGGCTTCATCGATCCGGCCTTCGCGCTGGGCCACTGCCAGCATGGGGGCGGAGTAATCGAGACCGTCGACCCGATTGAAACCCTCAGCGCGCAGGCTGCTTGCGAGTAGGCCGGTCCCGCAACCGACGTCCAGCACCCGCACATCCCGCCGCGCCTCTGTCTCGGCGGCCAGCGTCGCGATTCTCTGGGGTGATCGATAGGACAACCCGTCGAGCATGGTCTGGTCGTAGGTTTCTGCCCAGTCAGCATAGAGTTTCAGCGTTTCGTCGGGATCGTTGCTACGCAGGGCGTAGGCGCGGGCAAGCAACTGCTCGGGAGTGTTCGCAAGCTCATCCTTTTTGGTCATGGGAGAACACCCTCCGTTGGCAAAAAGCGGTTTAGTGCGCCTGTGATGGTGCGGATCAATTTAAGTCGAGCCTGCCAAAGTGAGGGGGTTGGCTGGGGCGCTTATCGCCTCACCGCAATACACTCCAGTTCCAACGAGGCCCCCAGTGCCAGGCCGTCGGCACCCATGGCGCTTCGTGCGGGGTAGGGGGTTTTAAAGTATTGGGTATACACGCCATTAAAGTCGCCCCACTGGGCGATGTCGTCAATCATCACCAGACACTTCACCACGTCGGTGAGGTCGAGATTGAGATGGGCGAGGTAGGTTTTCATTTGCCTAAAGATCGCGTGGGTCTCGGCCTCGAGCCCGCCGGTGACCAGCTCACCGGACTCATCAGTGCCGACAAGGCCAGAAATAAATATGAGGCCGCCATTGGTCTCGACGATGTCCGAGAAGGGGAAGCCTTGGTCAAGGCTGAGTTGGGAGCTATAGAACTGGCCGGCCGCCGTTTCGGTATTGGCGATATCGGTGGCGGCGCTGTTTTGGGCTGCGGCGACTGTTGGCCCCAGGCAGGCCAGCAGCAGTGATGTGATGAGCAAACGCATGGTGTGGCCTCTGAGTTGCTGAAAGCGCTACGTTAACATCGCTCAGGTTGCGGTTGCCTCGGTAATGCGAATCGGCCAAGCTCAAAATTGCGTTAACGAGCCTATTTGGGGAGATAAGTATGAGCCGGCTTCTGATTCTGTTTTTGAGTATTGGACTCATGGCCTGCCAGCAGCAATCTGATACGGCGGCCGATGCCGCCAGTGTCGAGGTGCTAGCGAGTGACGCCACCGCAGGGCCTAAGCTTTATGTCTTCGATTGTGGCCGCATTCGGCTCGTCTCGGTTGAGGCCTTTAACCTGCAAGAGACCGACACCGACGTGCGGGAGCTCTCGGCGCCCTGTTACGTGGTGGATCACCCCAAGGGCCAACTGCTGTGGGATGCGGGCCTGCCCTCCGTCTTTGCACAAAGCGATGGCTGGGTGGTGCGGGAAGACGGTGTAGCCAATAACCTTGATGAAACCCTGGCCTCACAAATGGCGCGCATGGATTTGGGCTTTGATATGAGCTCGCTTGAATATGTGGCGTTCTCGCACATCCATTGGGACCACGTGGGGGCATCGAATGATGTCGCCAGCGGCACCTGGCTGGTGCAGCAGGGCGACTACGACGCCGCTCATGCCGAGGGCAACATGAATGTGCCCGCCGTGCAGCCTGAGTTACTGGTGGGAATTAAAGAGCGGCCTACACAGGTGCTAAGTGGGGACCACGACGTGTTTGGCGACGGCACGGTGCAACTGATTGCGGCAGACGGCCACACGCCGGGGCATCAGGTGTTGTTTGTGGATTTAGCGGAGACTGGGCCGGTGGTGCTCTCGGGCGATCTGTACCACTTTCAATTCAGCCGGGCGAATAGGGTAGTGCCTCTGTTCAATGTGGATGCTGAGCGTTCGCTGCAATCGATGGACAAGGTCGAGGCGCTGGTGGACGTGACGGGCGCCGACTTCTGGTTGCAGCACGATGCGAGCCTGTTTGATGCGCAGCAAAAGGCGCCGGGGTTTTACGAGTAGGCTGTCACCTCTGGCTGTTGTGGTGCGGGGGTGATGTTCCCTGCGGTTTTGGAGAACTAGCCGTTAAACCGGGGGCAACATACTTTGCGCGCTTTACGATTATTCCCGATACCAGTGATGCAGCAAAAGACGTTACGTTACTGTGGCCGCAAGTTTTGCTGCGCCCCCGGCTTCAACACCCAAAACGTCTCCCTAGGCAACCCCAGCGCATCCAACGCGCCCTCAAGGTCAGTAATCGGGTCGTTAATGGCCTCCCATGTGAGCTGAAACACCCCAAAGTGAATGCCGAGGCTTTGCTGGCTGTTGAGGTCCA
>ERZ802831.896-NODE-896-length-15208-cov-15.0894_pt1 | contig 15208 bp, 15 predicted proteins | sample MGYA00345655_ERZ802831 | MGnify/ENA primary metagenome ERZ802831 (study PRJEB30503, sample SAMEA104212376) | marine metagenome | biome: Westerlies Biome; feature: [SRF] surface water layer (ENVO:00010504) within the epipelagic zone...; material: water...
CGATAACCCGTGCAAATGTTCAAAGGTCTCGCGGGCCACAGCGCGAAAAGCCCGTTGGGCCACTGGCGCAAAGACAACGTCCCGCAACTGTTGAAACCCGCTCGATCCAACACGCGCAAGCCCATAGGCCACGGTCAAGCCTACGGCCCCAAGCATCAGATCCGGAACATCACGTTGGGACAGGGCATCCACAGCCCGGCCATACAATTGGGGGGCCCCGAGTGCTACCAACTTTGATAACAGCAACAAAAGTAACGACAGCGCAACCCGAAACCGGATTTTTGGCGCCGCTTGCGGCCATAGATAGGGAGCCATCCGGCGGATAATATCCATGCCGTTCATGCGATCTGCATCCGGGTCGCTGGGGCGTCGATCTGTGGGAGGGGGGACCATAACTTTACATCTGGCTTTAGGCTAGAATAGGACCGGCTGCCGCGCAGTGCACGGCAGCAACAATCTTAGTCTGGCAGCTTGAAAATTTGACCCGGATAAATCAGGTCCGGGTCACGAATACGATCTCTGTTGGCTTCGAAAATCCGGGCATAGAGAATGCCACGACCGTAACGCGACCGAGAAATGGCCCAAAGCGTCGAGCCTTTCTGTACCGTAACGGCACTCGGGGCCAGTACGCCATCGGCGCTGGTTTCAGCCAGCAAGACCTCTTTAGACTCCCGCTTGAAGGGTGTCTCGATGCGCGAGTTCACAGCCCCATCTGCATCAACTTCATCCAGACGTAGCGTATAAATGCCTGTATCAACTTGCGGCATATCCAGCGCCCAGGTTCCGTCTTGTTTGACCGGTGCATCTGTGATCGGCTGATTGTCGAGATAGACCCGTATCAGGCCGTCACTGGGTGCGCGCCCGGCGAGTTGCACTTCGCCCTGCAGACTATAAGAGATAACATCAAGCGCAACACTGGTCAAAACTTCTGGGGCCTTACCAGCCTTTGACAGCACCTTCAAACCCTCACTGGTACTTATGATAACAGTGGGGGCCTTGGGCGCTTTGGGGGTCGGCACCGGATTGGTCACCGCTTCATCGCCCACAGCAGACTGCACAGCGGCAGGTTGGGCAATTTCGGTATCGGCAGATGATGCGGGCTGGGTTGCGATGGCAGCAACTGTGTCGCCAGTGGCATCTGATCCACCTTTGACCGCAGCGGAGCTGACGCCATCAGTGGCCGCTGTTGCAGTGCTAGCAGGGACTGGATTTTCACCAACCGCCACATCCGCAGCCATCACCGAATTGGACGTGTCTTTGGCCTCGGCGGCAGCACCTGCCGGCACTTGGGCATTCACAGACGGCATCGTCGCAGTCTCAGTCTGCATGATTGCCTCAGTCTGTGTGGCCGTCGCCGTCTGTATCGTCGTCGGTGTTGCGGTTTCAGTTGGTGTTGCGGTCTCAGTTGGCGTTGCAGTTTCTGTTGGCGTTGGAGTTTCTGTCGGAGCTGCAGTTTCTGTCGGGGTTGGGCTCTGCGTTTCTGTCTGTGTCGCAATCTTGATCGTTGTCGCAGATGAAGGCAGGTCGTTTGTTTCGGAGGCATCACCTTCAACCACAGGCACCACGGCCGTTTCATGCTGTACTGGGACGTTCTCAGGGACTTTCGCTGGTGACGGTGGCAATTTTGCTGTTTGTACTGTGGGTGCAAGCAAAACTTGCTCAGTTGAGACAACCACTGAACTGTCTCCCGACGATGACAGACTGAGTTCACGAAGCGTTTCAACCGGACCGACATCAGCAAACACAACAAACTTACCAGTCGAATCGGCAGTCGTATCAGCTAGTTTATCACCATCAATCATCAAAGTGACCTCGGCCCCGGGGTTGGCCGTCCCGGCAATCAGAGCGGTGCCGTCAGCCTCGACCCGCACCACGTCGAACGCGGGCACAATCTCTGCATTTTCGGCAAGGTCAGATGAATTTGTCTCGACTGTGACACCCCCGCCTGTATCTGCCTCGGGTTGGCTCGTCGCACGTACCATAACATCGCTCGCCGCAACATCTTCGGTGGCCGAAGTAGCTTTAGGCGCTTTTGCCACCGGCACATTGGCGACCGACGTGTCAACAGATGAAGTTTTTGCCTGGGCCTCATCAAGCAAAGCGGCAGTGTTCGCCTGATTGTCATCCGTGGCTATCTTATCTGCAACATCCTCAGCAGTACCGGTCATTTTTTTGGCGACGGCGTCCGCCCCGCTCTCTGTCATTGCACCGCTCGGCACCACATCTTTTGATACCGCCACGCTCGACGACACATCCGAAGCCGGTACATCCGTCGCCGCAGGCTCAGTTTGAACTGTAACGTCCGAACTTGGGGTTTTTGCCGTTTCTGGATTTTCAATCTTTGGATTTGCAGTCTGAAGGTTGGCATTCGAATCGATCGCCACCGCAACCGGCGGCGTATCCGCAGCAGTGCCGCCCGTCCCCTGAGCGTTCAAGGAGCCGCCTTGCGCATCCGAAGACACCTCGGCACTCTGATCCTCATCAACAGAGGCGGCCGTTTTGGGCTTTACTGCAACGGCTGTATCCACAGACACCGGCCCTTCCTCAGTCAAAGCCTTGTCCGTTCCGGCCAGCCCGTCTGTGGCCGTGCCAGTTTGTTGTGCCACAGTATTAGGTACTTTAGTATCGGCTAGACTAGCAGCGTCGGTCGTCGAAGTCTCCGCTTGAGTGTCACTGGTGTTCCCCGTCAACCCCGCTGGCACAGAATCATCCGTCACGTCGGTCGAAGTCACCTCAGAATCGCGCTCTTTAGGCAAAAAATCACCATAAAACAGCAGCCCTACGAGCAGCGAAAATCCAATAAAAAGCATGAATCCGCCAATTTTAGTTTTATTATTAGACATATATCCCCTTTGGCCTTCAAGAGACGATCAAATAATCGTCCCGCCGGCCGACTGCATCAGTTGTGAGACCATAGCAACAACGCTATCAAGGGTCAAAACAGTCAATGCAAAGAAGTTAACCAAACATGCCCCAACCTTCTATATGTGTCTTTTGTGGCGCACGCTCCGGTGAAAAACCCATTTATAGGCAAGCCGCCAAAGAACTTGGGCAGGCACTGGTCCAAAACAACTGGCGTTTGGTCTATGGGGCCGGTGATATTGGGCTGATGGGGGCGGTTGCCCGTGCCACTCAGGCTGAGGGTGGCGCAACGCTGGGGGTAATTCCAACCCATTTGATGCAAGATGAGGTTGCTAAAACTGATCTGACACAATTTATCGTAACCGAGACGATGCACGAACGCAAAAAGGTCATGTTTATGAACTGTGACGCGATTGTTGTCCTGCCAGGCGGCGCAGGATCACTGGATGAATTTTTCGAAGTGCTGACATGGCGTCAGTTAGGCCTGCATCAAAAGCCTATCTATCTGTTGGATATTGACGGGTATTGGTCGCCGCTCCAAGCCTTGTTGGCGCATATCGTGAAGCAAGGTTTCGCCGATCAGAGCCTGTTGGATTTGTTTCATACTGTCTCCAGTGTCGCGCCGTTAATCACCAAACTACGGCACGACCTAAACGTTTAGCCCCGCCAATGGCAGCGATATCGATCCAGTACTCTGAGTATTGCGGGCTTCGAGCCCCACAAGATGTCCCGATGCCGCTGGTCGCGACCCTGCCCCATGCAGGTGTTGCAATTCTAACAGCGTATAAGGGCGCTGCCAGAGCCACGGGCGATTGGCAACCGCAGTTAATGACGCATCCGGCGCTTTCTCTTGCGTATAAGCATAAAAATATAGCGTAAACCCATAGGCATCAAGCGGTTGCACCGAAATCAGATGCATCCCCTGATCGGCACACCAAATTTGGGCCGCTGCAAGATCGCGCACCCGCAAAGTCACATGCGCAAGGATTGCGCCATTGGCGACCGGATGCCCCGCCTCTATGGCGGGCTCACTGCCCTTTGGACCCTGCTGTAACACCTCAACCGTGGCCCCTGCCGGATCCATGCAATGCGCCATATAGCCAATGTCTTCAAATTGACGCGGTTGCGAGATCGACACGCCACTTCGGCGCAAGTGCATGGCGACCGTGTCCAGATTGGGCACAGTAATGCCAATTTTCCAAAAAAAAACAATCGGCTGTGGGTGGCTGGGCCGACCCCTGAATAAATTCCAGGTGAACCTGTTGCCCCCCATATCCCAACCCGTCGCGCTGGTCGGTCATGCCCAGAATATCGCGATAAAATTGGGTCACTGCGGTGATGTCAGGCACTGTCAGTCTTAGTTGTGAAAACATCATTCCCTGCCAACCCTCTCACGGCGAAAACCGTCACCAGAATACAACGCGAGCGCCAGCCATATCAATCCAAAGCTTGCAAATTGCAAAATACCCATCGGTTCGCCAAAAATCGCAACCGCACAAAAAAACTGTAAAGTCGGGTTGAGATAATTCAGCAACCCCAATGTGGTCATTGGTATCCGCTTGGCCGCATAAGAAAAAAAGATCAGCGGGGTCGCAGTCAGCGGGCCGGACAACATCAACAAAACACTATCATACAACGATTGTCCAAAAACACCGCCTGTATAACCACCGCTTCCGACAGGACGATGCGTAGCAAAAAGCACTGCAAGAGCAAATGGGACCAACAGCAAAACTTCGGCCGTCACCGACACGACAGGTCCGGTCGAAATTTTCTTTTTTACATACCCGTACAGGCCAAAGCTGATGGAAATTATCAGTGCAATCCAAGGTAGCACCCCTTGGGACACCGTAATGATAACCACCCCAACTGTAGCCAAAGCGATTGCGGTGTTCTGCAAGCGCGACAAGCGCTCGCCAAATCCAACCCAGCCGATACAGACCACCACAAGCGGAAAAATAAAATAACCCAGGCTGGCTTCTGTTGCTTTTTCAATCTGGATAGAGCGTATGAAAATAAACCAATTGATGCCAATAAAAAAAGACGCTGCAAACAAGGTCGCCGCGCTCCGCCAAGTGGAAATAGCAGACCACAAAGCCCCCAGACGACGCTGAAAGCTGAGCACTGCCACAAAAAACACCACCGACCAGACAACGCGGTGCGCTAATAACTCGACCGGCGGGACATGACCCAGCACTTTATAATACAGCGGAGAAAACCCCCAGATAATACCAGAGATAAGGATCGCCAGAATACCTTTTTGACTGTCGCTCATACGCTGGCCTCGAGTGTGACCAATGTGATCTCGGGCGTCACGCCAAAACGCACCGGCGCAATCGAACAACCTATGCCGCCAGACACCACCAAATCACGGTGATCCTCGTGAATATGCCCATAGGCATATCTATTGCCATACCGCGATGGCACGATCGGTGACCAGCCAAACAGCCGCACCTGCCCGCCATGGGTATGACCCGACAGGGTCAGGGCCACCGTCTGCGGCACCTCAGGGAAAATATCGGGTTCATGGGCCAGCAAGATAACTGGCGCATCATCCACAGCCTGCGCCAAAGTGGCCGGCAGATTATCAACACCCTGAAACCGGCCATTGCCCAACCGAAACGCCAGCTGATCACCCAACCCTGCCAACCAGAAAGCCCCTTTCGCATGCTCAAGCTTAATCGCCTGGTTTTCTAAAACTGGAATGTTATTTTGCTCCAGCGCCCGTTGACCTAATACCGGCCCCTTGCGGCGTTTTTGAGCCGACGGATCATCCCACCAGTCATGATTGCCCAAAACCGCAAAAACACCCAGCGGCGCCTTGAGGGCTGCTAGCTCTTTTGCCGTCCGCTCTACCTCAATCGGTTTGGTGACAAACCGGTGGCCAGCGGTCAGATCCCCTAAAATAACAATGATATCGGCCCCAAGCGCATTGGTCCGACGAACCAATGTACGTAACCGTTTCAGGCCAACATAGGGTTCGCCCATATGGAGATCAGACACAATTGCGATTCTGAGTGCATCTATTTTCCATTTTGACGATTGAATCCGCCATTTCTTGACCCGCAGTCGCAGAGCAGGCTCGATAAAAAATGCCCAGAGGGAAACAAAAAGACCTGCCAGGATTGATCCCAGCAGGCCACGGATAAAAGACCGTCTTGTCAGCACCTTACATGCGACTTGCGACGTTTTCCCAGTTTACCAGCTTGTCAAGAAAGTTACTTAAGTATCCTGGGCGCTTGTTCCGGAAATCAATATAATAGGAATGTTCCCAAACATCACAGCCCAGCAAAGCGGTTTGACCAAAGCACAGCGGGTTGACGCCATTTTCGGTTTTGGTCACTTCCAAACCGCCATCCGCATTTTTCACCAACCAGCACCAGCCAGCACCAAATTGGCCCGCTCCTGCCGCACAAAAGGCGGTTTTGAATGCATCAACACTGCCGAAGCTGTCGGTGATTGCCGCGTCAAGCTCTGAAGGCATTGCCGCCCCGTCCGGGCCCATCATTTCCCAGAACTGCATGTGATTCCAGTGTTGACTGGCATTGTTAAAAATACCGTTCTGCGCCACCGCCCCGGCCTGATAGGTGCCGGTAATGATATCCTCCAGCGCCGCATTTTCCCACTCAGTCCCGGCAATCAACTTGTTGCCATTGTCGACATAGGCCTTGTGGTGCAGATCATGGTGAAATTCAAAGGTTTCGGCAGACATGCCGAGTCCAGCCAAAGCGTCATGCGCATAGGGTAAATCAGGTAGGTTAAATGCCATTTCGGGCCTCCAAGAATTGCGTGAACATTACCGGCAAATGAGGCCGTAAGCCCACCGAGGTCAAGGGCTTGATCACAGGTTTAATCAGAAATACCGAATTTGTGCCGTTTTGTCGGCCGCATCGGTCAACACACCATATACATAAGCGGCGACCGAGCGAAAGCAAATCACCCGCAAAGTAGTGTCATCAGTCAGCCAAAACGCCCCGGCGACTTGACCAAGCCGGGTCCGGCACATCACCCCTTCCGGCAAGACCTCAGGGCGCAGATCGACAGGGGTTATTTTGGCGAGCACGTCGCGCACCCCGTCGCCTTTCAGCGCGAAAACAGCTCTTGCATCGGACACATTTACTACCAGATTATGTGTCTGGCCCAACCCCTCAGATAACGTGGCAGTAATCTCTCCAGCGCTCTCGTAGGGGACAAATAAAAACAATTCATCGGGTGACATCCAAGCAACCGCATAATTATCCTTGGCCAGAACCGCACGCATGCCCGGCACATCAAGGCCTAACGTCGCCCGCAACGTCTCTTTTAGGATCGGAGCCGTCAGATCACAGCGCAGCGTGATCATTCCCTGTAAGGCGTTCTCAGATACCGAGACAACTCCGTCATATTCGACGCCACCAAGGGCGCTGACCGCGTCAGACATCCTGCTTCTCCCCGTCCTTATCAAAAAACACCGGATCAACTATTTTTGCCTCGGTCACGCCACCGTCCAACTGGGCAAAACCGATCACTTCACCCATGCGGTCCGGACCGTGCAATACAAGGCCCATGGCAATCCCGCAGCCCAACGTCGGGGAATGATAGCTCGACGTTACCCGCCCCTGTACATTGCGTTGGCCATTGGCGTTGATGCCCTCAGCCACCGCATAAGCACCATCAGGCAGCACAGACCCATCCGTGGTCTCCAATCCCACCAGTTTCCAACGCTTCGGGTCTGTCATATGAGGGCGCTGCTGCGCCCGCTTGCCAAGATAGTCGGTTTTTTTCTTGGAAATCGCCCAGTTCAGACCAAGGTCTTGCGGGATTACTGTACCGTCGGTTTCATCACCAATCATGATAAAGCCCTTCTCGGCACGCATCACATGCAATGCTTCGGTGCCATAGGGCATAATGTCAAACTCCGCCCCTGCAGCCAAAAGGGCATCCCAAAACCCGCGCCCCTGCCCGCTTGGCACGGCAATTTCATAGCTCAATTCCCCTGAGAACGAGATGCGGAATACCCGGCAGTCAAAGCCAGCTATTTGACCGTCCACCCATTCCATAAAGCCGAGTGCCTCGGCGCTGACATCCATACCGCCAAGCTTTTCCAGCAGCTTGCGGGCATTTGGCCCGACAACGGCAATCTGGGCGTATTGTTCGGTCAGATTTGCGGTATAGACCTGCCAGTCCCACCATTCTGTTTGCAACCACTCTTCCATAACCGCATGGACATGATCAGCCCCACCAGTGGTGGTGTGACATAAAAATGTCTCATCATCGATCCGCGCCACAACTCCGTCATCTGCTAAAAAGCCGTTTTCGCTGCACATCAGGCCATAGCGACACTTGCCCGGCTTTAGCGTCGACATCATGTTGGTGTACAGCATATCAAGGAACTTTTCCGCATCCGGGCCTTTCACCAACAGCTTGCCCAGCGTCGAGGCATCCAAAAGTCCAAGTGAGCTTCTTGTCTGGTTGATCTCGCGCGCCACGGCCTCGGCGTGGCTCTCATCGCCACGGACAAAGCAATAGGGTCGCCGCCAGGCGCCCACCGGCTCCATGTAAGCGTTATGTTCTACATGCCACGCTTGCATCGGGGTTGCCCGCACCGGTTGAAAAATCTTACCACGCGCCTGCCCAGCAATCGCCCCCATGGAAATCGGTGTATAGGGCGGACGGAAGGTCGTGGTGCCCGTCTGCGGGATACCGGCGTTCAAGCTGTCGGACAAAACCGCAAGCCCGTTAATATTACTCAACTTACCCTGATCGGTGGCCATGCCCAAAGTGGTGTACCGCTTGGCATGCTCAACGCTTTCAAAGCCCTCTTGGGCCGCCAGCTGCACGTCAGATACTTTCACGTCATTTTGATAATCCAGCCAAGCCTTGCTCCGCAGCTTAATGCCTGCGCCTTGTGGCATGATCCAAACCGGTTCAATCGCAGCAGTTGGCAACTCGGAAGCGACTGGAGATTTGCCAGCCTTGGGTTTAAACCCAGAGCGTTCCGCGGCAACCCTTCCGGAACGCAGCGCATCCACCATACACGCATCGAGCGACATACCACCATTGGCTGACCCAGCAGCGCTGACAAAGGGGCGTCCATCGGCTCCAGTGGGCGCTTTGTCCCCATCCGGTCTGAACAGAGCCTGCGCATCATCCCAAAGCAACTTTCCACCGCAATGCGACCACAGATGAACAACTGGAGACCAACCACCTGACATCGCCACTACATCACAATTAATATGTTGAAGTACTGCGCCCTCACCGGCCTGTGCGCAGATCGACACCCCGGTCACCCGTTTGCCACCCTCTACATTAGCGATGGCCTTGCCGGTCTCTATGCGCAGGCCCAGCGCCCTGGCCTGATCGGCCAATGCCCCACCGCCACCCGCACGGGTATCAATGATGGCCGGCACATCAAGACCGGCATTTTTCATTGTAATTGCAGTAAGGTAGGCATCATCATTATTAGTGACAACGACGGTTCTATCCCCAATCGAAACACCCCAATTGTCCACATAATCCCGCACGGCAGACGCCAACATCACGCCAGGGATATCATTGCCCGCAAACGACAAAGGGCGCTCAATCGCGCCAGTGGCGGTCACAATCTGTTTCGCGCGCACCCGCCACAACCGGTGTCGCGGGCCGGGCGCGTCTGGGCAGTGATCTGTCAGTCTTTCATAGCCCAGCACATACCCGTGATCGTAGATGCCCGCACCCATGGTGCGACGGCGTAAAGTCACATTTGGCATCGCTTGCAACTCAGAGAGCAATTGATCCACAAAGTTATCCACAGGCGTGTCGTTAACGGTTTGGTAACTATTCAGGCTGCGCCCGCCCCACTGGGCCGTCTGTTCAATAACCAGAACCCTGGCACCGCTGGCACCAGCCTCTTTCGCTGACAAAAGCCCCGCCAGTCCGCCACCGATAACCAAGACGTCGACAAAGGCGTAAAAATGCTCGTACCGATCTGTATCGGTCTCAACAGGAGGACGCCCAAGACCCGCCGATTTGCGAATAAACGGTTCATAGACATGTTTCCAGAAGGCCTGCGGATACATGAACATTTTGTAGTAAAAACCCGCGGGCAGGAACCGAGACAAATGTGTGTTGATCGCGCCGATATCAAACTCGAGACTGGGCCAGTGATTTTGACTGCTGGCGGTCAAACCGTCGAACACCTCAGTTGTTGTCACCCGCTGATTGGGCTCGAACCGACCCGCCTCACCCAGATGCACCAAACCGTTCGGCTCTTCCGCCCCCGAGGCGACAATGCCGCGTGGCCGGTGGTATTTAAATGATCGTCCGACCAGCATCTGATCATTGGCCAAAAGCGCAGAGGCCAACGTATCGCCCTCATAGCCCTCCATTTGGGTGCCGTTAAAAGTAAACTTCAGGCGCTTGGTGCGGTCGATCAGGCGGCCGCCACTGGCTAGACGTGTGCTCATGAAAAATCTCTCCATCGCCAACCCGGACGTTTGGCCGATATTACGTCGGTTACGGCTTTCGGCGGGCTCAGGCTTTGTGCGGGATAGGTACCAAACACCTCAAGTGTAACCGTGCAGCGAGCCGCGTGAAACCACTTGCCACAGCCGTAGACGTGACGCCAGCGCTCGAAATGCACGCCCTTGGGGTTTTCGCGCTGGAACAGGTAGCTCTCAAAATCGTCGTCTGAAGATTCGGGGCCATGGCGGGTCAAATGCGCCTCGCCACCGGGTGACAGTTCTGTCTCGTCAGCGTGTACGCCGCAATAGGGGCATTCAAGGATCAGCATATCTCAGGCTCCTGCACGGATTTATAGGTCTTGCGTCGCAGCATTGCCGCGGCGGGCAGATTTTTATTGGCGGAGACCAAAAGCAAAGGGCAGTCAGAAAAAGCGGGATTATAGGTCATCTCAATGGGCCACCCCTGCTGCGACGCTTTCATCGATGAACTGACCCTCGCGAAACCGCGTCATACGGAAATCGGCGGCCAACGGACCCGGTTCGCCCTTGGCAATCATTTCTGCAGTGGCCCAGCCAGAGCCGGGGATTGCCTTAAAGCCGCCGGTACCCCAGCCGCAATTGATAAAAGTATTGACCAGCGGAGTTTTTGAGATGATCGGCGAGCGATCACCGGTCATATCAACGATACCCCCCCATTGGCGCAACATTTTGAGGCGTGAAATCATCGGAAAGGTCTCGACCAAAGCCCGCACGGTTTCCTCAATGTGGTGGAAAGATCCGCGCTGGGTGTAATTGTTATAACCATCAGCACCACCGCCAATTACCATTTCGCCCTTGTCAGACTGGCTCATATATCCATGCACAGTGTTGGCCATCACCACCACATCCATGCATGGTTTCACCGGCTCGGACACCAGCGCCTGAAGCGCCACCGATTCCACCGGCAAACGGAACCCGGCCATATCGGCCACAACACCGGAATGTCCCGCCACAACAATGCCCAACTTGTCGCAATCAATCGCGCCCTTCGTTGTCTCCACACCGGTCACCTTGCCGCCAGATTGACGCACTCCGGTCACTTCGCATTGCTGGATGATATCCATCCCCATATCCGAGCAGGCCCGCGCATAGCCCCAAGCCACTGCATCGTGGCGGGCAGTGCCACCACGCGGTTGCCATAGCGCCCCCAGCACAGGATAGCGCGGCCCGTCGATATTTATGATTGGGCACAGGTCTTTGACGCGTTGCGGGTTGATAAATTCGGTGGCAACCCCCTGTAGCGCATTGGCATGAGCCGTGCGTTCATAACCGCGTATCTCGTGCTGCGTTTGGGCCAACATCATCACGCCACGTGGGCTGAACATCACATTATAATTGAGATCTTGTGACATTGTTTCATACAGGCTGCGGGCTTTCTCGTAAATCGCGGCCGAGGGGTCCTGCAGATAGTTCGACCGAATGATCGTGGTATTCCGTCCGGTATTACCGCCACCCAGCCAACCTTTTTCAAGCACCGCCACATTGGTGATGCCAAAGTTCTTGCCCAGATAATAGGCGGTGGCCAAACCGTGGCCGCCAGCCCCGATGATAATGACATCATAGCGCGCCTTGGGTGATGGCGCCCGCCATGCGCGCTCCCACCCCCGGTGATAGCGCACGGCCTCGCGGGCGACAGCAAAAACTGAATAACGTTTCATAGGCTACATTTCCGAATAGGTGAATTTCGAACACAACATACTGCAAAGTCTCAATGGACTTTTTACGCCTGTACCCCGCAATTAACAACGTCGCAATGGACAGCAATTGCGACATGGTGCATCAATTTAAACTTTCCACTATGTTCGCGCGCAAGAGTTGACTATGGCGACCCAATCAAATTGAAAGGGATCTATGGAATTCTGGTTTCTCATCACGGTGCTTAATCTGGTGGTCCTTGCGCTGCTCGCCCGTGTACTCTTGCGCGGCGCTACACGACTGGGACCCTGGGGTCGCTTTAATCTGGACGTGTACCGCGACCACCTTGATGAGGTCGAGCGTGATCTGGAGAGAGCGATTATCAGCGCCGAAGAAGCAGGCCTGCTGCGCACAGAGGTGTCGCGCCGCATTCTGTCTGCTGACAGCGCAGCGAAAGAACAAACCAACGACAGCCAAACCGGACCAATAGGGGCGGTGCTGGTATTAGCTGCGATCGGGATCGCCGCCGCTGTGCTTGTCTATCTGCAACAAGGGAGACCCGGATATGCGGATCTGGCCCTGAGCGACCGTATTCAGGCCGCAGAGGAGCTGCGCCAGAACCGACCGTCACAGAGCAACGCAGAACGCCTGACACTCGCCGATCCGACGGTGACACCCTCAGACGACTTCTTGGCGCTGATGGAGAAATTGCGCCGCGCCGTGGCCCAGCACCCAGACGATCTGCGCGGACAAACGCTTTTAGCCCGCAACGAGGCAGCGCTGGGTAATTTTATCGCCGCCCACACCGCACAAGCACAGGTGATTTTATTAAAACAGGGCAACGCGCAGATTGCGGATTACGCGCGCTATGCCGAGATGTTGGTGTATGCAGCCGGCGGCTATGTCTCTCCCTCTGCGGAAACGGCTCTGACCGCCACATTGGAACGCGACCCCGCGCATCAAAAAGCCCGCTATTATATGGGTTTGATGTACGCCCAGACCGGACGGCCTGATTTTGCCTTTCGCATCTGGCAGGATCTGCTGCAACAAGGTGTAGACGATCCAAGCTTGACGCCTTTGATCAACGCCCAAATCGAAGCCGCCGCCTTTCATGCCGGAGTGGAGTACACCCCGTCCGATGTCGCCGCCAGCGCCGGACCCAGTGCCGGACCCAGTGCTGCAGACATCGAGGCCGCAGACGCCATGACCCCCGAGGACCGCAAGGCAATGATCGCCGGAATGGTGGCCCAACTCAGCCAACGTTTGGCCAGCGAGGGTGGCCCCGCAACGGATTGGGCGCGGCTCATTGACGCCCATGGTGTCTTGAACCGTCCCGAGCAAGCGGCACAAATTTGGCTTGAGGCACAGCAAGTTTTTGCTGGCAACCCCGATGCTTTGCGCGTTCTATTGGCCAGCGCGCGCCGCGCAGGGGTCGCCCAATGATCTATGACGACATGACCGAGTTTGCCGCCGCACTTCCCGCGATGCGAGCGCTGATTGGCTTGGATCTGGGCGAGAAGACCATTGGTGTCGCCGTGAGCGACCAAATGCTGTCGGTTGCCTCACCGCTTCAGACGGTGCGGCGCAAGAAATTCAGCCTTGACGCCGCCCAAGTGGTCGCAATTATCGAACAGCGCCAGATCGGCGGGCTGGTGTTGGGCCTGCCGCGCAACATGGATGGCTCCGAGGGGCCGCGTTGCCAATCGACCCGCGCCTTTGCGCGCAATTTCAACCGACTTCACGCGCTGCCCATCAGTTTTTGGGACGAGCGTCTGTCAACCGTGGCAGCCGAACGGGCGCTGTTAGAGGCGGATACGAGCCGAAAGCGTCGCGCACAGGTGATCGACCATGTGGCAGCATCATATATCCTGCAAGGAGCGCTGGACCGTTTCCAGCACATCAAGGCAACCGAACACAGGCAGAGCACATGAGCGACGAGATATGGGCGCGGCAGGAAATACAATCCCCCTGCATCAAGGTTTGTGTCATCCACCCCACAGAGCGGCTGTGCACCGGCTGTCTGCGCAGCCTTGAGGAAATCGGCAATTGGTCGCAAATGACAGCCGAGGACCGCAACCGCGTCATGGGCGAATTGCCCGCGCGCAGCGGTCGATTGAAAAAACGGCGCGGTGGCCGCGCGGCCCGCGTGGCAGATGCCTAGGATAGCAATCTAGCCGATCAAACCTGCACCTTTGCAAGTTTACCGGCGCAGACCCGAAACCCCAGAGACGATTAAACGCTGCAAGCCGAGGATGTTGGTTCTATTCCTGACATGGGCGGTTACAGGGACAGTGGCGATTACGGGGACTGTAGCGATTACGGGGACAGGGACGGCAACAGGATCAAATCTTGACGATACGGAGGTTGTCACCGACCCTGAGATCCGCGCCACCTTTGGTGACTTTAGCCACCACTGTTGTCTCGGATCCATCCTTGATCAATTGCACATCGTAACGTCCGCTATTAACCGGATTTTCAACAGTCGCCAACATAAAGGTGCCCTTCGCATCGAACGGCACTTCGACAATCAGAAAATCGCTCTTATTGCCACTCGAGCTGAAATCTTCAATCGTGGCGAAATCATCATTGCCCGTCTTCAGTAAGACCGAATTTGTATCATACCAGCCGTCTGTTTTAAAATCATCTTCACCATCGCCGCCGGTTACACGATCCTGACCCCGCATATAAAGAGTATCATCGCCATCACCACCGTATAAAATATCAGCGCCATCACCGCCAATCAGAGTGTCTTTGCCCGTGCCACCGTATAAAATATCTGTCGCGCTTCCGCCTAAACCTCCTATTAGTTGATCATTTCCGGTACCGCCGTACAGGGTGTCGTTGCCGTCGCCGTCACCCTTTGGCCCGTAAGAATGATCGCCGTAAAGTTGGTCATTTCCAGCGCCGCCATACAGTTTGTCGTTTCCCTCTTCACCACGAATAAAATCATTCCCGCCAGTTAATGCCGAATCCGTTGCGTTGTCGCCGTATAATTCATCATCGCCTTCATCCCCGTCCACCTGATCCTCACCAGCCCCGCCAGTCAGGCTGTCCGCCCCCACGCCACCATAAAGCGTATCCTCATCCGCACCGCCATCCAATGTGTCGTTGCCTTGCTCACCATACAGATAGTCATTCCCGGCTTGGCCAATCAGCGTGTCATCGCCATCGCCACCCCGTATCGTGTCACTGATCTCTGAGCCCGACAATCTGTTGTCTTGGTCATCACCGTTAATATCAGCAATATCGTTCGA
>ERZ802831.915-NODE-915-length-15035-cov-13.2972_pt1 | contig 15035 bp, 14 predicted proteins | sample MGYA00345655_ERZ802831 | MGnify/ENA primary metagenome ERZ802831 (study PRJEB30503, sample SAMEA104212376) | marine metagenome | biome: Westerlies Biome; feature: [SRF] surface water layer (ENVO:00010504) within the epipelagic zone...; material: water...
GTCGTTCTCGCCCCAAAGGCCGATGTGAACACCATCGGCCCAGATGTAGACCAAGGGTTCATCGTCCGGTGCTTCTTCTCTCCAGCCGTCGTATTCCTTAGCCCATTCGCCCATGAGCCGCGACACGGTATTGGCAGATAAGCCCTTGGCAATCCCACCAGAGCATCTTGATCTGATCGCCACGCCGTCCGCGGAATAAAAACAGATGGCCTGAGTATGGATCGCCCACCAGAACCAGTTCTGTCTGTGCCGCAAGACCATTAAACCCACACCGCATGTCCGTGACACCTGCTGCGAGCCAGATCTTCGCATCCGCAAGAACAAGGATCATGCCGCCAACCCGCGCGCCAGTTCCAGCACAAAGCCCGCATCAACGCCGTCGCTCACGCTCAGCTTGCACCCGTTCTCTAATGTGATCTCAATCCGAGCTGAGGATGTTGGAATGCTCGTTGGCTGCGCTGCTGGCTGCACAGCCGCCGCATTATGATCGCCGCCAGAAATCTCGACTGATATGAACCCGGCATCATCAGACGCCGCCGGCAGTAACCGCGCATCGCCGCGCCACGCGTAAATTCGGTTCGTCGGCACCCCATAACGCCGCGAGACCGTCAGAACACTCACACCATCACCATGGCTCTCCGCCACGAGCCGCCGTTTGAACTCATCGGGGTATTTGGAACCACGCCCACCCCGTCGCTTGCTCATATGTAAAACTCTCATATCGCGCCAGCCACATCGCCAGCTTCGCGCAATAATTGCACCTCAAATCACACCAATACACAGGGGGTCTTCTGTATGCTTGCGGCGGACATGGGCGCTATTTCGAATATTAACAGGCTTAGATGCTGATAAACTGCGGGCTTTGCCAAACAAATATGCCCAGCATAAAAACACTTAAAAGGTTATCGAAAGAACTACCAACGACTTCCACCTAATTCTTAATTGAAGAAAATGGAGTTCAGTTTTTAAAATTACCTCTGTGGCCAAAGTTACGTTTTGAATCCGGCGCGAAGCTTACACTCTCTGGGTTGAAAAGAACCGTATAGCCCAGCAGGCCAACGAGTAGCACAAACATTATCCCAAAGGCTATTATCTTACCCATTTCAACTGTATTTATGTCCAACTATCTCTCAAGCTTTAGGCGAAGAGGCAAAAGTTATAAAAGCTGGCATCATCCCCGCTCGGGTGGAATGCCCCTCTGTTCACGTGTCGATCATCATAGCACAGACCACAATTGGCTCAACAAGTTTATTAAGCGGATTAAAGGTAGGCAAAATACCTTCCAAGTTTGATCGAGAAAATTTTGGTAATTCTTTGTGCCCAAAAGAACTTCGCAGATACAGTTTTGCATTGGTTTGAACACGGGCGACATAATCTTTGAGGGTAAGAATCTTTACGGTGATGGTGTAAAGCTTGTTGCGAGACATGAAGCCATTAGCCAATCGGGTGCCGTGTTTCTATCAAAAGCTATTCATGATTAAGCAAGCCAAAAAGTTGAATGAACGTTTACGGATCTCGGCAAAAAAATACTGTCTTACATGTTTATAACAGTAAAATTGGCGACTTAGAGGAACGGTTATTTGAGACAAGAGTTGACCCGGGTAAAATGCACGAAAGCAACTTGCCAACCATTGAAGTCATGTCATTTAAAAAACTTGAGTAATGATGATGACTAGGAATATTTTCCCGACGGTGTGACCGAGGATATCATTGTCAATCTGTCATCTTGAAAATCATTTCCAATGTGAATCCTCGTTTAATTAGTGATGCTCAAAAATAGAAACTTCTTTGCAGAATATCTGAGGAGACTTTAATCAACGACTAACTCAATATGAGCATCAGCGGACTGACACCCGTCATGAAACTGAAAACAGCCCCGTGAATTATATTGCTGGACCCCATTAAAATTGCGGGTTACCGTTTGAACGGCAAATTCTGCCAGACCCGCAAGAATAACGCCGCAAGAATTGTAAACCATTCTGCCGCACTTGAATTTTGTACAGGCGAACTACTTTGCCCTAATATAAAGTAACTCAAAGGAAAATCTATGAACAATGTTTTCGGAGTAATCGCAATCGCGACCTGCCTGCTCACAGGCAACATAGCATTTGCTGGAAACTGTGCGACGCACAGCGCAGAAAAAGTGAAATGCGATCTAGCAGGTAAGAGCTGGGATGAAGCGAGTAGCAGCTGCAATGACGCCTCCGCTTAAATAATCTAAGACACTGGGCTCGCTGGTCTCAAAACCTAGCGGGTCTATTTTATTCAAGTTTGAACATTTATAGCATGAACGCCAAGGAAACTTACGTGGCAAAAGCCTTTGACAAACTTGTTTATAGTTTGAAGCCAGAGGTTACCGGAATGTTACAAGGGTATCGTCGCGATCTGAAAGTCAATAATAGTCAGTTTCCATTTGGTCCAGAAAATACATTCTCTTTCACCACGCCCGACGCTGCTTTTGCGGCGAGCGCCCTTGAAATTAATTGGCTGAAAGATGGCTCTAATCAGCGAGAGTCTGGCTAATTAGTTAACCGAAAGATCAATGATTTTTAACAAGTACGACATGAAATTTCCCAATCTAAAGTAACGATGTGATCAAAGCCAGTGGTCGGTTGTGGACTGCGGAGCCTAGCATTGATTTTGACTGACGTTTTCTGCTCAAAGATAATTAGCGGCTAATAAGTACCGACGAGGAGATTTAACCCGATGAATACCTTACTGCAATCAAAGGCTCAGCGTTACACGACCAATCCAGCTGGCGCGTCTTTGCGCCGCCGCCTGTGAGGCTGCTTGCAAAGGTTCGAAGAAAATATAGCCAAGGCTGGAATTGTCTCAAAGAAAATGTTGGGGGCTACCATCAATCGCCAATTGGTTTCGGCCCTGAATCCTTAGACAAAGTGACGAGAGACGTTCGAATGCGTCGAAGGTTTTCCTTGACGCGTTCAGGTCGTTTTCTTGCGGCACCTGCCGCTAACACGTCGACAATTGCTATGTAGACAAGGCGGGATGCAGAGGGTTTATAAATGTCCTGATCTTCGGGAATATCAATCTGGATTGAAATATCGGCAAGCTTGGCAAGGTCAGAGTTCGTTTTTGTCAGGCTGATAGTCACAGCACCATATTGTTTGGCGATTGCAACACTGTCCAATAGCTCGTCTGGTTGACCGCTAGATGAAATCGCCACAATCACGTCACCCTCGGCAAAAGTTGACGCCAACATCCGCTGCAAATAGCCGTCGGCATGCGCCTCAGAAGGAATGCCGAGTCGAAAAAAACGATTGGCCCCTTCGCGAGCGACGTTAGCAGAACCACCTCCAACACCAAGAAAAGCGATGCGTCGAGCATTGGCAAGTGCGTCTGTTGCAGCTTCGATAAGTTTTCCATCAAGCTGTCTGCGTGCCAGAGTAAGCGTGTCAACTAACGTGCTGAAAACCTGCGTAACCAATTGGCCAGATTCAGACCGATCGCCATTTGCCCCTCCAAGATATTGAAGGCTTACGGCCACGCTCTGCGCCAGTCGAATCTGGAAGTCGCGAAACCCGTCACACCCAATTGTAGTGCAAAACCGGTTTACTGTTGCCACTGAAACTTTAGTAGCTCCCGCGATTTCGTACTGTGACAAAAACGAAATCTCCTCAAGATTTGCCAGCACAAAGTCAGCAACCAACTGCTCGCGCTTGGGGAATATACCTTCAAGCGTGCGCATGTGTGAAATGATATCAATGATTTTTGGCATTGGGCTTGCTCGTCTCTTACTCAGGTTTGTAGGCAACAACGTCCATTTCGACCTTTGCGTCAACCATGATCGCACTTTGTACAGTTGAGCGGGCAGGTGGATGAGCCGTAAAATATTTGGCAAAAACAGAATTGAAGCTTGAGAAATCACGGGTATCATCAAGCCACACACTGACCTTTACGACATGCTCAAGGCCACAATCAGCAAGGCTCAAAACTGATATAATGTTTTCCATAACAGCTTCAGTTTGTGCGATGATGCCACCTGAGACAACCTCGCCTTCGACAGTGGGTACCTGCCCTGAAACGTAAATAAAATCGCCTGCGCGAACCGCTTTAGCGAAGGGGCGCGGTGTTCCGCCCGCCGCTGCATCTGCACCATCGAAGCGAGTGATTCCAATAGGGGTATTGCTCATATTTCTTCCTAAATGTAAGTTATTTACATAATTTATACAATAATATGGTATTATTTTCAATAAAATTTGACAAAAAGGCATTAAAATGAAAGAAACTTACATCAAGGCAATACTTAACCCTAAAATCTGACAGTGGAGGATAACGAAATGAAACTGAAGACATGGATGAAATCAGCCCTTGCGGTAGGGGCGCTAATGTCCCTAACCACGGGCGCGCTGGCTGATGGAATGTTGCGATATGCGACTGTAGGCGAGCCACCTAGCCTTGACCAGCAGGTGGTTACCTCTGATTTGGCCACCACCATTGCTCATCATATGTTTGAGGGCTTGTATACCTTTAACGGATCAAATGCACCGGTCCCGTTACTGGCATCTGGTGAAACAGTGTCCGAGGACGGAAAGACCATCGTGATTGGATTGCGCAAAGGTGTGCAGTTTCACAACGGTCAAGCAATGACATCCGCCGATGTTCTGGCTTCGTTGCAGCGTTGGGGCGAGTTTGGTTCTCGAGGCAGCTTGATCTTTGATCACGTTGATAGCGTCGAAGCTACAGGCGATTATGAGATTACGCTAAAACTGAAGGAACCATTTGGCCCTTGGAAAAACTTGATGGCCTTTATCAACGGCGGGCCAGCGATCTATCCGGCCAGTGTTGTGACAGGTGCTACAAAAGAACCAATCGCTCCGGAAAATTATATTGGGACTGGTCCTTACAAGTTTAATGCGTGGGAAGCGAACCGCTACGTCGAACTGGTGAGCTTTGACGGTTACGCGTCACCCGACGGCAAGGCCGACGGCTATGGCGGCGCCCGCGTAGCTGACTTTGATACGTTGCGTTTCATCCCAGTGCCTGATGTTGGCACGCGTGTTGCGGGTGTTCGCGCCGGTGATTATGACTATGCCGAAAGCATTCCTGGTGATTTGTTCGCTGAATTGGATGCCGACGCGGGTGTGAAAACAATGCTGAATGGCGGGCCGATTTTTGGTCTGGTATTTCTTAACTCCAGTGACGGTCCGTTAAAAGAAAACTTCGCTTTGCGTCGCGCTATTCAAACTGCAATCGACAAAACACCCGCCTTGCAAGTCGCGATTGGCCCTGAAGGCCTATGGCGTGCAAATGGATCGTTCGCCCCTCAAGGCAGCGTTTGGGCCACGACTTCTGGTACAGAAAACTACAGCAAAGGGGACGCTGAAGCCGCCAAGTCAATGGCAGCAGCGGCCGGCTATGATGGTCAACCGATCAAGTTTATGGTCTCAACCAACTATCCGTTCCATTATGACAGTGCGATTGTGTACACCAAACAACTTGCGCAGGCTGGATTTAATATTGACCTACAAGTCTATGATTGGGCGACCCTGATCGAGAAACGTGCACAGCCTGACCAGTGGGATTTGTTCTTTACACATCACGGTTTTGTACCGGATCCAATCCTGATCTCAGTCATGAACGATAACTATCCTGGCTGGTGGGCAACACCAGAAAAGAAGGCGCTGAAAGATCGTTTCACGGCGTCTTCGGACCCTGCAGAACGGCAGGCAATCTGGAGTGAGATTCAAGCTCTGATCTATGAGCAGGTGCCAACAATGAAAACAGGCGATGTCTATACTTACAATATCGCCTCTCCAAAACTGAGTGGACTTGGTGAACAGACTTTGATCTGGCCAAGCTTCTGGAATGTCTCTAAATAAAACCACTCCCTGTCCCTCGCCATGTTGCATGGCGGGGGCTAGACTGCTGACTTTCTTTTATTGAGGTTGACATGCTCGCTTACACCGTCAAGCGCCTCTTCACACTTATCCCGACACTTCTGGCAGCCTCGATTTTGGTGTTCCTTTTTGTTCACTTAATCCCGGGCGATCCTGCCGCGATCCTGTTGGGGGATACGGCTACACCTGAAGAAATCGCACAGCTTTCTGCTGAAATGGGGTTTGATCGTCCACTTTGGATTCAATACTTTCTGTGGCTCGGCAATGTCTTGCAGGGTGATCTTGGCGTTTCCATATTTTTTCGTGAGCCAGTTTTAGCAGTCATAGGAAGCGGAGCCGAAACATCTATTTTGCTTGCGTCAATGACGATGTTTTGGATCATCTTGATAGGTTTACCTATAGGAGTTCTATCCGCCACAAAACACGGCACTTGGGTTGATCAAATCACCTCGAGTGGCGCCATGCTCGCCGCCTCCATGCCAACATTCTGGCTGGGCCTCTACCTAATCATGATTTTTTCAGTGACGCTGGGGTGGTTCCCAAGCTCGGGATTTCCATCGCTGTCAGACGATGGCGGCATAACTAATTTGCGCTACTTAATTCTTCCAAGCCTCACTTTAGCCGCCCCAAACGCTGCTCTAATCGTCCGCTTGGTACGCTCATCTATGTTGGACGTTGCTCGCGAAGACCACGTTCGCACGGCGCGTGCCAAAGGCTTGCACCCTGCCCGTGTAACTATAAAACACGTCTTCAGGAATGCGCTTATCGCTGTTGCGGCGGCATTTGGCTTTACATTTGCGGCACTGATCTCGGAGGCCGTGGTAACTGAAACAGTGTTTTCGCTGCCGGGGATCGGGCGTCTGGTTGTCCAGTCGATTTTACGCCGCGACTATCCTGTAATTCAGGGTGTGATTCTTGTAATCGTCGTCCTTTACATGATCATTAATCTTTTGGTGGATCTTGCCTATGCACGCTTGGACCCCAGGGTGTCACTGAAATGAATACTTTGATTTTTCTCCGCGATGCATTTGCTGGCCGCAAGCTTGCCACGGCTGGTTTCCTGTGGCTTTGCCTCATTGTGTTGGCTGCAATCATTGCGCCGCTTGTTGCACCTTTTGATCCGCTTGAGATTGACCCGGTTGGTCGTTTGACTGAGCCAGGTTGGCCAAATCTGTTTGGTACTGATCACTTTGGACGCGATACCTTTTCGCGCGCGATTTATGGTGCGCGAATGACAGTAATTATTGGGGTTGGTAGCGTCCTAGTCGCTCTTTTTTGTGGCGGATTGATCGGTATGATTTCAGCCTACTTTACCCGCCTAGGTCATTTTTTGATGCGGGCAGTCGATGTCTTGATGGCTTTTCCTGCCCTGCTGATGGCGCTTGTTTTGATTACACTTCTTGAACGAAGCGTGGTCAATACGGTCCTTGTGATAGGTATCGTCTACGCCACAACAACTGCCCGTATACTCTTCGGTATGACGTTGAAATTGAAGGGCGAGACATTTATTGATGCCGCTGTTTGTTCCGGCGCAGGGAACTCATCTATCCTCTTTCGCCACATCTTGCCCAACCTTCTGTCTCCCTTGTTGGTGCAGGCCAGTTTCATTTTTGCTTTCGCCCAGCTTCAGGCGGCCGCACTTGATTTTCTTGGCCTCGGTCTTCCCCCAGAGGTGCCAAGTTGGGGCAATATGCTGTCAGAAGAACGTATTTATATAACCCGTGCCCCTTGGCTGCTGATCTATCCCGGCATGCTCATTGTGGTGTCGGTATTTTCGATGAACCTTGTGGGTGATGCGTTACGCGACAGTATCGATCCCCGCTTCAAAGACGACATCGCGGGGGTCTGACCATGGCATTGCTGGAAGTGGAGAACCTTGAAATCGCTGTGAGCACCCAGAGAAACCTTTTGCCGGTCGTTCAGGGTGTATCTTTTACAGTTGACGAAAATGAAACTCTCGGAATTGTTGGCGAAAGCGGGTGTGGCAAGAGCCTGACATCCCTTGCGATTATGGGACTATTGGGGACATCTCCTGTGCGTATTACGGGTGGGAGCATTCATTTTGACGGGATGAACTTGCTCGCACTTTCGGAAAGAGAGCGGCGTGCGATTATGGGCAATCGCATGGCCATGATTTTTCAAGAGCCGATGACGAGCCTAAATCCTGTTTACCGGATCGGAGATCAAATCGTTGAAAATCTCCGTCAGCATCAAAACCTGTCGCATGCCGCAGCCCGTGATCGCTCTGTTGAACTTTTAAGCCTCGTTCGGATTCCGGATCCGTCCGAACGGATTGATAGCTTTCCCCACCAAATGTCTGGCGGTCAACGACAACGGGTCATGATTGCGATGGCCCTTTCGTGTGACCCCAAACTCTTGATCGCAGACGAACCGACGACCGCCCTTGATGTCACTGTCCAAAAAGAAGTTCTTGACTTGATGGCGGACCTACAATCTCGCATGGGCACGGCCATTGTTCTAATCAGCCATGATCTGGGCGTCATTGCGGAAACTTGCGACAAAGTTGCTGTGATGTATCGCGGTAAAATTGCTGAAGCGGCTTCAACAGCAGACTTATTCGCGGAATTGCTCCATCCTTATACGCGCGGCCTGCTGAACTCGATTCCTGTGGTAGACCGCGACGTTGAATGGCTTGAGGCGATACCGGGACGCGTGCCAACTTTGGAAGAAACTCTGACCGGGTGCGCCTTTCAGCCACGGTGCGAGCTGGCAACAGAGCTGTGCGCTTGTGAGGCGCCACAGACAACCCAGTTCAAGCCAGGTCACAGCGTGCAGTGCCATTTTGCTGGGCAGGATCGGTCATGACGGACCCTTTGTTACGCCTTGTTGATCTCAAGACCCACTTCCAGACAAAGGGGGCGGGGCTTTTTGGTGAGAAAAAGGTATTGAAGGCCGTTGACGGGGTATCCTTCGACATCGCTCAGGGTGAAGTGCTCGGTCTCGTGGGTGAGTCTGGCTGCGGCAAATCAACGGTAGGGCGTACATTGACACACCTAGAAAAGACGACTTCGGGACAGGCGTTTTTTGAAGGTCGAGAATTCTTGTCGATGACCCCACATAAATTCCGGCCATTGCGTCGGGAAATTCAGATGATTTTTCAAGACCCATTTGCATCTCTCAACCCCCGCCTCAAAATTGAACAAACTTTGGGGGAACCGCTCTTTATCCACGGTCTTTGCAAAACCTGGAACGAAGCAAGAAGCAAAATTGCAGCAACACTTGAACGCGTCGGAATGGACCCAAAAATCATGTCGAGACATCCGCATGAATTCTCAGGTGGTCAACGGCAACGGATTGGCATTGCGCGCGTTATGATCTTGCAGCCGAAACTGGTGATTGCAGACGAAGCCGTCTCGGCACTGGATGTTTCAATTCAAGCGCAAGTTCTCAACCTGATCAAAAAGCTGCAGCGCGACAGCGGTATGTCAATGCTGTTCATTAGCCATGATCTGGGAGTCGTGCGGCATATCAGCGATCGTGTCGCCGTAATGCTTGCAGGTAAAATCGTAGAAATTGGGGATAAGCATCAGATATTTGAAGCGCCTCATCATGAGTATACGCGCAAGCTACTAAAATCAATTCCACGGATTGCTATCGGAAAAGAGGCCTGATAATGCAAAACCCTAAGCGCGTCTTCCTTGGTTCTATTGCGACAGAGACCAATACGTTTTCTCCCTTGCGAACAGACATATTAGATTTCAAAGAAAGCTTTTATGCTTCGCCCGGTCAACATCCCAAAACCCCAACCTTATGTAGCGCTATCTATCCAGCGGCCCGGGCTCGCGCTGATGAATTAAACTGGCAGATAATTGAAGGCACCGCATCTTGGGCTGAGCCAGGCGGCATCGTGAACCAACAGACTTGGGAATTTCTGCGTGATCAACTAGTGAATGAACTGAAGGCAGCGATGCCGGTTGATATCGTCTTACTAGGTCTGCATGGCGCAATGGTTTCGCAAGATTGTCTGGATTGCGAAGGCGAGCTTGTGTCTGCCGTTCGGGAAATTGTAGGGCCGTCTGCAATTATCGGAGCGACCTTTGATCCGCACAGCCACCTCTCGGAGCTGCGGACTAAAAATCTCAATTTGATCACTGTCTTCAAGGAGTTTCCACATACTGATTTTGTTCAGGTAGCAGAAGTTTTGGTGGAATTGACGCATCTAGCATCGCTTGGAAAGGTCAAACCTGTGATCAGCACCTTTGACTGCAAAATGATTGAAGTTCTTCCAACAAGCCGCGAGCCAATGCGCAGTTTTATTGACAAAATAAAGTTGCTAGAGACACAAAAAAACATCCTCTCTATTTCGGTTATTCACGGGTTTATGGCCGGGGACGTGCCGGATCTCGGATCTCGGATTTTGGTGATTACTGACAATGCAAAATCTGAAGGTGATCGTCTGGCCGCTGAGCTCGGTTTTGAGCTTTTTTCGATGCGTGGCAAGACTCGACCAGAGTTTTTGACCGCAAAGGTGGCCTTTGATACAGCAGAGGTCTCAACTGCATCAACCGTTGTAATCGCTGATGTTTGGGACAATCCCGGCGGGGGTGTACCGGGAGATTCCACGATTTTGCTTCGGGAAATGTTGAAGCGCGGTATCAAGGATGCGGCTCTGGCAACTATTTGGGACCCAATCGCAGTCCGCACCTGCTTTTCTGCCGGAGTGGGAGCAACCTTTCGGCTCCGCTTTGGTGCAAAACTCTCCGAATTTGCAGGTGAACCGCTGGATGCAGACGTCATTGTTAGGCAAACGATGCGTGAGGCCGTACAAAGCTTTGGCCAAAGCGTTGTTCCCTTAGGTGACGCGGTCTGGATTGAGGTCGGTGGTATTGACGTAATCCTGAACTCTGTGCGAAGCCAAGTATTCAACCCAGACGCATTTTCCAATTTTGGTATAGACCTGAAGAAAAAGAAAATTCTGGTCGTTAAGTCTACAAATCATTTCTACGATGCATTCTCACGAATATCTGATGATATCCTGTACGCAGCAGTTAACGGGCCCTATCCCAGCCAGCCTGAAACCAATGCATATCACAACCTGATGCGGAAGATCTGGCCACGTGTAGAGAACCCTCATGGCTGAGCGCTTCAGTGGGACCCAAACACATACTTTGTCTCTAGCAGCTTTATCTACAATACCCGTTCACCTCTCTTTGGCTTGCCTCGGTGATACTCGGAGAGGGATAATTGTATAATAGCACTACCAATATGAAATTATGCCGAAAATAACGTTAGAAAATGCGATCCCATACCACGAAAAATCTCTTTTATTTCGCAAAAATAATGAGCTTGCCATTGTGGCTGCAAAGACAATCGCACCTGGTAATTTTCATTCCAGATCATTTTGCTTTCCAATAAATTTTCACATCGCTCAATATGCGTGGGCTTACTAAGCCCACGCCCAGGACGGCTGGGATGCTAAAGCACCAAAATTGCTGCAGTGTGCCGCAGATCTCCGATCTCATCAGATAACGGCGCAAAAAAGGTAAATGCACTGTCATGCTGATCGAAAATCCCCAAATATTAGTGACGCAATAAGAAGTCTGAGACCCGCTCTAATCCTGTTTGTAAGATTTTGGGGTTGTTGGCATACCCAATACGAACATAGCCCTCCATATCGAACGATGATCCTGGGGTGAACATCACGCCCGTCTGTTTCAATAGTGAAATGCAAAACTCGTATGAACTCATATCCAAGTCAAACTTCACCAGCGCCGTTGTCCCTGACCTTGGTTCGACCCAAGAAAGTTTGGGTTGCGTTGCCATCCAATCGGAGAGCGTTTTCAAGTTGCCCCGCGTTATGAGGCGCGAGCGTTCAAGCAAACGCTCACTATTTTCGAGAGCAAGGGTTGCAAAATGATCATCTATCATGCCAACGCTGATTGTGTCGTAGTCACGATGGATCATCACATCTTCAATAAAATTATCTGGCGCAGTGATCCAACCAAGCCGCAGACCCGCTAGACTATAAGCCTTGGACATGCCAGCAGTGCTTATCCCTTTTTCGTAGATATCAGCCATTGATGCGGTCATTCCTTGACCCTGCTGGTCTGTGCCACGGTACACCTCGTCACAAAGGATCCAAGCCCCAACACTGCGTGCAATTGCGGCGATTTCTTCCAGCATCTCTCGTGGGATGAGTGCGCCTGTTGGATTGTTTGGATTGGTAAGCGCAATAAGCTTAACGCCGGATCCCGCGAGTTTTTTCAACTTTTCCAGATCTGGCAACCACCCCGTCTCTTCGCGAAGGTGTAAGAGCTCCATTTCAGCCCCTATACTTTTGGGAATTGAATAATGTTGTTGATAGGTCGGAACAATTGAAATCACCCGATCTCCACGCTCGATCAAAGTTTTATGAACCAACATATTGGCCCCAATTGTACCGTGAGTGATTAAAATGTTGGTGTCATTCTGTTTGCTGTAAAGGGATGCAACCGCAGCCCTTAGACGATCAGATCCTTTGATTTCCCCATATGTCATTTTCAAATGCAACAGCGCCGAAAGGTCGGCTTCATTCCTCCCTGTGATTTCTAGGAGCTGCTCTATGGTTAGGCTTTCAACACAAGTTTCAGCTAAGTTCAGTTCGCATTTCGTCTCCCATTCGTTCATCCACATTTCTACACCAAATGTATCAATTTTCATGGCTATCTCTCTTTTTCATATCTATTTTTGTGCGGTCTTAGCCGGCAAAGCTTAAGTCGGATCTGACCCGCGTTTCAATTCCAATCGTAGTATAAGTGTCAAACTCCGGGCTTATCTCCCCGCACTTTAGGGCATTTGCGCCCAACCGGTGGCTGCGTCCTGAATCTCTGCATCAAAATCGGCCCGACTATGTTCTGATCAGCAGATGTTGTGTAACATTTTAGTTCTAAAAAACGATGCCTTGATCACGTATTTTGGGGAAATCGGCACATTTTTTCTCTTCAATCCTCCTGATGCCCGCTCTCGACAAAGTTCTGATCTATTTGTGGCAAGGGTTGATCATTTATTGCGGCTTCAAAGGCCTGCAAGCGCTTATAAATTGAAATCAACTCAATGATCGTGGTCCATGACGAGACCAAAAACTGAAACGAAGATGCAACTTGTCCAAACGCCCGCAGGATCTGGTTCATGATCCCAAGTGTGATGCGTCCTGAAATAATAGTTGGTACCAAGAAAATATAGGCAATAACGTTATCGGCTTGAATATACATATACCGAAATAGGTTGAAGTATGTGTAATGCAGATAAATCCTAAAATAGTTTTTGCGCACGTTTGCAAACAAATCATGCAATGTCATTGGCTTGGCCTTATCCTCGTCATCTTCGCCCAAAACCAATTCTTTGCGAAAGGCGGCTTCCACGCGCTGGTTCCTAAACTCCAAACCAGGCAATTGGATGCCGGCCAGAAGAAGCAGTAAAGTGCCAAAAATCGACCAAACAATCGATATGGTTACCAGAGGGTAAGGGATTGACCCTAAAACTGGTAAGGTTTCAACATGCACAGATAATGCAGCCAACACCGGCAAGAATGCGATCAAAGTCATGATCGAGTCTACAAAGGCGACACCTAAGCCCTCCATTATGGCGGCGAAGCGCATTGTATCTTCTTGTATCCGTTGGGATGCCCCCTCAATATGGCGCACTCGTTTCCAGCGTTTTACATAAAAATCATTCATTGCTGTGCGCCAACGGAAGATAAAATGTGACGTGAAAAACCTGTTTGCGATTATAAACGCAATATAAGGAAAAGCTATTGTACAGAAAACAATGAAATGGCCGTAAATCTGACTAGCCGGGATTGCTCCATTTCCTGAAAGCGCTTTTTGAATGTCATCATAAAATGGTCCGTACCATGCATTAATTACCACAGACACCTGCACAGACGCATAGGACAGATAAATCAATAAGGCCGAACCCAGAACGGACCAATTTTGCCAAACATGCGCTGAATGACGACGCCAAAAAAAGTAAAACCCCAAGGTTCCAAGAAGATAATAGGTATCGAACCATAAAAATTCCGGTGTGATAAAATGACCTAAACCAATTACCGGTTCGCTGACGCTCAAATCAAATCCAATTACCTGACCAAGCCTCTCACCAACAGAATACCAAAGCGCTATTAAAAAGACGACCCAAATAGCGAGGGAAAAGAAAAACACCTTTGGTTTTGGAAAAAAGGACTCAAACATTATCGTGACACCTTTTCATATCGAATGCGGAGATCTTTGCAATTCAGGTTTTTGCTAGACCTAAACTTAGTTGTGCGCACATTTGCGCAAAGTATTGCGCGAAAATATATAGAAAAAAAGTTCAAATTAACTTGAATAAGCGCGAATAAGCATCTTTTTAACTATTTACATTTTATTACTCACGATTAGCGCCCACAAATCAATCGCAACGTGACTATAGAATTGAAACCCTTGGTCTCAAGCTAAAGTGGCACAGCTGATTGGTAAGGCGTCACCCTCTGCAGGTCAGTGGAATGCCCGATTAAGTGGTCCATGTTTTATGTTAATGTATAATCACTTTCTGTTCCGACCAATCCGAAGGGATATTTGGAGCTGGAACGTTGGGCGCGATATGAAGAGATTATTGCACACGACAAGGAGCTCGAACGCCTTGTCACCGAACGCGCGTCAGACTTGATGGCATCACTTGGCATCACTTGGCATCACATGGCATAGCGACACTGACCGTAGCGGAAATGTTGATACTTGTTGGCGACGATCCAACGCGCATCCGTTGACAAGCAGCATTTGCAAAGCTCTGTGGTGTTTGTGCAATCCCTGCATGCAGCGGTAAAACACACCGCTTCCTATTGAACCGAGGCGGAAATCCACAAGCCAACGCCGCCTTTTATCGCCTGGCCATTGTCGGGATCCGAAGCCACGAACCAACTCTGGCTTATGTTAAGAAACGTACAAAAGACGGAAAGAGCAAAAGCGAAATCAATCGTTGCCTGAAACCCGACATCGTTTGCGAAATCTACAGCCAGCTTTGCGTCGCGAAAATAGCTCAAATAGCCGCTTGACGAATACAGGAGCTTCAATGCCGCCGTCGAGACATTCTTCAAATGCAACAAAGCTGAACTGATCTGGCCGCAGCCGCAGTAAACGCGGCGACAGGCTGAGAGGGCGATCTTCGAATACATAAGCGGGTTCTATAACCCGCGACGCC
>ERZ802831.917-NODE-917-length-15030-cov-14.846_pt1 | contig 15030 bp, 9 predicted proteins | sample MGYA00345655_ERZ802831 | MGnify/ENA primary metagenome ERZ802831 (study PRJEB30503, sample SAMEA104212376) | marine metagenome | biome: Westerlies Biome; feature: [SRF] surface water layer (ENVO:00010504) within the epipelagic zone...; material: water (ENVO:00002006)...
CACTTTTTGAACCTAAAAGTCAGGGAATGAAAAATACAATGAGCAGTGAGCTCGACGAAGTCATAACACAATTTATAGAGGATGAAAAAATACAAGGTGCCGTTGTAGCAGTAAGCCGCTTCGGTAACCCGATATATTTCTCAGCACATGGATTAGCCGATGTTCCAAATAAAATTGCGATGGAAAAAGATGCAATGTTTCAAATGTGGTCCTCCACCAAACCGGTGCTTGGAGTAGCTGCAATGATTGCCATCGAACGTGGTCTTTTTAGCCCAGAGGACGAGGTGGATAAGTATCTTCCAAATTTTAATGGTATTGAAGTTGCAGTATTGGATGATCCAAAAGACAAAGATGTGTCACCCTTGGGAGTTTACGCCCAGATGGGTAATGAGACTGGTTTTTTTTCAAGCTTGTATTGGAGAGTGTGGTCGTGGTTCTCTGATGGATACTACCTTGGTTATATTCCAGAACATCGGTTAGTTAAATCAAACAAACCAATTACCATTCATCACTTGTTAACTCATACAGCAGGACTGGGAACCAGCGGGCTTGGCCAGGCTATTGCACCCTGGAATGCCAAACTTACGTCTAGCAAAGATGGAGGTACAAAAGAAGAAAATGCATTTCTCAATAACATGACTATAGGATCTTTGACCGACATGATTTCCGAGGGTCCTTTAGACTTTCAGCCGGGGTCAAGATTTTCCTATAGTGGATTCATGGGTTTAGATGTTGTTGCTCACATAATTGAAATTACATCTGGGCAACCTTTTGAGGAGTTCGTTAAAACTAATATTTTTGACCCGCTGTACATGCACGATACCTACTGGAACGTGCCTAGTGAAAAATTCAATCGAATTGTGAGTATAAGTGGCGGTGGGAAAGATGGAAGTAAACCCCCTGGACAAACAAAATTTTTCTCAGGCTCTGTTGGTTTGATTAGCACCGCAAAGGACTATCTCCACTTTGAGAATATGCTACTTAATCAGGGTGAGTTTTTAGGCAAACGAATACTGTCAGAAGCTTCTGTTAAGTTAATGTCAACTAATCAGACAGGCGATTTGTATTCGAAAATGGGAAAGGTGGTAGAGGGTTCAGAAGGATTCGGATATACGGTCTCTGTTACCCTCGATCCGGAAAAAGCCTTGTTAAAACGAGGTAAAGGTTCATTTGGCTGGGCTGGTGCAGCAGGCACTATGTCTTGGACAGACCCAGTAAATGATATAAATGTCGTTATAATGGTGCAGCAACCAACCAAGGAGTTTCCTGAGGACATAGCGAGGGTGGTATTTGACTCAGTGGGCAGAGCGACAAAATAGTACAATAAAAACACCCAAAGACTAGCTAATATTAAATGTCACTGCTAGATGAGCACAGCTTCTATGAGTCTAGGGCCTTTGTTGTTGATGGCGTCCTTTAGAGCCGAAGAGAACTCATCTGTCGTTGTTACACTGGATGCGGGAACACCCATTCCAGTTGACAGCGCTACCCAGTCGAGTATTGGATTGGTAAGGTCAAGTAGTGACAGTGTCTTTTCACTAGGATTCTCAACGCCAACCCTTCCCAATTCAATATTGAGAATACCGTAACTGTTATTTTTCATAATAATAATAGTTACGTCGAGATTTTCCCTTGCCATCGTCCAGAGTGCCTGTAGGGTATACATTCCGCCACCATCAGCCTGTAGTGCAATGACCTTCCTCTCTGGGCAGGCGACTGCTGCACCCGTGGCAACCGGAAGGCCTTGCCCGATGGATCCGCCAGTGATAATTAGCCAGTCGTGTTTGGGTGATGTGGCCGCATGATTATAAAAAGGCCCGCCACTGGTACCTGACTCATCCGATACAATTGCGTCTTCTGGTATAAGCGCTGCAGTGATTATCCCAGCAGATTGTCGAGTCAGCTTGCCTTTAACAAATGTGGGTGGGGGCTCTTGCTTAACAACTTTGGGGGAAGCAGGTGCCGCCAGCTCATCGGCAAGGCGGCGCAAGGTGGACTCGGCATCAATACTAGTTTTGTGAAATTCAAATAAGGTAGCGGAGCTAGGAGACAGCCAACTTGGCTTGCCTGGATAAGCGAAAAAGGCGACGGGAGGTTTTGCGCCAATAAAAACCATCTGCCTGAGGCCTGATAGACATTCAGTTGCCATTTCTGCAAAGTAGGGTAGTCGTTCGACCTCCACTCTTCCAGCACCTCGCTGCAGTCGTGCAGGCAGGGTTTCACAAATAAGACGCGCACCGGTAGCGGCAGCAATTCGGCCCGCGTGAAAAAGGGCATCTTCTCGCAAGGCTCTTCCACCCAAAAACAAAGCCGCTTGACCACTGCTCTTTAGTAAAGCGGCAGCTTCTTTGATTTCAGTATTTTTTGGTCGTTCAGTTTTAGGTGGCGTTATAGATGCAGCTACTTTCGCACCATCTGTCCAGGCATGGTCGCCGGGGGCGATAAGGGTACAAATTTGTCCGGGATAGGTAAGTGCTGAAGCGACAGATTCTGCACCAGCTAATGCTAGATCAGCAGGCGATATAGATGTCCGAACCCAGTCAGACATGGGTGTAGCAACTCCCACTACGTCAGAAGTTAATGGAGCGTCATACTTTAAATGATCGGCAGCATGATCACCAACAATATTGATAATAGGCGTATGGGCGCGTTTAGCGTTATGTAGGTTTGCCAGTCCATTTGCCAGGCCAGGGCCTAAGTGAAGCAATGTCGCAGCTGGCTTATCGGCCATACGGCCATAGCCATCCGCTGCACCTGTGACAACTCCCTCGAATAATCCCAAAATAGCGCGCATGCCCTCTTGTTGGCCGATTGCTGCAACTAGTTGCATTTCTGACGTTCCAGGATTTGCAAAGCAAACCTCGACGCCGTTGTTAAAGAGGGTTTGAATTAGCGCTTCAGCTCCATTCATCTTATTTCGGTCCCGCATTTAGTTTTGGGTAGAGTATCTGCCCATGGAATCAACTTTAGCTGACTTTTCAGGTACAAAAAACGAAAAGAGTCATTGTATTCATTAGGATAACGTAATGTTCTTGGTGAAGGTAAAAACAAAACCATCCGCACACGAAAATTCACCCAAATAAGATTTTAGCAAGCACAATACCAAGCATGTATGACTTATGCTTGAATCTAACTCACCACAGTTTAATAACTATGTTGTTCTCAAATCGTCGACAAGACAAGTGTTTGAGGAGAAAGTAGGACAGCAGTAATTCGGTGGTAATTTTTGTAATGGGTGAACTTGAGATTGTCTTGTTTGGTGTTATTGAGGATTTGATCTAGCCTATTCTAAGTTTTTGACTAGACTCAAGTATCCTTCGCGATTTGTCCTTGGTTCAAGGAGTGTCTGCTCAATGGCTAAAGAGCTCGAAGATTTTTTCTTCGATGCTATCAAGAGAATGCGTCAAGCAGAAACAGAACGTTAACCACAATCGATATTAAATTGGGTGATCTCTTTGATTCTTAAATTGTAATAGTTATCACCATATGATTTAGTTGAAAAAAATTTTGGGTTTTATCATGTTTTCATTTGATGGTTATAAAGCAATAGATTTAAGCCCTAGGGTCTCTCCTAGAATCAACCGATTTGATGGCAGTATCGAAGAGGGAGCCACTGATCCCTATGGAAAGCATTGGGTGATGTGGGAAGGACGTTTCCCGATGGATAATTCATTGTTTACGATGTATGCCGCTCCCAATGATATTAATCTCTATGATGGTCGACAAAATGATGACATTTTGGGTCAGGAGAGAATGACGACGCATAATGGGTCTCACATTCAAGGAGGGAAGGGCCACATTAGCCATTGGAAAGGTGTTCCGACCGACATGAAAGGTCTTTGGGAATTACCTCTAGATACATTTATAGGTGAGGCGGCTGTGTGTAATTTAGATCACCTCAAGCCGGTTGAAGTCATTGATCAATCAGACTATCCAAAAGAGTATACCAAAAGAAAATTCTTCCAACTCACGGCTGATCCCGGTGATATGAGAGGTCAGGAAATACTCCCAGATCATCTTGATAATATTCAAAAAGGCGACATCGTTTTGATGACAAGCCCATTTAAAGGGTTAGAGCAGCCATGGCTGTCGTCTCGAACTGTTGACTGGTTGATAAAAGATCGCGCAATAAAGATGATTGGCTTTGGGTATCCTGGCATTGAGTGGCAATATGATCTTAAAGTTGCCGCGCCAAAAAATTCTCCGATTCGTCGTATGTTTCTTGGTGCAAATATTCCTATTGCCCATCCACTTGTGAATATAGAAACACTCTCCTCAGATCGGGTCTTCTATTATGGAATGCCATTAAATGTACCTAAATTGGAGGCGAGTTTCGTAAGAGCAGTCGCATTTGAACCTCAAAATCAAGAGGACGACGCATGATTGACTTGAAAGGTAAAAAGATTATCGATTTAACAGTGGAACTTATCGCAAGAGTAACCCGAATCGATGGATCTGTGGAGGTAGGCACGACTGACCAATATGGCCATGGTTGGTTAAGTGAAGAGACGATTAATGAGCAAGATGGAACAATGGAGCATCTTGTGGGAGCTAATCAGGGAACCGTAGCGGAATGGCCGATCGGTGCGCTTAGTGGCCATATGGGCTCTCATATCCAATTGGGTGTGAGGCATAATGATAATTGGACAGAACTGCCCAAGGGTATGAAAGGTATCTGGGAAGTTCCGCTCGACTCTTACTATGGTGAAGCTTGTGTGTGTAATTTGGATCACTTAAAGGGTGAGTCTATTTTGCCAGAACACCTCACCAGTGTGCGGGAGGGCGATATCGTTATTCTGGGTAGCTGCTGGAGCGGCGAGGACCAGCCGACACTGATTGGAGAGACAGCACGTTGGCTAGCTGAGGAAAAGAAAATAAAGATGTTGGCGGCAGGGGGAGGCCCCGGAATAAACTGGGAAACCGATTGGGATGCGCCTGAGCCCAACAATAGTCCAACGCATCGAGCAATGACGGGAAACAATATTCCAATACTTTATCCGCTATCAAATATTGATAAGCTGTCAAAAGAGCGTGTATTTTTAATCAGTCTGCCGCTGCACGTAGAGAGAATGGAGGGTACGTGGGTTAGGATCATTGCTATAGAGTAAGATTGAGACCTATTGCCATCAGGATCGGAATTATTTCCAATGCCATCACCATCGGTATCTATACTCTCAGACGCATCTAGAGGGAGAGGGTGTTCTTTTTGAGCCTACCTTTAAATGTCGAGCGAATGGAGGGTACCTGGATTAGAGCAATCGCTATTGAAGACTGAGATTAAAAAATCGGGGATTACAGTCTGTAAACATTTTAAAGAGCCGATACTTTACTCCTGCAGCGGCTTTTAGAAGAGAGGTAGCAACATTTGGTAGACAAACTAACTTGATCGCTCACTAATATCATTGAGCTGTGGTATTGGTTGTCAAGGCATGGCTGCTAAAGATGGAGTATTGGATGTGAAGACTACACGATTACTATTCCTTGATGATCGGAATATATCTCGATCTAATAATGCTGTAATGAAACTAGGAGATATCAAGAAGTATTCTTCGAACCCCCTAATGAGAGAGGACAAACACTGGGAAAAAAGGTTCGATAATTTTTATGGAAATATAATATTTGATGAGCAGAGCAATTTATATAAATGCTGGTATAGCCCTTTTATTGTTGCCAACTCATCGGCAAATATGTCTTTTGAGGATATGAAAAACATCCAATATGATGGCCACGATTTTCAGGAGATGGCTATTTGTTATGCAACGTCAGTGGACGGGCTTACTTGGAATAAACCTGAATTGAACCTTGTCGAGTTCAATGGAAGCAAAGCAAACAATATTGTTTTCAGGGGTCCTCATGGAGGAGGTATTTTTTATGACAAAGAGGATTCCGACAACACAGCGAGATATAAATTAATTTATCAGGGCCTGAAAACAAGCTTCTCAAGTAATGGTTTAATCTGGTCACAGCATAAATATTTGGAGTCAGTGTCGGCTTCTGGAAATGAAAAAATAACTGGAGATACCCACAATAACGCCCTGTGGGCCCCAACACTTTCAAAATATGTCGCTTTTACAAGAACTTGGGCAGAAACAGATCGAGAAGTTGTAGGGAAGCAGACGTTCCTCAACCACAAGTGGACACGGCAAGTCTCAAGAATTGAGAGTGATGATTTTCGGACTTGGTCTAAGTCAGAGGTCTGCATCACTTGCACAAAGTGGGAGCATCAACCTTACGCAATGCCAGTTTTTTTTCACGCGGGTATCTACTTTGGACTTTTAGCAATACATGATCAAATTTCAGATCGTGTTTGGACAGAGCTTGCCTGGAGTAAAGATACAGTCAAATGGAACAGAGTTGAGGAGGGCACTCCATTTATTGAATGCTCGGATAATGAGCTAGATTATGATTATGGTTGTGTTTATGCGTGCGCCACGCCAGTGTTTTTAGATAATGAAGTACGAATATTTTATGGTGCTAGCGATTGGCTACATACAAGTTGGCGAAATGGAAGTCTTTCATTAGCAACGCTCCGGCCAGATGGATTTGCCGGCTACGAGCAGGTGGATAAAAATTTAACGGCGACGATCGTTTCATCTGTTTTGAGTCTCAAAGATTGTTTAATAAAAGTTACTGTTGACGTGGAATCTGATGGATGGGTTCTAGTGAAGTTATTTAATGACTCCAAAGAGCAAGTGTCTGTCTCTAGTCTGACTAATAGTTGCTCAAATCAGATCTTATTTGATTCAAAAGTATCAGATCTGGAAACTGGTTACCTAGAGTTTGAGTTTAAAAACGCTCGACTTTACTCCTTTTGTTTGGATTATTTTGGTGATGAGTAAACAACTTGGGCTCCTTGCTTGTTCTTTTAAAACCCAGGCCATTTGGCCTTTTTTTTGCGTAAGCTATCAACTTTTATAGCTAAAACACATTTTCCAAGAATATAGGACCCACATTTGGTCAAAAGATATGCTCTTCAAAAACCAGATATTAGTTTTGTTCGCGCCTGATTTTATGTTTTGGGTGATAGTTCCGAAGTGTGATCAAACTGCAAAGTGACAGCCAGAATAAAAAGGGCATAATTGATAATCAGACTAACGATGAGCGAGACAACAGTGTCGAAATTTGATCTTCAGGATAAGGTAATTATTGTCACAGGTGCGGCCGGTGGTATTGGGACAGAAATTTCAAGGGAGTGTGCCGATGCTGGTGCCAAGGTGGTGTTGGCAGGGCGTACGGAAGAAACCCTAGTTGCCTTATCCAATGATCTTAATGGCGAGGATAGTTTTGTTCTAAAAACTGACGTAACTGATCCTGAATCAGTCAAAAATTTGATTGCATCGACGGTGGAAAAATTTGGCCGACTTGATGTCATTATCAATAATGTGGGTGGCAGTGTTGCTATGTGTGAGCCTGAGGAGACACCTTATGACGTTTGGTCGCGAATGATTGACGTCAATTTAAGTTCAACATTTTACTGCTGCATAGAAGCTGGTAAGCAGATGATCAAACAGAAGTCTGGCAAGATCATCAATATTTCGTCAACTGCAGGCACTAAGGGAAATCCTGGCATGTTGCACTATTCTGCTGCAAAAGCGGGTGTCTTGAGTTTGACTAATAATCTTGCCTTCAAGTGGGCTGAGCACAATATTAACGTGAACGCTGTGGTGCCTGGTCTTATAGCGACACCCAATATGATTAAGTGGGGAGTTATATCGCCTGATGTCGATGACGATGGCAATCATGTGCCCCGATTAACCCGTCCCCCTGGTCCTTCTGATGTTGCTAACCTCTGCCGATTTCTGGCATCTGAGGCCGCTGATCTGATCACGGGTGAGGCAATTCCTGTTCGCTCTTGGGAAAAAGCTGACCGTTTCTGGACTTAGCAGGGCATCTTTAGAGTTAAAGAGCAGAGTCTTAAAACAACAATAAAGGATATAAAGTGTATACAAGTAACATTAAAACAACGGATGATTCTCTAGAGCGCATAGGTGGGAAGGGACGCTCTCTTGCCCGGATGACCTGTGCTGGGTTTGATGTGCCTGGTGGATTTTTAGTGACCGCCGATGCCTACAGAGCATTTATTGCTGAGAATAATCTCCAGTCGACTATTGTTGATAGAGCTCGGCCCACCCTTAAGGATGGTTACCCTGCTTTTGATGATTGTGCAGAGCAAATTTCCGAACTAATTTTGAACGCGCCGATGAGCGTCGATGTTGTCACACAAATAAAAGGCGCCTACGGTGACCTGGAGGATGTTAATCTTCCAGTTGCTGTCCGATCCTCAGCAAACGCAGAGGATCTCCCAGACTTTTCATTTGCCGGACAACAGGAGACCTATCTCAATGTGCGCGGTGGGGATGCGGTTACTAGGGCAGTTCAAAAATGTTGGGCTTCCCTATGGACAGCGCAGGCAATTAGCTATCGCCATAACAATGGTATAGCGCAAGACAAGGTCGCGATGGCGGTAGTGGTTCAAACGATGGTGCCGTCGGAAGTGTCTGGCATTCTGTTTACGGCAAATCCGACCTCGGGCGAGCGGTCAGAAATAATTATTAATGCCAGTTATGGGCTTGGAGAGGCAGTTGTTAGCGGCCAAGTGACTCCAGATACGTACATCGTTCAGCGGCCTGATCTCAGTGTTAAAGAGTCTGTGTTGGGGCCTAAAGAACAGAAAATTGTCTACGATGGGGAGCAGGGTATCCGCATTGAAGACGTGTCAGAGAGTGAGCGGCATCATTCATCGTTGAGTGATGGAATGATTAACGAACTTTGTAAAACTGCGATTGAGATAGAGGGCCTTTACGATGGGTTGCCGCAGGACATAGAGTGGGCTTTTTGTGATGGGAAATTACATTTGCTTCAATCCCGTCCAATTACTAACCTGCTTGTCCAGCCCATTGATGTTGAGTGGGTGCCGACATTGCCCGCCAAGTGTGTTAGCCGTCGGCAAATTGCAGAGAATATGCCAGATCCAATTTGTCCATTATTTGAAGATCTTTATTTGACTCAGGGCCTGGAGTCGCCGCGTGACAAAAGCCTCATGGTGGGTGGAGGGCCGCTGTTTGTTGCCGTGAATGGCTACGCCTACCAGCGCTTTGATTACGCCACTATTCACAATAATCTGGAAACTCGGCGAAAGAGAAATGAAGATCCGCAGGCTGTGTCGGAGCAGGATATAGAAGCTGCCGAGTACGCTGCGTTCAAAGGAGACATAATAAAACTAAAAGCTAAAGTGGCAGATGCAGCTGAGGGAGATATTGAGCCATTTCGTGAAGATATGACTGAGGTTGATCGTGCTGCATTTGACCAGTGGTATGGTGAACAAACGGATGAGAAAATTAACTCTCGTATCACTATGCCGGAAAGTACAAATCCAACCTATGTCGCATTTAATAACACTAAACAGAACGACGCGGTTTTAAAGTATTGGTACGAAAAAACCTTACCAAGGCTTGAGAGCGTAGCAGATAAGTGGCGATCATTAGACGTTGCCAGTGCCTCCGATTTAGAGTTGTTTGATGGCATTTGTGAGCTAGCGATAGAGGAAGGTCGTTATTGGTCGGATGACTCCACTCATACCTTTGGTGTCGCCAAGTCAACAGATGATCAACTGCAGTGTTTTTTACAAGAGACATTGCCAGACCATAATTTTATTAGCGGTCAGTTTCTCACTGGTATTGAATCAAAGACCATGCAGTCCAACGCAGATCTTTTTAAAATCGCAGAGATGTTGAGGTCAGACCCAGACTTAACTTACACCGTCCTAGTTGTTCCCTCGGCCTACCTGCTTCAAGCTCTAAAGGAACATGAAAAGGCTGTAGACGTGGTTCTTGCGGTTGAGCAATATCTCAAGCAGTACGGGCATCAGGGTTACAGTATGGACTTTATTGAGCCGACACAGATGGAAGATCCATCTGCTCTATTCGCCTCATTAAAGGGAATGGTTCGAGACAGAAATTACCATCCTAAAAACCAAGGGAAAAAGACTGCAGAGATTCGTGCTGCCAAGTATAAGGAAATTTCACAATTGCTCTCTGGCCTTGAATATTGGCAGTTCCGATTTAGATGGTGGTTAGCGCGCAAGTACAACTTTATTCGCGAGGAAGTTGCGTTTCGATTTGGTTATACATGGTCAATCCTGCGTCCTATGGCCGATGAACTAAATCGACGCTTGGTGGAGGCTGAAATACTGGTTGCTGAGGATGATATCTTCTTTCTCACCAGCGTGGATATTAAGCAGGCAATAAAGGCAAAGGCTAGCCACCAAAAGCCAGATAACTATGGCCAGCTTGCTTCGCAAGAGCGTGTGCTTCGAGAGGCAAGAAAACGTCATCATCCACCTGGAACATTACCTGCTGAGGTCGCCTCTATTGAGGCTGTTTCATTTAAGGAAACACAAATTAAAAATGATGAGTCAAGCGACATCATGCGAGGTTTCGCGGTGAGCTCTGGGACAGTAACTGCCAAGGCAAGTGTAATTTTGGGCCCTTCAGAATTTGATAATATGACGCCTGGAAGTATTCTTGTCAGCCCACTTACCACACCAGCATGGACCCAGCTTTTTGCCAATTGTGTTGGCTTGGTCACCGATGTGGGCAGCATTCTCGCGCACGGCTCCATCGTAGCGCGTGAGTACGGCATACCCGCGGTTTTGGGTGTGGGGGACGGTACCAAGCGCATCCGTCATGGGCAGACAATTACTATTGACGGTGATCTGGGAACGGTTTTCATTCACGAGGATGAATAGTTCTCCAGTGTGAATCAGCCACTTTCTAGCAGAAGGTCGCTGTGCTTTTAGTCCCTCAGAAGGGGGAGCAAGAGCATAATACTAATACTTAATTGGAAAATCATGATGTCAGTTTTTGGAAAAGATGAGTTGGCAATGCGGAAATTCGCTTCGAGTATGCCTGTGCCGGAGTTTGAAGAAACGCACTTCGTTTCAAATAAGCTGTTAAGTCAGGCAAAGGTAGCGATAGTCACAACCGCTGGACTCCATCGGCAGAGTGCGCCGGGCTTTGAGATTGGTGATAGCGATTTTCATTATGAGACTTTGGCGAGGGATACCAGAGATCTGAAACTCGGACATCATAGCGTCAACTTTGATCGAGGTGGTTTTGCCGCCGATCTCAATGTTGTATATCCCATTGATCGCCTTGAGGAACTTGCTGTAGAGGGTGTCATTGGTGCCGTAGCGGAGAATCACTATGCTTTTGCTGGGAATCAGTCAGCAACTGTCTCTGAGATTCGATTAGACTCGGGACCTCATTGCGCTATGAAAATGCTTGCGGAGAATGTAGATATTGTGGTCATCACGGGAACCTGTCCCCTTTGCCCGCGCACTGTTTGTACTCTCGCACATGTTTTTGAGGCCGCAGGCCTTGCTACTATTGTTATCACTCGAGCAAGAGAGGTTGCCGAGCGCATGAAAGTTCCGAGAGCTCTCCATACTGTTTTTCCGCCAGGTCTATCATTAGGTAAGCCCAGGGATAAAGTTTTTCAGATCGAGGTTTTAAAAGCCGCCTTCAAATTGTTGGAAGCGCCGCAAGGCCCTGTGATTCAGGAATTTCCTATCAGTATTAGTGCTTCGGACGGCGAGCCGCTTATGTGTTCTCTCCCGCCACAGATGAACCCAGAATTACATCCTGCTGTTGATGAGGCGGAGGCCTTGAAATCTGCGTATTCTCGAGCTTTTAAGAGCACCAAAAGGACATCTGTGGGTATGCAAATTGGTGTTGACGAAATTCCACAAGCGCTAGAGAAATTTATAAAAATAGCAGAAGGCGAGAACTGGAAAGAGGTGGGATTTTCAAATGAGTCGATCGCTGAGACCATGTACGGAACGGTTCACGATATACGGTCTTATTATGAGGAACTAGCTTGTGAACTTGCAGACGGCCCCATTGGTCCATGGAAAACAGAGCAATGGTTTTACGACGACACCAAAGCTGGTCAAATCATCCTGAAAGCCAGGCGTGCAATGCGAGATAGCGAAGCTGATTCATCTCTCTGGTTTGGGCTGGCTACAGCGGGTAGAGAGTAAAGAATGGACTTCAGATGAAAATTTTTCCATTAAGTGCCACAAGAATAAGGCTTCTCAGTTGTGCAGGCTCTCTTTTAGTGGATAGTCCGCAGCATTTTTCAATACGAGGTCGGGAGATCGATAGTGTCCAAGTCGTTTTGTGTCTTAATAGTTGAGCTAAGTTAAGTGAAATGCTCAAGGTGAGAAAGACTCGTGCCGAGGCGATCACTACGGTTTGTGCGCCGGGTCAACCTTACGAATTGCAGGAATTAGCCGTCCATGGATGTCGCCATAGAGTCTTTGTGAACGCACCGCAAACTCTGCACGATCTATATCGGGACAACCTCAGTGATCTAGACTTTATAATCTATGAACAGCAGCGACTAACGTTTAACGATGTCTATCAACAGGCCAGTATGATGGCAGCCGCAATGGTTACTGATTTTGGTATTGAGAAAGGGGATCGTGTTGCCATTAGTATGCGGAATTATCCCGAGTGGATTGTCGCGTTTTACGCGGCAACCTCTATCGGTGCTATCGCTGTCGCCTACAATGCCCTTTGGAATAGCGGTGACTTAGCCAACGGCATTCTAGATGCTTCACCAAAACTCATTATTGTTGATCAGGAGAGACTTGATCGTCTAGCTCTGTGCGAAGGATTGCCAGCTTCGTTGCAAGTAGTGAGAACGCGGGCTTTGGAAAATGATTATATTTTCTCTCTGAACTGGAGTGATGTCTTGGACGCTCATAAGGATTCGGTGATGCCCGAGGTTCATCTAGATCCTGATGATAATGCAACGATCTTGTATACGTCGGGATCAACTGGATTCCCTAAAGGTGTCTTGTCCTCTCATCGAGCTATTATAAATGCTCTTTTATCTTGGGAGTTAGATGAATGTCTACTCATTGAGATGGGCGTTCATACCTCTGTGAATTTAGATTTTCAACGAGGAATGTTGCTAGCGATTCCACTGTTCCATGTGTCGGGGCTGTTTGTCAGTTGCCTGATGTGTTTGCGGGCTCAGCGAAAACTCGGCTGCCTCTACAAATGGGACACAGAGTCTGCATTGGCGTTAATAGAGCAAGAGCGCTTGACAGTTTGCTCAGCACCATCGGCGATTACAGGTGATATTATCTCGGCTGGCCGTGACAGCGTACATGACTTATCCAGCCTACGCGTTATCGGTGGTGGTGGAATGCATCGTGCACCCAAACAGGTAAAATCCATTGGTGAGTTCAGCGATCTTCTCCAGCCGCACACCGGATGGGGTATGACAGAAACTAATGGACTGGGTGTAGGTATATTTGGTAACCATTACCTGGAACGTCCTGGAAGTAGTGGACTATGCTCTGCGGTACTGGATATTCGTGTAGTGGACAAAGAAGGTCATGTGCTCGTATCGGGAGAAAGTGGTGAGTTACAAATTCGTGGAACAACCCTTTTTAACGGCTACTGGAACCAACCCGATGCGACAATTCAAGCCTTTGATGGTGAATGGTTTAGAACTGGTGACAGAGCAACTATTGATGAAGACGGATTTGTCTACATAAATGGTCGCTTTAAAGAACTTATTATTCGTGGCGGAGAGAATATTGGTTGCGGTGCAATAGAGGACGCAATCCTTGAACATAAAGATGTCATCGAAGCTGCAGCTTACGGTATACCGGATGATCGACTCGGCGAGGAAATAGGAGTCACGCTCTATGTGCATAGAGAGATTGACGAGGGTCAGTTACGTAAATTTCTCAGTAAGAAACTTGCCGTTTTTGAAATACCCCGCTATATAGTTCAACAAAACAAGCCGCTTATTCGCGGAGATACTGAAAAGATTCAACGGAGACAAGTCAAACTTGAAGCTATTAAAAGTCTGGGTTTGAGTTCGATAAAAGATGATTAAGGAGAGAGATATTTCTGACGTAGCCACACATGAACGCCCGCTTGAAGGAATGAAGGTACTTGAACTGGGTCAGATTCTGGCCGGTGCGTTTACTACTACAATATTGGGCTATTTTGGCGCTGAAGTAATCAAGGTCGAGCCGCCAGGTGAGGGTGATCCGATTCGTAACTGGCGTACTGTCAAAGATGGCACGTCACTCTGGTGGTGGAGTCTTGCTCGAAATAAGCAATCCATTACTATTAATCTCAAGTCGCACGAAGGCCAGCAGTTAGTCCGACAGCTCTGCGAGCAGTGCGATGTGTTAATTGAAAATTTCCGCCCAGGTCAGATGGAAAAATGGGGCTTGGGGCCAACAGAAATAAAGCAAATAAATCCCAGTCTTATCTACACACGCATCTCCGGTTACGGCCAAACTGGCCCCTATTCGAGTGATCCGGGTTTCGCCTCGGTTTGTGAGGGGTTTGGTGGTTTTCGATATGTCAACGGTGTGCCTGGTGAAATTCCTGTTCGACCCAATCTAAGTCTGGGCGATACACTTGCCGGCATTCACGCAGCACTTGGCGTCTGTATGGCCTATATTCGATGTTTGAGACATGGTGAGGGAAAAGGACAAGTTGTTGATGTCTCCATATTTGAGTCTGTATTCAATATGCTCGAAGCAGTGGTGCCTGAGTACTCAGGTGCGGGTGAAGTGCGCGAACCCTCGGGATCCACCATCAAAGGGATCGTGCCATCAAATACCTATCGCTGTAAGGATGGAAAACTAGTTATTATTGGTGCAAATACTAAGGGCATGTTTGAAAGGCTGATGCGTGTGATAGGAAGAGATGATTTTGCTGATGACAAGCGCCTGGCTATTAACTCCGAGCGGGTCGTCCAGGAAAAGGTGATCGATGAGGCAATCGCCAAATGGGTTGCAACATTGCCCTTGAAAGAGGTAACAGCTATTTTGAAGGGGCAAGCAGTAGCAGTGGGGCCGATCTTAAACGTGGAGGATATGTTTGCTGATCCTCATTATCAGGCGCGAGGTGCTTTTGAGGAAGTTTCAGTAAATGGTGAAATATTGCACATACCGTCTATTGCTCCAAGACTTGAGGAAACGCCAGGACGAAC
>ERZ802831.931-NODE-931-length-14904-cov-12.3748_pt1 | contig 14904 bp, 12 predicted proteins | sample MGYA00345655_ERZ802831 | MGnify/ENA primary metagenome ERZ802831 (study PRJEB30503, sample SAMEA104212376) | marine metagenome | biome: Westerlies Biome; feature: [SRF] surface water layer (ENVO:00010504) within the epipelagic zone...; material: water...
GGGCAGGTTCTGTTGATGGTGGGTGGTATCAAAGCAGGTAAACCATCAAAGGTAATCAAAACATTTGCTTGTTTGAAACTGCCGGATATACGTTGTGTCAACCTGTGCCGTCAAAAGGGACCTTATGATGAATATTTTGCCGATAATTGCCGCTGCCGAAGATGAATTGCGCGGTATTTTTGAGACTTTGCACGCGCATCCCGAGATCGGCTTTGAAGAGCATAAAACCAGCCAGATTGTTGCCGAACGGTTGCGGGCTTTTGGCGTAGACGAAGTGCACACCGGGATTGGTAACACTGGGGTGGTGGGGCTGCTGCACGGTAAGGGGCGCGGCAACCGGCGTATTGGATTGCGCGCCGATATGGATGCGCTGCCTATTCACGAAAACACTGGGTTGGCCTATCAGTCGACCCAAACTGGCAAGATGCATGCATGCGGTCATGACGGGCATACGACCATGCTGCTGGGAGCGGCCAAGCATCTGGCAGAAACGAGAGATTTTGACGGTTCGGTGGCGTTAATTTTTCAACCCGCCGAAGAGGGCTTGGGCGGCGCAATGGCGATGATGGAACAAGGTTTGTTTCAAAAGTTTCCCTGTGATGAGATCTTCGGCATGCACAATGCTCCCAATGGGAAACCGGGTCGCTTTGAAATTTGCAAAGGGCCTGCAATGGCGGGGGCCGCATTTTTTGACATTGTGATCCGTGGTCTGGGCAGTCATGCGGCGATGCCGCACCAATCTCGCGACCCGATTGTCATTGCGTCCGGGCTGGTGTCGCAAATCCAAAGTATCATAAGCCGTAACGTGCCGCCGCTTGAAACCTGCGTTCTATCAGTCACCCAAATCCATGCTGGAAGTGCGTATAATGTGGTGCCTGAAATGGCGACACTTGCGGGTACAATCCGTTATTTTGAGCAAGATGTGTATCAGACTGCCACCCAGCGTTTGCAAGCGTTATGCGACGGGTTTGCTACGGCCTTTGGTGTTGAAGTGGTGCTTGAGTTGCGGCCGTTGTTCAATGTTTTGGAAAATGATCCCGATTTATCGCAGGCGTATGTTGAGGCCGCCTCTGATATTGTTGGTCCCGATAACGTGTCGACAAATGTCGCGCCTGATACCGCCTCTGAGGATTTTGCTGATATGCTGCAAACGGTACCGGGAGCCTATTGTCGCGTCGGCCACACCGGGACAATGCCTTTGCACAACCCACAATTCACACTGGGGCAGGAAATTTTACCCGTGGGGGCCTCAATTATGGCGCGCTTGGTGGAAACCCGCCTGCCGCTTGAAGCGTGACAGTGCGGGCTTGATGTGTGCAGGGCTGGTCTAACGCGTGAAGTATTGTGACCTTCGCCGCCTTACTTTGACCTAAGAGCCGTCACCTCCTAGGGCGGCATCTGGCTTGAAAAGTGGTGGTTGAAATAACCAGCGCGACAGTAGACCAATGCCAAATAACACCACCAACCACAGGGCGATCCACCCGACAAACGGTACAAACTGGATCAGGACCGCTGTTATGATTCCGGTCAGTGCGTCGCGCAACACTGCGACCTTGCTCAATGCGGCGTCGCGCCCGACAAGCTGTGTCAGTCTGGCACCAAGCCCATACGCCCCTGCGACAAGACCTGCCAGCGCCGTCAACACCACTATGAGCGCAATAACAGGTGTGGCCAGCAATCCGATTATCGTCATTGCCAGGACAATCGCACCGCCGATCAGGACGGAGAAGGTTAAAAATCCAATCCACCAGCTGCGCCCAATACTGCCCTTTCCAAGTTCAGAAATCTTTGCGGTTGCCGTCGGTGCAATTGTGGAAAACACCACGGCGATTGCGGTGACCAGAATTATGATTCCGAGTCCAATCCCACCGAAAAAGTCGGCAAAACTCCAAGGCATGGAATGGTCTTCTCTATCCCAGTCCGCGTCTCTTTTTATTGTGATCCGGTCTTTTGGTGCGACTGAGGATGGAATTGCACTATTTTCGTGATCCCCTTGATAAAGCGTGATCTGCCCCTTTATCTGCGCATTGGGGCCAAAGGTGATGTTTTTCGCGTTTAGAAGCGCATCACCTTCAATTGTGCCTGAGATATGCAAGTTTTTCGCGGTGATAATCGCCGTGCCGTCCACTGTGCCTCTTAAGGTCAGATTGGTGCCACCAGCTCGCAGATTTCCACCGATATTGTTGTCAATCTCAATCGTATAGCCGCCAAGGCTTGCATTCCCAGTAACGGTTTGGGTGATTGAAATATCCTGGCCCGCTGCGTAAAGATTAGCCGCAACAGATGCGTGAACTCGGACGTTTCGGGCCATTGCATGCACGTTGCCCTGAACCGGTGTTGTGACCGTGGCATATTCGCCGGCGAGAAACACATCATTCGGGCCAGGTTGCGCTGTCTCTACGGTATTCCCTGCGGCAAAATAATCTCCGCCGAATGATATGGCACTTTCGGCGTCGGCCATGGCAAATGCTGGGGCAAACAATGCGAGCATTAAAGAAATTCTGAACATATGTTGTGTCCTGTTATAAATATTTTAGATAAACAAGTTGCTAAAAAATACAGACGCCGCATAAATTACGGACGTTGAATGCAAAATTCTACACCAGCAGCCATACCATGATCTTGGGCTTGTTCAAAGTTCAATTACGCTTAGCACTTGCAATCTTTGCAGTCACTGCTTTGGCGGCGCTGCGGCCAGCAGGGGCCGGACGCTAATTCAATTTAGTCTTGACGGTTTACGAAGCGCTCAACAATCGCCGCCAGATCCCTAAAATCGTCAAACGTGTACCTGTGTACCAGTTGCGCAACCGGCGTCTTGCGATAGCCTTGGGTGAAAAGCGCAAATGGTACGCCTGCGCGATCTGCGGTTTCTGCATCCACCTCGCTATCACCGACATAAAGTCCGCTGCCGTTCGTTAGGCAGGCCAGGAGCATGGCAGGCTCCGGCTTGCGTTGCGCCAGGCTGTCGCCACCAATAATCTGGTCAAACAATGGGGTCAGCTCAAATGTCTCGACAATCTGGCGGGCGGGCTCAAGCGGTTTGTTGGTACACAGCGCCAGCGTGTGTCCGTTGCGCTGTAATTGCTCAAGAGCAATGCGCACGCCGGGGTATAACCGGGTCAACTGGCCGTTCACCTGACCATAATGGTGCGCCATAGACGTCACGCAGGCATCGTGCTGGGCCATATCGATATCGCGGGCCTGCATCGCCAAGCGTACCAGATTTGGCACACCGTTCCCAATAAAACCGGTGACATCTGCAAGATCGAGCGTTGCAAGATTTCGCTCTGACAGCATCAGGTTTACCGCGAGGTGAATGTCGGGCGCGCTGTCGATCAGCGTTCCGTCAAGGTCAAAGATGATCCGGGTCATGCGTCGCGGCTCATACGGGGTTATGCCATTTGATCGAGCATCCCATTGATGGGATCTGATTCTGCGGTCCGGCACCGGTGTCGGCAATCATGCGCATGGCTTCAACCAAGTCACGCCTTAGTCCCTCAGGTGCAGGGTTGCGGCCTGCCGCGTCGAGGCGGCCGCGATATTGAAGCCCACCGCTGGCATTAAAGCCAAAAAAGTCCGGGGTGCAAACCGCGTTATAGGCCTGCGCCACTGACTGATCCTCATCATAGAGATAGGCAAAGGGAAAGCCCTTTGTGCTGGCCATTTTTTGCATGTTTTCGAAGCTGTCTTCGGGATAGCTTTGCGCATCATTTGCGCTTATAGCGACCACGCCGATCTGTAGGGCTTGAATGGTTTTTACATCGGCAATCAGTCGTTCAAGCACTGAGGTCACATAGGGGCAATGGTTGCAGATAAACATCACCAATGTGCCGTTCTGACCACGTATACCATCGAGTGTATATGTTTTTCCGTCCGTGCCGGGCAGGGTGAAGTCGGGGGCTTGCCAATGAAAGTCACAGGCTGGGGGGCTGGCCATTTATCGTTCCTCCGTTGCAGCGCGAATGGCGCTGATATTGGTCTTATAAGGGGCGGGGTTTGAGACTGATCCACCCTTGAATACACCTGATCCGGCAACAAGTACATCGGCACCCGCCTCGGCAACCAAAGGCGCTGTTAGGGGGGTAACGCCGCCATCTATTTCGATATGGATGGGTCGATCACCAATCATCTGGCGCAACTGGCGCACCTTGTCGATCTGCGAGGTAATGAATTTTTGTCCGCCAAAGCCGGGGTTGACCGTCATTACGCAAACCAGATCTATCATATCAAGCAGATATTCAATCTCGTGTGCCGGGGTGGCGGGATTAAGCGCAATTCCGGCTTTGGCACCGTTCGCGCGGATCGCTTGCATCGTGCGATGTGCGTGGGGTCCCGCCTCAAGGTGGGCGGTAATGATATCAGCGCCGGTCTTGGCATAGGCTTCAATATAGGGATCCACCGGCGCAATCATCAGATGCACATCCATAACTGTTTTGATGTGTGGCCGGATGGCCGCGCAGAGTGGCGGGCCAAACGTCAGGTTCGGTACAAAATGTCCATCCATGATATCCACATGCACCCAATCGCATCCGGCTGCCTCGATGGCTTGGATCTCAGCACCGAAATTGGCAAAATCTGCAGATAAAATAGATGGGGCTATTTTTATTGACCGGTCAAAGACCATGAGGGTACTCCCTGTGTGCAGCAACGTGCCCTGTGTGCCACATCATTGAACCGATAAGCAACGCTGTGTTTTGCCTCTGTGAATTTTTCAGACCATGCAAGCGTCAGCAATTGACTTACTGGAAGTGACGTAAACTTTTAAAGATACGATTATCTAATTGTTCTGGCTTGCGGTGCCTGCTTTTTAAATATGATCAAAAATTAACACTGTTTGATCTTTTAAATGATTCTGTGCGGTGGTTTTGCGTCAAAACAAGGTTTTACTTTCACTGTGGAATGTGAAATATTTTATCCAGTAAACCTAGCCTTTTAGAGGGATCGAACAGATGAGTGATGAAGAAGACCTGAGCGCAAAACTTGAAGGTTTGCTTAGCGAAGTAACTAAGGTTATGGAAAGCCGCAAAGAGCGTATAGAAGAGCTGCGTGCAGAAATCGATCAAATCGAAAAAGAAAATGAGGCGCTTGAGACGACAATCGGGACTATTCTGTCATCTTTTAATTGATCTGTTGACCATGTTGGCGCGCGTTGACTGGGTAAAGCGCGCGTCGCATCGGTTTAAGCAGTCCCAATCATATATTACATAGGCGTATTTCTCTGCGACAGCATCTCCATCACCAGAGGAAAATTGACTTTAACCAACAATCCGAACAGGGCATAAATACTGTTTGAATGTAAAAAGCGATTTAAAAAATCACGAAAATCCAGCGAGCCATCATTGACTTTCGTCAGTCATGATTAGTCTGTTTTGATGGCTCCGGGAAAGACTTCGACACGCCTTGCGGTGTGGTCCAAGATAAGACAGACTGAGCGCGGGCCGCAGACTGGCTTTTGATAAAAAGGTGTGGGATGCAAACAGTTTCTTTGGTTGGCTATAGTGATAAGCTCTCGGCTCGACCGGGCGATAAGATTGATTTTATGGTGTCTTCGCAATCGGACGCACCTTACGAGGCGCGGTTGTTTCGCTCGATAAGCGCTGACCCCAATCCGGCTGGTGCCGGGCTTGTTGAACACCGGTGCGAGAGGTTCTTCCCAGACCAGAAATTTCCCTCCCGTCGTCAAAGCTTTCATCCCGGATCGCATCTTTTAACTGTCGCACCACTCGTGCTGGACGCGCAGCGCGCGGTGACCTTATCATTGATGGTGTATCCAACGCTGCAAACGCCGGCGACACAGACTCTGTTATCCTTCGGAAAATTTGCGCTTGAATTAAATCCGCAAGGTGGGGTCACCCTGCGTGCCGGCGCCGCGGCGGTTTCCACCCCCGGGGCGGTGGCGCTGCGCCAATGGGCGCGGGTGCAGGCAACCGTTGAGACGTCGGGCAGGATGACGATCTTACTTGAAGATGTGTCGGTCTTGTCGACCCAAACACAGGCCCAAACACAGGCCCATTCGGAGGGCCGTGGCGCAGTTGATTTGATCCAGAAAGAGGTGGTGTTGATCGCGGCAGCGCCCGGACCCACAGGGCCCGTGGGCGCAGTGTCATGTTTTAACGGCAAGATCGAGGCGCCACAAATTACGGCTGACGGCAGCGTTATTGCAGCTTGGGATTTTGCGCACAACATTTCGGGAATAACAGTGCCCGCGCAGACAGGCCCTGATTTCATACTGGTGAATGCGCCAACGCGGGCGGTGACCGGAGCGCTTTGGGACGCCAGCGAAATGAACTGGCGGCACAGGCCCGAACACTATGCCGCGATTGCGTTTCATCAAGACGAGATTTACGACTTTAACTGGGAGGCGGACTTCAGTTTTGTTATCCCGTCCGATCTGCCAAGTGGGGCTTATGTGATGCGCATCAGCTGTGGCGATGCCTATGACGCGATGCCGTTTTTTGTCTGCCCTGAACTGGGTAAACCTCGGGCCAAGCTTTGTGTTTTGGTATCGACTTTTACCTATGTGATTTACGGCAACCATGCACGGCCCGATTACGAGCCGTCGTGGCTTGAGCGGATTAAAGACTGGGGGGCCTATCCTAACAACCCTGCAGTGTTTAGCGATTACGGTTTGTCGACCTACAACAACCATCGCGATGGATCGGGGATATGTCATGCCTCGCACAGGCGGCCTTTGTTTAATATGCGCCCCGGCTATCTGACATTTGGTCAGGCCGAATGTTCCGGGTTGCGGCACTTTCAGGCCGATAGCCACCTGATTTCTTGGTTGCACGCCAAGGGGCTCGAGTATGACATCGTCACCGATGAAGAGTTGCACAACGACGGTGTCGCGGCACTGCAAGGATACACGGCTCTGGTTACCGGCAGCCATCCGGAATATCACACTGCTGAGACACTGGACGCGCTCACCGCGTACCGCGATCAGGGGGGCGCGCTGCATTATCTCGGGGGCAACGGGTTTTATTGGCGTATCGCGCGTCACAACGAGGATCCCGCTCTGTTGGAAATTCGCCGGGCCGAGGATGGCTTGCGCGCTTGGGCCTCAGAACCGGGAGAATATTATAACGCCTTTGATGGGGCTTATGGCGGCTTGTGGCGCCGCAGTGGGCGTGCGCCGCAAAAATTAGTTGGTGTCGGGTTTACCGCGCAGGGCGTTTTCACCGGCATGCCCTATCACCGCGTCTGTTACGATCCAAATTTCGATTGGGTGTTCGAGGGCATCGAGACTGATGTGATTGGTGACTTTGGCTTTAGTGGCAATGGCGCTGCAGGATTTGAACTGGACCGGACCGATACGATGCTCGATAGCGGTCATGACATTACTATTCTCGCGCAATCCCATGATACTGAGAACGAATTTATGCTTGTTCCCGAAGAGCAGTTGACTCATCTGACCAATCTGTCGGGCGGACCCGAAGATGCGGTCCGGCGCGCGGATATGGTATATTTTGAGACCGAAGGCGGCGGTCGGGTTTTTTCGGTTGGCTCAATCACATTTTGTGGCAGCCTGCCGTGGAATAACTTTGACAATACTGTATCTCGGCTGCTGCTTAATGTTCTGTCGCATAGTCTAGACGCGCCATAATCTGGGCACGGCAGAACCACGGGTTTGATAGGCGCTTACAGGGCTGACAGGTCGGGTTGGTGCCTTGGGCCCAACGCGGCCTCGAAGGCCGCTCCGATCTGCAGGCTCAGGGCTTCATGACCGGCGCGCGTGACAATTTGTAGGCTGGTGGGCAGCCCTTGAGGGGTTGGGGCCATCGGCAGGGACAAAGCCGCCATATCGAGATAATTGAACGGCCGGGTGAAATGCCCCGGAGAGATGTCTTGATCAATATCGCTTAATTTGGGCGCAGCTTGGGTGACTGTCGGTGTGAGCAGGGCGTCGAAACCGCTCATTGCGGCCTGAAACCGGGTCTGCGTGGTTGTCTTTTGGCGTAGGTTTGATGCATGGCTTTCGGCCGTCATCCCGCGTCCGGTCAGCATGCGTTTGCGCACGTCTTCATCCATCGGGTTTTGGGCCACTTCATAGAGTGCTTTGTGATACCCATAGCCCTCAAAAATGGTTATCGCTCCGTTGGCGTCAGCAAGGTCTCCATAGCGGTCTGGCGCGCTAAACACCGCAATTTCTGCACCCAGCGACGCCAAACGGTCCACCGCAGCATCATAGCTTTTCAACATATCTGCATCACAGACCTGCCGCTCACTGTTGTCAATAATACCAAGTTTCAATCCGCGCACACTGGCGCGCTGAAAGGCAAACAGACCTTGACCGTTTTTCATGTCCTGATCGATGGCCCAAGCCTCTGCGCCGCGCATCACTGCGAGCATCAGTGCGACATCTGCGACCGAGCGTGCCATCGGGCCGGGGGTGTCCAATGTGTGTGACAACGGATAGATGCCGTCCGTGGGTAGATAGTTCTTGCTGACTTTGAGCCCGCTAAGGCCGCAATAGGCCGCAGGGAGGCGCACCGAGCCGCCGGTATCTGTGCCCGTGGCGCAGGTGACCAGATCGCTGGCCACCGCGACGCCAGATCCGGAAGATGATCCACCTGGCACCCGTGCCGTATCCAAGTCCCACGGATTACGCGGAGTGCCCATACGTTGATTCGTACCCCATCCACCCAACGCGCATTCGACGGTCTTGGTCTTGCCAAGCAGAATGCCGCCAGCTGCCATCAAGCGCCGTACTAGGGTGCCGCTGCGGTCAGAGATGCGGGTTTGCAACGCAAGTGAGCCGCATGCGGTCACCCTGCCATCCACATCGAATATATCTTTTAATGCAAAAGAAATGCCGTGGAACGGGCCGATACGATGGCCTGCTTCTATTGCAGAATCTGCGGCTTTTGCCGCCCGCATTGCGTCATCGGCGTATATGGCCTGAAAACTGCCAAGCACCGGGTCCCTCTGGGCTATGCGGTCCAGCTGGATCTCGACCACGTCACTGGGTTTGAGCGTTTTCTGCCCAAACGCCTCGGACAGATCTGTCAAAGATGGGTAGGGGGCCTTCGGGTCGGTGGTCATGGTGCAATTTGCCTCAATTATAGGAACACAGCGCGACGACGGATGAACTCTGTGATACGGGGTTATACGGTCGTCTGGCGATCCCAGTTTTGCCCCGGAACAGCCGCCAATAAATCGCGGGTGTAACTGTGTTGCGGCTCATCAAAAATATCACTGGTGGCACCGGTCTCAACAATCTCACCGTAGCGCATTACCGCAAGTCTGTCACATACCTGTGCCGCAACCCGCAGATCATGGGTGATGAACAGCATCGACAGGTTCATCCTTTCGCGAATTTCATCAAGCAATTTCAAAATTTGCGCCTGTATCGAGACATCAAGTGCTGAAACTGGCTCATCCGCAACCAGAATTTCGGGGTTCAGCGCCAGTGCGCGTGCTATACCAATGCGCTGGCGCTGGCCACCGGAAAACTCGTGCGGATAACGATTAAAAGCCCGTTCATCCAACCCCACAATGCCCAGCAACTCGCGAGTGCGCGCCTCTGCTTCTTCACGACTTGCCCCCTGAATCATCGGCCCTTGGGCGATAATCTGGCCAACTTTGATGCGGGGGTTCAAAGAGGCAAAAGGGTCTTGGAACACCATCTGTATTTTGGACCGCCAGGGTCGCATCTGCGCGCGTTCCAACGTGCGGAGATTGGTGCCGTCAATCATAATCTTGCCACTATCGCTGTCCAACAATCGTATCATGCAGCGCGCCAAGGTCGATTTTCCAGAGCCGCTTTCGCCCACAATGCCCAGTGTTTCGCCGCGCCGCAATTCGACCGTGACGTCTTTAACTGCATGTACGACACGGTTGGGCGGGCCAAGACCAAAAAAGCTTCTGCCACCTCCAAAGGTCTTGTGCAGTTCTTGGGTCTCAATCGCAATATCGTCCGAACGTGTTCGTGCGGCACGGGGTGTCAGGCTGGGCACTGAGGCGATAAGCGCCTGTGTGTAAGGGTGTTCGGGGTGATTGAGCACTTTGTCGACGGTGCCGGTCTCAACCACACGTCCATATTGCATCACCGCCACGCGGTCGGCAATATCCGCGACTACCCCGAAATCATGGGTGATGAACAGCACCCCAGTTTTGTGAACAGCTTGCATATCGCTGATCAATTTCAGGATCTGTGCCTGTGTTGTGACATCAAGCGCGGTTGTGGGTTCATCGGCAATCAGAATTTTCGGTTCAAGCGCCAGCGCCATAGCAATCATTGCGCGTTGGCGTTGGCCACCTGAAAGTTCATGCGGATAAGCGCTGACGATTTGCTTGGGGTCGGGCAATTGTACACTGTCCAACAGCTCAACCGCCCGTTGGCGCCGCTGCTGGGCCGACATGTTCGCATGAAAGCGAAAGATCTCGTCAATCTGGCTGCCGATTGTCATAACCGGGTTAAGCGCGGTCATGGGCTCTTGAAAAACCATCGATATCTCGCTACCGCGAATTTCACGCAACCGTCGTTCGCTTACCTGGGTCAGGTCTTCGCCACAAAAATCAATGGCCCCCCGAGACACTTTGACATGGGGCGCCGGCAACAGACCCATCAGCGCCCTCGCGGTCAGTGATTTACCAGAACCGCTTTCTCCCACGATGCACAGTGTCTCGCCAGGGGCAAGATCAACGGACAGGTTTTCAACCGCCAAAGTCCTTTCAGACCCCTCTGGCAGAGCGATGTCGAGGTTTGATATTGTCAGCAGTGAATCGGTCAATTGCGTTCTCTCAAGCGGGGATTTAGGGCGTCGTTCAATCCTTCGCCAACAAGGTTAATGGCAAGAACCGTGATTAGAATAGCAATGCCGGGAAACGTGCAGATCCACCACGCCGACCTGAGCATGGTCCGGCCGGCGCCGATTTGAAAGCCCCAACTCATAATGTTGGGATCGCCAAGACCCAAAAAGGCCAAGCCGCTTTCGATCAAGATTGCCGTGGCCACCATCAAAGACCCGATAACGATGATCGGGCTCAGACAATTAGGCAATATTTCTGCCAGCATAATACGCCGGTCACTCATGCCGAGGGTGTGACAAGCCTGTACAAATTCACGGTTTTTCAGGGCCAAAAACTCGCCCCTGACCAAACGTGCCACGCCCGGCCATGACACCACCGTAATAGCAACTACGATACTATCGATTGAGGGCTTCATGATAGCCACCAGCAGGATCGCGAACACAAAAGACGGGATGGTTTGGAACACTTCGGTGATCCGCATCAGTATATCGTCGGTCCGACCGCCGTAGTAGCCGGCCAAGGCCCCGAAAATCACCCCAATAAAAACTGCGGCAAGCGTTGCGATTAATCCGATCAGCAGGGAAGTTTTGGCGCCATGCGCAATGCCTGAGGCCACGTCGCGACCCAAAGAATCGCTGCCAAGTAAAAACCCGTTCGCACCCGGCTCTGACATCGGTTTGCCGGCCAGTCTGAACGGATCTTCCGGATAGATTAAACTGGCAATTGCGGCGATGAAGACCACCAGTAATAGGATCGCTAAGCCAAGCACTGCAGAGCGGTTGCGCGAAAATCTTTTCCAAAAATCGGTCATTTAATTAACTTCTATTCTTGGGTCGAGAAAACAATAAATCACATCCACGATTAGGTTTACCGCCACGACCAAAGCCGAGGACAAAAGGAAAATTCCCAATAACAGGTTGAGATCCCGGGCAAAGAGCGACTCGAACGCCAGCATGCCCAGACCCGGCCACGCAAAGACCGATTCAACGATGACTGAGCCTCCGATCAGGGCGCCGACTTGCACACCGGCCATGGTGACCACTGGCAAAAGCGCGTTGCGCAATACGTGCACGAAGGTGATCCTGCGTTCAGTCAACCCTTTGGCGCGCGCCGTCACCACATAATCCTGGCCGTATTGCTCAAGCATCGAGGCGCGCATCATCCGCGTATACAGGGCAAGGTAGAACAAAGACAGCGTGATCGTGGGTAAAACCAAGTGGTGTGCAATGTCCTTGACCCGATCAAACCCTTCATAAAAGGCGGCAATGTTTTCCATGCCGCTGGTTGGGAACCAGTCGTTTTTTATGGAAAACATGATGATCATCATCAACCCGACCCAAAACAGCGGTGTGGCGTAGGTAATTAACGCAAAAACGCTGATCATCGTGTCTTTCCAAGTGTTTAAATTCACGGCGGCAAAAAGTCCAAGAAGAATTCCGAAACTGACTGCCAGAATAATTGTGCTGACCATGAGTAACAAAGTTGGCCAAAACCTGTCGACGATAAGCTTGGTTACGGGCATGTCATGGCGAAACGAATATCCCAGATCAAGCGAAACAACGTTCTTGAGATAAACCGCCAATTGTACAGGCAGCGGTTTGTCGAGCCCGAATTTTGCGCGCATTTCAGCCATGTATTCCGGGGTTGCGGAACCGGCCTCTCCGGCCAAAACATCGACTGCATCGCCTTCTGCGAGATTTAGCAGGAAAAAGTTCATCACGACGATTGCGAGAATTATTGGAATGCCCTGAAGCAACCGTTTCCCAACGTAGCGCAGAATTTTACTCGATCTGTTCATTCTAATGTCATCTTTGGTATTTCTGATTTGTTATTGCGTAACAAACGCATGGGCAAAAAAAAGATGAGCTGGGTTCGACCCAGCTCATCTTGGGTTTGACGTATCAGTCGAGATAAGCATCGCCAAAGGACGCATAGGCGCCCATGGCAGAACCGTAGGCCCCTTTAAGCTTGGTGTTGTACACCGTCAGGAACTCCAATTCGAACAGGTTCACAACTGGCATATCTTCGGCCAGAATGTTTTGGATGTCCAGATAGATGGCAGACCGCTTTTCTGCGTCAGGTTCTGTCATACCTGCTCCAAGCAGGGTATCCAGTGCAGCATTGCTATAGCGTGATGAATTCACAAAATGCGTGCCTTTACGGATCATATTTGTACCATAGTGGCGGTGTACACCCAGAACCGGATCTGACAATTGATAAAAGTAGTTCAGGTTCATTTGGAAATCATAATTGTGATAGATGCGTTTCAACCACGTGGGAACATCCTCGTACCGCAACTCAAGATCAATGCCGATATCGCCCATTGCCTGCTTGAGGTATTCACCAGCACGGCGCCAGTCTTCACCGTAAGGGATCAGATCCAGAGTACCCTTCAGTCTTACTCCGTCACCGTCTTTTTTGTATCCGGCATCATCCAGCATCTTGTTGGCGGCAGCAATGTCACCATTTGCAGGGTAATGTGGCATCTCGGCGTGCAGGCCTGTGGCAGAAAAGTTGCTCGACAGAGCGCTGGTTGCCGGGTTGCCATAACCGAAAAAGATCGTGTCGATCATAAACTGACGATCAATCGCTGTTGAAATCGCCCGGCGGACAGCCGCATCGGTGAACGGGCCTTCTTTGGTGTTGAACTCGATCAGAGCCAGCGGGGTGATCATCGAATAACCGTCAGTGGTGACCGAGATGTCATCACGTTTTTCAAGGCGGACAGCGTCGATATTTGCCACTGCGTTATAGGCGGCATAAAGCACTTCGCCTTTTTCCATTGCGGCCGCACGGGTTGATGCGTCGGGCACAAATCTGCCAACTATTCTATCGATATAAGGCCGGCCTTCTTTCCAGTAACCCTCATTTTTATCCAACCGGATATACTGGCCTTTTTTCCATTCGGTAAATTTGAACGGGCCCGTACCAACAGGGTTGTTTGCCAGCTTGGCGCTTTTGATGTCCTGTCCCTCAAGGTGATGCTTGGGCACCATGGGCGATTCATAAGACGACAGGGCGCGCATCATGTAAGGCGCAGGATTGTCGAGATTGAACACCGCTGTATGCGCATCAGGGGTATCGATGCTGGACACTTCTTTGAACGAGTTCGGACCGCGGGGGTGAACTTTTTTCAGAACTTCCATGATGGTGAACTGTACATCGGCAGAGGTAAATGGCTTACCATCGTGCCAAGTGACGCCCTTGCGCAGGTTGAATGTCACGGTTTTACCATCGGGGGTAATGTCATAGCTTTCAGCCAGAACCGGGATCATTTTACCATCATTATCATAATCAAAAAGACCATCATAGATTTTTGGTCCAAGCAGGCCAATCGGGCCTGAGGTTGAGACATAACCCGCCATTGTGGGGGGCTCTGGCTGTACCAGAAACACCATCGATCCGCCGGCTTGTTGGGCTTGGGCAGCCGACCCGCCCATTGTAATCGCCGCTGTCATCACAACGGCATTCATAAATTTTGTAAGCTTCATTTACACTCTCCTTGTTTTAGATATTTTTTACTTAATCAGCTACATTTGTGGCAGAGTGTCAATGACAATAAAGTTTATGTGGGATGAGGATTTTAATACATTCGGTTTAAGTATAGGCTAGGAATAAGTCTGAATATTAAACCTCGAAGAAGTATGAAGTTTATCAACGGAAATATAAGATTGAACAAGTTTCTCCGGCACTAACAAAGCCGTGCCTGTCTGATCATGTTAAAATTTTTATTGGATCAAATGCACCCGCAGGAGAACGGTTAAGCAGATAAGTCCGCGTATAAGCCCAGCCGTTGTCCGCGACAGTGTGGATATAAGATATTTTTTTGCTAGCCCAGTGGTGGATCATAGCCTGTATTGCCCGCTTGGTCACAGTAAATGCGATGCATTGACTTTATAGAAAAATTGCGTGAGGTCGAAGTCTCATTCAGTGAGGTCCGCCCTTTTGTGGTTTTTGCAAATCCAACGTGTTGTTTTTAGTCTGCGGGCGTTGCAAGGGCCGTTTACAGGATATATCGCCGCTGGTTTGGTTGTTGTTGTGTGGTCTTTCTGGCTGGTTATCAGCCGCCTCGGCGCAACCTCGACCCTGACAATATATGATCTGGCTGCGATGCGATATGGGGTATCCGGCCTGATCTCTCTGCCGTTGGTT
>ERZ802831.938-NODE-938-length-14841-cov-13.1935_pt1 | contig 14841 bp, 7 predicted proteins | sample MGYA00345655_ERZ802831 | MGnify/ENA primary metagenome ERZ802831 (study PRJEB30503, sample SAMEA104212376) | marine metagenome | biome: Westerlies Biome; feature: [SRF] surface water layer (ENVO:00010504) within the epipelagic zone...; material: water...
AGTAGGTAAAGTCGATATTGGAACTACTTGGACTGAATATAGCTTTGAATTTGAAGTTAATAATAATGACACTGTAGCAAGGGCTCCTATACACTTTAATTTCAGTGAAAATATAGGAGACACAATTTGGATTGATGATTTTAGTATATCGTATCCTAAAATCGTTGGAGAGCCCATTGTACTTGAAGCTGAAAGTGGAATAAAAGGTAGTGAGTGGATTACTGAAACTGATAATGATGATGGGAATACATACATAACTATCTCAACCGACTATAATGAAAGTACCGGAAATGACTCCATTCCTGGAAATAATCGCACTGCTAGCTATGAATTGAATTTTCCGGATACAGGTGCTTATGATATATTTGCCCGAATTTGGGTAGGTGCTGATTCAACTGAAAATGATAGCTGGTTTTTACCAAAAAACTTTGGCCAGTTTAGTCCAAACACAGCTGCATATTGGACAATAGTAGACGATCTTGCTAATGCAGGATTTGATATTCCAGGTTCGATCGTCAGAAGTAAAGGTTATGTAGGACACCAAACATGGAAATGGGTGATTTTAAATAGAAATACATCCGAGTTTTATCAACCTATAATATTAGATAACCCCGATAGCCTAAACAAAATTTTTCAGATTGGTGCGCGTGAAATCGGATTAAAAATAGATAAAATAGCTTTTGGCCTATCTTCTTATTACTACACCGTTGATAACTTAAACAAGTCTGAAGCTGGCTCATTGGAACCACCCGTCGAACCTAAGGAGCCTATAGCCAAAAATAAAACTAAATGGTTAGGTAATAACTTTAGATCAGTTGCTGACTGGGATAAATACTTTACCTATTACTGGAATCAGATTGTGCCTGGAAATGCAGGAAAATGGGGAAGTATCGAAAGGGTTCGAGATGTCATGAATTGGACATATTTAGACCAAGGGTACAACTTTGCTAAGGAAAATGGATATCCTTTCAGATTTCATGTACTTATTTGGGGAAATCAACAACCTAACTGGATTAATAATCTAAGCTCAGAAGAACAGTTAGTGGAGATTGAAGAATGGATGGAGGCAGTTGCTGAAAGATATCCGGATATCGATTATCTTGAAGTAGTAAATGAATCTTTGGCTGGTCATAATCGTCCTAATGGTACAGAAGGTCCTGCAAATTATATCGATGCATTGGGCGGTACTGGCGAAACCGGATATGACTGGATAATTACCGCATTTGAGATGGCCAGAAAACACTTTCCAACTACTCCACTTATGATAAATGATTATGGTATCATGGGTAATCCTACAGCGGCTGATAGCTATATTAAAATAATAAAATTACTTCAAAATAGAGGTCTAATAGATGCTATAGGGGTTCAAGCTCACGCTTTTAGTACCCGAGGCTCAGCCACAAGCATGAAAAATATTTTAAATAAGTTAGCTGACACTGGTCTACCTATACAAGCAACTGAAATGGATATTGATGGTCTTCCCGGAAGTTCAAATAGTGCTTCTGATGAAAAACAATTAGAAGATATACAGCGTATTTTTCCAGTATTTTGGGAACACCCATCTGTAATGGGAGTAACATTTTGGGGGTGGCAGAGAGGAATGTGGAGAGATGAATTTGATGCTTATTTAATGAGGAGTAATGGAGAAGAAAGGCCTGCTTTGCAGTGGTTACGTGCTTACGTAGATACTGCAAATGTTACGTATAATGTTAGTAATGAAATTATTGAACAAATTCCTGTTGGGTATAGTCTGTCACAAAATTATCCAAATCCATTTAATCCCTCAACGTATATCAATTTTACCATACCTAATAATACTCATGTACGTATAACTGTATATGATATTACAGGAAGAGTCGTACAACGACTATTAAATGAAACAAAGGTAGCAGGTAATCATAATATATACTTTAACGCAGACGCATTATCTAGTGGCGTTTACTTTTATGAAATGCAAACAGATGCATTTCATGAAGTAAAAAAAATGAGTTTAATTAAATAGATCGTTACTACGTTTATTTGTTTCTACTTTAATTTTATACTATCTGAAAGGAGCGTACATTTTGAGCAAATTTTGCTCAAATTTTGAGCCTTATTTTGCACGATTTATTTGGATATTTGCCCATAATATCTATATTTATAGTAGACTATAAAAAAGCCCTTTTTCACACTTTAGCTAACCAAAATAAGTGAATAAAAATAATGTATGCACTTAAGACATCCTTACTCTATTTACTGTTAACAGTTCTATCTGCAACTTGCCTAAAAGCCCAAGGTCAATCCCAAAATAATCGATTTGGTAATGTTAGTGGTATTGTTTCAGAATCCATTGATGGAGAAACACTAATTGGTGTCAACTTATTAATCAAAGGCACAAGTTTAGGAACTTCGACAGATGAGTACGGTGAGTACATCATTCGCCGTATACCTGTAGGTGAGCAAATATTAATCGTAAGTTACATTGGGTATGAGTCTATTGAGAGGACTATTAACGTTATAAGTGAGGAAAATACTGTTATTAACTTTACGCTTAAACCTCAAACACTTGAAGGACAGGAAGTTGTAGTAAGTTCACAAGCTTCTGGTCAAAAAAGTGCTATAAATGAACAAATTAATTCTCGTACAATCAAAAACGTTGTTTCAGCAGAAAAAATTCGAGAATTACCCGATGCTAGCGCTGCAACAGCCATAAGTAGACTACCAGGTGTTTCGCTTGAAGGAGGTGATAAAATTGTACTGAGAGGTATTAAAGCTTCAATGAACTCAATTACTGTAAATGGAATTCAGTTACCATCAACCTCTATGAATGATAGAGCTACTAATTTGGGATTTATATCATCAAATATGTTAGCAGGTATCGATGTTACAAAAGCTATAACACCAGATATGGACGCAAATGCAATTGGTGGTACAGTTAATCTAAGGCTGCAAGAAGCCCCCGAAGACCTACGTTTTGATTTTTTAATGGAAGGAAGCTATAATACCCAAGATGAAACTGCAGACAATTATCAGATTTGGGGCAGTGTAAGTAATAGATTTTTCGATAAAAAACTTGGGGTATTTGTTCAATTAAACACAAATAAAAGTAATGGTGGTGGAGATTACTCACAAGCTGGATATACTATACAAAATATTACAGATGAAATACTACCCTACGGTGAAGCTGTCTATGCAATGAACAGCTTCGTCTATGGTGATCAAGTTCGGATAACTAAGCAAACGGGTGGCAATATTATTTTAGATTTTAAATTGCCAAACACTAAAATAGCTCTCCAAAATACTTATGCTGCTACAAATAACAATTATACAGGACACCTAGATAGACTGTTACTTGCCGTTGGAGAACGACGATTTGATACAGACAGAGATATTAGTAGTAAACAGTTGTTAATAAATGCCTTGCAAATTGAAAATGATTTTGACTTTGTACAAATTAATTTAAGTCTTTCAAGTGCTTTCAGTGATAAAAACACCGATTTACGGTATGGGCAAAACAATAGTTTCGACTTTCAGAATGCCTCGATTTCACCTTTCTTATCAAATTTCCCAGTTAATGAAAGACTTCTACTAACACCAGAAGATATTTATCAATTAGAATTCAATCCTACTTACCTAGAATCAGATATTACCCCAACAAGAGGTGAAAGACAATATCAAGAATTTTCAGAATGGCAAAAAGTAGCTAAATTAGATTTGACTTTTCCAGTAGGTATTTCTGACAATATTACTGGTGAACTAAAAACAGGTGGGGTGTATAAAACCTCTGAAAGAAATAATGGTCAAGATAGGATAACTGCACGAATCGCTGAAAACCCAACTTTTTCAAATAGTCTTGCCGAAGAATGGATGAGAGAGAAAGGAATGGACCCAACTAGACCACCATTATTCTCAAACTTTAAAAATTATAAATATGGTGACGGAAGAGGCTCAAATTATTTAGGTGGTGACTACAATATGAGTCAGGTAATAGATACAGACTTATTGGATCAATATGTACGTTTAGCAAGTGGGAATTGGGGCTTTCACAAAGCAGACTCAAGAAGGAATGATTATTCAGGTACAGAAACAATCTCCGCTTTTTATGGCATGATAGATTTTAATCTATGGAACAAGTTTCGTGTTCTGGGCGGAATACGATATGAGGATTTACATTCAGATTATGATGCTAATATGACTCTAACAACTCATCCTATTGATGGCAATGCTCGTATTCCAAACGATGAACTAGATACACCTGAAGTACAATTTGTCGCAGATTCATTAACTACTACAAATAAAAATATTGCACATTGGTTTCCAAATATACAATTTCAGTATAAAATTAATAGTAATATTGATCTTAGATTCGCTTATACAAAATCGCTTTCAAGACCTGATTATAGTGCTATAGTCCCTAGTGTGTATTATGCATCTTCTGAATCAGGAAGAGCTGGGAATCCTAATCTAAAACCTGCAGTATCTGATAATTTTGATGCTTATTTATCTCTTTATAATAATCAAATTGGATTATTTACTATCGGTGCTTTTTATAAAGAAATAAATAACATGTTTTATTCCGAAGTCAGATTATATGAAAACCTTGATGAAAGTATTATATATCCATCCTTATCTGAAATAGCTAGAATTAATTTTCAAGCTCCAAGCTCGAAAGCCAGTATCACAACTTTTTTTAATAATCCATATCCAGCTCACCTTAGAGGGGTAGAATTTGACTGGCAAACTCATTTATGGTACTTACCTAAATTATGGAGTAATATTGTGTTGAGTATTAATTATACTCGAACATTTTCTAGTATGGACTATGCACAAACAAATTATAAACAAGAGGAAGATTGTAGTGGTCGGTTCTGTATACCTATAGCTGTCCCTTTTGACACAATGAGAACAGCACGTCTAATCCAACAAGGAAACCATTTAGTTAATATGTCTATTGGCTATGATTATAAAGGGTTTTCTGGCCGTGTTTCGTATCGAATGCAAGGGAATGTAATTACTAGAGTTGCTAATCGCCCTGAACAAGATCTATTTAGTGGAAATGGTCATGATTGGGATCTTACAATTAGACAAAAAATGCGTTTTGATGGTTTAAGCTTATTCCTAAACGCAATGAATATTGGTTATTTACCAAACAAAAATTATCAAAAGTTTAAACGAGATCCTGAAGGACAGGTTTTAAATAACTTGACCCGAACCTCATATTATGCCAGGAGATTTCAGATTGGTCTTAGATATAGCTTTTGAAGATTTTAGAAATATTTATTTAAGTGAACAGTTAATTAAAACAAAATAATAATAGGCATAAATATGAAAAAAATACTGCTACTAACTATAACAATTGTCTTAAGCTACTCAAGTGCTTTCGCACAGATGGGTTATGATCCATTTGTATCTGAAGTCCGCGGTGACACACTGCTTGTTAAGGACTACTATGATATGGAATCACAGCCAAACTCACTCGTAAATGTACTTCAGTCTGATACTACTGATGTACCTACAGGTAGGGTGTATGAGCTAAAAAGATCTGGATGGTATCCGCTATTAAATCCAGTCACAAATAATGGACGTCCAATGACTATCGCTGGTCAGGCTGCTAAAAGTATCGTCCAAACCAAAGACGCAAATACAGATGGATATCCTGCTGTAATATCCGGCATGTTTGTTGATGCAGATCAAAAAGCTAATGGAAATATACGTTACAGCGATGATACAACTATTAAGAATGTTGCCATATCGCAGACTAATACGGGAGGTAACTTGGGATGGACATTCTTTGTAGCTACTGCTGCAGATAAACATCTTACACTAGATGGAGTTATGATGGAATCTACTAAGTGGGTATTTGCTCAATCAAATCCATCAACAGGTTCATCACTTACAGTGAAAAATGGTTATTTCGTGAACATGAGTGGTCAGCCTTGTAGACGAAATGGTGGTGTATGGGACAACGTAAATAATAACACTGTACTTATGCATGTGGAGAATACTACCCACATTATGGGATCAGGTATGATATATAAAATGCGCGGATATCCTATTAATAGTGCTATTTTCAATCATAATACATTTGTAAATATGTCGGGTCAAGTTTTTGCAACTATGGGTTACCAAAGTGATTTTACTGTTTCCAATAATTTATTTGTTAACAGTAACGTGCAGGCATACGTACCTGGCTTGGACTATGGTGAAACTGATCAAGATAGATTGCCTCATGGTATTATTAATGTTGACAGTGTTCGATATATTGATACTGACGGTATTGAACGATTAGCCATAGATTCTACCTGGATTAGAGAAACTCTAGGTATTGAGCCGTCTGAATTTGGACCAAATAACCGCCATGTTCTTGTTACAAATAATGGAGTTTTTTGGGATGAAAAACTAGCTACTATCCCTACGCAATTGAACGATGCTGGCATTACTTGCCCTGCTGATGAAGGCGGTTCATCTTGTGTTGAGGGTGATAATACCTGGGTACCCCAAACAATTACTATGAATTCGAGAGCTAGGTCTATGTTTGATGACGACGAAACATATCCTTATTTACAAAACAATGAATGGATTGAAGGAGGCGCGCCATCCTTCACTGATCCAGCAGGTTTGATGACAGATGCTGTTGATGATTTAATAGCTTGGAGTGTAGCTGCTGCTTCTGTACCATCTGATCCAATGGCTCATTGGAGAGCTACAGATAATCCTTGGGAAGCAGGACAAGGTTTTGTTTTCTCTGATTTCCCTGTTTTAGGTGATTTGTCTTATTCTAACACACAATACCTAACTGCCAGCTCAGATGGACAACCTTTAGGTGATTTAAATTGGTTCCCCGCTGAGAAAGCTAGTTTTGATCAAAACCGAGATCAGCACTATGCGAAATTAAGAACAGCTCTAGAAACCGGTAACGCGGTTGGTGTAAATAATGAAAGAGTAGATTCAGATATACCAGTATCTATCAAATTGAATCAAAACTATCCTAATCCATTTAATCCATCTACAACTATAAGTTTTAACCTTCCAATTACAATGGAAATTTCACTTAAGGTTTATGATTTATTGGGTAGAGAAGTTGCAACTTTGATTAATAACGAACAATATACTGCTGGTTTAAATAATGTAACATTTGATGCAAGTAACCTTGCCAGTGGTATGTATATTTATGAGTTAACAAGTGCAAACTTGTCAATAACAAAGAAAATGTCACTTATTAAATAAATACTATTTTTTATACCTTAAATGCTTTAAACCCCGGCTTCATAAATTTTGAAGCTGGGGTTTTTTCATAAGTCATATCTTAATCCCTCAACACCAACAAAGAGATAAACAACTTTTTCATGTCATTTAAAGTAAAATTAGTTTCTACTGTAATACATTTAATTTTCACTGCCGTGATATTAACTAATTGCTCAAATATTCAGCATAGGGAAGCTGATATAGTTGCAAGTGTTAAGGGTATCGGAGATATAAGTTTCAATGAACTCCAAAATCATTATAGAGATTATCAATTTGATTTAAAGTATCGAGATAATCCTAAACAAGGCTATCAAGAGGCACTACAATCGCTCGTGTTGTTTAAAAGAAAAGTAGCTGACTTTAAAAAAGAAGAGATGTATGAAAACAAAAAACTGATGAATCCTATTCAGCGTTATGTTAATGAAGAAATACGAAGATTATATTTTGAAGAGGAATACTTAGGCAAGTATATCAATGAGGCATCCATTACTAGTTATTACCAGTTGATGAATAAAGAAATAACTTATCAACAATTAGTACTGAATAAATTTCATAACCAAAACTCTAACTCAGAAACAAATGTAAAATCTAGAATAGATCAAATATTGTCAGAAATTAATTCTGGAACAGACTTTGATATACTTATAAGCAGATATTCAGAAGATATTACAAACAATAATAATGGCCTCATGCCACCGATCAACTGGCGAAATGGTTGGCTAAATTCAACTAATAGAGCAATTTCTAGTATGAATATTGGAGATATTGAAGTACTAGAATCCGAATCCATGTACTACATAATTAAAATAAGCGATATTAAAATTATCGATATACCTCAATTAAATGATATCAGACCAACAATAATTAAAAATTTAAGAGAACAATATTTAGATAGAGCTCTCCAAGAATTTGCATTCATGGAAGACAACATTGTAGATACAAAGGATTTTAAGTGGAATGAAGAAGCAGTCAAAGAAATTACAAATTGGTCTAAAGATGACAGTTTTTTTCTAGGTAAGTACAAGGATACTATAAATGAAGCCATTAATTTGAGCAATAATAAAACCATTATTTCAAATAATTTAGAAGAGATTAAATATGATGACCTACTTTACTTTTTGAATGACATATTGATTCCAGGTATTGAAAAAGATATTTCTGAAAATGATCTGAAAAACTATATCGTTGAAGCGATAAGGACAGATCTAATTATAAAGAAAGCCAAAGATTTAGGTTATGATGAAAAAATTTTAACAGGGAATGCAACAGATGCATTAGAGTTTCAATATCAAAAGATCTATACAATTGAAAATGTTGATAATAAAATACCTACAGCGAATGATACTTTTTTAAAAGAATTTTATAATGAACATAAAGACTCGCTTTTATATCAATATGCCTTAACCTCCATTTATGTCAAGCTATTCTATGAAAAAAGTGAGGCATTAAAAATGATTGAAAATATCAATGCTGGCGAGTCTTTTGAGCAAGCTGCTAACAGAACCTATAAAGTCAAAAGTTTTATAAAAAATAAAGAGGGTAAAATAAGTTCATACTACAGTAAAGAAGAACCAATTTTAGGTAATATTGCGTTTGAAATGGAACCTAATGAGATCATAGGACCTATAAATACTTATGAACTAGGTATACAAAAATTTGCAGTTATTAAGAGTTCAAGAAAAATTGAAGAAAAGGTACCTACCTTTAATGAAATAGAGAACCTAGAAAAACTTTTTGAAGCTTACTATAGAGAGCAATTAAATCAAAGAGTTAAAGATGTACTAGCTTCAAAATATCCAGTAATTACCTTCGACGATATCATTTCGAAAAACATTAAAAATGGTATCTATGATAAACAATAGAATGATTCTTTATTCTTTATTTGTAGTCTCCTCTTCTACTCTATGTTTCGAAATATTAGCAACCCGTATAACATCTGTAATATTTGTTAATCATTTCGCTTTTATCATAATCTCACTAGCAATTCTCGGATTATCACTAGGCGCTATTTTCGCCCACTATTATTTTGATAAAAGAAAACCAACATCCCTAGTAAGTAGCCTAACCAAAAATCTAATAATATTAAGTATTTCTTATCTAGTATTTTTTCTGTTTAGCTCTATCGACGCGATTGCAACAAATTATTTTCTATACTTCGCAACAATAATTATACCCTTCTTTTTATCTGGTATTTTTTATGCTAATGTATTCAAACATTTTGCACATATAAGTTATAAAATCTATGGGGCAGATTTAATTGGCTCTGCAACTGGCTCTATATTAGCAATAGCACTAATCACATACCTTAATCCTAGTAATGGAATACTAGCCATAAGTATTTTATTAATCAGTGTAGCCTTATCAATATCTATCAGCCAATACAATAAATTATACAATGTTATATCATTTTTTATAACGCTTTCATTATTAGGTTTCCTATCACTAAATGGTCAAAATAGTATCCTAAAGAAAATCCCAATTGGAGAATTTGCTGAAAAAGATTTTCATTTTACTTACCCAAATAGAAATATTCAAAAAATCATAACCGATTCTAGATGGAGTATTTATGGTCGTGCTGATTTAGTTGAGTACAATCATCAAGATGTAGTTAGACATCTATTCATAGATGGTGCTGCAGGTACTCCAATGCTTCGATTTGATGGTAATTTAAATAATCAAGACCCAATATTATCTAAACTACTACTTGAATCATCAGGATTTGTACCTCTTCTATTTTTGCAACCCAATGAAAAAAATAACATGTTAGTTATTGGTCCAGGTGGTGGAAGAGAAATATTAGGTGGCTTACTGACTGGAGTAAGTAATATAGTTGGTATTGAAATTAATCCAGATTTTGTAAATGTTGTTAAAGATAATGAATCGTTTAATGGTGGTATATATAGTCAATTTCCAAATATTAAAATAAAAATTGGGGAAGGAAGACAATATGTGAAGCGGTCAAAAGAAAATTATGACATTATTTTTATGTCACTTCCCTCGACTCAGCAACTTCAAAGTATTGATAACTTTGCATTAAGTGAAAATCATCTCTTAACTGTAGAGGCTATAGAAGATTATTTAAATAATTTAACCGATGAAGGTCGTTTAATATTTACAATGCATAATACTTGGGAGCTGAAGCGTTTAATTGTAACAATTATAAAAGCATTTGAAAAAACAGGCCTTAATGCAAATAATATTTTCGACCATTTGATAATATTTGAGTCTGAATATGCGCCATCAATTATTGTTCAAAAAAAACCATATTCAAGAGAACAGATAGGCAACAGATTCCAATTAATGAATACCTTAATTGAAGAAGCTCCTGATCTAACATATGTTCCTTATTTTTGGGACATCTTAAAAAACACAACCGTTAATAATTTTTTAAGAAGAATTAAAAATGGTAATACTAATAGTTTAAATGTAATTATCGATTCCTATGATTTTGATTTAAAACCGGTTAGCGATGACAACCCCTATTTTTTTAATATTGAAAAAGGTATTCCTTCACTCTATAGCAAACTAACGATATTTGTTCTTATTCTTTGTTTGGTTGTGTTGGTAGTTCCTTTTCTTAGCATCAGAAAATCAGTTTCAGATAATGATTATAACAATATGATTCTTTTAATTTTATTGTTTACTAGTATTGGTGTTGGTTTTATGATGATCGAAATTTCCTTATTCCAAAAACTAATCTTATACCTTGGATCACCAACCATATCTTTATCAGTATTACTTAGTTCTTTGTTAATTGGTATGGGTGTAGGTAGCTATAAAATTAATAGCATCTCATTTAAGACTATTAGAAAGAAAATTGGACTAACATGTGGAATTATAATTGGATTGGGTCTGATTGTTATTTTTTTGTTCCCAATTATTCTAGACTATTTATTACCATATAATCTAATGTTAAGAGCTATAGTTACTTTTGTCTTAATGTTACCTTTCGGGTTTTTTCTAGGAATTCCATTTCCTTCTTTACTAGATCTACTAAACAAAAATGGTCTGAATGAATTTATACCCTGGATGTATGGAATAAATGGTTCCATGTCAGTTTTGGGTTCAATACTAGCAGTGTTACTCTCAATGTCCACTGGATATACACCAAGCTTTTTAGTAGGCTTAACATTTTACCTCTTAGTTTGCCTCATTACACTAAGTCCAACAATGGCTAGGACGTTTCCTAAATAACTAAAATCTACTACGGGGAGTTTTTTGAATTTAGGTATTCTAAGTGACTTTCATCTGCAGGTGTTCGAAGATTTATAGATGGTGGTAGTTCGCCTAAATTAGAGTATTCCTTCTCCATTTCATTAAATAATTTTCGTGCAAATTCTTTATTTGCATCAAATAGATTATCTATTTCAAATGGATCATTTTTCAAATTAAACAACAATGAATCGTGTCCAGAAGATGCATTTTTCCACCATGTACCCTCAAAACCCTTAGACGGTCTTTTTACTTTCCAGTCACCTTTTCGGTAACCCGTTAACTCTTCATATTCTAAAAATAAAAACCCCTCATTTTCTCGTTTTTCTGTATTGTTAAGTACTTTAGCGATACTTACTCCATCTATTAATAAGTTTTTAGGAATTTTAAAACCAGTTATTTCTGTAATAGTTGGGAACCAATCAAGTTGGGTGGCCATCTCAACAACCCTAGTATTGGATGGTATATACGACGCCCACATTGCAATTAATGGCACTTTCATACCACCATCAAAAGAATACATTTTACCTTCTCTTAGACCGCCCGAACTACCACCGTGATCTTCCATAACCAACCAGGGTCCATTATCACTAGAAAAAACTATTAATGTATTATTAAGTAAATCATCATCTTTTAACTTTTGAATTATTTGACCTACACTCCAGTCTATTTCCTGTACCACGTCACCATATAAACCTCGATCAGAACTACCTAAAAAATCATCAGATGCATAAAGTGGTACATGAGGCATATTATGAGAAAAAAATAGAAAAAATGGTTGCTCTTTGGCTCTGTCAATAAAATCGATTGCTTCTTGTGTATAAGTTTTAGTTAGTTGTGTTTGATCAACCGTATGTGAAAAAACTTTATTACCTCTCATATACACAACGCTTTCCATATCATTACTGTATGGAATACCAAAATATTCGTCAAAACCTTGTGAAAGAGGTAAAAAACTTTGATGATGTCCTAGATGCCATTTACCAATTAATCCTGTTTTATAGTTTTTCTCTTTCAACATCTCAGCAATTGTAAATTCCTCTGCAGGCATACCCTGGAAACTCTCTGGAAAAAACACACCATTAACACCCATTCTTTGAGGATAACGCCCTGTTAAAAGTCCAGCTCTAGATGGTGTACATACTGAAGATGCAGAATAAAAATCAGTAAAAAGGACCCCATTATTAGCCAAATAATCTATGTTGGGTGTCTTAATATCCGTAGCACCATAAACACCAATATCGCCATAACCTAAATCATCGGTAAGAATATAAATTATATTAGGATTTGACCCCCCATCTATCTTTGTACATTCAGTAAATAATAATAATGTCAAAATAAAATATAATCGCTTAGTCATATCCATAAGATTGAAGCATGTCCTGTATAGTGTTACTATTTAAATATTAGTTCTATTAAATATTAAAACTATAAATTTAAGATTTCTTTTTTTAAATTAAATAAAATTAAAAACAATAATTAGCTAATAACATCAATTATCTCTGCCAAATATATGAATATTTTGAACATCAATAAAATTGCACTAATTGTTTCCACTCTTCTATTTCTCAATATAATCAATTGTAGTAATCATGATGTAAATTTGAATTCTAGTTTATCTGGATACAATGGTTGTTGCTATACACCAGATGGAAAAAAAATAACATCTGAAAATGAATTTAAAAGTTGGCTAGATGAGAATAAAATGAATTATAAAATACCATCTGAAATGAGTTTAATTTTAGGAGGGGAAACATGGATAGGTTCTGAATCGGGACTAGCCAACGAAAAGCCTGTATTTCAAACCAAAGTACAACCTTTTTTAATGGACAAAAAAATGGTGACTGTTGCAGATTTTAGAACTTTTATAGAGAAAACGGGTTACGTTACAGAAGCCGAAAAATTTGGTGATGGTGTTGTTTTTGACTTTGAACAATCAAATTGGGTGCTAGTACCAAATGCAACATGGGAATACCCACAAGGACCGTCAGGCGAAAAAGCCTATGATAATCATCCTGTTACTATGCTTTCCTACAATGATGCGGTTGAATATTTATCCTGGGTTGGAAAACGCTTGCCAACTGAGATTGAATGGGAACATGCCGCTAGAGGTATTTCACTTCGAGACAACCCTTATAGCTGGGGACAAGAACTCCTAGAAAATGATACAACTTATATGGCCAATACATGGAATGGTGTTTTTCCAATTATGAATACAATAGACGATGGTTATCTAACAACCTCACCAGTAGGTACATTTGGCACTAATCAATTTGATCTATCTGATATGGGAGGTAATGTTTGGGAGTGGACATCGGATTGGTATCGATCTTATGAAGAATATAATCAACCCTATACGATTAATCCTGGAAGTCAAAAAGTACTCAGAGGAGGATCTTTTTTATGTCATACTTCTTATTGTCATGGTTATAGGGTTTCAGCTAGAAGCTATACACCAATAGACAATTCCATGTTCCATCTAGGTTTTAGAGGTGTTAAATCAGTTGATAATATTCTAGATTAGTGAAGACTATTATTGAATTAATTATATCAATTAGAAATATTAAACTATTATTTTTAAAAAACTATTCTATATCATCAATTTTATATTTTTTTCAATGAATTGTAATTCTAATAATAATGAAAAAAATAATGTAAAAAACTTTGGCTATTTAAATGACGGCCGTATATCAACCGTAATTACATTAAAAAATAGTCAGGGTACTGAGATATCAGTTTCAAATTTTGGCGCAACAATTACGTCAATTAAAACAGCTGATCGTGATGGAGTCTTTAAAAATATTGTGATTGGTTATTCAAATGTTACTCCATACGAAAAAGGAACACCTTATTTTGGCGCAACAGTTGGCCGGTTTGCAAACCGAATTGCAAAGGGTAAATTTAAAATAGATGATCTAACAGCATGGAAATTTGAACTCCCAAACTACGCTGTCCGTTTTCCTCAAGAGGCTTCCCAGGCAAAAAATGTTGCAAAAAGTCCATATCTGTATAACGAAAGTATGGCGTCACTAGTAGCATGCCTAGGGAACTTTCTGTGCTAACCTTACTCCAAATTCGAAGCGCCTTCGCATCCCTAAATGCCTCAGGATTGGGATTACGTTTCGCAATGTCTTCGATTCGGTAAGAATCCAAACCTGTAATGTATCCGGCAGTCTCCTGGTTTAAATTTACAAAAGTGAGTCCGGAAGTAGAACTGAAGGTCCGACCAATATAAGCATGCCTAAGGCTCAGCTTTTCTTGATGAACCCCAGAGGCATCACGATACCCATCGTCACGCGTAACTGTTGCTCGCAATCCCACCCTATGATCGGACACTTCTCCATTTACCCCAAAGCGCAGACGGCTATATCCATCCTCACCCAGATCGAAGCCCAATACGCTTGG
>ERZ802831.946-NODE-946-length-14778-cov-15.2387_pt1 | contig 14778 bp, 24 predicted proteins | sample MGYA00345655_ERZ802831 | MGnify/ENA primary metagenome ERZ802831 (study PRJEB30503, sample SAMEA104212376) | marine metagenome | biome: Westerlies Biome; feature: [SRF] surface water layer (ENVO:00010504) within the epipelagic zone...; material: water...
TGAAGCAAAAGCGAAACCAATTATTGGTGAGGAGAACAATACTGCAAGGTTAAAACGAGAGTTAGATTATGATCCTGACAAAGTTAGATCATTCATCAACAATCTTGCTAAAAAGCAAAAAACATCTGCATTGTCTGATAAAGAAAAACAAGACTTTGCTGATGCACAAGAACTGTTGGCAGATCTTTCCGCTGACTTAGACGAAGCAAAAGAAGAAATGTGCCCAGAAGCATGTTGCGGTAAACCAGTTTCAGAATGTTCATGTGGACCAGATTGCGAACACTGTGATTGCTATTCACAAAAACAATCAAAAATGAATGAAGGCATGGAATTTGATGAAAAGCGTGATAGCGATTTACAAGTTGTAGCAAAAGACATGTTTAAAAATGCATTAGCAAACGCTAAGAAAAAGGTGAAATAATTATGTTTACTAAAGCCGATTTTGAAAATAACGAAGATAATAATTATCATACAGAAAATGGTATTGAAATGGCAAAACATTTTGGTACTAAAGAAGAACAAGAATTAATGGCACAGATTCAAAAAGATCATTATGCTCGTGGGCATATTAATCCAGATGAAATTGAAGCACGTAATAGTATCGTTAAAAAATATTGGCATATGTTAGAAAGTGTCAAGGAGGACGAAGCAAGTGATCTTTATCATGATAATGTTAAATCAGGTAAAGATTATAATGATTATAAAGGTATTCAAATCCATAATTTAAGAAAAGAATTAAAGCGAGTAAGAAAAATACTTCTTAACTTACAAGACATTGAAGGCAAAGATAACAGTTCCGACATGGTTAATGACATTAGAAATATGCTTGGTGGCTATGAGACGATGGTTGACAATATGGAAAGTGCTTTTGACAAACTTGTAATTGGGCGACATCGTACTGAAAGTGAAACAACTAACGAAGTAGCTGATCATGGAAGTACAGAATACTATAGAGAGTTAGATAAAGGTCAACTTAATCATACCAGATCAATGTTAATGAAATCAGCAAGCCAATTAAAGGTAGCAATTGATCAAAGACACAAGTTCAGTAAAGAATTAATGGGATCCGGCGACAGAGCAGGTACAGGCGAACTGTATAAAATGTTAGACACACTTAATGAATTAATTGAAAAGTGGGACGACAAAACAGAGTTATACGGAACGTAGGAGAGCTATTATGAGATTAAAAAATTTAGAAGAAGATTTCCAAGATGATAGAAAATATCAATCACTAGAAGAATTATACAGCAAACTTATAGATATTGAAAAGCATATTAAACGCTTAGATGTAATGGATAGTGCTACAGAATGGGAAGGCAAACCTGTAACAGGCACAGCTGATATACATGATCAACTTACTACTATGTACAAGGGCATTGAAGGTTTACAAAATGTTGTAGCAAGAGCATTAAAAGTAGTACCAGGAGAACAAAATCCAGATATACAAAAATTCAAAGCAGGCATGAAAGAAGGAAAATATAAGTCAGACGCACAACGTAAGGCAGTACATGCCAGCAAAGCAGAAAAATTAAAAGAAGAACCAATACAAGTTAGAGAAGCAGGTTCACCTTGGACAACTACAGGTAAACATCCAGAAAAGATGACAACTGATGAACTATGGGCCGAGATTGCAGTATTTGATGAAATACAAGACAGAGGTGAAACTTTATCACCTAAAGATATGATGAGATTAGATTCATTATTTGCGTACATGGATACAGCAGAAATGAACGAAGCTATTAAACGCAAAGCAGATTCAATGATGGAATCAGCAGTGTGGAAAGCAAAAAAACAGTAAGGAGTTTATATGTTTAATTGGATAAAAAAGATGTTTGGAGCAGGCGCTAAAGAACAAGTGTTCGTAGCAAAGCCAAAGGTTACTGTAACAAAAACTGTTACTAAACCTATTATTGTAAAACCAGCATTTAAAAACAAAAAAGAATTAGCAAAACTAACCAAAGGCAAGATGGAAGAAATCGGCAGAACGTACGGTGTAGAACTTGATAAAAGAAAAAAGAAAGATGCACTAGTTAACGAACTTTGGAAAGCTATTAAGAAATAAGGAACTAACGACATGCGTTTAAGACATTTATTTGAATACAGTGATATAAATCAAGCAAAAGCAGATGTACTTAAATCAATTAATGCACTTGATCCTAAAGATGAAAAAGGTGCAGAATTAATTGATAGAATATTTAGAGCATTAAATAACGAAGACATAGGTGGAAAAATTCAACAATCATTTGGCCCACCGATGGCAGATGAAAGAATGTCAGATGATGCAAAGTTACAACACATTGCAAAAGTTGCCAAGATTATTAGCACAGTAGACAGTGATTTTTCAGGACTTACTAATTTCTTAGTAGCATTAGAACAAGGTAAAGCGTTAAATGTAAATGCTTTAAAAAATACAGTTACTACATTTAATGAATTATGTAACGGTGATAATATTACTGTTAAAATATTTAATTCATTAATGGGTTACGGTGCAGGAATAAAAAGAAAAGGACCTGGAGAATTTGCGTTAGCAATGATGAGCCCTAACATTAGATTAGCAGATGGACAAGGCGATTTAGAAATAGATGGACTTGGACATGTAGAATTAAAAACAGAAACTACATCAGGTGGCGGACGTATGGGAATGGGTGGACCAACTTCAGAATCACAACAAAAAGTTTTAGAGAAATATAAAGAACAAGCACCAGAGTTAATTGCAGATCTACAAAGCAGAAAGTCAATTACAATTGCACCGTTAATGAAACTATTTAATGAATACTTACCAGTAACACAACAAGGTGCAAAAGAACTTAGAATTGCTTTATGTAAAGATATGTTTGCTCTAACATTTGGAGATCAGTTTGGGTCAGCAATGGCACAAGGATTTGGACAACCAGATCCAAGACAAGCACAAATGAATTTTATTAAAAACAACTTTGAATGGTACAAAGCTAAAGATAATTTTAGCACTTTTTTAATTATGAATGTGCCATTACAAAAAATACTTAGAGCATCTACTGGTGATGAATTACTAGAGTTATATAAAGGCGGTCATCTATCAGGTGGCGGTGCAGCATTTATACACACTGGTCAAGCATCAGAAGTATATGCACAGATGAAAACTTCAGCAAGCAAGGCATAATATATGTGGGAAATAATTGAAAGAATGGCAACAGACCGTTTATGGGTATACACTGCTCTAGTAGGAAGTATATTCGGTGCGTTGTTTGTAGCATATTTACGTGGAACTAGAATTAGTGCATGGGCTTTCAGTAAATGGTCAGCATTACTAAACTTCTTTGTTACACGCTATGGTTGGACATGGTTCCAACAAGATCCAAATGCTTGGAAAAAATTACACCCAGAACTTACTAAACGCATAGAAGATTTAGAAAAGCGTTTAGCATGGATAGAAAAAACTACCACACGAAAAGTAAAATAACATGGATCAGATATATCTAGTATGCACTCGTAGTGCCATCAGCGCCAGTGCATTAACTTACATAATTAATCAAAGCCCACAATTCTACAATGTAGTACATAAGAATTTATTTCTACATGAAGATGGAGATCATTTTGATACTGCTAAAATAATCGAAGACTGGTGGAATGTTCCTAGCATGTTTAGTGCATATAATCCAGATGTTAGAAATAACGAAAATATAAAATTAGAAACACTACAAAACCTATGTAATGAATGGCAAAAATTACAAACAGGTAAACATATTGCATTCTTTACACATGCAACAAACACAGCAGATATTATGAAATGGAGAGATGAACATAATCTTCCAATAACTGTGGTTACTACTATCATGGGCAACAACTGTTACAAATACATGGACTTGTTCTTAAAAAGAGAATACAATGATGAAATGAATGAGTTTATAAACTTATTTGAAGCATGGAAACATTTATACAATCAATTTTTAGCTCAAGATGCCATGTGGTCAGAACATGCTGATGTTGTACTTGCTATGGATGATTGGCTAGATAACCCAAGTGTAGTATATCACGCATTAAATATATTCCCTAACAACAATGTACAAACATGGGTAGACGAATATAAAGTAGATAATCAATATCACGAATGGGATATAAAAATAAATGATGTAACAAATAAGTTAAAAACCATGTGTTATATCTATGGAAAATATGAGAGCTTATTTCATTCAAATCAAGCTAGAAAGCTATTTGCACTATCAGTGTTAGAATCTGTACGAAATCAACATGGAATTGGCCTAACAGATATAGATCAAGTAGTAAATCTCACCGAAAATATCATCAGAAAACAATTGACTTTAGCGTAATTATAGTCTATAATACTACTAATTAACCTAGGAGAATATCTATGAGCATTACGTTTAATCAAGACGATATAGCAAAACTTAAAACACTAATACAAGAAGGTATCCAAGTAAGTCAGGAAGTAGAAACACTTAATGAAGGACTACGAGATACTGTAAAGCATATCGCAGAAGAAATGGGCATTAAGCCTGCAATCATTAATAAAGCTATTAAGGTAGCATATAAGGGAGAACTACACAAGCATAGAGATGACTTTGACACACTTGAAACTATACTTGAAAGCATTGGACGTCCTGATTAATGGAAAAACGCAAAAAACTAGACGATAAGATTAAAGAACTAGATAGTACTAGAGTCTTTAAGAAGATAACACCCAAAGGTGATTTATCGTGGTTTGTTAAATGGATATCTGTTGTGCTAATTCTATTTGCCACTTCGGCAAGAGCAACAGGTACTATGCCACAGATTGATTTATGGTTTGGTTTATTTGGTACACTAGGATGGTTTTGGGTAGGATATCTTTGGCATGATAGGGCACTTGTATTACTTAACGGTGTATTAGTTACTCTTATTGTTATGGGCTTAATGAAATATTACTTTGGAGTGTAATATTGATTGATAAGATAAATGCAATTTGGGGTATAGATAACAATACTAGTAAGTTAGATAAGTTTACAGGATATGAACATCTGTATGACAAATTTGATACTTACACCAAAGAAGTGTATTACGCAAATCCACAACAAACAATACAAGAAGTTTATGATCTATATCGTAGTGTAAATCTTGTTCCAATCACATACTTTACAGAACAAGGAATGATTGATGAACTTAAAAATTTTAAAAGCAGAGGATATAACCACGTTGTAGATAATATACAAGGCTTGGGTAACAATGCTGGTTCATCTATTGGAAGATTTTTATTTCCTAATATGATGACTGCTGAACCGAAAGGTAGAGGCTCAAACAGTTTACGAGATAGATTCTTAGATGAGAAAAAACTTAAAAGAGCAATACGCATTTGTTTTGAATTCAGAGATAGTAATAAACTTGTATATCCAATGTCATTGAGAACTGCATTGGAATTAGTTACTGGAGAAAATGTTACTAACTTTAAAGCCCAACACGCCAGAAGTATTGTGGAACATTTGTGTCCTGTAATGTGGGGCAGAGTATATGATTACAGTATGGGATATGGCGGCAGACTGTTAGGAGTAAGTGCAAGTAATATGAACTACACTTATATTGGAACAGATCCTAACACAGAAACATTTGCTTATTTAGAATATTTAAATGAACTAATAGGCGGCCCTGCAAAAGATAATGAACTATATTGTAGTACAAGTCAGGATTATCAACCAGAAGATATTGACTTAGCGTTTAGTAGCCCACCTTATTTTAATTTAGAAAAGTACAGTGACGAGCCTACACAGTGTATGGTAGAGTTTAATAATCTTGATGAATGGTTTGAAGGATACGCAGTACCAACAATGCAAAACATATACAATGGATTAAACAGTGATGGAATCTTTGCAACAAACATTGCAGACTATAAATCTTATGATAGAAAAGAGCCATATGAAGTTGTAGATCGTTGGATTGAAACTGCTGAAAAGATTGGATTCAAACACAAGAACACTATAAAAATGTTGCTAAGTACAAGACCAGGAGTTGGCAATGATCGTAAAGAAGGTAGACAAAAGTGGGAAGGCGTTTATGTCTTTGACAAATAAAAACATAGAGCGTATAATACTAATATGAAACAAATAATACATGATATGGAATGCTTACAGTGTGGAGATAGGTTTATTACACCTGTGCCTAGACCGTGTGTTAAATGTGGGCATAAGTATTTAATTGATTGGGGATTTAAAAAGGTGAATAACAAATGAGTTATGTAGACGCATATCATGATAAAAACAAAGACGTTGTACATGTCGTAGAACGTATAAATGGCAAAAGAGAATATAAAGAAATTCCTGCTAAGTATACATTTTATTACAAAGACCCTAGAGGTAAGTTTACAAGTATCTTTGGTGAGAAGCTAGAACGTGTTGTATGTAACACAAGTAAAAAGTTTAATACAGAAAAAAAGATTCACGGACATAAAGGCTTGTATGAAAGTGATGTAAATGTTATTTTTAAAACATTTGCTGAAAATTATGATCCACAATCAGTGCCAGAGCTAAATGTTTGTTTCTTTGATATTGAGACAGACTTTGACAAAGAAGTAGGATTTGCTCCACCCGAAGATCCGTTTAATGCAGTAACGGCCATTAGTATGCATAACAGTTGGATGAATGCAACAATTTGTCTTGCTATTGGTCCTAAAACTATGACGTTTGAAGAAGCAGAAACTGTTACTAACAAGTTTGAGAATACCATACTATTTGAAACAGAACGAGAAATGCTTGAAGCATTTTTGGACTTGGTTGATGATGCAGATATTTTAACTGGTTGGAACAGTGAAGGTTTTGATATTCCATATCTTGTAAATAGAGTATCTAGGGTAATGAGCAAAAGTCACACACGTAAATTCTGCTTATGGGATATGGTGCCTCGAGAACGTAAGTTTGAACGTTTTGGAGCAGAACAACAAACATATGATTTACATGGTCGTGTACACATGGACTATATGCAATTGTATAGAAAGTATACATATCACGAAATGCACAGTTATAGTTTGGATGCAATTGGTGAATATGAGCTAGGCGATCGCAAAGTAGATTATGAAGGTACATTAGATCAATTATACAACAATGACTTTGAAAAGTTTATTGCTTATTCGAGACAAGATGTTGACTTACTTGTAAACTTAGATAAGAAGCTACAGTTTATTGACTTGGCAAATGTGTTAGCACATTCTAACACAGTGTTACTACAAACAACAATGGGTGCGGTTGCACAAACAGACCAAGCAATTATTAACGAAGCACATACTAAAGGCATGATTGTTCCTGACAAGCGTTATGACAGAGATTCAACACAAGCCGCAGGTGCCTATGTTGCAACACCTAAAAAAGGTATGCACAAATGGGTTGGAAGTATTGACTTGAACTCACTGTATCCTAGTATTATTCGTAGTTGTAATATGAGTACTGAAACTATTATTGGTCAAGTAAGGCATACACATACAAAAGAAATGATACAAAATGCACGTACAATTGCTGAAGCATGGGAAGGAAAGTTTGCATGTAGAGAATATGAACTTGTAATTGAAAAGAACATTGATGAACTGCTACATTTAGATTTTGAAGATGGAACTAGTTTTGAAGCCACTGGTGCAGAGATATATGAGATTATCTTTAACAGTGGGCAACCTTGGATTATTAGTGCTAATGGTACAATCTTTACATACGAGAAAAAAGGTATTATTCCTGGATTGCTAGAGCGTTGGTATGCAGAGCGTAAAGAACTGCAAGCAAAGGCTCGTGATGCTAGAGCAGAAGGTGGCGATAAGTTTGCATTTTGGGACAAGCGACAGTTGGTTAAGAAGATTAACTTGAACAGTTTGTATGGTGCGTTACTTAACCCAGGTAGTAGATTCTTTGATAGTAGGCTAGGACAATCAACTACATTAACAGGTCGTTGTATTGCAAAACATATGGCGGCAGAGCTTAATAAGATTATTGCAGGCGAATATGATCATCAAGGCAAAGCAATTGTGTATGGTGATACAGATTCCACATACTTTAGTTCGTATCCTATGCTAAAAGATCAAATTAAAAACAACGAAATTAAATGGGATAAAGATACTATTATTGATTACTATGATGCAATTTGCGAAGAAGTAAACAAAACATTTCCTGGCTTTATGAGTAGAACTTTTCATACAACATTAGACTTGGGTGCAATTATTGCCGCAGGTAGGGAAATGGTTGGAAGTGCAGGTTTGTTTATCACAAAGAAACGTTATGCAATGCTAGTGTTTGATAATGAAGGCAAACGTGAAGATGTAGACGGTAGTGCAGGTTATATTAAAGCAATGGGCTTAGATTTAAAGCGTAGTGATACACCACCTTGGATGCAAGACTTTTTAAAAGATGTATTGCTTGAAGTACTTACAGGTGCTGAAGAACAAGAGATACTTGATAAAATTGTTGAATTCCGTAAAGAATACAGAGAAAAACCTAGTTGGGAAAAAGGTTCACCAAAGCGTGTTAACAACCTAACTGCATACAAAGGTAAGATGTCAAAGTTTGAAAGAGATCGTAAAGTAGCACACAACAATAATAAAACAACAAGCGACATTAAGAAACCAGCAATGCCAGGTCATGTTACTGCGGCACTTAACTGGAATAAGTTGCGTGAGATTAACAGTGATAATTATGCTAACGAAATTGTAGATGGCATGAAAACTATTGTATGTAGACTCAAAGATAATCCACTTGGAATGACAAGTGTAGGATATCCTACAGATGAAACACGTCTACCACAATGGTTTTTGGATCTTCCTTTTGATGATGATCATATGGAAACAGTAGTGGTTACAAAAAAATTGGAAAACCTATTAGGCGTGTTGAATTGGGATTTAGATAAAGCGGCAGCAAAGAACACGTTTAACAACTTATTTGAGTTTTAATGATTCGTGTTCTTTTAGTATTATCTACTTTATTACTTACTGCATGTGGTCCAACATTGTTTACAGTAGGTGGTATTGTAAATGTTACTGCTGGTGATGTTGCTACAGTGCCAATTAAGAAGAAAATAATAGAAGAAATAACTGAAAAACCTAGCAAAACTGCGGATAATTAGGTATTGACATTGGCTAGTATTTGCTATATTATATACATATGAAATACTTAATTATAGTTGCAAGCATTTTATGGGGTGTATTTTTCTATACAAATGCAAAAGCAGAAGAAACATTAGTAACTAACGAGCAATTTGCATATGAAGTAAAAGGTTGCGTATACTCACTGTATGCAGATGAAACAAAATACCCATTAAACAAACAAGTTCCACTAGAACTTATTATTGCTCAAGCGGCACATGAAAGTGCATGGGGTAACAGTAGATTTGCAGTACAAGGAAATAACTTGTTTGGAATTAGAACGTGGAATCCAGAAGATCCACAACTAAAAGCAAAAGGGGCGCCAGATGCTCCTTGGGGTGTAAGAACTTATACTAGTTGGTGTGCAAGTGTAGAACATTACTTACACATACTAGATACACTTCCTGTTTATTCGCAATTTAGAGAAGAATTGCAGTTTCAAAGAGAAGTAATAAAAAGTGTTACGCCTATAAATTTAGCATTGTATCTAGCAAGTTGGAGTGAACAAGGTCCAGAATATGTAAGATTGCTACAATCGATAATGTTAAGTTTATATCAAAAAGACTTCTATAAGAAAATAACATAAGGAAATAATATGACTGACTTAGGAATTGATGTACAAAAAACTGTAGATAAACTTAATCAATGGGATGATAGGCACGGTGGTCCATATGACAGAGGTGGTGCTGATAGTTACTATAGACGAGGCATGAACCCACATTATTATTTAGGTGCTACACATGATAGTACTAGAGTAGAGCAAGAAGATATGACTGATGCAGAAATTAGAGCATATGAAGCCGGCTACAAAGACAACGAAGAAGCTGGTGATTTCAAAGATTGGGGCTAACCCTTATTTTTTCATATAAATACAGTATTACCAGAAGACTTAGAAAGGTTATTATATGGAAAATGAAAATTGGGGAGATAGTCGTTGGGAGTTTACCAAAGCTCAATCACAATGGCACTTTGATCCTAAACTAGAAGGTCCACAAGATTACCAAAACGTATGCACGTTTGAAGGCGATTGGGATGATGCAGTAAACCAATGCTTAGGTAGAGTTCTTGACAGTTCATGGTCTAGTCGTAACCAACTAAGCAAAGATGATAATCATAGAACATATACTGCTGATGCAGAAGAACAAGATTTAATTCGTGCTGGCGCTGATCCAAAAATGGAAGTATTTCAACGTACAAAAGCAGAAGATTTTGAAGTATTTCAAAACATTGCCTCATACTTTGGCATGGAAGAATATACAATTAAATTCCACAATCAACGCACAGGACAAATGCTAAACTGGCATATTGATAACTTTGCAGGTCGCAAAGAACGTGGAAACACATTCACAGAAATCGAAGCAGATAGAAATCCAGAACTAATGAGACGTTTTGTAATTATGTTAGATGATTGGAAACATGGTCAAGTGTTTGCACTAGGTAATAGCAATTGGCACCAATGGAAACGTGGTGAATGTATTACTTGGGAATGGCGTGATATTCCACATGCTACATGCAATATGGGTTGGGAAAACCGTCCTATGCTACAAGTAACAGGCTGGACAACAGAAAAAACACACGAAATACTAGCAAAAAGCTCTAAAAATACCCAAATAAAAGTATAAAAAATCAAAATAAATTTACAACCCTTGCTACATAAGGGTTTTCAGTATGGCCAAAAGGTTGACAGAACCAAGAACTCTTGTTATAATATATACATATTAAACAATAAAGGAAAGATATGAAAAACTCTAAAGCATTTTTAAACAGTTTCAAAACAAAATATATGGTTACATTACGTCCTATTGATGCAGACTGTTCACATGTTGATAATGTTTATGTAAAAGCATTTGGCTTGCAAGACGCTATGAATAGAGTAGATGCGGCAGTTGATCATTTAGAATACGCAGTACAAGATATTATACCAGCAGGCAATGATTTATTTGGTATTAACAAAAGTTGTTCTTGTAACAGAGCTTCAATAAAAGATATTAGTATTGCTACTGAATTTTTTGGAATTTCATTTAACTAGGAGATAGTATGGAAACTTGGGAAAAAGATTTAAACGAAAATATGGAATCAATTAGAAACTCATATGAAAGCATTATGAAAATTGGTTACTCAATTATGGGTGTTATGATTCTTTGGATTGGAATTGAAATAGGCAAATTGCTATGATAAAGAATATATTAATAGCAGTAGCAATAACATTCGCAATTATATTTGCGTTTATAAGCAGTGTTGAAGCAAGGAAAGTAAATGTATTGGAAGAACAATTAGAAGCACATAAAATGGCTATAACATTTGCCAACAGTGCAATACATACATTTTCAGATCCTCATTTTAGGGTTGTAAGCAAATGAATTTATTAATTGAATTTGTTGTTAGTTATGTTAAATGGCTAATTATAATATTCGGTTTCTTAGGAGTCTTAGCATTTCTTTTAGCATTGTTAGGATTTGTTAGTTAAAAAAGATGGTCAAAAGGTTGACAAGCAAATCGACCTATGTATAATATTAAGTATATGGAGAGTAAAATGGTAGTACCAAACGAAACTAAAACTGAAAAAGAAGAATTGTACGACAAACTTCTAGTTGAGTGGACTGCTAAAATTAAAAAAATGTCTCCTCATTTGAGAGACAAAGAAGTTAAACTTTTGGCAGAAGTAGCCGCAGAGTCAAAACTAAAGCAATACTCGTAAATTACAGAATTTTATTAACAGTAAACTTTACTGTTAAAAGGGGATAAAAATCACTTAAATATACTAGTGATTAAGGAAATTAATTGCTCTGATGTGATCGCAGAAGCAATGACGAAGAATTAGTCGGTCACGTAAAAATAAAATATAGGAGAAAACTATGTTAGATAAAATCAAAGGTGCCGTTTCAGGTGCTATGGATATTGGCGTAATGCTAATTGGTCTTGCTATCGTTCTACAAATCGTATTCGGTGGTTCTGTTCCTTTCTTAGGTGGCGATGTAATCGGTACTGTAATTGGAATCGTTGGTCAATTAGGTGCAGCTGGTCTTACTGGTCTAATCGCTGCAGCTATTCTGTGGAAGTTATTTGATCGTGACTAATAGTAAAGTTTTTTCAATTTACTAACAAAACCCTTGTATTACAACAGTTTTACAAGGGTTTTTTTACGAATAAAAGGTTGACAATACCAAGAAATCTTGCTATAATATAACTATATTAACAATAAAAGAAAGGTACTTTATGTCGAAAACAATGCAATGGGCTTGGGACAAAGCCGAAGATAAGTTAAACGAAGTTACTGAAAGATTGCAAAAAGGCTTTATTACACAAAGTCAAGCAATTAAAGAAATACAAGATGCTGATGAAAATTGGGCATTAATGGGTTTTGATGATGTTAATGACGTTATCGATTACATGACAGAAGAAGTAGAAGTTACTGGAGTTTAATATGCTACGAATCTTATCATTTACAGTTAATAGTTTAACACTAATAGGCCTTATGATTGTAGGCTTGTTTATGTTTTATCCATCTCCGCCAACTGCGGCAGATACTACTGGTGTTGAGCCAACTATTCAAATTCTCGATGTTGCTGAAGCAATTGAAAATGCAGAGATAGATGTACAACTTTATTCACAAGATGATGTAAATTGTCTTACAGAAAATATGTACTTTGAAGCACGTAGCGATGGCTATGCAGGTATGTACGCAACAAGCATGGTAGTAATGAATCGTGTTTTAGACGATCGTTATCCAAATTCAGTTTGTGAAGTTATTAAACAAGGTCCAGTTCGAGAGAGTTGGAAAACACGAGACAATCCAAATGTTGCTCAAGAACATCGTGTGTTTTATCCTGTAAGAAACCAATGTCAATTTAGTTGGTATTGTGATGGGAAAGCAGATAATATGTATGACCAAGACTCGGTTAATGTTGCTACAGAAATTGCACATATTATTTTAAGTGATTTTGCAAAGAATGGTGCAATTGATATTACTGAAGGTGCAACACATTATCATACCACTAACGTTTCACCATATTGGGCAAACAGTCGTGGAATGATGAAAGTAACAACAGTAGGAACACATATATTTTATAAATGGAACTAATATGAAATGAGTCCAAAAGATTTTAAAGAAGCAAGGTATACTGAATCTGACTGGTTCAGTACCTTCACATTAGGACATGATGATCCTGGAGTTTATAATTGGATCGATGATGGCGAAAAAGAGTTGGGTTGTGCATTAGGCTATACTGAAAATAGTATAGAGTATTTCATTAACGATTGGCGTTACAGAGATAAAATTGTTCCTGCACCAGGACAAGATGCGGCATTTGGTTGTAGTTACACGTTTGGATATGGTGTAAACGATCCTTGGCCGAGTATGTTAGGTTTAGCTAATCTTGGACAAAACGGTGCAAGCAATGACCAAATAACAAGACTGGCTATTACATATTGTAAGCAGTTTAGACCAGACGAAATCTTTGTGTTATGGACATTTAAACCTAGACGAGAACATGTGTTAGAATCAGGTGGATTAGAAAAGTTTAGAAGTTTATCAAAAGAAGCAATAGAACAAGAATTAAAATCACCTACTTGGATAAGTGGGTATACAATGTTAAGCAATGATGCAATAGATCATCACAATTACCAAAAAAATAAACTATTGCTATTCAGTTTTTGTGATGCACATGGCATTAAGTTACATCAAAAAGAATTAAGCGACTTGCCAAAAGATGGATTTCCATTAGCAAGAGATAATGATCATCCTGGAGAAGATTGGCATACAAATATGGCAGGTATCATATGCGAGGCATAAGATGTCTGCATATATAAAACAATACGTAGGAGAATATATGTTTGACCACTGGCTAAAGAATCACCAAAAATTGGGTGGGTTTCTTGCGTCTAGTTACGTGGATTGGAACATATTGCATTCGCCTTTGCATGATGTTGTACACAAGTTAGAAGAATTTAGACGTGTTCCATTTGGTGCAGTGATGGATTTTAGTGATGCAGGTATTACTGATAATTCAATGGAATACAGAGATATTGTAGAAGATGTAAGTAAAATATTTTACTTGTGCGAAATGATAAATTACAATGAACTTATATTTCATCCTCAAATAATACATGAACCTTGGCATAAACGATATAGAGTACATCCAGGCAGTGGTAGACTTATGTCATTATGGTTATGTGGATATGAGAAAATAAAAACAATTTACATACACTTTGATGAGCCAGGATTTCAACCACCCGGTGATTGTTTTATTATCAAAGATAGAGCAACTGCTCAAAAAGAATTCCATGTTAACCAAGTATTGTCAAAGAAACTAGAAGTAGAAACATATTCAGCTTTCCCTAAAACAGAAGCAGAACGTATAAGAACACATGCACAAGACCATGAATGGGATTGGAGTCATATTCATACTGATAAGTTCTGGCAGTTTATGAGATTTAGCGAAGGTAGTACATTTTTAGAACACAAAAATATGTGGAGATCATATGCCATTGATGCTTGGCAAGATTTACAACATGATCATATACAAATAGGAACTACTAGTTTTGATTTTGACCATACAGGAAAGGTAATACAAGTTCACCGTAATACTGGTTCAGACACAATATCTACAATGCTTTAAATCGTAAAGTACTTTGATAATGACCAACCATTGAGCGTTTAAATACTATACGTAAATATATAGATAAATACATACATACAA
>ERZ802831.963-NODE-963-length-14621-cov-34.8556_pt1 | contig 14621 bp, 22 predicted proteins | sample MGYA00345655_ERZ802831 | MGnify/ENA primary metagenome ERZ802831 (study PRJEB30503, sample SAMEA104212376) | marine metagenome | biome: Westerlies Biome; feature: [SRF] surface water layer (ENVO:00010504) within the epipelagic zone...; material: water...
GCGGGGGCTTTTTGTTGGCAGCTAGATGAATCCATCAACGGCCTTTGGTCTCATCAAGACGGGCACTGGAGTTGGATACGAAGCTTGCATTCACCCAGCTCCTGTTGTTTTGAATCAGCCTTTGAAACTTGAGTCGCCTCCGAAGCTCCAACAGCTTTGTTTAGCCGTTGTTGGTCATATCGAATGGGTTGATTTTCTTGCCGTGGATCATTGGCCTCAACCGGGCTTGATTAGTCATGCCCAACAGCGGCTTGAGGAGCCGGCGGGTGCTGGGGCCGTGATTGCTGTTCAGTTGGCACAACTGGTGGATCGGCCTGTGCATTTCTTCACGGCCCTGGGACGTGATTCCGTTGGAGAAGCCTGTGTTCAGCGTCTTCAGAAGAGAGGTGTTGAAGTCCATGTGGCGTGGCGCGACGCTCCCACCCGTCGTGGCATCAGCTTGGTGGATGAAGGAGGAGATCGAGGAATCACGGTGATTGGTGATCGTCTGACTCCTGTTTCGAGCGATCCCTTGCCTTGGGATGTTTTGCGTGAATGTGATGGCGCGTTCGTCACGGCGGCCGATGCCGCTTTGGTGCAGATCGCCAGGACCGTGCCCGTACTGGCAGCAACGCCGCGGGTTGGTTTGGCGGTGTTGAAATCCGCTGGCGTCCAAATCGACGCCTTAATTGGAAGCGGACTGGATCCAGCAGAGATCGTGGAACCAGGAGCGTTGTCGCCTCTCCCAGCGGTTCAGATTTCCACGGAAGGTGAAGCGGGGGGGATGATCAGTACCGGTGATCGCTACAGCGCCAGTGCACTGCCGGGCCCGTTGATCGAAACCTATGGGTGCGGCGATAGTTTTGCCGCGGGTGTCTTTGCTGGTCTCGCAGCCCAGTGGCCGTTAGAGAGAGCCATTCAGCTGGGATGTCAGCTCGGCGCTGCATGTGCAACCCGTTTTGGGCCCTACGAGCGAAGCTGAGATGTGTGTTGTCGTTTTGTCTGAAGCATTGCTATTCATCAAGGGGAACCCTTGAACAGGACTAATGACGTTCGGCGATATTTTTCGCATCATCATTGCGCTATTTATTCCGCCGCTGGGTGTGTTTACCCAAGTTGGTCTAGGGAGAGCCTTTTGGATTAATCTACTGATCTATTTGTTTGCAGTCGGTGGATTTGGCTTCCCTGTGTTGTTTGGGATGTGGCCAGCAGCCGTCATTCATGCTTTGTTCATTATTCTGACGCGTAAATAAATTTAAGTATCTATGTTTTGTTTATAGAGGATTTTGATTGGGGAGGGCAGGAGCTCTATGTTGATCGCTCCTGCCCGAGTCTTCGCATTCGCGATAGATGCTCGTAAGAGTTAAGTCAGTCCGGAGAAATTCTTGGCGTAGAGAAGATTTCCTTTGCATGAAACTGTTGAGACGTTGTCTTGGGAGATTCGAATTTGCCTTTGCGTTCCCCTTCAATGTCAGGTTCTGGTGGCGATATATTTTGAAGCGTGTCTTGCCCCAAGATTCGTTCAAGATTGAATTTTGTTGACTCTGGAGTGACGTCTTTGCCAGAGACAACTGTCATATTGATTCGTAGAACTTTCATCTGAAGTTTAAGGTTAGGGAAGTTTTTCCCCATTTTTTCGTTGATACGATCCTGGATATATTGCACTTGCTTGTAGCTTGGCGTTGTTGGGTCTGTGACTCTCACAACAACTTGCAGCTGAGGAGAACGATGTCGTTCCCAATAATCTGGCCAATCGAAAGAAATGCTGGCAACATCCAGGGATTTGTTATTTCCAAAAGTAGTCGTTTGTCGTTTTAAATAGGATCGGATTCCCCCTTCAATGCGTACTTTCGCATCTTCGATTTTCACTGCATACACGTGTCGTTTCAGGCGTCCGTAAAGCTTTTCACCTACGGAAACAGCTAAGACGAGTGCAATCAGCAATGGCAATCGTGAACGGTTTTGCGTTTGAAGTTTTTCCCGAAAGTAGGGCTCACGGGTTGCAAGAACAATGATTCCGCCGATCAAAATTCCCAATAAGTTGGCAGAAAACAACAAACCCGCTCCTTGGGCGTCGTCTAATTCACCAGCCGCGAGCATGATTCCCATTACGCAAACTGGAGGTACGAGGGCCACCGCAATGGCTGTGCCGGCCATGGAACTCACAGCCCCAGGGTTCACCTTGGCGTAAGTGGCGATGGCTCCCGCGGCGAGAGCAATGCCGAGATCCAAAAGATTGGGTTGCAGGCGGGCTGTGATTTCTTTTGGAACAACCCTTAGTAGGTCCATGTTGCCGGCGATCAGTCCGAGCCCCATCGACAACAATGTGGTAATCGCCACTCCGATGGCAAGGGTGGCCACCGCGCGTAACAACAGTTTTCTATCGCCGATCAAGCTTCCGAACACCAGGGCTCGCAAGGGAAGAATCCACGGGGCGACAACCATTGCACCGATCACGACTGCAGCGTTGTTGGCGAGGAGTCCAAGGGTTGCGATCAGGCTGGCGCCAATCGTTAAAACCACATACGACTCATCGACAGCGTCATCTCCGTCGTAGCTGCGGCGCAGCTTGTCGAGGCGGTCACCCTCCTCAAGAAGCTGCTCTTGATTCGCTATCAAAGATTTACTGGCTTAATTTCGACGACCAACAATGACTGGAGGGGTGCCGCCGGCGCTTCCAGGCAGTGCCGGTACAACCTCTGTTCTGCCATCCCACTTGTCGATAAACAGCTTGAACAACACCTGATCATCAAGGCTGCGATTGAGAGTGTCGTAACGGATCGCTTCTTGCTCTGCAATCTTCACTTCAGTTTGAGCGCGAAGAAGTTGCTGCTCTGCAATCTGCTTTTGTTCGATCGCCGCACGATATTCTTTGGCAATTTGTAGTCCGGTGAGGTCAAGACTTCTAACCTCTACATAATCAAATTTGTTTAGTTCTTCCGCAACGGTCCGTTCTACGATCGCAGAGATATCATTCCACTCAGTTGCGATCGTAATGAGTTCGTATTGGGAGAAAACTGATTTAAGAGCTTTGAGAAGTGAAGGTTGAATGATTCGTGGATAAATATCACGATCATTGCTTGCAATTGTTCTGTAAATTCTGCCAGCTTCTTCGGATCGAACCGCATATTTGACCGTTGCAGTGGCCTCAATCACCTGAAGATCCTTCGTAAGAGTTGAGAATTCTTCTGGTCGCACTTGGGTGCGAACGTCGAAAGGATTGACTGACTGGATTAGCGGGATTTTGATATTGAGTCCAGGGAGGCGGGACCCTCCACTCACTTTCCCTAACGTGGTCACCACGGCAACTTTGCCTGCTGGGACAATAAATAGAGCTTGACCGACAAGTAAGAGAGCGCTGAGCACGATGGCTACGAGCACAATCACTGTGTTTGCTGGGTCGTTGACGGGTCTTGGGGTCTGCATTACCACCAGTTCGATACTTTAATGATGTCGGATTTGTTGATGAGAACGTGTCGTTTCAGCGAACTCACATCGAAACCGACATCATTCCTTCCAATTTGCTGCGATGGGCTCTTTTCGCAATGAGATTAAATCCTTTTTTTACGTCACGGTTGCGGTTTGCGTAGCGTTGGTGGCGGTTGTTGCGGTGCGGATGGACGCCCGTGATGCTCATAACGATCGAATGCGCTCGCTTTGTGCTGTGTATTGGGGAGCACCCGATGGCAGTTCTGAAGAGTCCAATGCCTTGGTTCAAGCGGAGCGGTGGACAGGAATTTCGAATCTAGAAATGTTGAGCTACTGCCGTTTCTATGGTGATCAATAGGGACCCATCCATCCTTCGTCCCAGTTATGGCGCGATTTCACTGATCGGCCGGTTGGACTATCAGAATAGAAAAAAGTCATCGCAGAAATGGCGAAGCGCGTTAAACCCAAAGTGGAGTCCCAGCACAAGCGTCAAAAATCCCGATCGATCCCTTTAGAGCAGGTTTCACCCGCGGTTCTTACGGCAACTAGGGATGTGGCGTACATGTTGGAACAGCTTTCTATTATTCCTGGTCCGGAAGATGTACTGAAAGCTGTTTTAGACAGGGCAGAGCATCTCGAGGAGCAGGCGAGTGGAATTACGTTGTTTGAGGACTAATCGGTACATGGAGCATCTCAGCTTTTACGAATGCATTTCATGAGCTGGGGCTTTTTGTCCTCAGTGAGATGCATCGAGGAAACAAATGCATCACAGCAATGATCATTGGAACAAATCCTGACCCAATAACCAGATTCGTCCTGAGTGGGGATTACGTCGAATGTGGTTTCGTTCATCCTGTGATAGCGGCTTTAAGACTGGAGACTATGCCGATCAAAAGTCTGGTGAACGGTGCTGTCAAGCGAGTGGAATTGCTCAATAGCCTTTTCAGAAGTAGCTGCGTAGGCTTTGTTGCGATGAATTAAACCCTGTCTATGACCCTTGGACGATTTTTACTTTTTTTCGCTGCGGGACTTGTTCTGGCGATTGCCTTTCCGCCACTCAGTTGGCTGATCTGGCCTCTTGCGGCTTTGGCAGCTGTTGTGGTGGTGCGTTTAATTCGTGGCTAGTTCGCTTTAAAGGGATCTTTCAGGACAGCTATGCAGTTTTTTGGATTCATGCTGGGTGAGTTAGAAATTAGTAATCTCACCGCTGGTTTTCTTGGTTTAGTTGCATTGGTGTTTGTGGTCAGTTTCGGTGTGGTGTCGCTGCAAACAGGCGAGTTGATCAAGCCACCACCTAAGAAATAGATTGAGCGATGGATATGGGTGATGGCTTACCAAAACTTGCTGTCCCATCAATCTCAATCGGATTGATCTCCCGTGTTTGTGGTAGTCGTTCAGGCTTTCCCATATCAGGGATTTCGACTAAGGTCCGGCATCGATCTAATGAGTTTCATGCTGCGAAGCCTCTTCTCACTGGTTTTTGCGGCTGTCATGTGGGTTCAAGTACCCCAGTGGAAAGCCGATTGGTCGAAATGCGCTGTTGATGTCCCCGACGTCAGTTGTCATTGGTACGTTGTGGCACCGGACAACACCTTTGGTGAGGGTTTTGATTGGGCTACAGCACCATGGTTCGATGCCAATGGTCTGCAGGATGTTGCCCAACTAGAAAATACGATGCAAGGAATCCATGAGGATGCGTTGGCCTCGAGCTAGTCACCCTTCTCTTCGAGTTGCAAAGAGTTGAGTTGCGTTGTATGCATACATCTTATTTGTCAATAATTTATAGATATAAATACTCGTCAACGATTAAACTCTTCTGAGTATTTCTTGAGGAATATTTTTCGCTCCTTAGAGCTTGTAGACATTTTTGGTGATCTAGTAAGCCACTTCTCTTTGCCAGACCAGAGGCGAGTGGTGACAACCAGGTTTGAAATGATCCAACACTGAGGAGCTTTGCAGTGGTGTAACTCTCGTCGAATGATGGCTGACTGTCGACTTTTGGAATCACAACGGTGTGGTCTGCTGTGGGTTGGCGGTGCGCTGGCACTCCAACGGCTCCAAGAGCAAATTGTTTGATTTGGCATTAATGGCATGCGGATCATCCGTCTATCGCCAGAGTGATTCAAGTAGATCCGTTGCTATGCAAGACCTCGACCGTCAACTGAAGGATCTTGGATTCGACAAAGAAAAAAAAGAAGATGGTTCCATTAAGTACTTCCTCTTCCCTGGGGATGGCAATAAAGTTTTTTGGACGCAAATTACTGTCACCCCTGTTGGGGATTCCTGGCAAGTCACTTATGCCAGGTCAGAGAACCAGGCAGGGCTGTGGAAAATGTATAGTGTTGTTACTAAGATCGAAGTTCATGTTATCAATAAGATCAATAATATGATCTCAGAGATAACGGTTCAGAAGGCGAGAAAGCCAGGTTTTCTAAGGCGTTTATGTAATTAATGTATACCAAGCTGTTGTTGTGCTCGTCTTTTTCGTTTGTGAAAGGTTCTCTTGAATACAGATGACTTGTTTCGCAATCATCCGTGACTATATGAGTTGTAAGCGCTTTTGATTTCCGACAAGGGAATGAGCACTAGGTGGAGCTGGTACTTTCATTATGGATGTATGCTCATTGTCTTTCCGCTCTGCTGCTAACCACTGAAGCCCCGCATTGCGAAAAGACTGATGATATTTTCGTTCGCAGCTGAATTGCGATCATCGATGCAAGATACTTGGGGAAAGTGTTCAGGGTTGATTGTCTTTTAATTCAATCCCCACGTCCTTAAGCGATTTGACGGTGTCATCAACGGCTGGAACAAAAGCGATGCGTCGTCTGATTCGATCCAGAAATCTTTTCCATGTGCTGGAAGTCATTTTTGTTGTGCTGAGAGTTTTGCTCTCTGGTGTTTGTTCTGTATCCATTGAAGTTGATGGATTAAGTCGCCTGTTTTCTGGTGATTGGGCTTTACTATGTCACTAGCTTGATAGAACTGTCTCACAATGGTGATTAGTGAGGCAGGCCTCTCATGAGCCAGCTCTCGTAAACAAAGAATAAAATAAAAAAGATTACGATGCCACCAACAAGTATCTTCCCATTCATCTATAGCTTTGTGATGACCTTTTCTATGTTAGCGATGATTGCTAGACCTGCGCTGGTCGGATTTCTTTTCAATAGTAGGGATGAGGCGCAACCATTGCCATTGGTGCCAATCGGATTGCTTGGGTGAGCTTGTCGTCCAGAGATCGCGGTGATCCAAACCTTTTGCAATGCAGCGAACGCCATGGGGCATGTTCATTTTGAGGTTGGTGATGGCACCAAGAGCAACGTTGATAAAACCTTTGGATATGTGTTTGGTGAAGCTGGAGACTTTCGCATTATTATTCATCAACCCCTTCACTGAATTTTGATGCATTCTGTTGGTGTTAAATGAGAATCGCTCTGACTGAAGAATGGAAGTATATTTTTGTCAGATGCAAGGATAGGCTTGACGGCTTCAGCTTCTAATTGAATCCCTGAAGCCAGAGATTAGGGCATGGCTGCTTTGCTCTAAGCAGCAAGAGCACGATTGATATGAGGATTTTGTTTGATATTTTTAATAGTTGAGGTCAGACGGTGTTATGCGATCCATTGGTCGGCGTCCATGATCGTTTTGATCAAGAGTCCTAGTCGTTTGAATTCGGCGAAGTTAAGGTCTTTGACTGCTTGATCAAGACCGCTATCAATCCATTGACGATCTCGTTTCTCATAAATGGTGAAGTCTTGATCAAGAGCCTCACGCTTAATGCAATAAGTGACTCCATCCTCATGGAGAAAATCCGCTGAGTGGAGTTGAAGACCCATCATCCTTGCCCCAGTGGAGCCACGCTTCAAGAAGATTAAGCGCTCATTTTATGGGTGATCGGTCAATGGTTGCACGCCTCTCAATCAATCACCTCAAGACCGCTTGACGAACCTCATTTCCATTGCTAGTACGGATGTACCTATAGTGGAAATGAGGCGTGGGGGAGGGTTGGTTGACGGACAGCGAGCGGTATTGGGCATGTCGCTTCCATCGTGATTCCCGGTCTTGGGCGCAGGATCCTCGTGTCTTTGTGGATCAAGGCCGGGAGATGCCCAATGGTGAGCCGGCGTTGCTGAAGTCGCGTCGATATCTCCGGGATGCAGAAGCCAGAAAGCTTTGGCTAGAACTTGTTCGCAAGGGATGGGCGCCGACTCCACCGCTATGGGGGAGCGATGCTGAGCCCTAGTGGCTATTTCAATAGTATTGAAAAAAACATTTTGACTATTGGTTGTGATGGCAGATGGCTACTGATCACTCAAACACTTCTTCTGTTCGTGTGAATTTGTTTTCTTATCCTTATCGCATGTTTAGTGTTTGCTTCTCTTTGTATTGTCTATGTCGGTGTTTGTATTGATGTGAGTCTGCATGATTCCATCTGTTGCTTTCATGATTGTTAAATCTGTCTTGTCTCCACGCAAGTCTCGAGCTTTCTTGATCGATTGATCAGCCAGGCGATTTGTTTGGGACTACAGTCACCTATTAAGCGCGAGGCAAGTGGCCAAGCTCGGTGAGATCAAGCTCAAGCAGATTCAACAGCTCAATACGGCTGATAGTTCGCTTGTCGTGCGTAAGCACAAGGAGGTTTTGAATCTGATGATGAGAACACTTCAACTTGATACCTATGGGTTGACTTGGGTTCAGTTCTCCAAGGGTGTCGGTGTTGGTGGCCTTCTAGTTTGGCTTTTGATGCGCTGAATCCAATGGTTGATCCCGTGCGATCAATACGCTTTGCGAGATGTTGGACAACCATTTCAAAGTGCTTGAAAGGAGTATTACTGACCGAGTGCTACGTCTTTTTCGAATCAGCAGCTGATTCAACCTGTTTGCGATCATTGCAGGTTGAGCAAAAGATCTTTCCCTTGTATTTTTTATAGGTCGCTAAAGACCTTTCGATGTACTGGCCGCAACCCAGGCAGCGAAAAATTGGACTCATTCATCAAACCTTGCACATCTTTTGGATGGCTGCTGTAGGTACTGCTGCAAAAAATTTAGGTACTTCGCGAGGCTTCGAACTGTGATCGCTGTCCGAGTGGGGCCCACTGAGATCGAAAGAAAGATGTCTAGGGCTTGATCCTTCCGACCCCATAACCAGTCAAAAGACCTGTAGCGCCTTCAAGGACTGCAGGCCCTGAATGGTCAATGGTGCTTTCGACAGCGATCACTCGGGTAAATCCTCAACAGCAACGTGCATGAAGCGTTTAACCAATGCCATAGGCCAACCTTCTCGCTGGAGACCCTCAGCAATCTTCTGAACTTGAAGGGAAATCTCCTCTGCCATCAGGTGTTCTAGTAGCTCAGAGGAGTGGTTATGAACTGTGGTTTGCGGAGCCGATGGAGCCATGTCAATCCTTCGTTGTTATGAGGTAGAAATTGTGGATTGGTCGCCTGGCGAATTTCAGCAATAACGACCATCGATCTGGCAGAGCCTTTGATTTGCAAACCATGCATTCCAGGTGGGTTGTGGCGCGCGATAAATAAATTTAAGGGGGAGTAAAACCAAATAAAGTAGGGCCTGAATTAAAAAATTCTCAAGGAAGGCAGATGTTTTGAGTGCAAGTGATTTCATTGCGATTCGTTCTGCTGATTGCATTCTGCGTTTTGAGCAATAGATGCGCATCCGTAGAAACTCACGAGCTTTCAGCTTTGTCTGCTCCCGCGCTCTTTGATCTGGGTTGGGGTCGCCCGAAATGGCCCACCGAACACCTAGAAGCTGAGAGGTGTTTACAACCCGTAACAAATGGCTTAGTATTCGTTACAGAACTTCACGGCTCGGCTCAGATGACTGATTATTCAGGCGCCATCTTCGCTCTCGTTGCAATCACTTCCGTGCTTACGGCCGCAGTTGTCTTTGTGCTTGCTCAACCGACAGATCTTCCTGTTATCAAGAAAACACAAGGTTGATCAGCCTTTTCTCCCATAATTCAAGATTTAAACAATGACTACTCAAGACCTTCTGGTTCTCCTTATCAGTTTCGGAACAGCTTGCTTTGCTTTGAATATTTATAAGATGAATCAAGCGCCTCAGGGCTAGTAAAAGGAAAAGAGCCACGGCTTGTCCGATGGCGGTTCATTTTGTTGCTACATATTTATTAGGCATCGAAGGCTGAAGTGGTTATTGAAGTAATATATTGTAAATTTGACAATTGTGCTGCAGTCAATTTTTTAAATTGCAAAGCTTATTCGGCAGATACATTAGTTTTAGTAGAGTCAGTATTCAATTTGTGCCTAAAGTGGTAATGATTAATTACTGCTCTTTGAGAGATCGAGTGATGTTTATTGAATGGCTTGTTTAAATGCTTGATTGCTACTTAATTGCAGGCAGATGAAGAGTTCCCTGGATCGCCGTGAAGGTTCCAGTCATTCAGAGATGTGGGCGCCGAATAACTTTTGCTGTTGAGACACAGCCAGGATTGATCCTGCCGCATTGATTGATCCCACCGCATAGTTCCAATGCGAATAACGGCATGAATGGCATGACGTTGATTGCTTGATCCGCTCAGCCGAGCAATCATGGTGGTATCGACGCCCGGGAGCCCCCGCCGTGATCGGACTAACCAGAATTTATTGCAACCACCAAGAGGAGTTCCTACTCGTGGATGTTGCCTCTCAAAACGCCTCTCAGGTTGCTATCGAGCTCATTGAGGAGGGATGGGAAATCGAAGCCGAGATCCCTGTCTGATCAGCCAGCTGCGATGAATGCTCCAGCATCGTTGGCGCTGTAGAGAGTGGATGCAACCGGCACGATTGAAGCGCTATGGCCGTGATGCCGGCCGGTTGCATGACAGAAGCGTCTAGGCCATCTTTGCGAACAGTTTTTTGTGATGGTCTACAACGTCTTGGCAACCGATAACAGGGGTGAAGTCCATTTCAATGCCGTATTGAGCGCGCCAAGGAGCGAAATGTTCAAAAATCTGTGCATCGCTTTCGGCTTTGAACAAACACGTCACACGACCAGCTCCTGGTGCATGGACGCGAAATAGCATTTCAAATCCAGGGAAATTATCTGCTTTTGCCATTTCACCTGAATCCCACAACTCGCAAAAACTCTTGTATGCAGCGAGTTGTCCCTCGATATCTGGAAAGATGCAGTCCGCAAGATACATCTGCATGGTTGGCTGAAGGCAAGGTCAATCCTTTGTTAGCCAGTGCTCATTCGATCTACAGCTCAAGTCACCACTTACTGACTGATCTTTTATGTGCAAAGAGCTGTCCCAGAACGCTTTTTGTAACTGGGTTGGATGAACGCCCCCTGTGTGATTCGAACACACGACCGACTGCTTAGAAGGCAGTTGCTCTATCCAGCTGAGCTAAGGGAGCACAGCTTCATTTTGACAGCACGGGCCGGGAGGTATGGATGAATCGTGGCCATTGGCTTCTAAACTTGGTCACTGTGTAACAGCATTGGATGGCAGCGCGTCGTCTTAGCGATAGCGAGAAGCAAGAGCTTGTTGGCCGTTACAAGGCAGGTGAATCCACAGCAGCGCTGGCCGAGACATTTGGCTGTAGCCCAAATACGGTGAGCCGTACGGTTAAAGCTCTGTTGCCGCCTGAGGCTTACGCCGCATTGAAAGCCAGCCGGCAGAAGGGCGGAACGGTTGCCGTAGCGGCGCAACCCTTGCTTGAGATTCCACCGTTGGACGTGCCTTCAAGCGTGGACGCCGCATCGGCCGAAAGCGCCACACCAGAGACTTCGGCTGAGGAGCTCTCTGCGGATGAATCGAGCAGCCTTGCGCTTGATGATGCCGCTGATTTTGCGGAGGCGTCGGACGATCAGGGCTCAGCGTTGGAGGAGCTTGTCCCCATGGACGTGTTCACGGAGTTAGTGCCCTTGATTGGTGTTGCGGGACTAAGTGGCTCCGCACCGATGGAAACGCAGCCCCTCAGCCCCGGTGTTCTTCCAGACAGCGTTTATATGTTGGTCGACAAAGTTGTGGAGTTGGATGCTCGCCCCTTGAGGGATTTTCCTGAATTGGGTCCATTGGACACCGTTGATCAGGATCGTCAGGGCCTGTTTTTGTTTGCCAACCCTCGGGCCGCGAAACGCCAATGTGGTCGCAGCCAGCGTGTGATCAAGGTGCCTGACACCACTGTTTTTGAGCGAACGAGTTCTTACTTGTTGAAACGCGGCATCACACGGCTGGTGATGGAAGGCACGGTGGTTGCCCTCGATGCCTGATTAAGGATCGAGATTGGTTTCTTGTTGCTCTGGCATCAAAACCGCGGCCACGCTCCCTCCACTAATCACGCCCAATACCAGAGAGATGCCAACGAGAAATCCCGTTGGAAGTGGTACAAGACGAACCGACCCGATTTGGAGTTGATGACGCTGTTGCAAGTTTTGTGCGCCAAGGCAAAGCAGAAGCATCAGCAGGGCGCCCCCTCCAAAACTCCAGAGCAGTAGTCGTAAGCGAGGCAGCAAAGAATCCATTGATTTTTTTCAGTCTGACTCGTCTTGGTGCAGCAATGCGTAGAGCCTGCGCCGGGACAGTCCGGTTGTTGCGGCGAGTTGTCTGGCAGCATCGCTGGCACTGACTCCCTGCGCCATCAGCTGTTGCAGCTGCTCTGTGAGTTCGGCATCACTGGGGGCTGGCTGTGCCATGGGTGTGGCACCTCCTAAAACCAGGGTGAATTCCCCCTGGGGGCGGGTTTGTTGAAAATGAGCGAGCGCTGCTTCCACCGTGGGCCCCACCTGCTCTTCATGGCGTTTGGTGAGTTCTCGCGCTACTTGGATCGGACGATCGGGGCCGCAACAACTGGAAAGTTCGCCCAGCAACGTGAGTAATCGATGCGGCGCTTCATAAAGCACGGTGGTCCGATGTTCGCTCGAAAGCTGTTCCAAACGCTGTCGTCGTTCTTTACCTTTCGAGGGTAAAAACCCTTCAAAGCAAAAGCGTCCACTGGGAAGTCCACTGCTCACCAGAGCTGTTGTGGCCGCGCAAGGACCAGGAATACACAGCACGGGATACCCCGCCTGGCGTGCAGCCGTGGCCAGCTCTTCGCCGGGGTCGCTGATGCCTGGCAGGCCCGCATCACTAATCACAGCAAGGCTTTGGCCTTCTTCCAGAAATTCCAGAAGCTGGGGCAATCGCGTACGAATGTTGTGCTGATGAAAGGAGACTTTGCGACCGCGGGCCTGGAGATTGCTCAGCAACTGTCCGCTATGGCGTGTGTCTTCACATGCGATGACATCCACCGTTGTTAAAAGGTGACTGGCCCGAGGGGAAAGGTCTCCCATATGACCGATCGGAGTGCCGACGAGGTAAAGACTTCCGGCGGCTGGTTCATCCCGCTGCATCACAATGGCCAGCGCCCCTCTTAATCATGATGTCCAACTCCGCCATTCTCCCTGCTGGTGTCAGCACAGAAGCTTTGTTGACCGAGTTGAGACGATTGAGTTGGGGGGCAGCCGACATTCTGCGTGCGTACGCCCGTGGCGAACAGCCTCCCCATGGCTTTCCGAAAGCTTTGAGTGTCGATAACGGTGGAGAGGGGCCTGTGTCCGCGGCTGATCTGGCCGTGAACCAATGGCTCCTCGAGGGTTTATCGGGGGCTTTCCCCGATGCTGGTTGGACTCTGCTCAGTGAGGAAACCGCCAAAGAACAGCTCACCGAAGGTGAGCCTCTGCCCGCCGAATGGTTGTGGATCCTTGATCCGCTTGATGGCACCAAGGATTTTCTCCAAGGGACTGGGGAATATGCGGTGCACCTCGCTTTGGTGCGGGGGAATCGGCCTGTTTTAGGGGTGGTGCTGTTACCCGAAGCCGATGAGCTATGGATTGGCCTGGTGGGTGATGGCGCCTGGTGTGAAGACCGTGAAGGAACGCGTTCACCCGTTCGCTTCAGCCAACGCGAGGAATTGTCCGACTTGCTCCTAGTGGCGAGCCGTAGTCATCGCGATGACCGGCTTGAGAAATTGATCGGTGAACTGCAACTCGGTGGGTCGAAGGCGGTTGGCAGTGTGGGCTGCAAGGTGGCCACGATTCTTCGTGGAGAAACCGATCTCTACATCTCTCTCTCGGGCCGTAGTGCTCCAAAGGATTGGGATATGGCTGCACCGGAGGCTGTTTTGTTGGCCGCTGGTGGACGATTTACCCATGCTGATCTCCGCGACCTCACCTACAACACGGGCGATGTTCGGCAGGCGGGCTGTTTGATCGCCAGCCATGGAAAAGCCCACGTCGCGCTCGGAGAGCGTGCGACGCGGGCGATGGCCGAGATCGATCCCGGCTTTCAGGTGTGATCAGCTGAGGGGCGCAACTGGGGTGGGCTGTGGTTCCACCTCGGTGGATTCGCCGCTTTGAGGAACGCCACGCAGGGTGAGGTTGATCCGACCGCGGTTATCGATTTCGCGAACGCGCACGGTGACTTCATCGCCGACTTTGACGACATCTTCAACCTTTTCAACCCGAGCTTCGGAGAGCTGAGAAATGTGGATCATTCCTTCCTTGCCAGGAAGAATCTCCACGAAGGCGCCGATTGGAATGATGCGAGTGATCGAGCCTGAGAACATTTCGCCCTCGTTCACCTTGCGGGTGAGGCCTTCAATGATCTTTTGAGCCTCCTCTGCAGCCGCACCATCGTGGGAGGCAATGGTGACAATTCCACTGTCTTCGATATCGATCTTGGTGTTGGTGCGTTCTGTAATGCCCTTGATGGTGCGACCACCAGGACCGATCACTGTTCCAATCAATTCAGGATCGATGCGGAAGCTCAGCAGGCGTGGTGCATGGGGCGACAGCGTTTCACGGGGCTTGTCAATCGCCTCGAGCATCTTCTCGAGGATGTGCAGCCGAGCGGGACGGGCCTGGTTCACAGCATCGGCAATGACCTTCACGGGTAAACCAGTGATTTTCATGTCCATTTGAAGGGCTGTGATCCCTTTCTCACTGCCAGCCACCTTGAAATCCATGTCGCCAAGGAAGTCCTCAATGCCCTGAATATCGGTGAGGATTTTGATGTCCTTCCCCTCTTTGATCAGACCCATGGCCGCACCACTCACGGGTGCTTTCAAGGGCACACCTGCATCCATCAGAGACAAGGTGCTGCCGCAAACGGAGCCCATGGACGTGGAGCCATTGGAGCTCAGCACTTCACTCACCACCCGTACGACATAAGGGAAGGTGTCTTTCTCAGGCAAGACGGGAAGGATGGCTCGCTCCG
>ERZ802831.976-NODE-976-length-14500-cov-60.2276_pt1 | contig 14500 bp, 13 predicted proteins | sample MGYA00345655_ERZ802831 | MGnify/ENA primary metagenome ERZ802831 (study PRJEB30503, sample SAMEA104212376) | marine metagenome | biome: Westerlies Biome; feature: [SRF] surface water layer (ENVO:00010504) within the epipelagic zone...; material: water...
GCGTGCCTTATCGATATGTATGGCTGCTGTACCATAAAGATCTGCGCCAAAGCGCTAGAGTTCGTGCCCTGTTCAACCATCTACTTGCGTTGGAGGCGGGTTGGCCTCCCGAGTGGCAGGGAGACTTCACTTAACAAAAGACGTCATGGTCAGTGAGTCTTTTGCTTTCTTAGCGAGTGATTTAAAAACGGTCTCAAAAAACATCAGCCATATTAGTGACAGTCCATTCGCGCTGCTTTTTGTGAACGGCTAGCCGCTCGGTCACATTCGGTAGTGCCGGGTGTCACAAGTCGTTATCGTGATGCTGCCGATGCAGTCACGTTTCCGTGGGACGCAGTTAGGTTTCCATCGAGCGCAGTTAAGGTTCCGCAGGACGCAGTTAGATTTCTATCAACAGTTACTTTGTAACGTCATTATCGTTGTTTACTCTTGACGCAGTAGTTGTCGCGGTAAGCAAACGATTGGGGTGGTGCAAGGTTCCTGTCTCTCGGAACGAACCTCGTGTAAGAATCGATTTAACTTTTTAAGACAAAGAGATGGGTGTGTTTTATGGCTGATGTTCCTGTATTCATGGTGGTTAATTTGAAGGTGGTGGATGCGTCCACCTACCGTGTTTATGAGAAAGGGTTTTTCCCAATGCTCAAAAACTACGGCGGCTCCTTCGTCACTTTCGATGACAGTCCAATGACGCTCGAGGGTAGCTCGCCGCGAGAGGGGCGAATGATTATTTTTCAGTTCCCAAGTGAACAGCAAGCACTCGATTGGTTTAATGACCCTGAGTATCAAGCGCTATCTGAACACCGACGCGCCGGCACCGAACTCGAGTTTTTAACCATGGTTCGAGGCATACCAGCTAGATGAAAACTCGGGATAGCCACAGTTTGCCAGTCGTCGATAGACGGACACTTCTTCGAACAACCGGCGCCGCTTTCACTGCCCTGACCGCGAGTGGCTGTGTTGTTCGACCGTCGAAGAACTTACCGTTCGCCCGCGCATTGGGTTACGGCATTTTAGAGTCTGATCCTCGTGGACTACTCGACTTACCACCAGGATTTCAATATCGCGTTCTGTCCAGTCTCGGCGATGTCATGAGCGACGGTGGAACAGTTCCTGACAAAGCCGACGGCATGGGCTGTTTTGACTTGGGCGAGGGGCGTATCGCGTTGGTCAGAAACCATGAGCTGGTATCGACTGATGACGGTGGCGGCTCATTCAGCCTTGGGTTTGGCCAAAAAGATGGGCGGTTCGTCCCGGGGGGTACGACGCATATTATTCTTGATCAGGCGACGATGGAGGTGAGCCAGCAGTTTCGCTCTTTGGGCGGCACGATTCGAAACTGCTCAGGGGGCGTCACTCCCTGGGGCAGCTGGCTGAGCTGCGAGGAGTCACCCACTGGTCCGGGACAAAAGTACGGCGAGGGGCTTCAGCAGAATCATGGCTGGGTCTTTGAGGTACCTGCTGCAGTATCAGGGCTGATCGACCCAGTACCGCTGGTTGCTATGGGTCGGTTTAACCATGAAGCTGCCTGCGTTGATGCGGCCACAGGGCATGTCTATCTCACTGAGGATCGTGATGACAGTGTGCTTTATCGCTTTGTTCCAAAGGTAAAGGGCCAGTTAGCGCAAGGCGGACAGCTACAGGCCATGAAGATTGCGGGCGTTCCCGATCTCAGAAACTGGAGCTCAGAGCAGCGCGTATCGGGCGAGGTGGGATCGATAACATGGCTGGATCTTGATGATGTCGAGTCGACTAACGATGACCTGCGATATCGTGCGGCCTCTCTCGGCGCCAGCGTCCTAGCACGTGGTGAAGGCATTCATATGGGCGATGGCGAGGCATTTATTTGCTCAACCAGCGGGGGCGCACGACGACTAGGTCAAATTTTCCGTTTGCAGCTCAGTGCGAGCGGTGAGGACGATATCCTTGAGTTGTTCTTCGAGAGCGTGTCACAACATCAATTTAACTATGGCGATAATCTATTGGTTGCGCCAAACGGCCACCTCATTGTCTGTGAGGATCAGTACACGCGTGTTGTCGACAACTTTCTGCGAGGTGTCACGCCCGAAGGCCATGCCTATCCATTAGCCCGCCTGAGATTGCAAACGGAGTTGGCTGGAGCATGCTTTTCTCCCGATGGTCAGATCTTGTTCGTCAATGTCTACTCGCCCACTAAAACGCTGGCAATCACAGGTCCGTGGCACGCTTTCAATGCCAAAACCGTGTCCTTGGTATGACGTTGGTTGACGTTGGCCGGAGAGTCATCAGGCTTAATCTGAGGTTCTGAGGTTCTGAGGTTCTGAGGTTCTGAGGTTCTGAGGTTCTGAGGTTCTGAGGGACTTGACGCGCGAGTGCGGTGGTCACTAGGCCGACATTTGGTTTCGCCGGACCCCCAACGAGACGAGTCGACTCAGCTCCGACAGACTTCTACCACTCTCCTCGCGGAGGTCGTTGAAATACGTTTGTGTGGCTTTGAGTGCGCGCAGACTGTGCGTGCCCGAGTCGATGATGTCGTTCTCACGCAAAAAGAACTCTACATCGGCGGTCATCAGAAAGGTATCAACACCCAATGTTCGGAGTGCATAGGGCCCTGTGTTTCCACCCAATCGGCTGCCGTGTTTTTTCAAGAAAAGCCAGAGGCCGATGACGTCATCATCGGGCCAGCTGGCAATGACCTCGCCAAAAGTCTTGTCTTCACGGCGCTCGGTGTCCGAGATCATCAGGGCATTATCAAGCACCGTTTTCACTTTACTGAAATTGCGAATGATGCCGGGGTCACTGGCCTTACGTTCCAACATATCGTCGGGCATCATCAGTAAACGCTCGATATCAAAGCCCCAGAAGACCTCTTCAAAATGCGGCCATTTATTGTTGACGATGCGCCATACGAAGCCGGACTGAAATACCTTTCGTGTGAACTCTGCGAGGTAGCGGTCGGAGCCCAATCCGCTGAGGTGCTCTTGGGTCGCAATGGTGGGTAGCAGACTCTCTACGACGTCGCTCCCGCCTTTTCTCAGGCAGGCGCGTTCGTACAGGTTGTCATAGTGTGGTCCATGCATGCGTTACAGTGTATCGCTTAATGGCCGTAGCGGTTGTTTTCGTGAACTGATGAGGCAGCCACATACGATGAGTGCTGTCCCCAAAAAGGTTCGGACACCGACTGATTCATCAAAAAACCACCAGCCAAAGAGTGCCGCCCATATGAACGCTGTGTACTCAACGGCGACCAGCTCTTGGGCTTGAGCTCGGCTGTAGGCAATCGACAAAGAGACCAGAGAAAGCACAGCCAGCAGTCCCGCCGCAGAAGCAGCGCTCCATTGGACTAAATCTGCAGGCAATGACAGGGCAAAGGGTGCGCCGATCGCAAGTACAGCTGTCATAATGACATTTTGATAGCAGGCGATTTCCAGTGGCTTCGCAACCAGGGCTTGTTTGCGTTGAAGGATCAAATTGAACGCATACATGAGCGCAAAGATGAGAATAGCAGCGACGCCTAACAGACTACTGTTTTCATCGACTTGAAACATCTCCTCCCCGGCGATGATCAATACACCACCAAACCCCAGAGCGGCCGCTAGCTTGGCGCCGGGGGTGATGCGTTCGCCGAGCATGGGCACCGCTAAAAAAAGCGCGATGATGGGTGCGACAAATGTCAGCCCAATCGCTTGGGCCAGCGGAAGCTGTGTCAGCCCCCAAAAAAAGAACAGCATCATGAAAGCCGTGAGCACACCCCGTATGACATGCAGTCTCAGCACACGTCCAGACGCAAACACTGGACGGCTGGGAAGATAAACGATGCTGGCAAACACTGCGCCCATCGCCGCTCGCCAAAAGGTCGCGCTGTAAGCACCCATAACCAATGCCTGAGCCTTCATCACCGCATCCATCATTGAGAAGAAGAAGATACCCAGACTGGCCATGGCGATGGGGAAGACTAGGCTCGCCCCTTCATATCTCTGCGAATCGTTCATAGAGGTCTTCGACTAAAAAGAGCATTTATGAGCGAGACTTTAGAGTTCACGACTCGAGGCTATCAGCGACGTGCCACTGTGCAACTAGGGAGCGAAGCACGCTGACGAAGGCAATGGGCTCATCGAGCATGAGGTGGTGACGCGCGCCGGGAATGCTAATAAATGGAATGGTCTCGCCACCCTTTTCCCGTACGTAGTCAGCGGAATCGTCATCAAACAGGAGACTGTCCTGTCCATAAACGTAGGCTTTTCGCCCTGGTGCCGCAACAACAGCGTCGACCTGATTGAGTATGCGATCTTTCAGCGCGAAATCGCTGTCGAACACACTGGTGTCAAACTTCCAGGTCCATCCACCCTCAACCTCTTTCAGCGAATGATAGGCCATGTAATGGAATAGATATGGCTCACCGCAAGGTTGGTTTGGTGAGAGCACAAAACGCGATTTTGCCGCCTCATAGTCTGGGTAAATTCGATTCGGACGACTCGTGTCTGATCGCATCGGGCGTCCGCCCCCGAAATGGGCTTTCAGACGCTCGGGTCGTAACACCATCAGATCGCAGATAACGAGCCCGCTAAAAAGCTCATGAAAGTCGTTCATGGCTGCTAATCCAACGTGACCACCGTAGCTGTGGGCGATCACAATGGGCTTCATGGCGTGATCAAATAGACCGGTTTCTCGTGCCACATCGACCACTTCCTGCGCACGGATAGCGTCAGGGTAGGACGAGCGAACACCCGAGTCGCCCATGCCCGATAGGTCATAGGCAACGACGTGGTATTGCTCAGCGAGAAACGGCGCAATGAACGCCATACAACGTGCGTGGGCCAGAAACCCGTGCATCAGCAGGAGGGGTGGATTCGCTGGATCACCCCATCGGAAGTAGTGAACATCGCATCCTTCTGACGTTACCCAGCCCTCTTCACGAGGCACCTGCAACGCATCGACGAGCCACTGCGGCGCATCGGGTGCATCCGGTGGCAGCTCGGAGTTTAGGTCACAGATCTCGGTTACTGGGTTTTTCATCTTGTCGCGTCAATCCTGGAATTGTACTCATACGGGCGAAACCGGTTTTTGGTCGCTTGTTACCGGCGTATTTTTAATGGTGTTTTAGGCTGGAGAGAGCAGAATACCTGGCCCCCGTGCGTGCGCATGCTAAACGCTTAAGCGGGAAAAATCTCGCTAAATCGGGTTCGTTTTGGTGCTGATACGTCTTCGTCAGGTGGTGGGTTATGCCGATACAAGAGTGATGATTCAGGTGCGAACAAACGGCGGATAATTTTCGCCGACGTCGCTGTAAACATATTCCCACCCTTTTTCTTGCATGATCGCGCGGTGCTGCGGCCCCACCATGCCACCATCGCCGGTTTCGTAACCCACATCGCCTTGGAACAGTACCGCCATTTTTCCGCCGGCCTTGGTAAAGACCGGAAACACGTAGGGAGGGGAAATTTCCTTCTCGCCGGCCCTCATTTCAGCTGTTGTCGAGTAGCGCAACAGGCTGAGTAGCGTGATGTAAGTCGGCGGAAGCATGCCTAATTCCCCCGCCTCATGCTGTGCTACCGCCGCCGCGACACCAATCCAAGAAAAGTCGTGGATCTCGCTGCCATCGATCGCTACATCACTATCAACCTCAATTGGCGCGGCAAATATCCATGTTTCGAAGCGTTTTGGCTCTACCACGGGCGTCGTCCAATGGCTGAGCTGTACCATCTTATCGATATCGGGTCGGAGGCCGCACTCTTCCTCCGCCTCGCGCGCCGCTGCAATGCGAGCGGCAACAGCGAGGTCGCCGCCTGCAGCCGTCATATCAGTACTCTCCAGTGCACCCCCTGGAAACACCCACAGGCCGCCGGCAAACATGAGCGCTTTATTTCGTTTTAACATCAACACTTCCATGCCGGTGGCCGTATCACGCAGCAGAACAACGGTACTGGCGGGTCGCGCCTTCGAAACTTCGGTCACCTGATTACTCCTAAGATTGTTAGGTAAAGGGGCAGTAGCTTTTAAGCAGACGTGTCGCCCAAACCCAATATGCTATTCGATCGAGCTGCGGATCAATGTCAGATCGGGCGTTATAACAGAGCCGACCGCGGCATGTGAGATCTGTGATCGCGGCAGCCCAAGCTTGCTAGCAATACTCTCGGCAGCAGCAATGCCAGTGCAATGGCCGCCCATCATCAGTTCTAGACCTGCATTGCCCAGCCACGCAGCTGTTTTATCCAACACCGATTGATCTGCTCGCCACAGATGAAAGCCACCAACGATTGAGTAGACTGGCTCTTCCTTTATGGACTGCAAGACGGTGCCCGTGTTGATAAGGCCTGAATGGCCGCAGCCTGACGTCATCAGCCAGCCTTTGGGTGTCAGATAGCCTAATGATTGGTCGTCCGTGATGGTGTCGGCGACAGGACCAGCGGCACCCTCTACAAAAAGGCCTTTCGGGCCGTTGTATTTCTCTACTAGCCGAGGAACAGGACCCGTCAGCCACAGAGCGGGTGCGATTTCGGTGGGAGACTCGATCTCGATAAATGCGATTCCCCGCGCTTCAGCTGCTTCTCGAAATGCGGCGGCTGATGCGAATTCACCGGGGCCTACAAGGCGACCTTCAGCCGTCGTTCGTTGATCAAAAAAGCCGCGGGCGACATAAACTTTGCTGAGTGCATTAGGATTCTCTTTTCGAAAGTGGTCTCTGAGGATTATTAGGCCTCCCGTGTGGTCGCTGTGAAAGTGGCTCAGGACTACTTTTTCAGCGCGCGCGAGATCGACTTTCAGGTGCAGCACATTGTGAAGCACGGTGTCACTTTTAAACCCAGTATCAAAGAGTACGGACTCGTCATCCCCCTCGAATACAGCCGAAAAACTCCACTCGCCAAGGCCACCGTAGTCCGAAATATTGGTGGCGAGCACGGTAACTTTGTAAGGGTTAGCTAAGACCAGTGAAGGCAACAAAAAACAGATAGCGACGCACAATCGCAACATAGGTTTTCCTCAAGCAGCACTTGTGTCTTAGTCTACGCGATTGGCTGCAGTTTCAATACGGCTGACATTCTCAGACTGTAGAAATTTCAACTTCAAAGTATCGCCGTCCTTGACGACTAGCGCGCTCTCTAGCCACAGATTTGTCTGCTGGCGTAATGCGTCGGGTTTATCCTGATCGGGGAATAAAAACACTCCGTCATTTTGATAAAAAATATGTGCCGAGCTCTGATCGCTTGTAACCGTGTAGTTTGAAATCACCCAATCTGTTGCATGCCAGTCTGCATAGTTGGCAGACGCAAGGAACGCTTTAAATTCGGATAAGGTAAAACGCTGACCCATTTCGAAAATCACAAAGTCGTCTGTGACCAGCGCCTCAAGATCACCATTGCCGTAAGCCTCGACCGATAGTGCTGAAAAAAACGCCTCGAGGGTCTTTACGGCATCTTTTGAACTGATCTGTGCCTGCGCCGACGTTGACCCGATAAGGGCCAACGACAGCAAAAAAGCGCACGGAAAGCGCTTCAGCAGGTTGGTAAACAGGTCGTAAGAGAGTGTTCTCATCGATCTGACTTATTTTACGACGGTTTGCGAAGTGCCAGCTCCACCCTGTAAGGGTGACCAGTGAGCGGCTTTGATTCGCCATTCGCCGTCTTCCTTTACAAAAGCCTGGGTGACCCGTGTGCGATAATTTGGCACGGCGGGTAGTCCCTTGGGCTTCATTGATGCCTCTTGGTAGTAGTGGGCCACCGCGGCTTGACCTTCGACCAAAACAACCACTTCAATGTGCTTTACGGATCCCGAAAAATACTCAAAATCCGAGACATCGTTACCGGGTTGAATCGTATTGAGCAGTCCTCCGCTCGAGAAGAATTCCCTAGATCCGTGCTTCGATATGCGATTTGGGTCTTGGCTCAATTGCTCATTGGTGTACGCAATGTTCGCCTCTACTAAACTGCGTATTTCCGCTTCAGTACTGGCCTTCGCTATACCTGTTCCTAGGCTAAAAAGTAAAAATAGAGCGAGATGCTTAATGTTCATTGTATGGTCCCTTACTGGTATTAGGTTGGTATTCGGTTGAAATCGAATCTGCTTAAAGAACGTTTAATCAATTCACTTTAGGACATAGGCTCGTACAATGAGCTCACGATCCGCAGGGCGAAATGTAATGACATCGAGGTTGAATGTCCCATCATTGATCGCGACGATATTTCGCATTGTGAGGGTTCCATCGATCAACTCCCAGCGGCCGGAGAAGCTGCCGACGGCAATGTCATTACCTACCGCGCCGCGTCCGGAGCCCGTGACTGCGCCGCTGCGCCGACCCTCATCGTACGTCAAGCGGTAGGTGACGTAGACACGACCATAAACGCCCATGTCGCCCTCAGCTGTGATCACAGTCTCTTCATCGCCCAGCGCGAGCGAGGTCATGTTCATCGTCGCGTCGGCTTGGCGCTTTTCAAGCGTCATTGCGTCCGCGTGTACGGTAATGGAAAGAAATGCCGCGATAACGCCTACGAGTAACTGCTTCATGGTTTGAGCTCCAAACTGTGTTGAGTGTGTGACCGTTAGAGTAGTGCCTGTTGCGCAGATCGCCATTTTTTTTGATTTTGTGGGGAAAATAAAGCTCACAAACGATGATCAATCGATGCCTTCTGCTCGCCTCTCACTGGGTACTCGAAAGCGATCAGGACTGAGTAATCGAAGCAATAAATTAGAAGGACTGATAAATACTGCTCGAGTACCGGGCAAATTGGCGTCCAACTTCTTACTATGGTCTACACTGAAAAGGTTTCGTCATGCGGGTCGGTTGTGCTGATGGCGGTGGGCTTGGGTGCGCGGCGCGTATCGTGATTTGCGATGGTTCAAGGAGTAGTGAGTGATGTCAGTTGATGCAGAGCGTCGTGATAATGAGATGATTTCCTCCTCGTCGAGTGGGCTGTCGGGGCTATTGAGTTCGGTCATCAATGCCGGGCGAGATATTTTGGCGCGTCGACGACAAACATCGATGGTTGCTCCTTCCAGCGACTTATTGGCCAAAAGCACGCAGCTCATACATCATCGCGGTGAAGCCTCTGGCCTGGCATTGGCCTGCGAGGTGGTGGCTGATTATCAAGCGCTCGACAAGTCAAACCGACGAGCGTTTTTTGAGGCGCTCGCGCGCGATTTTGCTGCCGATCGCGAGGCTGTGATCGCTGCGGCTGAGCGCTATAAAGAGGATGCTTCTGAAGTAAATTTGGGCGCATTGTCGCGTGCTGCTGAGGCTCCGCGTGTGAAGTTATTCCGACGCATGAATATGGCACCTGAGGCCACGCCCGTATTGGTCAAAATGCGTGCTGCGATGATCGAGGATCTGAAAGCATTGCCCGAACTTCGCGCAGTGGAGACCGATCTCAAGCACCAATTTATTTCATGGTTCAATCGCGGGTTTTTAGAGCTACGTGTTATCGATTGGAACACACCTGCATCGATTCTCGAGCGCATCATTCAATACGAGTCCGTGCACGCCATACAGGGCTGGAACGATTTACGATCGAGACTCAGCGGCGATCGGATGTGTTTTGCCTTTTTCCATCCCGCCATGCCGGATGACCCCTTGGTTTTTGTTGAGGTGGCGTTGACAGAAGGGATTCCAAGCGCTGTTGCTCCGCTCATAGAAAATGCTGATGCAGTCGATGACGCTCAGCGTCTGGATACGGTAGTTTTTTATTCGATCAGCAACTGCCACCCCGGCCTAGCTGGCGTCTCCTTCGGCAACTTTCTGATTAAGCAGGTCGTGGAGGAGGTGGGGAAACGATTTCCGAAAATGAAGCGCTTCGTGACGCTATCACCGGTCCCGGGATTTTGCCGTTGGTTGGCAAAGCAAGACACAGACATTGATCTTGATGAGATGCGGTCAATGGCAAGAACTGACAGCGCGAAAACGGCTGATGCGAGACGCGACGCGTTACTGACAACCTGTGCTCACTACCTTGTAAAAGAACGCCACGACAACGTAGCGCTTGATCCCGTTGCGCGTTTTCATTTAGGCAACGGTGCCAGCCTACACGCTATACACTGGGCTGCAGATCTCAGTGATAAGGGTCTGCACCAATCGGCAGGTTTGATGGTGAATTACCTCTACGATTTGAGCAGCATCGAAGAAAATCACGACAGTTACTTTGATCAGGGTGAGATCGCGACATCGCGCGAGGTTTCGAAGCTATTGGCTTAGGCAGCTGCAGTTACAACAGAGGTGATTTTTATGAAGCAAACGCATTCGACAGTTAGGTTTTTCATTTTCTTAGGATTGGTCGTGTCTAGCTTGGCGCAGGCAAAAAATGCGGTGGACATAGCCCGAGATCATCACCAGAAAAATGCGGTGCGGATCGTGTCGGAGTTCCGCGATTTTCTGGCTATCCCCAATGTTGCCAGCGATCTAGGCAACATGATGGACAATGCAGCCTTTATTGAGGCCTATGTGGGCCGACGTGGGTTTACATCGAAAGTTGTTACAGCGGGAGGTGCACCCTATGTCATAGCGGAGAAAGCGGGCTCTGCCAGCGCGCCAACCGTCTTAGTCTATGCGCATTTCGATGGGCAGCCGGTCATTCCCAGTCAGTGGTCCTCGCCGCCATTCGAACCTACCTTGTGGACGGATAACCCCTTGCAAGCAGATGCTCGATCGCTGTCTTGGGATCAGGAGCAGTTTGATCCCTCGTGGAGAGTTGTTGCGCGCTCCGCTGGAGATGACAAGGCGCCAGTCATAGCATTGATGGCAGCAATTGATGCACTCGAGGCCGCAGGTGCAATGCCTGACATTACGGTAAAGCTCATATTGGACGGAGAGGAGGAGCGGGGTAGTCCTACGCTCGCTGGTATTTTGGAACAGGTGGCTGATGATCTCGTGGCTGACATTATGCTGTTTTGCGACGGGCCAATGCACCAGTCAGGACGACGTCAATTGGTTTTGGGGGTTCGGGGTAGTATGACAGTAGACCTAAAGACCTTTGGACCAAATCGCCCCTTGCACTCTGGTCACTATGGCAATTGGGCACCCAATCCAAACGAAACCTTAATGAGGCTACTTCTCTCGCTAAAAGACGACTCGGGTCGCGTTACTGTCCAGGGGTATTCTAATTCCGTGACTCCTGTATCCGAACTTGAGAGTACGGCGGTCGCGGCTATGCCGTCTGTCGATGCGATCCTAAAGAGCGAATTGGGACTCGGTGACAATGAGGTTGAAGGGGAGCGTCTCGAGGCAGCTATTATGCGCCCTGCTATTGTTGTGCGGGGTATTTCGGGTGGCGGTGTTGGCGACAAGGCACGAAATATTATTGAGCCCTATGCTGAAGCATCCTTGAATTTGAGGCTGGTGCCGGGTCAGTCACCACCGGCGCTTCTGGCGGCACTCAAGGCGCACTTTGAAGGTATGGGAATGGTGGTATCCGATACCTCGCCCAGCCCTGAAAACGCCCGTGAACGTCATTTGCAAATGGTCGCACGCCCCGGTGGCTACCGGGCCTTTAGAACAGCCATAGATGCCGATGTCGTGGGCGACTTAAAAGTCATACTAGATGGCCTTGGTGATCAAGAGACCTTAATTACACCGACGATGGGTGGCTCGCTACCAATCTACTTATTTGAAGATAATTTGAACGCGCCCATTGTCATTCTGCCTGTGGCAAATCATGACAATAATCAGCACGGCAGAGATGAAAATCTCCGCTTGCGCAATTTGTTCGATGCTATCGAGATGTATGCGGAGGTCTTATCAGGGTTGGCGGATAAAGGACCGTAGCACTAGACCGATTAAAAGCCCGATCGCTAGCGAATGGCCGGCCAATTGGTACGATCCTACTTTTCAATTTCGGCGGTCTGACCATAATCTTGGGCCTCGTCCTGATATCGCTCAAACCACGCCAGGATATGATCTAATTTGGTAATGAGTCTTGACGGCCTGCTAGCAATGCCGTGAGAGGTATCGGGCAACCGGACCATGGCCGAGTCTACTCCCCGCAGCCGTAAAGCTTGGTAAAATTGTTCTGTTTCCGATATCGGCGTGCGTCGGTCTTCTTCTCCGGTGATTAACAGCGTGGGCGTTATTACATTGCCGACTAATGACAGCGGTGACCGCTTCCAATAATGGTCTAGGTGCTCCCACGGAGGGCCGGGAAATTGCCGATAAATTTGTCCAACCATGGAGTCTGCAGTGAGAGTTTTGCTAATCCAGTTGATGACAGGTTTTGCAGCGACAGCTGCATTAAAGCGATCAGTTAAACCTATCGCATAAGCGGCTGCGATTCCGCCGGCGCTGCCGCCAGTGATGAAGAGATTTTGTTCGTCGACCATCCCTCTTTCAATAAGTGCGTCAATGCCAGACATATGATCGGCAAAGTCTTCCGTACTGGCGTATTTGTATTGCAGGAGCAGTGCAAAATCCTCTCCATAAGAGAGACTGCCTCGATGATTATCGTAGAAAACGATGTAGCCTGCGGCCGCCATTAGCTGTAGCTCAGCCGAAAAGTGCGGCCCATAAGCGAGATGAGGGCCACCGTGAATTTCTAAAATCAAAGGGTATTTTTTTGTCGGGTCAAAATTGGGAGGTGTGATGTACCAGCCCTGAATTTCCTGTCCATCAAATGACGACCGGTAAACGATTTCGCGGACCTGACCGAGCGAGCGATAGTCGAGTAAATCGTCATTGAGGGCTGTGATGACCCTAGTCTTCTTATCACTCACAATGGCAACATCGCTTGGCCGGTCGGGACCACCCTTCGTAAAGGCTATGACACCATTAGACATGTGAAACGAGCCAGAGAGGTAGGGACGCCCAATACTGGTGCCGCCAAGCTTACTCGCGACGTCAGTCACTTTTTTATCGAGAGTAATCTTTCGAATATACCGTTCACCGCGCTCATCAAAGGTAAAGTAAATCGCCTTGCCGCTGTCCGACCAGCGTATGTTTGACGCGTCGCCGTCCAGAGTGTCCGTCAATACACGCATCGCATTAGTCGAGAGGTCCACAAGGGCAATACGCTCGGGTGTAAATGCGAGGGGGCGACTCTCTGTGTAATTAAATGCCAGTGTTTTGCCATTTGGCGAAAGTGCCGGGGAGCGCTCGGTGCCTGGATACTGCGTTAGTTGGCGCAATATGCCCTCAGCGACCGAAACAGAGAAAATATCAGCTTCATCACTTCGTAACTCCCAATCCTCTGCGCGATCGGCAGAAAAGAATATCGCGCGGCTGTCTGGTGACCAGGCAAGCTGTCCATAGTGATTGAAGTCGCGCTGAGTTAGCTGGCGTGCGACCCCGCCATCAGCAGGAATAACAAAGACATGCCGGTATGAGGGTTCGACAATACCTCTGCCATCATACTGGTAGCGGGTTGTGGTGACGGTAACGGGTGCCTTGGCCCAAATAGCACCATCGGGCACCTTGCGCTGCTTGGCAATGGATTTGCTTGGCTTCTTTACCGACATGGTGAACGCCAACCATTTTCCATCAGGCGACCAAGAGAGATCAGAGGGACTTTGCTGCACCTGTGAGATCACCGCAGTCTGTTGACTATGCACCCAATGGACGTGAATTTGTGATGAGTCGCCCTCGCTCGAGACAAAGGCGACTCTGTCTCCGTCGGGAGACCAGCGTGGCGACGCACTGCGACCCGATGTGGTCGTTAAGGGGCGATGATCTGTCCCATCCGCCGACACCTGCCAAAGACTTGAGCTCGTGGCATCACGCATAACATCAAACCCGCGGCGAACATACACAACCGTTGTACCGTCCGGGGAAACCTGAGGATTTGACGCCCACTCAAGCTCAAACACGTCCATAGCATCGAACGTCATCGCCTGCTGTGGAAGCTCAGCACCACTCGTCGAATCGATACGCATCAAACAGGCCATAAAAGCGATCAAATAGGGTAGTGGGCGGATAGTTTGGGCTCGCATCAAATTACTCTCATACTGTTGTGGTGGCTGGGATAGATAAGTATGCCGAACCTCAATACTATCCGCGCTGGCTAATTAATAGACGCTATAAAAGTGGTTAACGCAATAAAACACAGACACAAAATGCCCATTTTCGTGGTGGATTTTAGTTAGAGGTGCAGTGGAATTCAGCAGCGTTACGATGGCGGATGTGGGTGCGTCGACGGGGAGAGCTGCTTAGAGAATGGTCGACTTTTTTATTAGCCTTCATTTGCACTAGCAGATGTTTGAAACAATGCATTGATTTAGTAGTGAGAGAGCTGGGCATCACCGTCGAGTTGTTGATCTCGGGACCTGGGTAAGCCCAACCGCCGAGCACTAAATCAAATTAGTTTGTCTCAACCTTTGTTTGGGCGACCGCCAAGCGGGTGCTCTTAGCATTGCTCAAGCCCGAGCTATTGGTTAGTTTCAAATTCTGGTGTGCACTCTCGCTTTTTGGTCCGTGCGCATTATCACGGTGTTAAGCCGGAGCAGGGGATGAGGAGTTCTTAGTGTTGCCATCAGATAGTGAATTTGGGCAACTTACAAAGCTGGCGTTTTGGCAGACACCCGCAATCACAGGTTTGTATCGCCTGCCGGCTCA
>ERZ802831.982-NODE-982-length-14468-cov-113.582_pt1 | contig 14468 bp, 15 predicted proteins | sample MGYA00345655_ERZ802831 | MGnify/ENA primary metagenome ERZ802831 (study PRJEB30503, sample SAMEA104212376) | marine metagenome | biome: Westerlies Biome; feature: [SRF] surface water layer (ENVO:00010504) within the epipelagic zone...; material: water...
AGTGGCGCCAGGCTTTCCCAACAGCGGTTTGGCAGTCGCACCTTTGGGGTGGTTCGGCCTTAATCGCCCTCATGTTGGCTGCGGTGGTGATGCAAAAGCAGATTGCTGGTCGGCTCTGGATGCGACGGCTGCATGTCTCGATGAATGTTGTTGTTGCTTTGTTGCTAGCAACGCAGGCGATCACGGGAACGCGTGATTTATTGATGCGCTGAGGTTTGGATTGTTGGAGGGTGCTGCGGGATCAGACTCGGGTTGAAGGGGCCGCGCTTAGTTGGTGCGATCAGCCGCCGGAGTAGGGCCAGCAAGGCACGCCCCTCCATTGGCGCCTGCCGATCGACCCAGCATCCCGGCCGGCAAAAGAGCCAGCGGATTAGGGCATAGCGCTCGTTCCGCGGCAAGTCTCCCCAGTGGAGAAGGGCTTCCGATTTTGTTTTGTTGGTCAAGATCACGGGCAATGCGGGCAGCTCTTGGCACCAGCGCAGCCTGGAACTGGCAACCCATGGCAGGGTCGAAAGGGAGCCGGAGATCTTGGCGCCGCTTTCGCTTAAGGCGGTGATGCAGCAGGGGTAACGGTGCCCCCCGTCGTCTTCAATCCAGGCTTCTATTTTGAGCTTCTGCCACGGGGCGAGATCCGTCGCGGCAGGGTCCCAACAGGCACGAACTGCCACGATCAAACTGAGCAGATTGATCACTCCCCACACCAAACCGACCGGTCGTCCGGCGAGCACCTGAGCTGGCAGATCGCTGGCGTTGGAGAGCAGTCCTTGGAGGTTCACCAGATTGAACAGCACAAGGGCCAGAAGTGGCAGCAGAAGCTCCACGCTGCAGCTCCCGCGATCACGGCGCTGATGTTTGGGGGTCACCCGAAATCCACCGATGCGTCCAATCAGATTGGCCAGCACGGTCACGGTGAGAGGAACGGTGAGCACCCAGCCGGTGAGTTCGCTTAAAAAAGCCGTTCGTGAACCACGGTTTAACCAGCCCAGGGTCAACACTTGCAAACCCCAAAGCGGTAGAAGCAAGGTCAATGCCGCTTTGCTATTGAGCAAAATCGGAATGATGCCGAGAAGGCCATAGCTGAGTGGCATCAGCATCAACACCAGCCTTGGCAGGTTGTTGAACCAATGCATCACGCCCTCGAGGTAAGCGATACGTTGCCCCAGCGATAACCCCTTAGACCGCAATGGGCCGCTGCTGAGCCTGAGGCTTTGCAAGGTGCCAGAGGCCCAGCGTTGTCGCTGGTGCACGAAATCAGCCATGGTTTCGGCGGCTAAACCAGCGCTGAGTTTTTCCTGCAAATAGAGCAGTCGCCAGTGCTGACGGGTCAGGCTGATCCCGGTTACGAAATCCTCAGAGATGGCTTGTTCCACGAAGCCATCGATTTGATCGAGTGCTTTCCGTTTGACAACAAAAGACGTGCCTGCACACACCACGGCCCCCCAGCCATCGCGAACTGGTTGGATCCAGCGGTAGAAACTTTCTTCATCAGACAGAAGCCAATTCTCCATCCCCAGATTGCGCATCACCGGGTCGGCGTTGATGAAGGTTTGAGGCGTCTGAATCAGCGCAACCTCAGGGTCGAGCAGGAAGCCAATGCTGCGATCTAGAAATGTGCGTTGGGGAATGAAGTCGGCGTCGAAGACAGCAACCAGTTCTCCTCGGCAGTGGCGGAGACCATGGTTGAGGTTGCCAGCCTTGGCATTCGCGCGCTCCGCGCGGTGCAAGTAGCGGCACCCGAGCTCAGCAGCGAGGGCTTTCACTTCATGACGTCCGCTGTCGTCGAGCACCCACACCTTGGTGTGGGGATAGGACAAGTTTGTGCAGCCAATCAGGGCTCGTTCGAGCACCTTGATCGGTTCGCCGTAGGTGGGAACCAGGATGTCCACGTGTGGTTTCCAGCCGCTCTCAGCCCAGCGCTTTTGCCGGTCGTTGATCTCGACGCGGCGATCGGGGAACCGCCGCCAAGCCAGCCAGAGCGGTACCAAGCCAATGAGAAGCAGCCAGGCTTCGGCGACCAGGAGCAGCAGGCTGAGGGTGATCGATAAGCGGCTATCAAAGTTGAGGCTGGAGGTCACTCTCCAGACCAAATAGCGAAGGGTGAACAGGCTGATCAGCAGGATCAGGCTGCGGCGTCCCCAGATCGGGGTGTCTTGTTCGGGGCGACGAATTAGCCAGAGCGGCCAGATCAGCAGCAGAGGCAACAGCTCATTCACTGAATTCGCTGCATCTGTTGATCGAGTAGATCAAGGGCCGCGGCAGGCGTGGGAGCGCGCATGAGTTGCTGCCGAAACTGGGATGCGCCGGGGAAGCCAGTGCAAGTCCAGCTCATGTGTTTTCGCGCAATCAGCAGGCCATGATCTCCGCGTGCCTCGATTAGCGCCAGAAGTTGTTCTTTGGCGAGGACTAGGCGATCCAGTGGTGCGGGCGTTGTTGGAATCGGCAGGCCACTCAGTGCGGCATCGATTTGGCCCACAAGCCAGGGGGCACCCATGCTTCCGCGACCCACCATCACGCCATCGGCCCCGGTGATCCGCAGGCAACGCAGCGCTTCCTCAGGGCTGTTCACATCTCCATTGGCGATCACAGGAATGCGTAGGGCTGCTTTGACAGCGGCAATCGCGTTCCAATCCGCAGTGCCGCTGAAGCGTTGCTCTCGCGTGCGGCCGTGGAGCGTCAGCATTCGCGCTCCTGCATCTTCCAAGCGTCGGCACCAGTTCACGGCGGCCTCAACCCCTATGGCGTTGTGTTCACTACACCAACCGAGGCGCGTTTTCACCGTGACTGGAAGCCCCACTGCGGCCACCACTGTTTCCACAATTCTGCAGGCCAGATCTGGGTCACGAATCAGCCCGCTGCCCCCGCCTTTACGGGCGATTTTGCGAACAGGACAGCCCATGTTGATGTCGATCAGGAAGGCTCCGGCATCGGCGGCACGGCGGGCTGCATCTGCCATCGCGTCGGGATGATGATCAAACAGCTGCACCCCAATGGGCCCTGTTTCTTCTTGCAGCCCATCCATTTTGAGCCGTCCGTGGCCCAGCTCCAGGCTGGTGGCATTCACCATCTCGGTGAACAGCAGTGCATCGGGAGCCCAGCGACGCACCAGGTTTCTGAAAATCCGATCGCTGACGCCAGCCAGGGGGGATTGCAGTGCGCGGCACCTGAGTTGTCGCTCTAAAAGTCGACCCTGAATCTTCAGCGGCATGGCCAGAGGCCGAAGACTGAATCATTCTGCTCGTTTGGCTGTGGGTCTGAGAGTTGGTGTGACGGTTGGGCTTGTCAAGGCAAGGCGATAGGGCGAAGGATGGAGGCCTCCGGTCTGCTCGCATGTCCCCTACCCCTTGGCCGCTTAGCCGCTTGTTGTTGGATCGAATCCTGGAAGACCGAATGAGTGATCGCTTTGTGGCAGAGAGGGTTTGGGAGCGCTTGGGGTACCAGCCGCAGGGGGAAGGCCTGATCTGGCTTGCTGGGCCTGAGACGCCCTCGACGTGGAGAGAGGTGTTCCCCCAGGCCCCTGAAGTGATCAGTATTCGCCCAGCTTCCGTGCAACTCACCCGCTCGATTCCACGCGAGCACAAGCAGCTGTTGAAAGAGCAGCTGAAGTTTGCCGGGTATCGGATCGGGGAGCTTTACCCCCGGCGCACGCGTCGCGCTACAGCCGTGAATTGGCTGCTGGCCTGGCTTGCAGCCCGGGAGCAGTTGCTGGCAGAGGACGGCCCCCTGCCACCGCTGCTTGATCCGCCGCTCAACCCAGTGAGCGGTCACCCAGGTGATCTTCCTGTGAGTTGAGCCTGTGGCATAAAAAAAGAACAGCCGACCTCTGCTGACTGTTCCTTTCAGCGAACACGGGGGTGGTCGCTTCTCTATCAACTTGGCTGTGAAGCAAGCAGGTGTCCGTAGAGACAAGTGCTTATTTTTCTCCGGGCATAAAAAAGGAGGGCGTCTAACCCCTCCCGAAAAGGCTCTCCGTTCCACCGAAGCTCCCTATTTACAAAATGTAACACTTGCGACTCTTTTGGGGAAGGGCGGTTCTCCTCCCTGCTAGTGACTTGAGCGCTGAGCGGCAAGCCTTTTAGCGACATGCGTCACTCCGACAGCGATGACCGAGAAGACGACCTCTCCCTTCCTCCAATTGGCATCGGCTCGGCTCCTAATGCAGCCTGCTGCGTTGTCTGGACGATTGCGTCGTCACCGGTCCTGAAGTTAAGGGTCGCTGGAGCCTTGCTTCCAGTCAGTGCTTTCACATGCCTACTTGTGTTGGATGCATCTCATTCGCCTCTATATGAATGACTTCGCATTTCTGTGATGGGTCACCTCTGTACTGTCAAGAAAGTTTTTTTGAGCTCCTGTCTTGGCGCGTCCGGTCGTAGCAATCATCGGCCGTCCCAACGTCGGCAAGTCCACCTTGGTGAATCGTCTCTGTAGAAGTCGTGAGGCGATTGTTCACGACCAGCCAGGTGTGACGCGAGATCGCACCTATCAAGACGGCTATTGGGGTGATCGAGAATTCAAGGTGGTGGACACCGGGGGCCTGGTCTTCGATGACGACAGTGAGTTCCTTCCTGAAATCCGGGAGCAGGCCAGCCTCGCCCTCGCTGAAGCCAGCGTGGCGTTGGTGATTGTGGATGGTCAGCAGGGACTGACGGCTGCTGATGAATCGATCGCGGAATGGCTGCGTACGCAGAACTGCAAGACCCTGCTGGCGGTCAATAAGTGTGAGTCTCCGGAGCAGGGATTAGGGATGGCCGCGGAGTTCTGGCGGCTCGGTCTTGGTGAACCCCATCCGATTTCGGCGATCCATGGTGCTGGCACCGCCGAGCTGCTCGATCAGGTACTCACTTTCCTTCCGCCCAAGGATGAAGAGAGCGATGAAGAGGAGCCGATTCAGCTCGCGATCATTGGCCGCCCCAACGTGGGGAAGTCCAGCTTGCTCAACGCCATCTGTGGTGAGATGCGGGCGATTGTGAGTCCGATTCGTGGTACCACCCGCGACACGATTGATACACGCATTGAACGGGAGAACCGTCCCTGGAGATTGATCGACACCGCAGGGATACGTCGGCGTCGCAGTGTGAATTACGGGCCGGAATTTTTTGGGATCAACCGCAGTTTTAAAGCGATCGAACGCAGTGATGTCTGCGTTTTAGTGATCGATGCTCTCGATGGTGTAACCGAGCAGGATCAACGCTTAGCGGGACGGATCGAAGAGGACGGTCGCGCTTGCGTGGTGGTGGTGAACAAGTGGGATGCGGTGGAAAAAGACAGCCACACGATGTCGGCGATGGAGAAGGAGCTGCGCGCCAAGCTCTATTTCCTTGATTGGGCTCCGATGCTGTTTACCTCTGCACTCACGGGGCAGCGGGTCGACAGCATTTTCGCCTTGGCGTCTCTTGCTGTGGAACAGCACCGCCGCCGGGTGAGCACATCAGTTGTGAACGAAGTTCTCAAGGAAGCCCTCAGCTGGCGAAGTCCTCCCACCACTCGTGGTGGCCGGCAGGGCCGCTTGTACTACGGCACCCAGGTGGCGAGTCGTCCGCCCAGTTTCACCTTGTTCGTGAATGAGCCCAAGCTGTTTGGTGATACCTATCGCCGCTATGTGGAGCGTCAAATTCGTGAAGGCCTCGGCTTTGACGGCACTCCGGTGAAGCTGTTCTGGCGTGGCAAGCAACAGCGGGATGCGGAAAAGGAGCTGGTCCGCCAGCAGCACCGCCAAGGCTGATTCCCCATGGACTGGTTGCGTCAGATTCCGATCGGGCAGTACGTCGATGGCAGCGCTGGTTGGCTGCGTCTGATCGATCCTCGTTTGAAGCTGGGCTGGGTCGTGATGTTTTTGTTGACCCCCGTGCTGGCAGGTCCGTTATGGCGTCTCGGGCTCGTTCTGGCCTTGATGGTGATCACCGCCCTGAGTGGCTTGCCGGCCAGGTTGTGGTGGCGCTCATTGCTTTTGGTGGTGTGTCTTGGGGTTGGCTTTGGCCTCCTGGCGATGTTCTTGCCAACGGGAGACCCAGCAGCCTCACAGGCCATAAGGCCTGTGCAGGAGTTGCAGGGTTTGTCCCTGCAGACGCCCAGCTGGGAGTTGTTTCGGCTGGGTCCTGTTCAGCTTGGGCCGCTCAACCTCGGTCCACTATCGGTGGATCGGAGATCGGCTGAGCTCGGTCTCAACAGCGCAACGTTGATTGTCACCGTGGTGCACAGCGTGAATCTCATGCTGCTGTCCACACCTAGTGAGGATCTGATGTGGGCCCTGAATTGGTGTTTGTTCCCCCTAACCAAACTTGGTTTGCCAGTGGATCGTCTTTGCTTTCAGCTGTTGTTGGCACTCCGTTTTCTGCCCTTGGTGCAAGAGGAATTGCAGAATCTGGTGCGCTCCGTGGCGAGTCGAGCGGTCAATCTCCGTCAGTTGGGCTTCAAGGCTTCCTTCGGATTGCTCCTGTCGGTGGGAGAACGCCTTCTCGCCAACATTTTGTTGCGCGCTGAGCAAGGCGCTGATGCCTTGATTGCTAGGGGAGGGCGTTGGCTTCCTGCGGATTGCTTCCGCCCTGTTCAGAACACATCTGCCGTGGCGCGTGGTTTGAACCTGCTGTCATTTGTGGCCCTTCTCGCGGTGGTGGGATTGCGAGGCAAGTACGGTGCTCTCTAAATCTTGATGGACTGAGTTGTGGGAGCGGAGCGTTATCTCAATCACCCCACCTTTGGAATGCTTTATCAGGTGTCGACCGCGGGCGAAGGACGGGACCTTTACGCCACGCTTTATGCCCAGCGCATGTTTTTCTTGGTGACGCTGCAACCCAGGGGGGCTCAGTTTGAGGTGATTCCTTATCAGGACGCCCGGCATCATGCAGAGCTTCACCTCGCGCGCTGTCGTCGTGATCGCTCTGCCGATTTTGCCGATTGGAAGCAGCTGTTCGATCAAACCTTCATTTGATGGCGTCGAGCAGCTCGGAATCTGAGACGATTCAGTCCCGCTGGCAGGCGATTCACGCTGATTGTCCAGACGCTGTTCATCTTTTGGCTGTCAGCAAAGGCCACCCGGCCATGGCGGTGCGAGAGCTGGCCGCCTTGGGGCAAGTTGATTTTGGTGAGAGCAGGGTGCAGGAAGCACTCCCGAAACAACAGGATTTAGGCGACCTCAGCGGCTTGCGTTGGCATTTCATTGGACGCTTACAGGCCAACAAAGTCCGGGCTGTTGTGCGGGCCTTTCCCGTGATTCATTCGATCGACTCTCAAGGACTTGCAGAACGCACTTCAAGGATTGCGCTGGAGGAAAAGCAGACTCCGGAGGTGTTTTTTCAGGTCAAGCTTCGCGACGACCCGGCGAAGGGTGGCTGGGAGCCGGATGCCTTGCGTGAGGTTTGGCCTGAGCTGCAGTCGCTTCCAGGCTTGAAGCCCATTGGGCTGATGACCATGGCCCCACTTGGCTTAGGTCCTGAAGACCGTCAAGGTCTCTTCCATGACTGCAGAACCCTTGCCGATGAGCTCGCTTTGCCCGATTGCTCGATGGGGATGAGCGGAGACTGGAAGCAGGCTGCAAAGGCTGGTGCCACCTGGGTTCGCGTGGGGTCGGGATTGTTTGGACCACGGCCTGAACGCTTGGTTTGACCCCCACTTGTCAGGGCAGCCTGTTGTGAAGATGATCAAATCGCCCAGTCACTCTTGCTCACAACTCTGTAGAGCGCTATTCAGGGTCCAGGTTTGATTTAGTTTCCGGTGTCGCTGATTTCTCGTCTTCGTGCTGTCGTTGCGGGTGATGATTACCTTGATGGTGATTATGACGACCTCGATTACGACACTGGCGAACAGGACGAAGTCGAAGAAGGTTCGTCTCACTCCATGTCGAGTGCTTTGGCAACTCTTGATTCGAGCAATCCCTTTGAAAGTGAGCATTCTTTCACTGGATCAAATGTGATCGGGATGCCTGGTATCAGTACCGGAACCGCCGAGGTCTCTTTGATGGAGCCTCGCAGTTTTGATGAAATGCCTGGAGCGATCCAAGCCCTGCGTGAGCGCAAAACGGTGATCCTCAATCTCACGATGATGGAGCCTGATCAAGCGCAACGCGCTGTGGACTTCGTAGCTGGCGGAACCTTTGCCATTGATGGTCATCAAGAGCGTGTTGGCGAAAGTATTTTTCTGTTCGCGCCCAGCTGCGTGACCGTGACCAACGCCACCCAGGACGAAACCTCCGTTCCGACCCACGTTTCTAAGGACGTCGAGCAAGCCTCTTCTGAGGCCAGCATCGCTCCAACTCCCGCCTGGAGTGCCACAAGCGCTACCGCACTTTGAGCCAACAGTGCCGTTTGCCTTTGGTGTAATTGGTCTGGGCCGGATGGCTCAGGCCCTTGTGATTCCCCTGATTGAGCAGGGCCTCATTCCTGCCGATAAGACGATCGCCGTTGTTGGCCGCGCGGACTCCGTTGCAACGGTGTCCGCGCGAGTGCCCTCTGAAGTCAAGGTCGTTGCTGCCAGTGATCCTGCGGCACAGGACGCTTGGGGGGCATCGGTTCAACTCTTGGCCGTCAAGCCCCAGATGCTCGATGCGGTTGCGGCCTCTGTGCCACCTGCAACAGCGACGCCTGCGCCTGGTTCAAGCCTTTTGCTCTCCGTGCTGGCTGGGGTTCCCTTGGCGCGGCTTCAAACGTTATTTCCTGGCCGGATCTGTGTGCGTGCCGTGCCCAATACCCCTTGCCTGGTGGGTCAGGGACTCACGGGCTTGGCTTGGGGGGAGGGCATCTCTGATCAACAAAAGCAGCAAGTGCGCTCCTTTTTTGAGCCTGTTAGTGAGGTTTTGGAGCTCCCCGAAGAACGGCTGGATGCTTTCCTTGCGCTCACCTCCTCTGGTCCTGCCTATGTGGCTTTAATCGCAGAGGCGATGGCCGATGGTGCCGTTGCCGTGGGAATGCCTCGGGCCCAAGCCCATCATTTGGCCCATCGAACCCTCGCTGGAACCGCGGCCTTGCTTCAGGAACAAGAGCTGCATCCTGGCGAACTCAAAGATATGGTGGCCTCCCCTGGTGGCACCACCATGGCGGCGTTGCGTCAGCTCGAAAAAGCGGGGTTGCGTTCGGCCTTGATTGAAGCGATTGTTGCCGCCACGCAACATGGTCGGGGCATGGCGAACTAGCCCTCCTTAAGCGGCTAAGGCCTTCTTGGCGATCAGGGTGTCGTAAAGCTCTTCCAGAGCATCGATGTTGGACACCATCCGGTAGCGCTCCATGACCCGCTCCCGCGCTCGCCGGCCTAGCTCCTGGGTGAGCAGAGGTTGATCACGGAGAACGGGCAGCAGGGTGCGGAGTTGGGTGGTGACCCCTTGCGTGCTGAGAACGATGCCTGCCCCACCTGCGAGCACTTCTCCATCAGCTCCAGCATCCGTGGCCACGCAGGCGCATTGGCAGGCCATGGCCTCGAGAAGGGCAATGGAGAGCCCCTCCACCAGCGATGGCAGCACAAACACCTCAGCGCACTGGAGCAGGGCGATGCGCGTGTTGAGATTGGCTTCATAGCCCCACCACAACAGATCCCCGATCCCATTGCCGTACACGTTTTGCAGCGTGCTGCGCAGGGGGCCGTCACCCACGATCACGAGTCGGCACCCCGCTGGCTTGACCAGTCGCCAGGCCCGCAATAACGCTTCCACATTCTTCTCGGTTGCGATCCGCCCCATGTACAGAAAAATGCGCTGATCACCAAGGCGTGAGCGCACGTTATGGAGCTCCTCGCTGATCGAGGCGGGATGGCTTGGGGCCGGAGACCAGCGCTCGGGATCCACGCCATTGGGAATGACAGCAAGGCGAGTTTCGTGGACCCCTAAACGGTTCAGAACGTCCGCCTGAAGATCGGAAAAGACAATGACACGGTCGTACCGGGAGAGAGCAGGCGCGTAGAGCTGGTAGCTGAGCTGTTGCGTGCCCGCTGTGAGGTTGCGCAAGCCTGCGTCAAACGGTGGATGAAAGGTCGCGACCAGTGGAATGCCTAACGGCTGGCAAAGCTCTGGAAGCCTGAAGTCAAGGGGGGAAAGGGTGAGGCTGGCGTGCACGACATCGGGCTGAAGCCTCTTCAAGGACTCACGCAACTCCCTCTGCGCCCTAGGGGAGGGAATCGTGTACACCTGAGACTTCACTAAATAGGGCAGGCTCACATCTGGATCGTGTGCCAGCAACGACGTGTTGCTGCTACCGGGCGCGCCAGGATTATCGAAATGAATGAAGCTGGTTTGATGGCCGCGTTTCTTTAGGGCTTCTGTGGTGCTCAGCCCGTAGGTGACATTGCCGCAAAACGGAGTTTTTTTGCCGAGCCAGGCAATGTGGGCCACTGGCACCGTCCCGAAGCCGAGTCTGAAGTTAGCAGCGCTCCCAAGGCCGCTCCCACAAAGCGGCAGCTAAAGAAAGTGCCGCAAGCACCCAGAGCACCGGGATCAAGCCAATGCTGCTTACCAGGGCGCCGGCAAGAACCAGGGGCAGGCTGAGAGCAATGTTGATCAGGTTGTTCTGAAGCCCGAAGACCCGACCTCGCTGGGATTCTGGAGTGTCCTCCTGAATCGTGGTCTGGGCAGGAATCGCTACGAGAGCGGCACCAATGCCGAGGATGCCGCACAACAGCAAGGTGATGCTGAGATTTCCGCGCAGTTGCCCGAGCATGATCAGACACCAGGTGATCGTGCCCAGTCCGGCTGCGGCGAGTCGCCGACGGCTAAAGCGATGGCCCATTTGGGCCACCAGCACCGCGCCAATGGCCATTCCTAGTCCGCTCATTGCTAGCAGGGTGCCGAAGCCTGTTGGCCCCAGCCCTTGGATGGCAGATGCCAGGCTGATCGCCAGGACATAAAGCGCGGCTAGGAGGCTGTAAAGCACCACGAGATGCACCATGGCTCCGCGGACGGATGCCTGCTCTCGAAGCACCTGTATCCCCGCCACGATTTCTTTCCAGACCGAATCGCTGCTGTCTTTTCTCGGTGGCTCCCGCATCTGGATGGTGCTCAGACTGATGGCCGCCATGCCGTAACAGAACGGCAAAAGCAGAAATTCGCCACCGTTGATGCCCACCATTTGAAGCAGGTGGTTGAGTCCTCGCAGGATTGGATCGCCCAAGGCAAAGCCAACGATTGTGGCCCCCATGCTCGTGGCTTGATAGAGGGAGTTGGCGGCCAGAAGATGTTCTCTTGGCACCAGCAGTGGGATCGTCGCCTGTTCGGCGGGGGCGAAAAACTGGGTCAGAACCGACTCGAGAAAGGTCATGACCAGCAGAGCCCAATATCCCCAGCTCAGTCCAAACCAGTGGGGTCCAGGGATCAGGAACAGAGGGGTGCACAGCACAAGTAGTGCCCGCAGGCCATTGGAGGCCACCATCACCCTGCGTTTGGGCCAGCGGTCGACCCACACACCCGCAACGGATCCGAGCACCATCGCTGGGATGGTGTTGGCGACGTAGATGCCGGTAGCGAGCAAGGTGATGCGTTGGGCTCGCGTCTCGAAATCCATGCGAATCGCAGAGGCGATTTCAGCAAGCGCGCCATTGCTATCCGGTGTATTGGTCACCCAGTATTGGGCGATCAAATACACCATCAAGACGATGTAGAACTTGTCCGCGAGTTGGGAGAAGATCTGGCCGACCCAGAGGCGTCGGAAGCCATCGAGATGGATCACGGCTTGAAGGCCGCGGCGACCTTCTGGATTGGCGCTGGTGGGCAGGGCCGGGTCCGGGCTGTTTAGGGGAGGACCGCTCAAAATGTGTTCATTCGCCGAATCATGATCGCCCACCACAGGCCGTAGCGTGAAAACCTCTCGTCTTGCTGGATGGTTAGGCGCTAGCGACAGCCTCTCTCACCATGGCAAACGAGCGGACGGGCCTTGGCAGATGCACCCGGCACCAGCACTCCACAAGGGTAAAAAGGCGGAGCCAAACCGGTCTGGGTCCCATCAATCCACCGTCTTGGCGTTCCGGCAGTTCAAGCCGTGTTAATCGCTGAAGCAGGGCGAGTTCGGAGGGGTTGATCTGAATGGCCGCTCCAGCTTGAGCACCGATGGCCAGACCTTCGTCGGCCAGCAGGCTGCAGCGCCAGTCCCAATTCCCGATCGGTGGAGACAGGGCGGCTCCACTGCGGCAACAGGTTTGGAGAGGGAGGCCATAGCCGCCGAGAGCGAGCAGATGAACACAGGCCTGAACAAGCGTTGCCAAGGTGCGATCAACACGCTCTCCTTCACAACTTTCCCTCTCAGATTCACGCTGCCTTCGCGCCAGCAGCTCGAGCCGCTCGAGCTGCATCAAGACCGCACTGAGCATCCCTGGGACGGGATCATCGCCTGCGACCAATGAGATCGAGAGCTCAGATAGGGCCTGGGCAGCTGCCAGCGTTTCCAATCGCTGCCCCACGTTGCCGAAATTGTGTTGGACCCGAAGTTGGCGTACCCGAAGCAGGCCGCTGCGTCCTCCCACCTGCAGCTCCAGGGTGGTGAGAGGAACCGCCGCCGCCAGGCTGCTGCGTGGTTTACGAGCCCCTGGTACGGCCAGGCGAATCAGGCCTACGTCATCACTGAGCAGGGTGAGCAGCCTGTCGTGCTCCCCGAGGGGTCCCACCTTTAAAGCCAACCCTTCGATCCGCCGTTCCGGGCTCATTGCGGATGCCGGAGGGCCTGAATCAAAGCTGGGCCATGGCTGGTTCCCAGGGCCGTGGCGCCCTCTTCCACAAGGTCCAGCGCCGTTTCCAAGCGTTGAATGCCCCCGGCCGCCTTGATCGCGCAGTTTCCCCGCGCAAGCTCTTTGAGCTTGCGCACTTGCACCGGAGTGGTGGCCGCTCCAAACCCGTTGCCCGCTTGCAAGAACGCAGCACCGGCATCGATCGCGGCTTCAACGGCCAAGCTCAGGCGCTCTGGCTGCAAGCGGTTCACATCTAAAATCACCGTCACAGGGAGGCCGAGATCGCAGATCTGCGCGAGTTCTTCCGCATAGGCTTCCGCCCGCCCCGCCGTGATGGCAGCGAGATTGGGCACCACATCGAGGGCATCAGCCCCTCGGGCTGCGGCCCATTCCGCTTGCGCCCGTTTGAGCTCCGCTGGAATCGTCCCGAAGGGAAAGTCCACAACAGCAAACAAGCGAAGGCGTCCGCTGGGTCCGATGCGGTTTCGTACCGCTTCTAGGTGGCAGAGGCTGGTGCAGAGCCCCCCGAAGCCGAGCAGTCGCGCTGCATCGCAGAGGTTGTGCAGAGCCTCCTCTTCCAAGAGTGGATCTAAAACGGCTTGATGAATCATGGGCGGGAGCTCCGGAAGCTCCCGCTGACGCGGCGACGCGGTCATCGTTGTGGGGCAAGCACTGGCCTTAGTTCCGCGCTTGGATCACGCCAAAGCCACCGTGATTGCGGTGATAAATCACCTGGAGTTCACCGCTTTCTTTGTCTCGAAACAGGTAGAAGTCGTGGTCGATCAGTTCGAGTTGATGGCGTGCGTCTTCAAGGCTCATCGCTGGCATTGAGAAATATTTGCGCCGAACCCCTGGGCTGGGGAGCTGCGCTTCCTTCCCTGCGATCAGTGAGTCTTCTGTGGCACGTTCCGTGAGGAGGACGTCATTTGCTGCCGTTGGGGTGATCCGATGGCCATGGTCGCTGTGGCGTTCCTTGAAGCGTCGCAGCTGGCGCGCCAACTTGCTTGCGACCAGATCGATGCTGGCGTAAAGGTTTTCGCTTCTCTCCTGGGCGCGAATCACCGTGCCATTGGCGAACACAGTGACCTCCGCGGTTTGTTGCGGAACCCTGGGGTTCCGAGCCACTGAGAGGTGTACATCCGCTTCCAGGACGAGGTCGTCGAAGTGATGGATAGCCCGTTCCAGTTTTGTTTCGGTGTATTCCCGCAGTGCGGGCGTCACATCCAAATTGCGACCATGGATCAGAAGCTTCATGGCGGTCCCCTTTGCCTGGTTCTACCGGCAACCTACTAACTGCCTCAGGCGCAGGACAGCGGTCTGCGGCATTTCTTTTTGAGCCGGTTGCGCCCGTGCCGTTCTCTCAGGCCTGGGATTGGCAACGTGGATGGCAGCAGCAATTACTCGCTGCGGAAGGCTCAGGCAGGGAAGCGGTTTGGATTCTTCAACATCCGTCTTGCTTCACTCTTGGTCGCGGAGCGACGGAAGATCACTTGCGCTTTGATCCCGAGAATGCGCCAGCTCCCCTGCATCGCATCGACCGGGGCGGTGAGGTCACGCACCACGCCCCTGGGCAGTTGGTGGCCTATCCGGTGTTGGACCTTCGCCGGCGTGAACCAGACCTTCATTGGTACATGCGCCAGCTCGAACAGGTGGTGATCGATGTGTTGGCGGCATTGGACTTGACAGGGCAACGCATCTCAGGGCTCACGGGGGTTTGGCTGGAAGGGCGAAAAGTGGCGGCCATCGGGGTGGGATGTCGTCGTTGGATCACTCAGCACGGCCTTGCTCTCAATGTGTCGTGCGCCATGGAAGGGTTTACGCAGGTGGTGCCCTGTGGA
>ERZ802831.987-NODE-987-length-14442-cov-10.8189_pt1 | contig 14442 bp, 21 predicted proteins | sample MGYA00345655_ERZ802831 | MGnify/ENA primary metagenome ERZ802831 (study PRJEB30503, sample SAMEA104212376) | marine metagenome | biome: Westerlies Biome; feature: [SRF] surface water layer (ENVO:00010504) within the epipelagic zone...; material: water...
GCCCTTGTTCAACAAAACTCATTTCATTTTTGGATGGGTCGCCGGCAAGCACAAGGCTTGGGTCGCGTGTTTGCTGGTTTCCTTTTTGCTCTGCAAGTTTTAGATCAAGCTCAGTTTCAGCCTTGCTAAGCTCATCTTCGCGGCGCAATTTCTGTTCTGTTGCATACCAGCTTATAGCCTGTTTTTCGACCTCACCAGCAAGATTAGCAACGGCTGTTAGTCCAGCTGACAAAGCGCCAGGGTTTGCTCTTACAGAAAAGTTCATTGCGCCAGTTTTGTTTGTTGCAACGGTTTGGCGTTGGTATGTTGGAACTCTCATTAAGCAACCCCTGCTATAGCTGTGCCGGTTTGTATCAAGCTTTGGAAAGCTCTAGCCTTACCGGCGGTGGCAGCAGACTTGCCATACATTCTATTCAACGTGCCTTGCATCCGCTCTTGTACGCCTTGTTCGCGCAGCTGTTGACCACCGACTGCAGCGTTGTATCGTCGCGTTGCAATTTCTTCATCAGCTTCTTGAGCGCTAGCTAGCGCCACTTTTAGCGGGGTGCCCTCTTCTGCTATCCAGCCATTATATCTAAAAGCTTGTGCTTGGGCATCTTGCAGATCCGAAAATTGTTGACGGAACTCAACAATGTTCTGTTCTTCACTAAATATGAGCTGAGCTGCTTCTTGATCTGCTGTTTTTGCATTACGCTCGTTTATATCTGCATTATAATTATATGCCGCTTGCTGTTGCTGGCCGGCTTTATATTCAAATAAAAAACCCATCTACGTCACCTTCGCAATTCTGATATAGTCTGCTTGTTCCGGGCCGTACTTACGCATCAGACCCTCTTCTTCAAACCCCATTAAGCGCGCAAAGCGACGCGCCGCCGGCCAGTCTGCCTTGCACACGCCCTGCACCCGCCATAAATTATTGTCAGTCGTGACCCGGTGCATAATATCAGTCTTAGCAAATCGTATAAAAGGCCGGACATTTTTATGGATTTTGCTTGACGCAATAAACCAAGCCTCGCCCACGCCAGGCCACATATCCACAATGCCGGAACAGCAAATAATATGACCATTCTCTATTAATGTGTAAGACCAGCCGGGTTGCTGCAGTTCTGAGGCCCACTCGCGCATATATCCAATATTCTTAATTGCACCTTTGTTAAGTGGACCATCCATCAGATCATGCAGATGGCTTGGATAATAATCGACAATCCTCACTGATCGAACGTGATCAATCTTGGGAAAATGCCTATCACGGTGAGAGGCAAAGGCTGGTCTTGCTGAATTACCACAAAACCGTCTGTGTCAAACCCACCTCTAAATTCAATCTCCTTATCCCCAGTAAACAACGGTATCGCCGCCGTCATTGCTTGGGCTGATGATCTAAATGGTATTCGGTCCAGCTCTGTCTCTGAACTGCCAACCTTTACGCCCACAGTTCTAAACAACCGCAACACAACCTCATGTATGCGCTTGGTTTTGCCTTGGGCTGTGCCTTCAGTGCCCCCGGCCTCGATTCGCATCGTCTGTAAAGTAGAATTAAAACCCAGTCCGATATGCGCTTTTGTTACTGAAAAATCCAAACTAATCGCGCCAGAACTTACTGTCTTATTAGGATGTGTTGCGCCGTTGGCCAGGATTGACACTGACTGCCCTTCTAAGTGATTTAGTCCCGATATACTGGTTGCAGCTGATCCGCTGTATGTTAGGCCGCTATCTACAAAGAACGCATCCTCGACATCGTCGCCAAACTCAAAACTGCTAAAATATTCTATATAGCGCTTTGTCGCGCCGCCTATTGTGCGTTTAACAACGACATATGTGTCATCTTCGTTGAGGTCGCCGGGCACTGTAGCAACGGTTTCAACATGGCCAAATGCATCTGAGCCAAAAACGCCACCAATTAAATGTTCATGCCAGGCAATGACATTTTCTTCGCGCCGGTAGGTCATGCCGGCGAACTTGCCGTTTTCAAGAACACACCAGACAACATTGTCCGGCTCTTGCTGAAGCGCCATCTCTTTGATGCCACCCGCGGTAATATGCTCTGCCAGGATAGTCATGTCCGGCGCTTGGTAACTATCCGTGTTAAGATCGAATACCAGCTCGCGCAGTTTACGCTTTGCGCGCTGTACAAACAGCGTCACGTTGGCCACCTGGACCGGCTGGATGTCTGCCGAGCCATATGTGGCCTGGCGCTTCACAACGGCGTTTGTAGGGCTCAGAGGAGCGTCCTCGGAGCTTGTTACCACAAACTCACCGCCAGACGTACCAACAAGCAGCACACGGCCAGCCTGGAGGTATCTGATGATGTTAACCTGGTTAGATCCTAGTGTGTATGTCAGTGCGTCATCAGCGTCCACACCGCTGCTAAAATCCTCAAAGCTACCGCCAACCGAAAAGAACAATGTCTGGGGTTGTGTTGTTGTTGAGGCAAACACCAGGCGCTGTTCATAAAATGCCACAGCTGCTGGGTATCCTGTCACGTCTGAGAAAGCGCCAAGCGCCCATTCAGTGCTCGCAGATAAAATGCCGGCGACCGTTACGGATTGCCCTGCAGCCTCATTAGTCAAATCACTGGATGGTGCAAGCAGAATTGTGTCATCCGTTACTTTGACAACGATTGCAGAGCTTTCGTTATTGTTGCTTGTTGACGCGCCGCTGATAGTGACCTTCATGCCTACCTTGAAGCCCTGCGACACAAACTGCCCTGAGCTATCTTGGATGCGATCATTGTGCTCTAGCGCCGTTGTGCTAGGATCACCCTCATGGAACGATATGGTCGTTGCGGTAAAGCTCGGCATAAGCTCGGCGCGACCTTCAACATTTTCTTGTACTGTGGCTGTAACAGATGTTCCCGAGCTATATGCTGCTATTTTAGCAAAACCGTCGTGAACCCTTACAAGCCGGCCAACGTCACTGCTTACGAATGTACTTGTGCTTGCTGTGATTGTTACACTGCCGGTGCGCCCATTCGCAACGAGGGTTGTAGCTGAGGTGTTGTCCTCAGACATTGGACCACGCAAAAAATTAACCTCAGCGATCGACCAAGACGTATGGCTTGTCCTGGTAATCTTTCGCGGTGAAAAATCAGGATGCACCAGGTACATCACGTCAGCTGATTGCGTAAATTTTAGCTTAGCCAGATCTGTGTGCGCGTAAGGCGTTGTGACCTCAATCGGGTTGCTGCTGCCATCAACCACCGTGCCGCCGTCTTTATGTATCCTAAAATAATTGTCGCCAAATTCTAAAATGTAAGTTTGGGTTACATTAAACTCAAACGGGATCAGGCGGCAGTTATGAGCGCTGTTCTTGACTTCTCGGACAAAGATAGTGCCCGGACGCCGGCTTGCGCCGCCATGCGGGTGAACCACAAAATTCTGCAGCTTTTTACAGCCATTGAAATATTTAGCAATATCGGTGCGGCCATCCAGTCTGGGGCTGAGTTCGCCGGCAGTAAAATTGGTAAAAGCTGGTGACGCTTTAGCCATTAAAACCTCGAATTAATAAACGTATCAGCAGCGACTGTGCGGCTCTCAGTGACGATACTTGTGTTGATTGCGTTATCCTCAGTCGCATCAACAAACCGAGCCTCGGTGAGTTTTGTTTGATATAACTGGTACATATTTGAGCCTAGCGCTGAACTGCCGACCAGCGGGTATGCGATATCAGCTGCGAGTGATGCGGCCAGTGTTTCGATTAGCAGCGTGTCATATTCGTTAATGTCAGTCAGACGCCCGACATAAAGCATCTCAATTATGCTTTCGTTACACAAAAGTTTTCGACCCTCTATGCGGTATAAAATGTTGGCATCGCTTAGGCCAAGAACCCGCAAACAAAAAGGGTCAGTCGGCAGTGTAAATTGTGTGGAAAACTCAAAGGCTGGCGTCGCTGTATCCGGCGCTATCGATGCGCGCGTTGTCAGGCTGTTCCAGGGATGGGCTCTAAAAACACTATCGCGGATAAACTCAAAGCGCTGGTTACAGATCCGCGCCGCCTTACTATCCTCAGTTAAACTGATGATGTTGGACGCCCCGATCTGGTTTAGCGCACTGTTACAGATATCAACAATGGATGCCATCTAGATCTCCATAGAGTAAGAAAGCAGGGCCGGCATAACACCGGCCCCACAAAGGTTTAGTCTAGTGCGTAAAACATTGTCAGAGCGATAGAGCCTGTGCCAGCGGCACCGCCCATAGTCACTGTGACAACTTTTCCGCTTCCGTCAGCGTCAACCTCTTCACCATTCAAAAGTGCGAGCGTAGCAACTACGTCCACAATTTGAGCTGATGTTGAAGCAGCTGCAGCTTTGTACGCAGCCGCTGAAGCTGAAACAGCTGTGCCAGCGGCGTTGGTGTGGGCTGCAAAGCCTACTGAAAGAGTTGTTGATGAACCCAACGCATCGTGTGCTAGCTGGCCAGACAAGATCCGGGCGCCGTCCGGCAATGCGAACATCTCAATCACATCACCAGATGCGAGAGAGGATGCTTCGTATGTACCGTGTGCGACACGAACAGATCCTGCAAGCTCGTTAGCTTTAACGAAATCAGAAGGGTCGTTTTGCGTCAGCGTTGTGCGCTGTGTGCTGTAAACAGTAGCCATTTTTCATGCCCCCCTTATGCTGATTCGTCACAATCGATTTGCACGACTTTTTCTTCTTCCATCCGGGTCGCGCCGAAAGTGGCACAGTAGTAAACCTGGGTAGAATAAGATTTGTCAGAACGCTCATCGATGCGTGACATTACGTCTTTGCCGACTGCCATTTTCAGACCATCTTCGGCCCAAGCAAAGCAGCTACGAATGTTTCCAGACTTGGCCAAACGAGTTGACACATGGAAGGTAAAGCCGAGGAAAGTGTTTATCTCACCTTGGACAAGAGCCTTGATTGTATTGAAATCAGAGCTAGTAACAGTGGTACTGTTCAGCAAAGCTTCAATCTGGTCTGGACCCACAGCAATATGACGTGGGATGGATGGGTCAACTGACGCCAGGTCCAAGGTCTTTTTGGCCTGGATCAATTTTGCCAAAGTCAGGTCAGCTGAACCATTAGCGATCTGGTGTGCAGAAAGCATAGAAGTGCTTGTTGCGCCAGACTTGCCGGTCTTGCTAGTTCCTGTTGCTGCTTCAATAATGGCATCGTCCATTGAACGTCCCATTGCTGCTGCAGCAGCTCTTGCATATGTTGAGGTTGGATCAATCAACATACGGACTTTATCCGCATCATCGATTAGATCTGCCCACTCATACGAATCCATAGTCACCATCCGGCGGCTATGGGGTGTTTCGACCATGGGTGTGTCGCCATGGCGTGACGTGCGTTTCACCGCAGCTGTTGAGCCAATCTGGTCAAAGAAAGCCTTTTCACCAGTCACTGATTCCTCTGAAACGGCGCCGCGTAGAACGGAACCCATTTGCTGAGAAAGCAGCTGTACATTTGAGCTAAACTGCTGGGAAAACGCGGTTGTGATTTGAGTGCTCATTACACTCTCCTTTCACTATGCGTTTTTGAAATGCTCGCTACCCGGCACCCGCCGGACGAAAAGGTTTTGCAATTACGGTTGCGACGCGACCGGGGCTATGCAGCTTGACCGGGTTTTTTGCTTGGTGCCGTTGCCGTTTGGGCCTTTGGCTTGTCAATCGGTTGTAAACACCATTGCAAATTCTTATCGGCGTGTTCCAAAGGGTTTGAGATCATCGCAGCTGAACCTGTTTCCAGAGTTAAGCGCACCACCTCAAGCCGGAACTCGCGATCTGTTTGTTTATCATCCACTCATCATTCCCCTAAATTTAAGCGCTTCGTTCACATAGAACTCATGCTCAGGGTGACGTTGGTTCCAGTATGGCGATCCTTCTACTGTAAGTTCAGCCAGGCGCTGTTGTGCGTCACCGGGCGTTAATGAACCAGATGTTTTGATACCTTCCAGGCTATCTTCGCCAATCTTGCTATTAATAAACTGGCCAATATTAACCATCATTTTTATCATTTCTGGGTGGTCGCCCAGGAGCCGACCATCAGCCAGCTGCACTTCCGGGAGATCGTCGGTGCCAAACTCTTGTAAGACCGCGTGACCATTTGCCATGCGGTCATCATAAGCTGCGCCATATTCCTTTTTTAGCTCAACCTCTGCGTTAGCGCGCGCTTCTTGCACCTGGCCATCATCAGACCCCATCATGCCGCCCAGAAACTCGTTATAGCCGCCGAGTAACTTTTGTGCTTGCTGAGGTGTAAGCCCAGCCTCATGCGCCGCGCCTTTAAACCAACCAAGCATTTCGTCGCTGGCCTCTGCACCTTCGGGCAGCTCGTTGGCTAGCTCGTAACCATCCGGGCTATCTGGCCGGCCTAGTTTGCGATAAACCTCGCCCCAATCCTCATCAGTGGCGTGTTTGCCTGGGATAGCTACTTTGTCAGCGCCAATCATGGACTGCGCGTTCACATAGCTTTTCGCCAGAGCTCCAACGTCTGAAATATGTTCTAGTGATTTATGCCCTCGGATTTCCTCCGGGACGCTAGTGCGCCAATCATCGTTGGCGACAGACGGTGCTACCTCTTCAACAGAGACATCCGCTACCTGTTCGTCACTCATCTGATATCATATCCTCTAATTGTTTGCGGTCACGCAGCATTGACTTGATAAACAAAACCACCGTGCGCTGCCCTTCACGGTAGGCTGTTTCATGTGGGTCAGATGAAAAGGTTGAACTATGTTCACAAAATCTCATGCCTAAATCATCTAAAACCCGCTCTCCTTGAACTGTTGTGAACAGCTCCTTGTAGAGCTCTATCGTATCTTCCGGGGTCATTCTCCAATGACCTCATCCAACGTAACGCCGGAGCCTTCAACAGCTCTAACCATTGGCGCTGCATTACCGGCGGCTTCAGCTGTTTGCATCAGTTGCATTTGCTCGGCTTGTTCTGCTTCTTGCTCTTGGCGCTGGGCTCGCATCATGGCAACCTCGCGGTCACCGCGTACAGCTGTGGCTGGTACGCCCAGGATCTTGATCAGATGCTTGGAGATGCCGTCGCTATCAACATAATCCATAATGCCCGGATCAAGCTGTGATAGCGGTGTCATTAACTCCAGAAGCCTGGTCATTGATTGTATATCGCCCTGGCGCTGTGCTTTGGCCAACGGGCTGACATATTCTATTTCCAGCTTTTGGTTCAGCATAAAGTCCGGCGCCGGCTGGAACGCTTTCTGGCGGGATAATATTGAATATACCCGGCTGATCAGCGGTTGCAGCAGCTCCTGCGACAATCTTCCAGTCAGAGGGCCAAGAAGTCTCATTTTTTCTTCGGTCCTTTGTACGACTTCCGTGGCCGTCATCTGCGGCCCCTGGCCCAGGATTAGCTGGTCAACATAGAAAGCAGCGCGGATTGCAGTGCGGCGCTGTTCTTCCATATTCAGACCTAGCGGGTTGTTTGCCCCTATATTTAGTGGCTCAATGCGGTCGCGCGTACCAGATCTGTAAAAGTTCAGACCTCCCGGCACTGTTCTAACCGGAAGCATAAAACCATCATCCGGGACCAGCAATGGCGGGTCCACTTGTTTTTGCGCTGCCCGGATTGTCACCTCGGACATTTTGTTCAGCATCTTGATATCGGCAAGCGCTGTCATAGCCGGCGATCGGCCATAACCAATCTCAAACGAGCTTTTGGTGTAGCGCGGCGCCATATACGGGAACTCATCAAAGCCCGATTCGCTCAGCGTTACTTTTTCATCAGGCTCAATATACACAGAAGCAAAGGGCTTGTTGTCAGCTGTTACCTTTGTAATGTCCCGCTCCTGGCGTTCATACACAGCATGAACCAGCGGGATTTGCTCGTAGGGATTTTCTGATGCTTTTTTAAGTATTTTACTGTTTAGCCCTTCCTCACCAAAGCGCGCAACAGCCGCCCTGGCTGGCATTTTAAATTTACGAAAGACCGTATCAACCCGCCCTTTGTCATCCTCGGACAAGAAGCACTCTTTGATATGACGGGTACTAAAACGCACTTGCTGTTCATCGTCTGCATCAACAAACATAACGGCCGTTCCGAATGTGACTAGATCCTGATAGAGCTCATGGATTTGCTCTTGGAAGTTAGATCTGTTGAACGCCTGGTACATCACGTCCTCGACGCCCTGCAGCCATTCCATAGCTTCATCGTCGCCGTTCAGCTCAGGGTCGCTATAGCGCAAGCTAAACCAGCTGGTTGATCCATTGGTCAGCATACCATGCAGTGACGCGGCCAGCAGCTCAGCTGCATGAATAGCAGTGCCATCAAAGACCAGCTCAGAGCGTTTGTCGCCAGGAGAGCGATTTTTGGTCACGTCAGCTTTCCGTGGCACGACATAGTCGGCCACCTCTTGCCAATGGCTCTCCCATGTCTGGCGCTGCGTTTCCAGGCTGTGGTAGCGCTTTAACAGTATGCTTGCAATTTCGTCAGCCATTTAGCCACCCAGAAGTGTTTTGGATTCTGTGGGCGCATCACCGATAACGCCCTTTGTGCCAGTAAGGATTGTTTTTGATTTCTTTCTTTTCTTCTTTGTTTTGCCCTCGGAATATTCCGCATCGGCAGGATTGTTCGCATCAACAACATCCACACCCTGTTGGGCTTTAAATGCCGCATCTTGTTTACGTTTTGCCTCTGCCTCAGCTGCAGCCCTTTCTTGCGCTGCTTTTGCTTGAGCTGCGGCTCTTTCTTGGGCTGCCTTTGCCGCTGCGTCAGCTTTCATTTGCTCACCAGCAATCGATTTGTTTGTTGGCACAAGGCCAACAGCCTTTGCTGTCTCTCCAATAATTCTTTTTGGCACTCTTCTGATGAACCTTGATGCTCTTCTAATTATCCCACCCATATCAATCTCCTGGCTGCTTTGGTCGTTTTGATGCGCCTAACAACGAGGCGTATTGAACTGGTGCGTCTGACATCACGCCCTGGGCTGATGTTTTGACATTTGTCTTTTGGTTAGCTTTTTTCTTAGCCTTCTCGCCGGTCATGTTGTCCTTCGTTGCATCAACCACATCATTTGGGCGCACAACGGCTTCTGGGGTTACAACAGCTGGCGGGGGTGGCGGCGCGGGCGGCGGCGGCGGGATGTTAATCTTTGGGCGTAGAAAACTCATAAACTCACTCCTAACGGGTTATATCCGTTATCAGCTAACGCTTGAGGCGGTCTTTCAAACTGTGTGTTTTGTTTAAGACCGACTGCCAAATACCGAAAAGCATCTGCAGCATGGCTCGACCAGTCATGGACAGGCGTGTTCCTAAAGCTTCTAAGCCGCTCGTTATATGCCCGGTGATAGTGCCTAAGAGATTCCAGGCCCGGCTTACAACTCTCCTGATCAAACCAGCAACGTGGGATAAGCATTTGTGCAGCATGAAGCCCGTCCTCAACCGGCAGCTTTGGAACCACCCTAAAATTTATACCTAAATCCCAAGAAACCTCGCGCCGGCTTTTACCGCTGCCCAACTCCCTGACCTCAATGTCATGCGGCGCATTATGCGTTCCGTAAAAATAATCTTTGTCAGCCAGCACTTTTGCGTAATGCGGTAAGCCCTCGCCCCTGTTCTCGTAAAAATCTATGACGTGAACAGCTCTGCCCACAGACTGCGTAAACCAAATAGCTGTGCTATCGCCTATTCCCAGATCCCACCAGGTATCTACCCGCGCCGTTGGATCATAGGGCACTGAAGAGATGCGGCCTGTTTCCTGAGCCTCTTGAAGCTCTTTTCCAAAAACAGCCCCCGGGACATTGGCAACCCAGCTACACTGGAACTCCTGTTCAAACTGATCAACGCTCATCATAGAGCGCGCAGCCTCAAGCTCTTCCTCATCTAAAATGTTAGTCTCGCTGGCCTTGTAAATCGCTGTGTGCCAGTCGTCCTGTTGCTCAGCAGCTGTGAACAAATCATAAAAAGCATTATGACCCCTGGGCGTACCAATAAAGATCGCATAGCCCTTGCGGTCACTCAAAGCCGGCCTAATGACCTCCGGGAACAAACTCTCCGGCATATCAGCCATCTCATCAAGCACAACACCATCAGCATATATGCCCCTGAGACTGGCCGGGTTCTCCGATCCAAGCAGCTGTATCCTGGCACCATTAGGCAAATCACACCTGAGCTCAGTCTCGTGAAACCTGACCATCGGTATCTTGCCAGCAAACTGCTTGATATAATCAAAGCTAATCTGCTTAGCTTGCCTATAGGTGGGCGCTATGTAGAAAAACCTCGGATTAGGCCGGTCACACAGTATAGCGTCCCTCAGCAAGTGATTTATCGCCATGACAGTCTTGCCAGCCCGTCGATGCATAACAACGACAGCCCAGCGTTTCTCGCTTAGCTCGGCGTGTAGCTTTGCCTGGAGCGGTCTAGGCGTATAGGGGATCTCAATGTTCATGTGAGAGACAGGCTCATGATAGGTTATTATATGCTATAGATTCGGCGGGCGCATCTGGGGGTAGGTGGGGGTCGCGTTTAGGAAATCCCACACACACAACAGGTATATATCCCGTTACTCTCGTAAGCATATCAATGGTTACAGCCTGGCCAGTGCCAAGCCAGTGCCTAGACTGCTACAGCCCGGCATCAATCTCAGAAAAAACAAAAAGCTTTGGGTGCCTTGTACGCGCGAGCACTGACACAGACAGCTTGTTATATATATCAATCACGTTCTATCACCACAGGTTCTGCATTGCCCCACGTCAAAGTCACAGTCCCGCTAGCGCTTTGCTTATCGTCTGCCTTATCCCTGATACCTAACGGTTGCATCTGCCTGATGTGCTTATCCTTGTGATCTGCCTCTAACCGTCTACGCTGTACCTCAGCCATAGCTAGCTTAGGATCGTCAGGCAATGGCGCTTCAACGAGATCAATGATCTGATCACGCATTACCTCACACTGCAAAGCTCTGGCTGTCCTATAGCTTGTGTAAGCTTCCTCATCCTCTTGAACATGGCGCAGCACTGTTCTCCAGCTAGGCAACGAGCTATCCTCGTTACAAATCCTAGTCAGACTAATCCCGTCTGCAATCCTCTCGCAGATCGTTGTCATTTGCGCTTTTGTGATACGTCGTTTAGCCATGAGCATCCGAAAAGAGCTGACCCGGCCATAGCAGCTGCCAGGCTGAGCCAGCTTGTAAGGTTCAAGTTAAGGGAGGAAATACGCAACATATTGTGCAGCGTAGTAGAATCTGTACCAGTTTTAGAACATTCGCGTCAAGTGCTTTGACGAATAATGTCACATCACATAATACAATCTAATCAATACATCTTTATAACGCCGTTTGACGATCCTGGGGTCGTTGAGCTGCAAGATCCTTGCTAACTTTGTCCAGGACGGGCCACGCTCTCTAAAAGCAGCGCTATGAGCTACAGCCCAGACAAGGCGCCGATCCTCTTGGTCGAGCTTTGTAACAGCCAGGCCAACAGCCTTGTCATATCTAGTTATCTGATCTGGCGTAGCTTTGAGCCTGGGCGCTTCAAATGCATTGTAGCCATATGCTTGCCATTCCATGACATAGTCAGGCCACGCGCTCATCTTCTGTCTGCGAATAGCAGCTGGTAGCTTGCGTTCTGTCTCGGCTGCTTCCATGAACAGCTCGTTGAGCCTAGCCACGTCCATTAAGCTTGTCCTGCATTGTGTGCAAATAATCAATTCGATCTATCGCAGACATAGCATTGAGAGCTTTTTGCAGCTCCTTGAAGCTATCTAAGCTAAGCTTAGGTCTAAGCTTTTTCATAACTCTACGTTCAAGCTCAGCAATAGGATCTATCTTAGATCTATCTATAGCTTGGACATACGGAGCTTTGCAGAGCTTAGCTTGCTTAGTTAGTAAAAAATTTATTTGTGGGTTTTCTGAGATCTTCTGAGACTTCCAAGACCTCTTAGACTTAGAGCTACATGATACCCGTTTCATCTGTCAATCCCCTTTCTTCCTCTACTTGTTTTCGCCAACACTTATCGTTAGCGCACACCAGCTTGCCGCTGCCTAGTATCACCCAGGTTCCCCACATCTTTTCGTGCTTTGCCCCGCAGCTCACGCACGTTTGAGGCCACTTTTCCTGATCCAAGATCCATCTCCATTATTTGCTTAGCCATCTCGGCCAGTAAGTAACGCTCAGTCATTAGACCGTATCCGTCACCGTGCCGCTCAACCTGGTAACGCGGTATGTCCCAAGCCTCGGCAATCAGGTTAATGCCCATGCCATCCATGATGCCGCGGCGGTACTCAGCCCGTGCCAGCTGCATTGCTTCATTAAGTTTCATATTGTTTTACCTTCTCTTTGAGAACGGCAATTTCATCTTCATATGTTTGTATCTTTCTTTGACGCCCTGCGGCGGCTTTATGAGAGGCCGAACAGTAACGTGCATCATCTCTAAAAGAATGAAACATGGCCCCACACCAATCACATTTATGCACATAAAAATTAGAAGTGACGGTGACTTCCAGCAAGTCGTCTATCGGGACAAAAATAGTGTGTCCCATGATCTTTTTCTGTTTCACGCTATCCACCTCACTGCCGGGTCATCGTGATGATCTGCTTCCCATATAAACCAGGCATAGGCAGTTGTGCCGGAGCCGCTTACCTCTTGATCACCGCGCCATATCGTTAATCTGCGGCTAAACACATAGATCTTTGCTGGTGGATTCATGGCAAACAAACGCCAGTATCGCTGTATTCCTTCTAGGAAGCTCAGACGCAGCAACCAAGCGTGTTTGGTGCATCCTAGTGCTATGGCATGGCTTATGAACGCCTCAGCGAGCTTGTATGGCGGGTTTGTAATCAAATGATCAGCTGCGCGCTTCTGTTCCATCAGAAAATCAACGCCGGCCGGGCAATAACCATAATCATTAAGATCTGTTGCTATAACCTCGTAACCGGCCAGGTCACAACACTCAGCCAGGGCGCCATCACCAGCTGCCGGCTCCCAGATAACCTTATCGAACCGCTCATTGCTAAGTAGCGCATGGGTGGCTTCTGGTGGTGTCGGATACCAATCATCCTTCTGCCTCATGCCCAGCCCCTGCCATCGCAGCTGTAACAGCTTGTCCATTCCACACAGCCATCGCCGTCTGGTTGGCGTATCATTCCATCTTTGCAGTCATGGCAAGGCTTTACCGCTATGCCCAGGCCGCAAGTATTACAAACGATAAGACCGCCTTTTCGACTAGGCAGCGCGGTATCGCACTTAGGGCATCTGCCCCACCGCAGACGGCTATGCCATGTACCGTCGCCGTCTAGCATCATATGCCAGCCCTCAGCTTGACGATGGGCTCTAAAATATCGCGTACCTGTTCGACCGACCTGGCCAAGCCCCAGTGACAGCCGGCCAGCAAGAGCCGGTTCCGCATCTCTTCTTGGTTTGGCGTGAGCTTGCCGCCCTTTATACGCTTCAGCTCAATAAACACAGACGTGCTCATGCCATGCACAGCTTCATCACCTGGCACAAAGATCTCAAGATCAGGCCAGCCAAACTTGGTTCCCATCAGCTTTAGCTTCATCTTAAAAGCCACATGGCGTGTGCCTTCGTTTGGGCTGTGATGGAATATGCAACCGGGCGGCAGCGCATAGTGCAGCCAGCTGGCAACCTGTTTTTGCAGCTCATCTTCAGTCACGCCGGAGATAAAAGTCATTTGGCATGACCTCTCCGTTGCTCAGTAAAATGATGCGATCCATAAATACCGGGTTGGGTATTAGCCTGTCTTTATGGTCCATTGGCAAGCACCAGCGGCGCGCCACAGTGGCATGGCTGGCATCTACTTGACGGGCCAGTTCGCTGTATGACCAGCCTCTTTTTCTGCGGAATGTGTCTAATATCATGCGTAATCGTCTACATCACTTGACGCCATCCGTAAAGTGTCTTATCTGTATATTCTGTCTTTAACGGAAACGGACAAGGTGATACTATGACACGCATGGCAAACAACCTAAACAAACAGATCACAGCTAGTGGGCTTACTAAAAAAGAAGTGGGTTCCCTTGTCGGCCACACCCCAGAAACTGTGTCACGTCACATATCGGGTAACATCAACCTCACTTTAAATCACGCTGAAGATTATGCGCGCGTTTTAAATTGTAGCCCCTATGACATTATGTTTGAGGCATTGCCAATGCCGATAGTTGGTATGTGTTCGATTGATGCTGATGGCATTGTGGGTCGTAAATACTCTAAAAAACCTTTCGGTAAAGTCTACAGTCATACTTATCGGCCAGCGGAAACTGCCGTGATGCATTGGTCTGTGGCTAAGGAATACGTCGGCCCTTGGAATTATTGGAGTAAAGCACTAGAAACAGTGCTGTTCGATCCAATAAGAAATCAATATGTACACGATGAAGCTGTAGGGCATGAATGTTTTGCCTTCCTTAAAGAGCCTTATGAATCTTGTCAGGGCTTTGAGACAAATCTTGTTGCTGGGGTTCTGTATCCAGAGCCTGGGGGCGTCTACACAATGCACAATGGCG
>ERZ802831.997-NODE-997-length-14320-cov-16.0149_pt1 | contig 14320 bp, 11 predicted proteins | sample MGYA00345655_ERZ802831 | MGnify/ENA primary metagenome ERZ802831 (study PRJEB30503, sample SAMEA104212376) | marine metagenome | biome: Westerlies Biome; feature: [SRF] surface water layer (ENVO:00010504) within the epipelagic zone...; material: water...
TACGCGGTGGGGGCGGAGATACGCGAATGTTGAACTTCAGTATGCCCCGCTCTTCCGGATAATTCGCCATGGAGTAAGCGCGAATCGTGGTCTCGTCTACATCTGACTTCAGACCCCAAAAGTTAAATTTGTCCCAGTCCTCTCGATACTCCTCTTGGACGTCAATAGAGGACCAGTCCATCTTGTAGGGTGGGATTTCCAGCTGTACGTAGCCACCCGCGCGAAAGGCGACATCGGCACCTTCGGGTAGCTTTAGATTCAGTTCCTTAATCATCGATGCCACATTGGGGTTCGCGATTACCTCGCACTCCCAGCGCTGCACGCCTAAGGCGTCGTCCGGCACCTCGATCTTCATATCCTGCTTCACTGCGACCTGGCAGGATAGCCGCCAGTTGTCGCCGATCTCGCCTCGGTTGAAGTGCCCTTCTTCCGTGGCAAGGATACTGCCGCCGCCGTCAACGACTCGGCATCGGCATTGGGCACAGGTGCCGCCGCCGCCGCAGGCGCTGGCCAGAAATATGCCCTTGGACGCTAACGTGCCCAGCAACTTACCGCCAGCTGGTACTTCTACGGACTTATCCGGATCATCGTTGATCAATATGGTTACATTGCCCGCACTCACGAGCCTAGATCGAGCGAATAGAATCACGCCCACCAGCGCCATTACAGTGATGGTGAACATGACAACGCCAAGCAAAACTGTCGAATCGAACATGCTGACTCCCAGCTAAATCAAATATCGATACCGCCAAAGGACATGAAGCACATGCTGATCAGTCCCACGGAAATAAAGGTAATGCCCAAACCCCTTAACCCTTCGGGGACGTCACTGTATTTGAGCTTCTCCCGAACCCCAGCCAAGGCCGTAATGGCTAACGCCCAACCCACGCCGGCACCAAGACCAAACACCACGCTTTCGGTGAAGGTTTGATCTTGGTCAATCATCATCAAGGACGCGCCCAAAATAGCGCAATTCACGGTGATCAGTGGCAAAAACACGCCAAGGGCGTTGTACAGAACCGGGACATAGCGATCGAGGACCATTTCCAAAATCTGAACCATGGCAGCGATCACGCCAATATAGGAGAGCAGTCCCAGAAAACTCAGATCAACATTGGGAAAGCCCGCCCACGCTAACGCGCCCTCGCGCAGGAAGAGGTTAAAGATGAGATTGTTCACCGGCACCGTGATGGCCAGTACCACGACAACCGCGACACCCAAGCCAAAGGCCGTGGAGATCTTTTTCGATATGGCGATAAAGGTGCACATGCCAAGGAAGAAGGTTAGCGCCATGTTTTCGATGAATACGGCGCGAACAAAGATGCCCAGATAATGTTCCATCAGATGGCCTCCTTGTATTGGCCATTGGGAGCAATCTCATACTCGGGTTCTTCCACTTGGTCTGTCTTCCATGCGCGAATCGCCCAGATGAACAAGCCGATGATAAAGAACGCACTCGGTGCTAGCAGCAGCAGGCCGTTAGGCACGTACCAACCGCCATTGGCCACCGTGGGAATAATCTCAAAGCCCAGTAATGTGCCAGAACCCAGCGGCTCTCGAACCAACGCGACGCCAATCAAGATCACGCTGTAGCCCAGGGCGTTGCCAAAACCGTCAAGAGCGGACAGCCACGGACCGTTTTGCATGGCAAAGGCTTCCGCGCGTCCCATCACGATACAGTTGGTAATAATCAGGCCAACGAAAACCGACAGGCTTTTGGAGATGTCATAGGCCACCGCCTGCAGCACCTGATCAACCACGATCACCAAGGACGAGATAATCGTCATCTGCACAATGATGCGAATATTAGTTGGCACGCGATTGCGCACCAACGACACGGCTAGGTTCGACGCGGTGCAAACGAAGATCACCGCCAGGCACATGACCAAGGTTGTGGCCATATTGATGGTCACCGCCAGCGCCGAGCAGATGCCCAGAACCTGCAGTGCAATCGGGTTGTTGTTAAAAATCGGGTCTATTAAAACTTCTTTTTGAGATGCCATGCTGCCCCCTACCCCTGCGCCAGCGCGTTGGATCTAAGACGCTTAAGGTAGGCGCCAAAACCCCCATCACCCGTCCAGTAATTGACCATGTTCTCAACGCCCTTCGTGGTAAACGTCGCGCCAGAAAGTGCATCCACCTCGTAATCTGCGCCGGGATTGCTCGACGCGGAGCGCTGCTTGACTAAGCGCACTTGTGGTTGACCCATGTCGTTAAATAAACGCACGCCCTGCCACGACGCTTTCCACTTGCTGTTGTCCACCTCGCCGCCTAGTCCGGGTGTTTCTTTGTGCTGATAGAAGCCAAGGCCCGCGATCGTGCTGAGATCACCATCCAGAGCCAAATAGCCGTACAGCGTGCCCCATAGACCGTAGCCACGAACAGGCATTACGATCTTGTCGATCCCTGAGGGCGTCGCTTTTAAATACACCAGCGAAACATTCTCTCGGCGGCGCAGTGTCGCGATGTCTTCTTGCGGCGTAAGGGCAATTGAGATCGCTGCATCGCTGGCAGCGCGGATCGGGTCGTAGCTCATGACATCGATATCGTCTACGTATTCACCGGTGCGTAAGTCGACGGCGCGCACCGTAAACTCGGCAAAAAGTTCTTCAATGGAGCGGCCGTCTGCAGAGACATTTTGATCTGCTGGCAGCATGCCGGCTGCGCGCAGAATGTTCTTCTTTTGATCCAGTTCTTTGTTCAACAACTGGATGGGCTTGAGGGTCACCGACAGCGACGACACGACGATGGAGCACACCAAGCACAAAAATACGGCAATTATAAAAGTGTTCGCCAAACTGTCCTTGTCTACTTTAGCCACGGGCGAGTCTCCGTTTGATGTTGGATTGCATCACAAAGTGATCGAGCAATGGGGCGAACAGGTTGCCGAACAAAATCGCCAGCATCATGCCCTCGGGAAACGCCGGGTTAACCACGCGTATCAGCACGCACATGAAGCCAATCAAGATGCCATAGAACCAGCGGCCATCATTGGTCATAGCAGCAGAGACTGGGTCAGTCGCCATAAACACTGCACCAAAGGCGAATCCGCCCAAGACTAGGTGCCAATAAAATGGCATGGCGAACATTGGGTTGGTTGACGGCAGTATGTTGAACAGTGACGACGTTAGCACCATGCCCAGCAGCACGCCGGCCATGACGCGCCAAGAAGCAATGCGCGATAGGCAAAGAAAGACGCCGGCAATCATTATGGCCAGCGTGGATGTTTCGCCAACTGAACCCGGCATGGAGCCAACAAAGGCAGACAGCCAGTCAACGCCATAATCAAGGCCCAACGCAGCATTCCCTAAGGGCGTCGCCTGGGTCCAACCGTCTACCGCCACCCACACCGCGTCGCCGGACATTTGCGCGGGATAGGCGAAGTACAAAAAGGCGCGGCCCGTCAGCGCAGGATTGAGGAAATTTTTGCCCGTGCCGCCGAACACTTCCTTGGCAATCACAACGCCGAATACGACCCCAACCGCTGCCATCCAGAGTGGGATCGAAGGCGGCAGCGTTAGCGTAAACAGTATGGAGGTGACGAAGTAGCCTTCGTTTATTTCATGACCGCGCTTGGAGGCAAACCACAGCTCAAACAAAATACCCGCGACAAATACTGTGATGTACAGCGGGATGAAGTAGGCCAAACCATGCACAAGGCAATCCCAAACACTGTTAGGGTCATAGCCCACCAGACCGTTCAAAAAGATGCCGCGCCAGTTATCGACACTGGTCAGGCCCATGGCCTGCATCGCTTCGTTGGCGTTAAGGCCGATAAAATAGCTTCCCACGAATACGGGTATGAAGGCACACAACCAAACGGTAATCATGACGCGTTTTAGGTTGAGGCCGTCCCGCACATGTGAGGCGCCAGCAGTCGTACTCGAAGGCGTGTATAGCGCAGTGTCGATCGCTTCATAGGCGGGGTATAACGCCTCAAACTTGCCACCTTTCTCGAAGGAAGGCGCAATATCGTCAAGGAAAGATCTTAAGCCCATCCAACTAACCCTCTTTTTCTATTTGTGTGAGCATTTCTCGCAGCACCGGACCAAACTCGTATTTGCCAGGACATGCGTAGGTGCATAGCGCAATGTCTTCTTCATCCAACTCCAAGCAACCCAATTCAATCGCCTTCTCGACGTCGCCAACCAAGATGCTCTTCATCAGTGGCGTGGCCAAAATATCCATGGGAATCACGTCGTCGTAGGTGCCAATGGGTACCATGCCGCGCTCGCTACCATTGGTCGTGGTGGTGAACGAAACCGATTTCTCGCCAATCCATTTGGATAAAAACGCCGGGAAGACGGAATGCACGGCGCTGCCGGGCGCTAAATACCCGAGCAACTTGCGCTCGCGATGTTCTGCCAGCACTGACACTTGGTTGTGATAACGACCTAGGTACGCACGATGTCCTTGTGCGGTATGACCGGCGAGCACCGAACCGGAAACGACCCGTTGTTCACCTGCCTCAAGCTCGCCAGCGGTAAGCTCTTCTAAATTGGCGCCGAGACACGTCTTGATAAGGCGGGGCGAACTCACACCCGGGCCGCCCAAGGCGACAACGCGCTCGCTGAGCACGGTGCCATGCAAAAACAGATGGCCAATGGCGATGACATCTTGATAGCCGATAAACCAAACCGTCTTATTCGGGCTCACAGGATCGACGAAGTGGATGTGTGTGCCCGGTAACCCAGCGGGGTGCGGCCCCTCAAATACATGGTTGGTGACACCGTCGTGGTTGGAAGCGTCTAGAGCAGAAGAACCGTCCTGACACAGGTGCACAGGCCCATCGGTCAATCGCGACAGCACGCTCAGGCCCGCAGAAAATTCTGCTGCTTTGCTGGCAATTATCGGCTTAGGGTCTGCAGCCAGCGGGTTCGTGTCCATGGCTGTCACAAAAATCGAATTCGGCGCGGACTGTGGCGAAGGAATGCGCGAAAAAGGACGGGTGCGCAAAGCGGTCCAAGCGCCGCTAGAGCGCAGTTGCTCAATCACTACAGTGCGTTCTAGTGCACCAAGCTGTGTTGCGTCGTAGCGAGAAAAAGACTCTGCTGCATCGCCAGCAACTTCTATCACAAGGCCAATAAATGCGCGTTTGGAGCCACGATTGATTTCTACCACTGTGCCGGAAGTTGGCGAGGTGAAGACTACACCTTCGGTTTTTTTATCGGAGAACAGAACTTGGCCTTTCTTGACCGTGTCCCCGACGGCGACGGCCATGGTTGGCTTCATGCCGGGGTAGTCTTCTCCAAGGATGGCGACGCTGCGAACCGTCTTTGTATCATCAATCTCGCTGCTGGGTTTACCCGCAATGGGTAGGTTCAACCCCTTCTTAATCTTTAACATATGGTCCCGTCATTGCCCGTTTCCAGCGACCTCCCGTTGAACCCCGGAGAGTCCCTTTAGGCCTATCGCCGTCGTATCCCTGTCCCCTTGTGGCGGCATCGAGTGGCGCTCAACGATCTCCCTGAGAAGCGCCCGATTCAGCGCTTTTAGACGCGCTGTTGACGAAGCCGCGCAAAGTATAGTGGCGCACCCATCCAAAGCCAACGACCTAGCGTGATCTTTATGCGAAATCTTTGTGAATTTTTAATATACGGCCCTTCGACATCAACCCCAGTGATGACGCACCGAATCAGGGCTTGATCGAAGGTTACTGGCTCGAGGTTGGCAGGGTATTCAAGGCAACCTGCTTGCCCACTAGGCCTGTGAGGTTTTCACCTGACCGTGGAGGATTGGCATGCCAGCGCCGCTGCTGATGTCGGCCTTCAGCGTGACAATTTCCCAAGCATCGTCACAACGCAGAATGGCACGTGCCAACTTGTTGTTTAGGGCGTGACCAGACTTGTGGCCGCTGAACGCGCCCAAGATCGGTTTACCCAGTAGATAGAGGTCACCAATCGCATCGAGGAGTTTGTGTTTCACGAATTCGTCGTCATAGCGCAGGCCTTCTTCATTCAACACGCCCTCTTCAGATAACCCGACAGCATTGTCGAGACTGGAGCCGAGGCACTTTTGAATGGACTGGGCGTAGGCTAGTTCTTTTTCTAAGCCAAAAGATCGGGCGCCGCTGACCTGCTCTATGTAGGAGGTATCAGCGAAGTCCATCTCTACGTACTTGGGGTAATGGTCGTAGACCGGATGGCTGGCCACAAAAGTGTAGCCAGCTTTAAATCCGTTGTAGGGTGCTATTGAAGCTACCGCGTCTTCCTGATTCACCTCGATCTTTCGGGTGATACGAATAAATTTTCGCGCTTGCGTCTGCTCGACCACACCGACACTTTCGATCATATCGATAAACGGTGCAGCGCTGCCGTCCATAATGGGCACTTCTTCTGCAGACAGTTCGACGAGTAAGTTGTCGATTCCTAAACCCCAAAGCGCTGACATCAGATGCTCTACCGTCGCCACGCTAACGCTGCCGTGGGCGACGCTCGTAGCGAGCGTGGTGTCAGCAACGTTCTCAGCACTGGCGGGAATGGCGACAGCACCCTTAATGTCTGTGCGAAGAAATTGAATCCCCGCATTAACACTGGCTGGGCGTAACGTGATGCGGACTTTTTCGCCGGAGTGAACACCGATACCGATGCCATAAACCGCTTCGCGAATGGTTCGTTGATTCAACGACCGATGGCTTAGCACGTTGCCACTTCGCAGAGAGTCATCCAATACATCTTTCATTCGGTGCTCGCGGTAATTCTACTTTTAGGAATGTTTCGTTCGAGAAACTCCCCACGTCCGGGTTGCTTGGTCTCGGGACTTGTTCTCTGTCTCGTTCTGGGCTCTGCTCTCGCTTCGACTGGAACATCGACCTGTCTTCTCCCTGTATGAAGGCGATGGTACACAGGCTCTCTATCAAAATGAAGGAATAGTGGAGACAAAGCTGTATAAAAATGAAACAAAATGTTTCAACAATCAGCCATGTCGAACGGCGGAATATGGCGAAATGCGACAATCTTATAACCGTCTACTCAACTGCTCACAGGAACTGCTCACCGGAAGCTGCCCTTCCCCTCATGAAGCGCTAGACTCGCCACATGCGAAACGAACCTATTGCCTGAGCACCGTGTTACACCAAGCTAAAATTCTGGCCACGGCCCCCATGATGGCCTGGACAGACAAACACTGCCGCTTCTTACTGCGCCAATACACGCCCTCGTCGCTGCTGTTTACTGAAATGGTGACCACCGGCGCCTTGCTGCATGGTAAGCAACTGCATTTACTGGAATTTAACGAGTGCGAGCACCCGGTAGCGCTGCAGCTTGGTGGCAATGACCCCATTGCGATGGCTGAGTGCGCTGCGATGGCCGAGGAGTTCGGCTACGACGAGGTCAATATCAATGTCGGCTGCCCGTCTGATCGAGTGCAAAAAGGTACCTTCGGCGCGTGTCTCATGCGCGAACCTGAACTCGTCGCCGCCTGCGTTAAGTCCATGCAGGCTGCCTGCTCGATCCCAGTGACCGTAAAGTCGCGCACGGGCATCATCGTGAAAGGCTCTGCCGACACCTACGACGATTTGGATTTCCTGATGCGCTTCGTAGATACGCTGGTAGACGCTGGATGCTCGCGACTTTACCTACATGCTCGGATCGCCGTGCTGGGTGGACTATCGCCGGCGCAAAACCGCGAGATCCCGCCACTCACTCCGGCCAAGGGCGAAGCCATCAAGCTGCGTCATCCGCAGCTCGAACTGATTCTGAACGGCGGTATTACAGACATGACCGCAGCTACAGCCCCGCTGACTTGGGCAGATGGCATCATGATTGGACGCGCGGCCTACCATCAGCCGCGTTTCTTGAGCCAGTTAGAACAACATCTCTACAACGGTGATTTCCAGCTGGACGAGTACCATGTCTTCCATCGGTATGTGGACTACATGGCCACCCAACTCGACGCTGGGGTTAGGCTGAACGTGCTGACAAAACACTTGCTGCACTGCTTCAATGGGCGACCTGGCGCGCGGCGTTTTCGACAGATCCTTAGCGATGCGAAACGCCTTAAAACCAATGACCTTAATCTCGTGCACGAAGCTTTGAGTGCGCTGGGCCCACTACAGGATCAACCGGGAGTTCGACTCAATGCTGGCTAAACTGCGATCTTTGTTCTCTGTCGAACAGACTGAGGATGAAAATGTGATTGAAACCGATCTGGCCGCGGCTTCCCTGATGCTGGAGGTGTGTTGGTCTGATCACCATGTCGACGATGCGGAGCTCGCAGCAATTCAACGCCTTTTGGTCGACCTGTATAGCATCGACGCTGACAAGGTAGAGGCGTTAATCGCTGATGCAAAAGCCCGCTTGGAAACCGCTGTTGGCCTCCACCCGTATACCAGCTATTTGCGCGAGCAACTCGCCGAGGCCGAACGTTTTGACGTGATCTGCGCGCTCTGGCAGTTGGCGCTTGCCGATGATCGTATTGATAAATTTGAAGAGCATACAATTCGCCAAGCAGCAGATTTGCTCTATCTCAGCCACAGCCGTTTTATTGAGGCCAAACTCAAGGCCAAATCGATGTCAGACGACGCCTAGGACGCGTCGGCTTTTTCGCATACTGGCTGTGCGCAGTCTTCGCGCTCCAACGCTGCTACCAAATCTTTGAAGGTCTCTGCGTTCTGCTCGTTCATGGCCATGAGCTGTTTGTGCGCGGCAATAACGCGCGCCCGCGTACTCTCCATGGCGAGATCTGTGCCCGCCGGCAATTCGATCCCGTCCGGCAGAGCCGGCAGTGACAGAGCATCGTAAGCGGCTCGATCAACGATCATGAAGACATCTTGAAAACCCATGCTTGAGAGCACGCGGTGCAAATTGTCTGAGTCGCAAATCAGGGTGGGTACGCGTTGATTGAGTTTCTTGACGCGTATCGACAGTCGAGCCAAGCAGCCCAAGGTTGTGCTGTCGAGATTTTCAGTCGATTGCAAATCGACGACCACCGCATGAAAGGATGGGTCTCGCAGCATGCGATCGCAGTAAGCATCCAGCGACGCACACTGATTAACGCGCACATCGCCATGAAAGCGAAGTACATGGGTACCTAGAAAGTCTCCGGCACAAATACTGCCCTGCAACAGCACTCTCCCTGACTGGACTCAACTACGGCGAGGATATTACGCCGATCTTTCTCTCTGTACAGCTAGCAAACTCACGTCATCGAGATTTTTTAACGACTCGCAAAGTCGACTCCATAACTTAAGCGGGTCTGGCAAGGACTGCGATAGCGCCACCAGTGCTGCCTCTTTGTCGGCAAATTGATCTGGCGGTAAACAGTCCATCACTCCGTCAGAAAAAACCAACAGCGTGCTGCCCTTGGGAAATGGCACTTGGTTTGATACGTAGGCGGCGTCTGGAAATAAACCCAGGGGTTTGGCCTGCTGCTGCAACAGCTGGGTTTCGCCACTCGGTGCCGCTAGCAGTGCAGGTGGATACTGTGCCGCCATGCTGTAATGCAAGGTGTTGTCTTGCTTATCGATAATGCCCAAAAACATCGCCACATGTTTCTCGATGCCCTGCCCGATTAACGTTTCGTTGATCCAGCCCAGCATATCGCCCGGCGAGCTAAAGCTTGGCAGACCGAACTTTTGCTGTAGCCGCCAGGAAATGTTTTTCAACATGACGGTTAGCAGCGCAGACGAAGCCCCATGACCTGCGACATCGGCCAAAAAACACGCCAGGAAGCGATCCTGCAGGGGGAAATAGTCGATAAAGTCACCGCTCAATATCAGCGAGGGCTGCACCCAGCGAGAGAATCGGTAGCCGTCCATAAGCTTGTGTTGTTTTGGCAGCATGCCTAGCTGGATGCTCTGACCTGCCCTTTGATCCGCTTGCAGCTCCTGCTCAAGCGTTGAGAGACGCACAGCCACTTGGCTGTCGCCTACCGCGCCCTGAGGAGGCGCTAAATTGCGCTCCACACGGCTCAACAGTCCCGCACTGCGCTCCCGTAACTCGGCACCTGACATATTTGCAGACCAACAATCCGCCGCGCCATTGCCAAGGGCCTGCAGCATTGCCTCAACACTCAAGTCGCCGTCACAAAAGTAGATGGGTACTAGGGATGGGTGATGGCATTCCAACAAGTCGCCAAGTGCCCTGCAGAGCACCGACACTGCACCCAAGCGTGCATCGTTGACAGGAATTTGTTGGGCCGTTTCTACGACCTCACAGCGGAATCCCGCTCGCCGCATTTGGCTGTCCAAACCGCCAGAGCCGGAGTCATCGGCCAAGATGTAGAGTGTTTCCATCATCGTTGATCCGCCCGGTATACGCCCGTAACAATCTGCCTGGGAACTAAATCAGGCAAGGCCAACGCGTTGCTCTTCAAGGCGCATCTTTTCCTCCACTCGTTTGAGCGACACCTTGCTGTCGCTGCCAACAAAGGCCGGTCGAGGCCTCTTTTGTAATGCCAGGGGCTCCGCGAACAGCTTTAGCCTTAATTCTTGCAGCAAAAAATGTAACTCCGCATCGATCGACGGGTCGTGCATCTCCGCCATCTTGATCGCCTCGAGGCGCTGATGCAAAGGCTTCACCTGCTGCATCAGCTGCCGATCTTTCGGCACGTGCCCTCGTAGTTGCGCAAGGCGATGTTTCAGGCCCTCCAAGTAAAACGGCAAACTCGGTAGGAATCGCAATGGGGTTATCGACAATACGTTACTGGGCACCAGAGCATCGAGTTCGGTTTTGGCATCATCAAGGCTCGGCAGCAAACCCGGGGAGCGCAGCGAATCGATCAGTCCAACCAACTCGAAGCGCAGCTTGAGCACCGTTTCGAAACTCGACAGCGTCAGAGCGAACACATCGGCCAGTTCTCCTCGACAGTCCGCCATGCGCTGCGTGAATTCCTGTGCGGTGCTTGGCAGTGTTCGCCCGTCGAAGTAGCAGTACCAAGCCACGCTCAGCAACAGCTCCTCCGCAAGCACTTCGGCGTTACCCAAAGAAGCAAAGTACAGGCCAAGCTGCCTATGTTTGCCCAGCTCGCGTCGAAAAAACTGCGCAGGTTTGCCCAATTGCGTCAACGCCAGCTGGGCATAGCCGTGGCGATTGGCGATGTCTCGCTCGGCGGCGGACACAAACACAGCCAGATTGACCGAGCCTCTTTTGCCCTTTTCTGCTTTTGAAACTTTTGCTCCCTTTGTCGCCTTCGTCCCGCAGAAGCTCAGTCCGGGAAACCCAACCGTGGGGCCAGCCGCCGTTTGCACGACAATGTGATCGGGCAGCTGCTCCGGAAACGCCTCAATATCTGCCTGTTCATAATCTGAAAAATCAGACGCTGCAGGTACCAGCTTGTTTGCGAGTTTGTCCTTAATCTGTTGCAGTTCTCTGCCAGAAGCCAGCTCCTTAGCGCTCTCGTCAACGACCGCGCATCGCATGCGCAGGTGTTCTGGCAGACGCTCCTTGTCCCAATCTTCCGCCGTGACTTCGATCCGGTGAAGATCACGAAGCAACTGTGACAGAGCGGTCAGCAGCCGCCCTTGACGATAGCACTGAGGCTGCAGCAGCCGGTTGGTGAGGTGGGGCAACTTGTCCGGCAGCGGTGCCAATAGCTTGCGCTTGTTTTTGGGCAAAGACCGCAGCCAAAACTCGATCACAGCGGGCAGCATGCCGGGCACCGACCATTCCAACAATTCTGCGTTAACACTTGGCAGCACGCCTGCAGGAATCGTCACGGTAATGCCATCGTCAGGCTGGCCCGGTGCAAACCGATACTTGAGCGGCAGCTCGAGCTCAGATAGCTGCAGTGCAGAGGGAAAATCGCTCTCTTGTAGGCCAACGTCGTCACGTCGCAGCAGCATTTTTTCGTCGAAGAAAAGCGCGTCCTTCGTTTCGCCGGCTCGCTTTTTAAACCAGTGACGTAGATCGCTTACTCGGCAGACATGCCGTGGCATCAGCTTGTCATATATCGCTGCTAGGTGGTCTTCGCTGATCAGCAAATCACGTCGCCGACCCTTGGCCTCGGCGTCGAGTATTTGCGCCGCGAGCTCAAGATTATGGCGCAAAAAAGCAGGCGGATCCTGCACCCCGCCCCGCACCAAGCCCTCGCGTATCAACAGGTCTCGGCAAAAATCAGGGTCAATGGTGTGATAAGCCACCGGGCGGCGCTCGGCCAAAATCAGCCCGTACAGAGACACCGTCTCGTAGGCCACTACCTCGCCGCGTTTCATACTCCAAACTGGATCGCTGGTACGGCGACGCACCAGGTGTTGGGCGTGTCCCTCGATCCAGCGACTTTCGATGCTGGCAACGCAGCGCGCGAATACCCGTCGGGTTTCGATAATTTCTGCTGCAACAATCCACTTGGGTGAGCGCTTAGCTAGCCCAGAGCCAGGAAAAATGCGCATACGTTGATTGCGTGCGGCCAAGTAACTGCCACGCTCCTCAAAGCGTCCAATCTGGCTCAGCGAGCCAACCAAGATCGATTCGTGGATCTGCTGGAAATTCCCTGGATTGCTGTTGGCCTTGAGTCCTAACTCAGTGCAGACGGATTTGAGTTGACGATAGATCTCGCGCCACTCTCTCACCCGCATAGGGTTGATAAAGCGCTTGCGCAGCGCAGTCTGCCAGCGGCTATTGGTCAGCTCAGCGCGCTGCTGTTCGATCCAGCGCCATAGATTTAAGTAGGTCAGAAAGTCGGACTGCTCGTCGACAAACATCTCGTGAGCCGTATCCGCCGCCTGAGCCTTTTCAATCGGACGCTCGCGCACATCCTGCACAGCCAATGCTGAGACGATGACCAGCATTTGCGTTAAGCACCCCTGCTCGCCGGATGCCAGCAGCATCGCCGCTAGACGCGGATCTACGGGCATGCGCGCCATCTTTCGACCGAGCGGCGTCAGCTTGCCAGATGCAATGGCTTGCAGCTCCTCTAATAACCTGACCGCGTCCTTAATCGCCTTGTGCTCCGGCGGGTCTATAAAGGGGAAGCGATAAATGTCGCCAAGCCCAAGGGCCTGCATTTGCAGAACGACCGAGGCTAGGTTCACTCGTCGAATTTCAGCGTCGGTAAACTCAGGTCGAGATTGAAAGTCAGACTCATCGAACAGTCGATAACAGATGCCTGGCGCGATACGACCACAGCGCCCTGCCCTTTGATTCGCGCTGGCCTGGCTGATGGGTTCGATGGGTAAGCGCTGTAGTTTGGATCGGTAACTGTAGCGAGCAACTCTGGCTAGCCCGGTATCTATGACGTAACCGATATTGGGCACAGTTAACGATGTTTCCGCGACGTTCGTGGCCAGCACGATGCGGCGGCGAGCCGCAGACTGGGTGAAGACCCGGCGCTGATCCGCAGCGGACAGCCGGGCATACAGCGGGAGAATTTCAAAACGGTCAGCAAAGTGTCGACGCAAACGTTTGGCTGCATCGAAAATTTCTCGTTCGCCAGAAAAAAAAGCCAGCACGTCACGGGCCTTACTCAACGGTTTCGCGTCGATTTCTTCCAGCACGTTGATCAGTTGATTGTCGTCCTCGTCGACCTGGCCCCGATACTCCATGTCCACCGGAAACGTGCGCCCGCCCACTTCCACCACAGGCGCATTGCCGAAGTAGGCTGAGAAGCGGGCGACATCGATGGTCGCGCTGGTAACGATGACTTTGAGGTCGCGACGTTTCTGCGTGAGTCGGTACAGAAAGCCCAGCAGAAAGTCGATGTTGAGGCTGCGTTCGTGGGCTTCGTCAACAATGATGGCGTCGTATTTTTCGAGAAAACGGTCATGACGGATTTCGGCAAGTAGCAGACCATCGGTCATCACCTTGACCAAGGTATCGTCCCGGGTTTGGTCTGAAAAACGCACCGCGAAGCCCACTTCGCGACCCAGCTGTGCACCCGTTTCCTGGGCGATGCGCTGGGCCACAGTTCGCGCGGCAATGCGCCGAGGCTGGGTGTGGCCGATCATGCCGGACTTACCCATACCTGCCTGCAGACAGATTTTCGGCAGCTGGGTGGTCTTTCCGGAACCAGTTTCACCAGCGACGATTACCACTTGATGACTTGCGATCAGCTCACGAATTCGCTCCCCGGCCTCGCTGACAGGCAGACCTGTTGCTAGGTTGCAGTCGAGGTTTTGAACGGCAGCGTGGCGCTGCTGATACAGCTGGGCCGAGGCGTCTGCGAGTGCTGTGGCCTTATCGCCAGCAGCCATTCGTGACAGCTTAAATGCATCGCGCCGCATTATCGCGGGCTGACTAGAGGATGTCATAATGCCCTTTCGCCAAAGGCTATGTTCGTTGCACCAACCACGCTCGTCGGCGCAACGACGGATTCAACACAGGCTGCCTACTTAGACAGCTCGCTCATACCTTCTTCAAGCCCCTTAATTGTGAGGGGATACATT
>ERZ802831.1002-NODE-1002-length-14261-cov-13.5251_pt1 | contig 14261 bp, 13 predicted proteins | sample MGYA00345655_ERZ802831 | MGnify/ENA primary metagenome ERZ802831 (study PRJEB30503, sample SAMEA104212376) | marine metagenome | biome: Westerlies Biome; feature: [SRF] surface water layer (ENVO:00010504) within the epipelagic zone...; material: water...
TCTTTTTGATTAATATTTTGACTTTTAAAATAATATGAAATTTTAAAAACATTTGTTCGTAATTGTTTCCAACTTATTCTTTTAGAATGTCTCTGCTCATTATAAAATATTATAGCATCATCATTTGTATTTTTTTGAAGACAATTTTCAGCATAATTTAATTTGGACGAGTTAAAAAATTTTGTTTCAATAAAGTTCTTTGAATCTATAAAAATATCATTCTTCTTATCACCTTGAATATCTGTGAATGACCAAAATTTATCCCAAAAAATTTCTTTTTTTTCAACACTCCATTTGTGTAATTCTTTATAAGATGTAAAGTTACCCTCATCACCTAGGTAATCTATAAAAAGGTTGATATTGTTCTCAGTTGTGCTGGGAGACCACAACTTTTTTGCAGTCATTAAGTTTAGCTGTTTTTATCTTTAAGAGTTCTTATTCTGACAATTACATCAATGTCATGAAGTTTTAAACATGCAGGAATTGAAGGTATATCAAGATCGATATTTTGAGTTGGAATATCAATCACCTTTCCTTCATCTTCAATATATAAGTGATAATGACTTTGATTATTGTTACAATATAGCGATTTATTTTGATCAACTACAATTTCTCTAATTAACCCTAAGTTTGTAAATTGTTTTAGTGTATTGTAGATTGTTGCCATTGATATTTTTCTTTCATCTTTTTTTACTTCATCAAATAAATTTTCAGCAGATATATGTCTTTTTCCTTTATCAAAAATAAGTTTAGCCAAAACTCTTCGTTGTTTTGTGGCTCTAATCCCATTTTTTTCTAGTTTGTTAATGGCGCTGTTATAAGCACTCATTGGATTGTATACTTCTATTGTTGATATCATTATTATATGTATTTATTAAATTATGAATTACATATTTTTTATAGTTTTTCTATACATTTTTTTTGGTTTTCTTTTATATTTTTTTCAACGAAGAATAATATTCAATACTTCAGGAAAGCCTAATTCTCCTGAATACTATAGTCTTGAAAAAACTAAGGAAATTTATATTAAAACAGCTGATAATATAGGCCTTTTAGCCTGGTTTCATGAGGGTGATAAGAGCATGCCTATTCTTGTTTATTTTCATGGAAACTCTTTTGATATTGGAGAAAGGGCTTATCGTATCAAAAGATATAACGACGCAGGCTTTTCAACTTTGCTGGTTAGTTGGAGAGGTTTTAGTGGTAATTCAGGAAATCCAACAGAAAATAATTTATATTTAGATGGAAGGGCTACTATTGATTGGATCTTGAACAATACTCATTATAAAATTCAAGATATTATTAATTATGGAGAGTCTCTTGGTTCAGGAGTTGCTGTTGAATTAAATTTGAAATACAATTTTCTTTGTACAATACTAGAAGCGCCTTTTACATCAATTGCCGATGTTGCTAATAAAAGATACAAGATATATCCCACTAAATATCTGGTTAAGGATAAATTTGATAATTTAAGTAAAATTGATCAAATTAAATCACCTTTTTTAATTATTAGTGGACTAAGAGATGAGGTCGTTCCTCATTTTCACAGTAAATTGTTATTTAATAAAGCTAATAATCCAAAAAAATCACTTTTTATTGACGAAGCAATGCACAATAATTTATATGATTTCGGAATTGAAAAAACAGTTATAAACTTTACTTTAAATATATGGAAATAAACTTAACAACATCATATGTAGGCTTTTTAAGTCTCACAGTCTTTTTTGTAGCTTATGCTGTTGTTATGGCTGAGGAATTCAGTCATTTGAGGAAGTCTAAACCAGTTATTCTCTCTGCAGCTATTATTTGGGGAATAATTGCCTTTTATTTTTCGGGTGATAAAACTTATGCAAAAGAGATAGAGCATGCCTTAGAGCATAATATTTTAGAATTTGCAGAATTATTTTTGTTTCTTTTAGTAGCTATGACTTACATCAATGCTCTAGAGGAAAGAAAAGTTTTTGATGTCGTAAGGTATCAGTTAACTTCTAGGGGGTTCAGCTTTAGGCAACTATTTGTTTTTACCGGAATAATCACATTTTTTTTATCTCCTATAGCTGATAATTTAACTACTGCTCTTGTTATGTGCTCTGTAGTGATGGCGTGCGGCAAGGGAAATGGTAAATTCATCTCAATTGGATGTATAAATATTGTCATAGCTGCAAATGCAGGAGGGGCTTATAGTCCATTTGGTGACATTACTACTCTGATGGTTTGGCAAGCTGGTATCGTTGAATTTTTTACTTTTTTTAATATTTTTATCCCATCAGTTATTAATTACATCATACCTGCTGCAATCATGTATTTTTTTATTCCAAAAGATAGTCCAGAAGTGAGTACAGAAAAAGAGTATATGAAAAGAGGGGGAAAAGTAATTATTTTTCTAGGTCTATTCACTATTTTTAGTGCTGTAAACTTCCATAATATTTTACATCTACCTCCAATGCTAGGAATGATGTTTGGCTTAGGTCTTTTAGGACTATATTCATTTTATTTACAAATTACTCATGACCCTTCAGTTGAGGATGTAAAATTTGATTTCTTTAGAAAAGTTTCTAGAGCAGAATGGGATACTTTACTGTTCTTTTTTGGTGTAATTTTAAGCGTAGGTGGCCTTGGTTTCATTGGTTATCTATCTCTCATGTCTGAAATTTTATATGATGGTATGGGGCCTACTATTGCTAATGCAATTGTGGGAGTTCTATCTGCTATAGTTGATAATATCCCTGTTATGTTTGCAGTCATTACAATGAGGCCTGAGATGTCAATAGATCAATGGTTGTTGGTTACTTTAACAACAGGAGTAGGAGGAAGCTTATTATCAATAGGTTCTGCTGCAGGAGTTGCTTTAATGGGTCAAGCTAGAGGATATTATACTTTTTTTGGACATTTAAAATGGACTCCCGTAATTTTCTTAGGATATGTGGCAAGTATTTATGCTCATGTAGTTATGTCAGGTCTTCCTTGGTAATTAAAATTATCAATAATAAAATAAATAACCATACTAATAAATAAAATAGTACCTGCTACAAAAGAAGCTTCGTTAAATTGGTAAGTTGAAATTAATTTAAATAAGTATGAGGGCAGTGTTTCAAAATTCTCACTTCTAAAAAAAGAAATTATAGTAAAATCACCTAAAGTTATTACGGTAGAAAATGAAAATACATATAAAAAATTATTTTTTAATAGAGGAAAAATAATTTTTATATAACTGAATAATTCTATTCTATAGGTTTTTCTAAAATCATTAAAATTTAAATATAAATTTTTGAGATTATTAAAAAAGATTAAGATTGCAAAGGGAAGAAGAAAAATAACATTAATTAATATTACTAAAAAAAACTTTAAATAAGAATAATGAATAATAGGTTGAAAGAAAATAAAGTATCCGAGGCTAAAAATAATTGGAGAAATTATTAGTATCATAGAGCTAGTTAAAAATAATAATTGCTGAAGAAGAAAATTTTTATGATTAATTACTAAAAGATAACTAATTAGCAGACCAAAAATACTTACAACTACACCCGTTGATAAAGAAATTAATATAGAATTTATAAAGGCATGAATAAAAGTAAATGTTAATTTTATCTCAAAAAATATTGAATTTAAAAATTCGCTATAAATTAAAATAACTGGTGAAAACAAAAAAAAACTAAAAAGTACTATAAGAAAATAATCAATTAATTTTATTAATATTTTATTTTTATGAGGATGTTTATATTTAATAGAGCTAATTTCAAAAAAATTAGAACCTTTGAATTTATAAAACCCAATAAAAACAAATATTATACAAATAATGATTTGAACAAAACTTAATATTACTGCTTTGTTAAAATTTAAATCAAATAAAGCGTACTGAAATATCGCAACTTCTAACGTTGAATTTTTAGGACTTCCGCCAAGTGCCATCACTATAGCAAAACTTAAAAAACACAGGGAAAAAATTATTGAAAAAACAGCAAATAAACTTTGTCTTATTATAGGTATTTCTAATTTAAAAATATTACCAAAAAAACTTAAGTTTATAGACTCAGAAATTTCATAGTAGTTTTTTGGAATATTATTTAGATTTTGTACAAATAGTCTTGTTGCAAAAGGTGTATTTAAAAGAACATGCGCAATTAAAATCGCTTTTAAGCCGTAAATTGAATCAATAGATATGAATTCATAAAATTTAAAATATTTGTTTAAAATGCCGTTATATCCAAATATTTTTATGACAGAAAATACAATTAATATTGATGGTATAACAAAAGAAAAACCGCATAAAGAAATGATGTATCTAATTAATTTGTGATCTTTATGTCTATTAAGGGCAAGAGCAAAAGGAATGGCCAGTAAGCAGCTTATTAAAGCTGATAAAAAAGCCTGGTAAAAAGAAAAAAAAATTATTCTTTGCGTATATGAATTTTTTAAAAAAATTAATATTTCTTCTACATTATAATTTATTTTTGATAAAATTCCTAAAAAAGGAAATAACAGTATTAAGAAAAAAAAACTTAATACTGTTATGCTATATTTATTAAACAAATAATTTATGATGCATTAAGCCACTCATTAATCCACTCTTCTTTATTATCATTGATGTTTTTAGGTTCTAATTGTAGAGGCTTTGGTATCTCTAATTCTTTATAGGCGTCAGGAAGATCTATGTTAGTAACTGGATACATTATGTTTGTAGAAGGAATGACTGATTGAAAATCATCTGAAATCATAAAATTCAAAAAATTATTAGCCATATCTTTATTTTTAGAACTTTTTAAAATACCCGCAAATTCAACAGATATATAATTACCTTCTTCAAAAGTAGATGCTGAAATATCATAATTATCCTCAAACATAATATGAGCAGCGGGTGATGATGTATAACTTAATACTATATCTGCTTCACCGGACATAAAAAAATTGTAATAAGCATCTGTCCAGCCTTTGGTAACAGCAATTATTTTTTTATTTAATTTTGACCAATTACTATATGCTTCATCTCCGTAAAGTGCTTTCATCCAAGTAAGCAATCCTAATCCAGGAGTTGATGTTCTTGGATCTTGTATTACAATTCTTGCTTCAGTTGAATTAATTAATTCTTCCATCGATTTAGGAGGATTGATTAAAATTTTATTATTATACACAAATGCAAAGTATCCATAATTATATGGTACAAATAATTTACTTTCCCAATTGATAGGAAGGTTTAGTTTATCATTTAGATTTGTTAGTGAATGGTTATCAAACAATCCTGACTCTTTGGCAGACTCAAATAAATTCATATCCAGACCTAATATTATATCTGCTTTAGTGTTACTTCCTTCTAAAATTACCTTATTTAAAAGTGTTGCAGCACTATCAACAGCTACGAGATCTAATTCAACTTGATAAGCTTCTTCAAATTGTTTTTCAATTATTGGACCAGGTCCCCATTCAGATACAAAAGAGTCGTAAGTATAAATCGTCAGTTTTTCTGCTTTAAGCACTGTAGTAGAAAGTAAAAATAATAAAGTGATATATATAAATCGCATTTTTTCCTCCGCTGGCATTATCCAGATCAGGTTTAAAGGGTATAAATCTCAGCATTTAAGCACCCCTAATTCGAATATAAGTACATTCATGTAAAAATTCAAACTAATTAATTGTTTTTCAAAATTTTATGAATATAACAAGTTTTTTCGGGGAGTAGCGCAGCCTGGTAGCGCACCTGGTTTGGGACCAGGGGGTCGAAGGTTCGAATCCTTTCTCCCCGACCACCTTTTGATGTTATTACTTAATAGGGAACTTCTCCTCTTACAGCAATTCTATCCATAATTCTTCTGTGACCTAATCCTCTTTGAGGGAAATAATCAGCTATAGCATAATGGAGAACACTTCTATTATCCCAAATTGCTACTGTATTTGGAGTCCATTTAAATCTACAAGTTAAATCAAGTCTTTCTTGATGTTTAAATAAAATATTTAAAAGGTCATCACTTTCTTTTTTTTCCATCTCAATAATTTTTCTTGTATAGGTCCAGTTAACATAGAGAATCTTTCTTTGTGAGTCTGGATTTGTTCTGACTATTGGATGAATATTTGAAAAAGCCTCTTTATAACCATTACTTTCCATTGATTGATAATTTTCATTAAAAAATTCTGCACCTCGTGAGTCATGAAGGGCATTTTTATTTTCAATAATTTCTTTTAAATCTTGATCTAATGTATCGTATGCCAATTCCATATTTGAAAACATTGTGTCCCCACCAACAGGGGGTATTTCTAAAGATTTTAAAATAACAGCTAATGTTGGTTGCTTATTATAACTAGTGTCTGTATGCCAACCTTCACCCCAATTATTTTTTTCATTTGGTTCTTTTATTATTCTTACAATCTCAGGAAATTCTTTTAAACCCTTTGTATAAGCATGTGTTTCAAGTGGGCCAAAACATTTAGATAAATTTATTTGTTCTTGTTGATCTATTTCTTGATTTCGAAAAAAAATAACTTTGTGTTCAAATAATAAATTTTTAATTATTTTAATATTTTCTTCAGAAATATTTTTTAAGTTTATCCCTTCTATTTCTGCTCCACATGCTCCAGATAGTAAATTAATATTCATAATTATTTTTTTCATAAAATAAGGATTTAGACAATATAAATATACAACAGTTTTTAGTCTAGTTATGTGTAACTTAATGATTTCTTGTGTATTAAAAATACAAATAATATATAAAAAATTAAATTTGGTCTAAAAAAATATAAATGAAAGAAAAAGTAAAAAAACTAGAAGAGCAAATTAGTTTTCTTCAAAATGAGGTGAGTCAAATGAGTGATGAAATTTTTACTCAACAAAAAGAAATTTTATTATTAAAAAAGGAAATATTATTTTTAAAAGACAAAGTTGACTCTATTGAAACAAACACAGAAGATGTAAACTCAATCAAAGATACCCCTCCACCTCATTATTAAAAACTAAGTTAAATAAATACTAGCAAATTAACCTCTCTAACTTTATAATAATAAACATTAAGTCTTCCAAATAAAATGATAAAAACTACAATCAGTCAGTTTGCAAAATCAATAGGTTTTAATAAAGATGAATATATTCCTAAAGAAGGAATATCTTTTTCATTATTTAAGATAGAAATATTATCTGGTTTAACAGTTTCTCTTGCTTTGGTTCCTGAAGCAATAGCTTTTGCCTTTGTAGCAGGTGTTACCCCTCTCTCTGGTTTATATGCTGCTTTTATAATAGGATTGATTACAGCTGTAATTGGAGGAAGGCCAGGGATGATATCTGGAGCTACTGGAGCTCTTGCTGTCGTCATGGTCTCACTAGTAGCAGAACATGGGGCTCAATATTTATTTGCTACTGTTATTCTAATGGGTATTTTACAATTGCTTGCTGGTGCGTTTAAACTAGGGAAGTTTATAAGAATGGTCCCTCAACCTGTTATGCTTGGTTTTGTTAACGGTTTGGCAATTGTAATAGGTCTATCTCAATTACATCAATTTCAAATTTTTAATACTGATGGAAGTTTTACTTGGATATCTGGTGATTTATTGAGTTATTCAGTGGTTTTTGTATTTTTAACTATGCTAATTATTTGGTACCTTCCAAGAGTAACCAAAATTATACCATCAACTCTAGCTGCCATATTATTCATAACTCTTTTAGTAATTTGGTTAGATATTCCTATCCCAAGGGTAGGAGACTTAGCAAGTGTCTCAGGAGGTCTACCAATTTTTTCTATTCCAAATGTTCCAATAAATTTTGAAACATTTCTCATTATATTTCCTTATGCTTTAATACTCTCAGCAATTGGTTTGATTGAAAGCTTGTTAACTTTAAATTTAGTTGGTGAAATTACTAATAAAAGAGGCGGCGCCAGTCAAGAATGTTTAGCACAAGGAGCTGCAAATACTGTGACAGGTTTTTTTGGAGGAATGGGAGGCTGTGCAATGATTGGTCAATCTATGATTAATGTAAAATCAGGTGGTAGAACAAGAATAGCCGGAATTTCAGCAGCTATCTTTCTTCTATTTTTTATTCTTTATGCTTCTTCTATTATAGAATTAATCCCTGTAGCATCATTAGTTGGAGTAATGTTTATGGTAGTAATTGGAACATTTGCATGGAACTCACTAAAATTGTTATTTATTGTCCCTAAGTCAGATGCTCTAGTAATTATTTTAGTTACTTTTGTTACTGTTCTAGAAGATTTAGCAGTAGCCGTTGTTGTTGGAGTGATATTTTCAGCTCTCGTATACGCTTGGAAATCTGCTGCTAAAATTAGAGCCAATGAAAGACCATCCTTAACTGATAAAGGTGCTAAAGTTTATGAAATTGAAGGCCCTTTATTTTTTAGCTCAGCTAATAATTTTTTAGAATTATTTACACCAGATGATGATCCTGAGTTAGTAATAATAGACTTTGCGAATTCTAAGGTGATAGATCAATCTGCTTTAAAAGCTATTGAAGATGTGGCAGAAAAATACTCTAAATTTGGCAAGAAAGTTAAACTCCGTCATCTAACTAGAGATTGTCATCAGTTACTTTCAAGAACAGGTCAGTTAATTGTTGATAGTGACGATGATCCTGATTATGGATTAGCAGTTGATTATGGTGTTAAATTAGGAATATTTGGAAAGTAATAGTTTATAAATTTTTATAATTATTCTCTTAAAATGTTTCTTTATTTGTTCTTAATTCAACTTCCCATGTCCATGCACTGGAATCTTGTTTGTGAACCTCTAGATAAGTATTAGCAATTGAGTCAGGATTAATTAATTTGTAACCCGTAGAGCTCTTACCAATTCCGCCATCAATAATAAAATGACCAATATGAATATTTTGAGGATGAAGTTCTCTTGCCAAAGATTGAGCTAAGCCTCTTAAACCAAATTTACCCATTGCAAATACTGATGAATTTGCAAAGCCTTTTATGCTCGCTGATGCACCTGTAAAAAAAATACTCCCTTTTTTATTTTTTAGCATTCTTTTTGAAGCTTCCTGAGCAACTAAAAAACCTCCAAAGCAAGTTATATTTATTGCTTCTTGAGTTTCTTTTGGATCAAGGTCTCCAATAGCGCCTCTTATTCTTGATGATGGATTATATATTACTAAGTTTGGAATGCCAAAAGATTGATCGAGCTCTCTAAATAGAGATGAAACTTCATTAATATCACTTGCGTCACATTTAAAAGTTTTAGCATTTATTTCTTTTTTTAAACTTACTAATTTATCTATATTTCTTGCTGCTAATGCAACTTCCATACCTTCTGATGAACATAATCGTGCAATTGAAGCACTCAAACCCGTTCCAGCACCTACAATTAAAACTTTTTCATTCATATTTACTTCTTATAAATAAATTTATAAAATAATTATTACTTTTTTTTAACAATAATAATTTTTTTAAAGATATATATTAATAAGATGAATAATTTTAATTTTAATACAACTCCAGAAATAATATTTGAAAAAGGAGCTTCTATTAACTCTTGTGAAAAAATTATCGATAAGCTTGGAGATAGTATTTTATTAATCACTGATGCTGATCTTACAAAAATTGGATTAAACAAAAATATTATTAATATACTTTCAAAATCTTCAAGTTTGGAAGTTTTTGATGATGTAGAATCTGATCCATCAAAAAAAACACTTGTAAAAGCATTAGATATGGCAAAAACTTTTAAACCAACAGGTATCTTGGGTTTTGGAGGTGGTTCATCAATGGATATAGCCAAATTAGTCTCTTTACTATTAGGAACTGAACAAGATATTGAAAATATTTGGGGAGTAGGGAATGCTAAAGGACCGAGGCTGCCTCTGGTATTAGTACCAACAACAGCAGGTACTGGTTCTGAAGTAACACCAATATCAATAATAACACAAGATGATGATCAAAAAAAAGGAGTATCATCTTCAATCATACTTCCTGATCTTGCAGTCCTTGATCCTGAACTGACATTAGGTTTGCCAAAGGATATTACTGCAGCTACTGGTATTGACGCAATGGTTCATGCAATTGAAGCTTATACTTCTATTAATCATAATAATAATCCAATATCAAAAATACTTGCAATTGAGTCGTTAAAACTTTTAGGATCTTCAATAGAAAATGCTGTATTTGATGGCCAAAATGTTGAGGCAAGAAGCAATATGCTTCTAGGCTCTATGATGGCAGGTCAAGCTTTTGCTAATTCCCCTGTATCTGCTGTTCATGCTCTTGCCTATCCAATTGGAGGGATATTTCATATTTCTCATGGTTTATCAAACTCTCTTGTTTTACCTCATGTTCTTAAGTTTAATTCTAATAATGCTAAAGCTTGTGAACAATATGCTTTTCTTGCACCTTTTATATTTAAAGATATTAATCTAAACACAAATACTGAAACCATATGTAATGATTTTATTGAGAAGTTAGAAAATCTATCTTCATTACTTAATATACCAACCAAACTTAGAGAACTTGATATACCTAAAGAAGCTTGTGATAAGATGGCAAAAGAATCAATGAAACAAACTAGATTGTTAGTCAATAATCCTCGTGAAGTTACAGAGGAAGATGCTTTTAATATTTATAGTGCTGCTTGGTAAATTAAAACTTAACTTTTAATTTTTTTAAATTATGTAATTATTATTATATGAATTTAAAATTGATATATTTTAAAATGAGAGCATTAGCTGAGGCTCCAAGGATGCTTTTTCATTACACGGGTATTGAATTTAAAGATTTAATGTCTTGGGACTATTATGGAGAAGATTGGTCTGTTGCAAAACCAAAGGTTTCTTTCAAACAACTACCTGTATTGATAATTAATGATAAGCACGAGATAGCTCAAAGTATAGCTATATTAAATTATATTGAAAAAATTGCAGGTATAGACATCAAAGATGAAATTCTATCAGCAAAAGCAGATGCAATTTTGCAAAGTGCACAAGAATTATTTGCACCATTAAATCCGACAGTCAACTTTGCCACTGGTGATAGTTTTATTGAAAAAAGAGATATGATGAAGCCAATGCTTATGTCTAGATTTGAAGATTTTGATAGAGCATTAAAATCTAGTGGAAAAAAATACTTTATTGATGATAAACCTCATGCTTGTGATTTCGCTGTTTTTCATCATTTAGATTTATCTAAAAAACTTGATGAAACACTAATAGTCAATTTTCCAAGACTTGAAAAATTTATTTATGACATTTCTGAAATCGACTCAGTAGCTGAGTATTTAAATAACAGACCAGAATTGATTGATGTTAGTATTGAGCCAAAATTAATTATCAATGGAACACCTCATCCAACAGGCACAAAGCAAACTTAAGGTATAATTTTTATAATAATTTGATTGAATATTATAATTACAAATTAAAAAAAATTATATTTATTACCACTTTCTATTTTCACTTATATTATTAAGTGTTAGATTAACTTATGGATTTTTGTCATTTCTTAACAAGTTATTTGCCTGACCCATCAGTAGGTTCAAAAAAACATTTTCAAAATATGATAGATCAATCTATTCTAGCTGATAAGTTAGGTTATAAAAGTGTATCTATTCCTGAGCATCATTTGATTAATCTTTTAATGATGCCATCCCCTTTACAAATGGCTGTGAAAATTGCAACTCTAACTAAGTCAATACAAATCACAACAGGAATTGCCGTTCTACCTCTGCATGATATGAGAACTTATGCTGGTGATGTTTCTACTGCAGATATTTTAACTGATGGGAGATTAATTTTAGGAGTTGGAAGAGGTGCTTTTGCATGGGAAATGGAAAGATTGGGTTCACCTATTGAACACTCAAAAGAAAAATTCACTGAGTCTTTAGATGTCTTACAACTTTTATTAAAAAATAAGGAAGTGTCTTATAAAGGTAAATATTATAATTTTGATCCAATAACAATTATGCCTAGACCCATAAGTAAGTCAATCCAAATTATGGTGGCAGCTATGGATCCTGATAGTATTAAAAATTCAGCACTAAATGGCTTTCATGTTCAGTCTACTGTTTTATCTGGAACGAAAGATCTTCTTATAAAAAGAGTAAATGCATTTAAGGAAGGCTGTGCTGAATTAGGTGAAAAGGGAAAGTTATTAAAATTATCAATGCAAAGAATGGCTTTTGCTGCAAAAAATGAAAATGATGCCAAAGAAAAAAATAAACTTGCATACGAATATTATAAACGTTTTGATAATATGTTTACTGGACCTGGAAAAGTTTATTCAGGTCAAATCGCACCTCTTCCAAGAAAACAGAGTATTGAAGAATTATCAGAAAATCTAATGATTTGCTCAACTAATGAAATGATAGATAAATTGAGTGTTTATGCTGAAGCAGGCGTAGATGAAATAATTATTAGTTCAGATTTTGGACAAACACAGAGTGAAATGATTGACTCCATGTATAGGATTAGTGAAGAAGTCATCCCTTTTTTTAGAGATAGTAAAACCAGAGTTGCTTAGTTAATGCTGAAAAATAATATTAGTGAATAGCCCCATTAATTGTCATTTTACAAAAGTTGGAAAGGGTCCTGGATTATTTCTAATTCATGGAATAGGAGCTTCTGAAGATGCTTGGAGATTTGTTACTCCAGAATTAGAAAAGTATTTTACTGTCATCACTTATGATTTGCGTGGACATGGTCAATCATCAGTTACTCATAAAAATTTTACTCTTGAGGAATTAGTAAATGATTTAGAACAAATTAGAAAACAATCAAAAATTCAAAAAGCTCATTTTATGGGTCATTCTTTAGGAGGCATGATTGCTCCAGCTTATGCAAAAAGATTCCCAGAACACACTATCTCAGTTGGTTTATTTTCTACTGTTGCAGGCCGATCTCTAGAAGATAAAAATAAAGTGTTTAATGTAATAAAAAAAATGGAAAATGAAGGTATTTCTAAAACTATATCAACTCTTACAAATAGGTGGTTTACAGATGAGTTTATAAAAAATCATCCATCAATTGTTGAAAGAAGAATAAAGCAAGTAATTGATACCGATCCTGAGGTCTTTTTGAATGTATTTAATATTTACGCACAAACAGAAATGTTTCCTTGGTTAAAAAATATTAACAAGCCGTGTCTAGTTATGACAGGTCAGAATGATCAGGGTTGCTCACCTGAGCATAATAAAAAAATGTTTAAGGAATTAGAAAATTCTAAGCTAGTCATATTACCCAAAGTTAAGCACTCTATTTTGATTGAAGAACCTAGCGAAACAGTAAAAAATATTTTAGATTTTATTTCAAATATATAAGAATTATATTTCATTTCATTCCTTTTATCGTTATAGCGACTTTAAATTTTCTTAATCGTCGTTTTTTTATAAAATCTAAAATATTGATTTAGCAAATTTATTATAAAAAAATATGACACTATTTTCTAATTATAATCTTAATGAAGTTCTTAACAAATCTCTTAAGAATATTAATTTTACTAACCCAACTCCAATTCAAGAAAAATCTATACCATTAATTTTACAAGGTAAGGATATTTTAGGTTCCGCACAAACAGGTACAGGGAAAACTGCAGCATTTTGTATTCCAATATTAGAATTATTAATGAAGTCACCTAGAGGGTCTTTATTGATAATGATCCCAACAAGGGAATTAGCTAAACAGGTTTTAGATGTCATAAATTCATTACTAGGTTTTAAAAGCTCAATTAATACAGCTACATTAATTGGTGGTGAGTCAATGAGTAAGCAATTATCAGAATTAAAAAAAAGACCAAGAATTTACGTAGGGACACCAGGAAGAATTAATGACCACTTACAAAGAGGAACTTTAAATCTTCATGATACAAAGTATTTAGTATTGGATGAAACTGATAGAATGCTTGATATGGGTTTTGAGGTTCAGATAAATAAAATTATAAAATTTTTACCAGTAAGTAAGCAAGTTTTGATGTTTTCTGCAACTATTCCAAATAATATTCTTAAATTATCTTCTAAATACTTAAATGACCCAGTTCGAATATCTGTTGGTGAGTCAAATACTGTTGCTAAGAATATTACACAAGAAATTATAGAATTAAAGTCTGATGAAAAACTTGATGAATTAATAAATCAAATAACTAATCGTAAGGGTTCAATTTTAATATTTGTTAAAACTAAATATGGAACTGAAAAGTTATCTAAGGCACTTTCAAGAAGTAAAATTAAATCTTTTCCACTTCATGGAGGTTTGCGACAAAGCAAAAGAAATACCATAATGAAAAATTTTAGAGATATGAAATTTAGAATTTTAATAGCAACTGATGTAGCGGCAAGAGGAATAG
>ERZ802831.1003-NODE-1003-length-14260-cov-83.1997_pt1 | contig 14260 bp, 15 predicted proteins | sample MGYA00345655_ERZ802831 | MGnify/ENA primary metagenome ERZ802831 (study PRJEB30503, sample SAMEA104212376) | marine metagenome | biome: Westerlies Biome; feature: [SRF] surface water layer (ENVO:00010504) within the epipelagic zone...; material: water...
CGCAGATCGACTGGGGTGGTGCATCACCTGGCCATGTGGAATCGGAATTCCCGCTATTCCCTTTTCTCACCAGTCAGTTTTATCAGCTATTCGGGGTTCACGAATGGATGGGACGCGGGCTGTCGGTTATTTGCAGCGGAATCACCATCTGGCTTGTGATCCGCCTGGGTCGACGTTGGTTCAATCCAGCAGCAGGGTGGTGGGGAGGGATGGCTCTTGCTGTGGCACCCCTTGGTGTGTATTACGGCCGCGCCTTCCAAGCGGAAGCCTTGCTGCTGTTGTGTGCTGCAGGAGCACTTGAGGCCCACAGTGTCTGGGTTGAACGGCGAGCAGCTTGGGCACTAGCCCTGAGCTGGCTTTGCTTCACAGCAGCTGCACTGATCAAGGTCATTCCTGTGCTGTGGCTTGGCCTGCCCTTGCTTTTGTTGCAACTCACTCCGTTTCCCCAAGCCCCGGCTGAGTCCCCTCGGCGCATGCTGCAAAGACTCCTACGCTTACTCCTCAGTCCCTGGTTCTGGATCTACGCAGCAACAGCACTGGCTGTGACATCGGCCTGGTATCTGCATGCTTATCAACTCGGAGAAACCAGCGGCCTGACCTTCGGCTTCTGGGGAGAGGACAGCGATCGCAGCAACATCGATTTGGTGCTGAACCTCACGAGCTGGGTGAATCTCGCCATCCGAGTCGGTCTTCGAGCCCTGGTCGTGGTCGGGATTCCCTTTCTGGTGATCGGAGCCGTTCGCGGTTGGAAGGTTGGTGGTGGACGCATCGCCCTAGGAGGCATATTCGGACTGATGCTCTGCACTGTGGCAACCATGAGGTCCAGCACCGTGCATGAGTACTACCAATTGCCGCTCTTGCTATTCAGTTCGACGTTGATTGGACTGGGCTGGCAATCGTGGCAATCCAAGCAGGGGCGCAGGCTGGTCCGCACATTGCTCAGCATCACATTGATGATCAGTGTGTTGGTGCTGTCGCTGGATTACTGGTCCGTGGAAATGCGGCAACGCAACATCTGGATGCCCCTTGCTGAGACCATCAGACGCGAGCTCCCAGTAGACGCTCGAATCGTGAGTGTCACCGGCCCAGACCCAACACTTCTCAACCTGGCCCGTCGTCAGGGTTGGCTGATTTCAAGTACTCAGCTCACACCAAAACTGATCAAGGAGTTGCAAGAGGCTGGAGCCAGTCACTTAGCTGGCAGTTTCTACTGGGAAGAGACATTCAGAGAGCTTCCAAAATCACAGCGCGAAATGATTGAACACCTTGCGCACATCAGCATCAGCCCTAAAAACTGGATCGAACAGCTCAATCAAACCTATTTACTACCGATCGACGGCCTACCCAAGGACTTCTAATAAAAAGTGATTTAACACAAAAGCCCATTGCGCAGCCCAACGCAAATACATATTCAAGCATCAACAAATGATTGATAGCCCTTAATAACAAGGCGAATACTAAAACTTATTCCAAGCCTCAGGCCCAAGGGTTAATTAATGCCGCAAAAGCGTCGACCCCTTTGCATGAACTTCTTCCATATTAAAATTCAAGCTGCAATAACTCACCACGAGTCATTTTGCTCACAGGCACTCCATACAAATCAAAACTCAGCACAACCACCCAACCAACTCTCCAGATCAATCCCTACTCTTCCTTGATGGATTGCTCAAGGTGTCAGCAAGCATCAGCAGAAGCAGCTCCTGTCAAGAGTCGCCTGACGGCACAAACTTGCTATTTAAAGCAAGCTGAGGTCCCGGAAAATGAAACATCCGCTGCGAAAACCCTCGACCAGAAGGCATCTACATTGACTAAGCACAAAAACCATCTAAGCTTTTGGTATAGAACTAGGATTATCTAACCTCATTTATCACCTCACTATATAGCAAGTAAATCAATCCAAATAGTGACACCTCTTGCTCATGGTCTGTTTACTAAGATTTTTATATGACAACTCAGACCAATCGACTGGTGTGGACAACAGCCATAATCTTTGGCCTTGCTGGCCTTGCGCTGCAGTGGTGGCGGATGACCAGCCTAACCAGCTCAATGGATCAAGGTATTTTATTTCAAATCCTCTGGAACGGACTGCATGGACATCCTTTTGAAAGCACCCTCTCATCTCAGCTCTCCACCAATGTGGTGCATGCTGGTGAACTACCTCAACTTGGCTACCACCGCTTAGGTCAGCATTTCACACCAATACTTGTGGTGTGGCTTCCGCTAATTTCTCTCTTCGGCAAGTGGTTTTTGCCACTACTTCAGATTCTACTTATTACTGGTGCAGGATTACTGCTGTACCAGTTGTCTAAAGAGCTATTAAGCAAGCAGCTGGCCTTGATGCTCACTTTTTCCTTCTATGGAGCCAACGCAGTCATAGGGCCCATGTTGGGCAACTTCGCTGATTTCAGCCAGCTGCCATTGGCCGTCTTTGCATTACTACTAGGACTGCAGAAACGCCAGAGCTGGCTGATTGCCATCGCAGCCATTGCAATTCCTCTAATTAGAGAAGACACAGGTGTTGTGTTGTTAGGAGTGGGAGTCTGGCTTGCGGTACGAGATCGTTCACGCCTATGGCTGGCAGTCCTCTTAATGCTTTGGGGGTGTGGGTACGTATTGATTGCCACCAACATACTGATGCCTCTATTTAGCGAAGACAGCAGCAAGCGTTTCATGATTGAAAACTATGGGAAGTTTGTAGGCAATCAAACAGAAGCAAGCAGCCTTGAGGTAATTAGCCAGCTGCTACAAAAACCACTACTTTTGTTACAAGAGCTCATCGATCCACCTGGGAAAACCCTGAGCTATTTGGCAGGGATGGGATTACCGCTACTGTTTATTCCCTTCATATCATTAGACAGTTGGATGATGATGGGCTTTCCACTAATTGGCGTGCTACTTGCCAGCAGCCATAACGATTCCCTCAGCCTCAGCATTCGTTACACATATCTAATAGTACCTGGACTTTTTGCCGGAGCGGCCTACTGGTGGAGGAGCCACCCAGCGTTCTTTGAGCGTCGCCGAGTCCGACGCATCTGGGCTGGATGCATCGGTCTCTCATTGCTTCTGGGGCTAAGCAGTAATCCCAACGGCACACTTTCGCTATTAATCCCCAACAGCATCAGTCCTTGGAGCTATCGCTCACCTTTGGAACAGTGGAGACATGGGCGCGCAGCTATTGCAGCGATAAAAACAATTCCAGAGCATTCAAGCGTTAGCGCCAGCACACCACTAATCCCTCACCTCGCCGCAAGGGCTGTATTGATTCGTTTCCCATATCACACGGAATATACTGATCGAAGAGGCAGCGATCAACCAGTCGACTGGATAGCCGTTGATCTTGATTATCACAGCAGACACGCCAAAAACGTAGCAAAACATCGCCGAAATCTTGAAAAAATAAAAGGGGAACTTGAAAGCCTAAATGAGGAATATTCGCCAAAATTGGTCAGCGATGGAGTAGTTATATTAAAGCATGATTCCGAGCCAAACCAAGAGGCTGCTGAGGCTTATTTAAATTTACTGCAGGAACTTCCCATAGGTCAAGAAAGAAAAATTTGATGTCGAAAAGACTTGATTCCAGCGGGAAGAAAAAATGAAAACAAATGCCGAACACAATTCAGCGTAATTAATTCTAACGTTCAAGCTAGTCTTCATTCACCATTCAAAAACACTGGTGATATGCCCGAAGGGATAACTCAGAAACAGATAACCACTAAACATTCATAAGAAATTAATTCAATGGTAACCACAACTTATCACTGGACATCCCGTAAAACTATGCACAACTCGAACATTGCTCTTACTTCAAAAGCCGAAAGAAAAACATAAGCCGAATCGAGGAAGGAATGACTCGACCGCTCAACACGGAAAAGACAAAAAGCAACGAGATTTCGAGCAGTTCTCTCAATCTACGAACTTTTTGGCATTGGTCCCCTAACAAAAAAGCCCCCCGATGTGAGGGGGCTTCCAGAACGACAACGTGCTTTGAATGAGTGGCGCTGCCGCGGGGAAGAACTTCTCATCGCCTCATTCTTCGACTGGAGCGTTGAGCCTCGCCGTCTTCAACAATGGATCCACCATGCACCAGGCCTTAACCTTGCGTTAAGCATGGCCCTTTCGACCTATCGCCACGACGACCATCAAACTCAGAACAATCCTGTTGTGGATCAGTGGCACTCTCTTTGTCGCACACCTGATCGGTGACGTTGGCATCTACGCCTTTGATGCCAACAAAAACTGGCTTCATGCGTTTAACATGGACCGTGAATTCAACATACCAACTTTATTTTCCAGCATAATGATGCTGGGCTGTGCTTACACACTGAACGAAATCAAAAAAATCTCAAGGGAACCATCATTCAAAGGTTGGGGGCTTCTCAGCAAGATATTCATCTTTCTTACAATAGATGAACTCTTTCAAATCCACGAGATTTTCATCATCCCAGATTTAAGGCCTTATCTATCACCAGCTCTGGGGTCAACCTGGGTGATTCCTTACACAGCCCTTGCAATCTATCTGGGCTGGAGGCTTAGGAAGTTTTTACGCTCTCTGGGAAAACGTATCCGTAGAAAATTCTTACAATCTGCGACAATTTTTCTAAGTGGAGCCATTGGAATGGAAATGGCGGGGAGCTATTTTGTTCGAACTGGAATGATTCGATTGCATAGCATCTGGTACGGTTCAATTGTAGGCCTAGAAGAATTACTTGAGCTTGTGGGACTAATTATATTTTTGATTACACTTTTAGACCATTTAATCGAAAAGAACGGAGCCATTTGCTTAAGCGCAAAGATTCCAAGTAAAATCTATTTCTCTCACGAATCAGCAATCATTCAACTTCCTACTTAGCACTCATAAAAAAACCTCCCCAAAGTGAAGGGAGGTTTTGAAGGGTATAAATTCTCTTAAAGAATCAGAGTGCGTTACCGCGGGGCAGAACCTCTTCAGGGAAGACGAAGTTTTCGTGCGGCTGATCAGCCGGTGCCATCCAGGCACGCAGACCTTCATTCAGAAGAATGTTCTTCGTGTAGAAGGTTTCAAATTCAGGATCCTCAGCAGCGCGGATTTCCTGTGACACGAAGTCATAGGCACGCAAGTTGAGTGCAAGGCCGATGATGCCGATGGAACTGGTCCACAAGCCCATCACTGGCACAAACAGCATGAAGAAGTGCAGCCAACGCTTGTTGGAGAACGCAATTCCGAAGATTTGGCTCCAGAAACGGTTGGCGGTGACCATTGAATAGGTCTCTTCTTCTTGGGTGGGTTCGAACGCCTTAAAGGTGTTCGACTGTTCACCATCCTCAAAAAGGGTGTTTTCCACGGTCGCACCGTGAATGGCGCAAAGCAGTGCACCGCCAAGAATGCCGGCCACTCCCATCATGTGGAAGGGATTCAGGGTCCAGTTATGGAAGCCCTGGAGGAACAACAGGAAGCGGAAAATTGCAGCCACACCAAAGGAGGGTGCAAAGAACCAGCTGCTCTGTCCCAAGGGGTACATCAGGAAGACACTGACGAACACCGCAATCGGACCTGAGAAGGCGATGGCGTTGTAAGGACGAATGCCGACGAGACGAGCAATTTCGAACTGACGCAGCATGAAGCCGATCAGTGCGAAGGCGCCGTGGAGAGCAACGAAAGCCCAGAGGCCTCCAAGTTGACACCAGCGGACAAAATCACCCTGGGCTTCTGGGCCCCAGAGCAAGAGAAGGCTGTGACCCATCGCATCAGCGGGGGTGGACACAGCAGCGGTCAGAAAGTTGCAACCCTCGAGGTACGACGACGCAATGCCGTGGGTGTACCAGGAAGTTACAAAGGTGGTTCCCGTTAACCAGCCACCAATGGAGAGGTAGGCCGTGGGGAGAAGAAGAATGCCGGACCAGCCGACAAAAACAAATCGGTCGCGTTTGAGCCAATCATCGAGGACGTCGAACCATCCCCGCTGCGGCATGCGACCTGCAGCGATCGTCATGAATTGAACGGTGCGGTTAACCCGCATGCATTGGGTTCCTGGGGACCTTAACAATCTTGTTGGGTCATTCGGGGCTTAGATGGCCCAGCTGAAACCCGTTGTATCGGAATGCATCTTCTGGGTTTCTTTCGATTTGCGTCCTCGTTTCGTGGCAATGCTTTGTAGCGGGCTCAGCTGAATGGCTTCGCAGTCCAAAATGACCTTTGATTTTGGGCTTTGATGGCCGCTGAACTGCTCGAACAACCCGTCCTCGGCTCGCGCCGGCTTTCGAACATTCTCGTTGCCTTGATGGTGACGATTGGCGGTATTGGTTTTCTGTTTGCTTCTCTTTCCAGCTACTTGGGTAGGGATCTCCTGCCACTGGGCCATCCGGCTGGCTTGGTGTTTGTTCCTCAGGGATTGATCATGGGGCTGTATAGCCTTGCGGCAGCCCTTCTCGCCACCTATCTCTGGGCCGTGATCACGATCAACGTTGGCTCGGGTAGCAACCGTTTTGATCGCTCCGCTGGTGTGGTGACAATCTCGAGGCGTGGATTTCGTCAGCCGATCAGCGTTGAAATTCCCATCAAGGACATTCAGGCGGTGAAAGTTGAGGTGAGGGATGGCTTCAATACGCGACGCCGGGTTTCGCTTCGTGTTCGCGGAAGACGAGACATGCCCCTCACCCGTGTTGGCGAACCCCTTCCCCTGGCCCAGTTGGAACAGGACGGAGCCGAGTTGGCACGTTTTTTAGGCGTGAATCTCGAAGGACTTTGATCTTCTTTCCTCTTATGCAGCGCTCAATCCTGCGGACGCTTTTATCTCTTGCCGTCTGCTTGCCCCTTCTCGTTGGTTGCTCTCAGTCCAATACAGCGTCAACAGCTTCAGTCCCTATGGGCTGCAGCCAGGCCAGTAGTCCCTGTCTTCAAGGGAAGGCCAAGGTGGAGCTCACGACCACCCGTGGGGTGGTCAAGCTTGAACTCGATGGTGACGCGGCACCTGTGACCGCTGGGAATTTTGTGGACCTTGTTAAAAGAGGTGCTTACGACGGCACCGTGTTCCACAGAGTGATTCGTGAGCCTGTGCCTTTTGTGGTGCAGGGTGGTGACCCCACATCCAGTGATCCGAACACCTCGAAATCTCAGTACGGAACGGGAAGTTTCGTTGACCCAGACAGTGGGCAGGCGCGATTCATTCCCCTTGAGCTGTCCTATCAAAATGAAGATCAGCCGCGTTATAGCCGCCAGAGCACCAATCCCAGTGATCTGCAGCAGCTCAAGCTGAGTCATGAACGTGGAGCCCTTGCCATGGCTCGCTCCCAATCTCCTGATTCGGCCAGCGCTCAGTTTTATATCGCCCTAAAGCCTCTGCCTGAGCTGGATGGCAGGTATGCCGTGTTCGGTCGTGTGACCGACGGCTTGGATGTGGTGGACACGATCGAACAGGACGACAAATTGCTTAAGGCGAAGCTGCTCACCCCAGGGCTTTGAAAGCAGCCATCAAGCGAGAACTCTCTCGCCGCTGATGGCTGCTTTCAGCAATTCGGTGTTCACCCCTGATGCCCGTTCCAGGGCCACCTTTCCTGTTCGGGCAATTTCCAGGATTCCGTAAGGAGCCATCAAGCGTTCCAGTGCCACCAATTTGCCTGGATCTCCCACCACTTCCAGGGTGAGAGCGTCATCGGCAACGTCCACCACCTTGGCGCGGAAGACCTGTACCAATTCAAGAATGGCGCTGCGTTGTTCCGCCGGTGCTGACACCTTCATCAGCATCAGCTCCCTTTCCACCGCAGGCAATTGCGAGAGATCGAGTACCTGAAGCACGTTCACCAGCTTGTCGAGCTGCTTGCTCATTTGCTGCAGGGTGTGTTCATCGCCTTCCACCACCATGGTGAGCCGAGATTGGCCGTTGGTTTCAGCAGGACCTACAGCCAGGCTGTCGATGTTGAAGCCTCGTCTAGCGAAGAGTCCGGCGATACGGCTCAGTGCGCCGGATTCGTCCTCCACCAGGACGGACAGGGTGTGCTTCATGCCCGTTGCTGTGCTTCCAGCGCGCTTGTTCTTCCTAAATTAAGGTCCAGCCAGCGCAAAAGCTCTTGATGGAAGTGTTCGGGGCTTTCATCGTGGGGGCAATGCCCACTGCCGTCGAGGATGCGTAGCTTCAGCCAGGAATGCTGTTGCTGCAGTTTTTCACCGATGAGCAAGGGCACAAATCGGTCCTGTCGGCCCCAGATCAGCAGGAGGGGCTTGGGCTGATCATGCTTGGCTAAGCGCTCCAGCAGCGCGGGTGCTGTGGCCCCCCGTGGACGTAAGGCCATGCCAATGCTCATGGCACGGAGGCTGCGTGCGGCGGTAGGGCGACGGGCTGGGCTGGCAATCAGCTGATGTAGTTCCCGGTCGTGGCGGATGGAGCGTGAATAGGCCCCTTGGAGCCCTATGCGCAGCAGAGCCGTGCGGCTGATCAAGGGGACAAGAAGTTCTAGAGGTAGCAATCGGCAGAGCAGCTCTACCGTGCGCCTTTTGAGTTGGCGCAGTCGGCGTGGTTGTCGTCTCGGCAGTGGCTGCATCAATGCGGGGTCCGGCAGCGGTGCCGCAACCACTGCTGTGACCCATTCAGGACGAAAGGCCGCGGTGGTGAGCGCGGTGAGGCCTCCCAAGGAATTGCCTACCAACACAGCGGGTTGTTGAACCACCTGCTCGAGAAAGCCTGCTACCTGCCGCGCCCAAAGACGATTGTCCAAGCGGATATGGGGATGAAGGCCTGGTTGTTCAGAGCGGCCGAAACCGATCAAATCAAGTCCGTAGACCCGGTATCCAGCCTTCGTGAGAGGCGCTGCGTTGTGACGCCAATGGCTGCTGCTGGCACCGAACCCATGCAGCAGAACCATCGCGGGAGCTTTGGGATCCCCGAGCACGCGCCAGTGACAGCGATATCCCTTCCAGATCCATACCGCGCTTTCGCCCCAATCGGCACCGTTGGAGGCAGGCTGAAGAGCAGTTGCTTGCACGTGCCTGACGGAGTTGAACGCTCACTATCGCGAAGGGATGGCGTCGGTGCGGACCGGGGCTGGTTTCTTTCGTCCCGACTCCCGACCGGCGAGAGATCTCTCCGTGTTGGTCGCCGCCTCAACCTTGGAGGGCGCTTCCAGGGAAGGTCCCCTGCGCTGGCTGGACCTTATGGCTGGCTGCGGGATCCGTTCTCTGCGCTGGGGACTGGAGGCGAGGGGCGCGTCCCACCAGCCTGTGGAACTTTGGGCGAATGATGCGGATCAGGAGCGTGGGCCCCTTCTAGCCGCCAATCTCGAACCGTTGCACGCCTGTGATGGGGTCTCGCTCAACCTGAGCCATCAACCGGCGGAGCGGCTGCTGCGCGAGGCCTATCTCGAGCATCGTTTTTTTGATCTGATCGATCTCGATCCTTTTGGCTGCCCGAATGTTTTGCTCCAGTCCACGCTCCAGGCGATGCGGTTTGGAGGTGTGCTGTTGCTTGCGAGCACCGACGGTCGATCACCCACGGGGCATGACCGGTTTGCGGCCGTGCGTCGGTTTGGAGCAGCGGCTCGTGCCCACCCATCGAGTTGGGAGTTGGCGCTGCGTCTGCAATTGGCTGCTGTCGCCCGTGAGGCTTGGCTGCTGGGAAGGGGTCTTGAGCCCTTGTTCAGCTTCAGCGATGGCCGCACGTTTCGTGTAGCGGTGCGCATGCGCCAACGGATCCGTTCGGGTGAGGAGCAGCAGCTGGGCTTTTTAGCCCGTTGTGAGCGCTGCGGGGATCAGGCGGTGCAAGCGATGTTGGACCTGCAGGGCTGGAGACCCTGCGCCTGTACCGATGGCTGCGGACGCTGGGCGGTGAGTGGTCCGCTCTGGATTGGTCCACTCCAAGATGTTTCCCAGATCAATGGGCTCTTGGAGATCAGTAACAGCTTGGATGCAGCGTTGAGCATGGGGTTGCGTGAGGGGCAAGACCTCACCCTTTCCCCTCGCAGCAGGCGGATGCTCGACGGTTTGATAGCGGATCCCGGTCAACCGGCCTGTTGCTGGTCAACGGCTGAATTATCCCGACGGCTACAGCTCAAAGGGCCGCCGGCGATCGAGCCTTTGGTTGCAGCTCTTCGGGCCTGCGGGCATAGCGCCTCGGTGAGTGGTGTGATGGCTGGGCAGGTGCGAACCAATGCGCCTCTCGGCATCTTGTTACGACGATGCACCGAATTTGGCGGGAAAGATCGTTAAATAGATGCTGATTGTGAATCCCGCTTCATGGCTTCGGAAATTTTCGGAATTGCTGTCGTGTTCTGGGTGTTGATTCCCGTGGGCCTCGCTGGTGGTGCCTTGCTTTTGAAACTTCAAGGCGATTGATCGGCGCGGCTGGCCTTTGCTCCCTTTAGGCTCCACGCTTGCAATGACTGACCCGATGCAGGTTCTGGTGGTTGGTGGGACAGGAACGCTTGGTCGTCAAATCGCAAAACAAGCGATTGATGCTGGCCACAAAGTGCGTTGCGTAGTGCGCTCACCTCGAAAGGCAGCCTTTTTACAGGAATGGGGTTGTGAGCTCACGCGGGGTGATCTTCTTGAGCCGGCCAGCCTTGATTACGCACTTGATGGCATGGATGTGGTCATCGATGCCGCCACCAGCCGGCCAACGGACCCCAACAGCATTTACGTGACTGATTGGGAAGGAAAGCTCAATCTGCTCAGGGCTTGCGACAGAGCCGATGTGAAGCGGTTCGTGTTTCTCTCCCTCCTGGGTGCTTCCAATCACCGCAATGTCCCTTTGATGGACATCAAGCACTGCACCGAGCGCTTGCTCGAAGAGTCGGATTTTGATTACACAATCCTGCAAGGAGCGGCGTTCATGCAGGGCGTGATCAGTCAATTTGCGATTCCGATTTTGGAAAGCCAAACGGTTTGGGTGAGTGGAAGTCCAACCCCGATCGCTTATATGAACACGCAAGACATGGCTCGTTTTGCTGTTGCGGCTGTCGAACATCCAGAAACGATTCGTTGTTCATACCCCGTCGTAGGACCCAAGGCCTGGAACACCGGAGAAGTGATTCAACTCTGTGAGCTGGCGAGTTCTAGGTCGGCAAGGGTGTTTCGCGTGCCTGGAGCCTTGCTCAATCTGATGCAAGGCATCTGTTCGTTTTTTGAGCCAGCCGTGAACGTGGCAGAGCGCCTCGCCTTTGCTGAAGTCACAGGTGGAGGTGGCTCTCTTGATGCACCGATGGAGGCCAGTTATCGCGCCTTTGGCCTTGACCTCGATGAAACCACGCAGATGGAGACCTACATCCGTGAGTACTACGACACGATCTTGAAGCGCCTCAGGGATATGGAGGCCGATCTGGACAAGAACGCCAAGAAAAAGCTGCCCTTCTAGGCGCCTTGACGGAACGAGTGGTGTATTTGTACTATTCACTCGCTAGGATTGGTTTGTTTTTGGATCGTCGTTATGTCTGTCGCCCAAGTCAAAAATCTTCAGCGACGGCTCGACAATCTCGCCAGAGAAGCGGAAACCGAGCTCAATCGTGCCTGTGGTCATGAGCTCTGGCAAAGCGTTGGCTTTGATGCCTTTGATGGCATCGAGGACATCGATCGCCGTGCCAGTGCGAATTATTACTACGGTCAGTGGCAAACTGTTCGTGAGCTACAGGATGTTTTGGGCTAAGCCTGGTTAAGTATTTGATTCGGCCTTAAATCTTGCCTATGGCGTCTTGTTGCGGAGATAACTCATTGTCACTGGATCAAACGCAGGCGGTAGAGGACCGGTATGGCGCTGCTGCAGCGGCACAAGAAGCTTGCCTCTGCACTCCAGTGGCGTTTGATCCCTCCTTGCTGAAACCCATCCCCCAAGAAGTGGTGGACAGGGATTATGGCTGTGGTGACCCCACCCGTTGGGTGCGGTCTGGAGATGCGGTGTTGGACCTCGGAAGTGGAAGCGGAAAAAATGCCTTTATTTGTTCCCAGGTGGTCGGGGCAACAGGTCGAGTGATTGGTGTTGACCGCAACGCGGACATGCTGGCCCTCTCGCGTTCTGCAGCACCCGTCTTGGCAGAGCGGATTGGTTACGCCAATGTTTGCTTTCTTGAGGGTGCGATTGAGGCGCTTGATGCCAATGATGCTGAGGGAGAGCCCCTGGTGGCTGATGCCAGCGTTGATGTGGTGCTCAGCAACTGCGTGCTGAATCTGGTGAATCCATCCGCGCGTCAGCAGCTGTTGCAGAACATTCGGCGCGTGCTTCGGCCTGCTGGTCGCGTTGCAATCAGCGACATCGTGTGTGATCGCCCGGTGCCGATGGCTCTTCAGCAGGACGCCGAGCTTTGGAGTGGCTGCATTAGCGGGGCCTGGTTAGAGGAGGATTTTCTGGAGGATTTCCGAGCGCTGGGGTTTGAGCAGGTTCAGTACGCCGAGCGCTCTGAGACTCCTTGGAGAGTTGTTGAGGGCATTGAATTTCGCGCTGTCACCCTGACTGGTGCGTTGTCGAACGGCTAAGCAGCCGCTGCAAGCGCTGATCTTCTGCGCTGGTGACCTCGCGCCACATCCCTGCACTGAGGCCTTTGAGGCTCAACGTCGTGTCTCCATCCATCAAGTCGATGGAGTGACGAATCAGCCTGAGTGTGGGCAGGCCCACGGCTGCGGTCATCCGACGCACTTGGCGGTTGCGTCCTTCGCGAAGTTCAAGACAGAGCCAGCAGGTTGGAATCGAGCGACGTTCCCGAATCGGCGGATTGCGATCGCCGATGGTTTGTCTCTCGTGATCCGACAGGATCCTTGCTTTGGCAGGTCTGGACAGGCGCCCTTGAATCATTACTCCGCGCTGGAGTTGATCCAGTTGGTTGTCGTTCGCGCAACCCTCCACTTGAACCCAGTACTGCCGCCAGTGCCCAAAGCGAGGATCGGTGAGACGTTGTTGCAGACGACCGTTATCGGTGAGCAATAACAGCCCCTCACTGTCGGCATCGAGACGCCCAGCAGCGTAAACATTTGGAATTGGCACCCACTCCGCTAGGCATCCCCAGCGGCTCTGAGGTTCAGGTGTGAACTGACTCAGAACCCCATAGGGCTTGTGCAGAAGAAGGGTCAGTTGTGAGCTCCATAGCAGAGCAACCGTGCATCTCCCCAACGAAACGCGTTGTTGAGATGGTCGTTATGCAGATGCTTGATGTTGTCTGCTTGCATCTTCATCAGAGAGGCTTGGTTGAAACGTGCCCTTTCTCAGAAGCAAGTTTCAAAATGTGGGCTGGTGTGGGTGCCTGGCGCACCTGTTCCCGCAGCTCACAATCGGATTGAATCAGAGAAGTGAAAGCAGCCAGAGCTGATTCAGACACAGAAGCACTCCAGAACTTGCAAACAAGCTAATTCGCATTTTGACGGTTACGCCAGAGATTTACTGCCCCGATAGAAATAAGCAACAGGCCCAGGTCGAGGGAAAGCGGGGGGAGCATCAAAGGGCTGTTAGTAGAGGCGCTGACCCTAAAGAGAGTGACGGCGTAATGGTGGAAATGCGTTGGAGGTGGCCTCCTAAACTGATTTCAATGAAGACGATGACCCTGGCGCATGATTGAGACCTCGGGTGTGATTGAAAAAGAGCAGGGGAACGGGTTTTACCTCGTAACCCTGGAGCAGCCCGCTGGTCACCAGTGCTTGTGCCGCGCCGCTGGAAAGCTCACGAAATTCCGCATCAAATTGCTCGCAGGTGACAAGGTTCTGGTGGAAATCAGTCCCTATGACCTGACCCGTGGCCGGATCACTTACCGCGAGCGCAATGCGGGTGCACCGGGTGGACGTCCAGGCGGGAATCGTCCTGGTGGCCCACGCCGCCGTTAAGTCATCGGTTCTGGAGTTAGTGGCTCTTAAGAAGGGCCTCGATCGCACCTTTGAATTCACTGCGCTGTTTCACGCCGCGCCATTGCTGTTGGAGGGACTTGTCATAAAACAACTGGACCGTTGGGGTGCCGTTAACGCCTGCCTGTTCGGCAATGTCTTGATCGGCTTCGATGTCAATTTCGATGCCTTGAGCCTGTCCATTCAGTTCTGAAAGCACCCGTTTGAGCTGCGGCTTCAGCACATGACAGGGGCCACAGCTTGGGGAGCTGTAAATCACGAGCAGGGGCTTGTTGCTGTCGTGATACAGCTTGCGCAGGGCATAACTGCCCTTTTGCCATTCAGCATTGGCGTCGTAGGTGGCTTCCGTGGTCGCTTCTATGGCTTGTGGCGCCTTGGCTTTTTGAGGTTCAACCACCTCACGACTCACAAGCGTGGCCAAATCGTGATGGCTTAACCAGCGTTCTGCGGCAAGGGCCGCTTGGCAACCACTGCCTG
>ERZ802831.1004-NODE-1004-length-14259-cov-34.3726_pt1 | contig 14259 bp, 15 predicted proteins | sample MGYA00345655_ERZ802831 | MGnify/ENA primary metagenome ERZ802831 (study PRJEB30503, sample SAMEA104212376) | marine metagenome | biome: Westerlies Biome; feature: [SRF] surface water layer (ENVO:00010504) within the epipelagic zone...; material: water...
TTTTATGTAATTCATTTTGAAGATCTAAAAGAATATTTTGCATTTCAGATCGTATAAGAGGATCTAAGGCTGAGAAAGCTTCGTCCATCAGTAAGATTTCTGCATCTGTTGCTAGTGCTCTTGCCAAGCCAACTCTCTGTTGCATTCCTCCCGACAACTGACCAGGGAAGTATGTTTCATACCCGTCTAAACCGACACGATTAATCCATTTTTTTGCTTTTTCATTCCATTCCTTTTCCGGAATATTCTGAACTGCAAGCCCGTAACCAACATTTTGCAACACTGTTTTATGAGGGAAAAGAGCAAATTTTTGAAATACCATGGACATATTGTTTTGTCTAAATTGAATAAGTTCTTTTTGCGATAAACTTAATATATCTTGATTATTAACTAGGATCTCTCCACTTGTTGGCTCTATTAGTCTGTTTAGGTGCCTTATGAGGGTTGACTTGCCTGATCCAGATAGACCCATGACAACCTGTATTTTCGCCTTGTTAATATCTAAGTTAATTTTATTTAAACCAAGTACACAATTGCACTTTTCAAGAAGCTCATCTTTACCCATACCATTCTTAACCAATTCCAGAGCTTCATTTGTATTGTCACCAAAGATTTTGTAAAGTTGATTAACTTGGATCAAAATGTCGTTTTTACTCATCAAATTAATCCTTACCGTCATTTCTATACTTCTGCATTCTCAAGCCAAACTTTTGAGTTACTCTATCAAAGATAATAGCCAATACTACAATTGCTAATCCATTCATAAGTCCTAAAGCAAGATATTGATTTGAAATAGCTCTTAGAACTGGTAGACCTAGTCCTTTAACACCTATCATTGAAGCAATAACTACCATCGCTAACGCCATCATTATTGTTTGATTAACCCCAGCAAATATTGTTGGCAAAGCAAGTGGCATTTGCACCCCAAAAAGTTTTTGCCAGTAATTAGCTCCAAATGAATCTGCGGCTTCTAAAACATCTTTGTCAACTAACCGAATTCCTAAGTTAGTTAAACGAACTATTGGTGGAATAGCATAAATACAGACCGCTATTAAACCAGGAACCTTTCCTATTCCAAGTAACATAACTACTGGTATTAGATAAACAAAACTAGGAATAGTTTGCATCACATCCAAAACAGGAACTATTACTGCTTGAACTTTGTTACTCCTTGCCATAGCTATTCCCATTGGAATACCTATCGATATACATAAAAAAGTAGCTACAAGAATAATAGCTAAAGTTGACATAGTGTCTTCCCACATACCAAAATAGCCTATAAGCATAAAGCTTAAAAATGTCCCAATTACAACTGGAATTGAACGTGAACCTATCCATGCAAGTACAAGTATTCCAAAAATAATTAGGGGCCATGGAGTGTTAATAAAAAATTTCTCAAACCAGACCAAAAACATTAGAAGAGGTTCAAAAAAACCTTCAATTTCAGCGCCATATGAACGAGAAAAGTCAGTGAAGGCAAAATCAACTGTTTTTTTAAATTCTCTTAAATCAGATCGGCTCATATCAGGAAAATTGAAAAACCACTCCATCTACTGACCTTCCTTTTAAAAAAATAATCACTACTTCATATGAAGTAGTGATTATTTATGTTTTAATAACTAATTATAAACTAGCTTTAATTTTTTTAGCAACGTCTGGACTTACCCATTTTTCCCAAACATCACCGTGTTTCTCAAGAAATTCAAATGCAGCGTCTTTACCAGAAGCTTTTTGTTCTGTCATAAAAACTAACATACCATTCATTATTGCACCTGGATAAACTCTATTTGCAATATAATCCATAGCGACACCAGCATTTTTCTTAAAATTAGCTGATACAACACTATTTACCTCTGATTTTACCCAAGAAGATTTTTTAGGGTCAGCACAATCTTTTTCAGGTTTTACAATGCAATTATCCCAATTTTCCTTTCCACCAAATGGAACACCAAAATCTAATTTATGCATCTTGTATTTCCCGATCATAGAAGTAGGTGACCAGTAGTATCCAAACCAGTTTTCTCCTCTCTCGACAGCTTTTGCCATAGAACCATCTAAACCAGCAGCACTCCCAGGATCAACTAAAACCCAACCTTTTTTTTCCATTTCAAAAGCTCTAAAAAGGTTTGCATTAGCTAATTGACAACCCCATCCTGCAGGACAGCCCACAAAAGCACCCTTTGATTTATCTTCAGAGTATGGAAATAAATCAGGTCTATTTATAACATCAAGGGCGGTTTTCAATTCAGGATGTTTCTTTACAGTTGCTGGTGGCAACCACCAACCTTCACCCAAGCCGGTTATTGGAGACTTATTTGCAACCATTAATCTATTTTCTCCAACAGCTTTTTTAAGTGGTACTGCTACTGCATTTGCCCATAGTTCTGGAGCAACATCTGGAGCACCCTTTTCATTCATAGAAGTAAACGTTGGCATGGTAGCTCCTGCTACTAACTCAACTTCACAGCCATAGCCTTTTTCTAGAATTATTTTGTCAACATTAGCCATTAATTCTGCAGATGCCCAATTCATTTCTGCTATGCTTACTTTGCCACATGCAGCATTACCTATTGTAGCCCAACTAAGGCCTACGGCTACGGTTGCCGCCATTGTAAATGCAGCTCCGAATACCCGTTTCATCTTATCCTCCTGTTTCCGCTTGTAATTAATTACAAACCTTTGTTTATTAATTTAAAAAACATTGAATAATGTTTCTAAGAATCATTGTAACAACAATTTTGTTCTAATTGCAAATCTCGGTTCGGGAATTTTATTAATAATAGTTAATAAGTAACTGATATATCTAAAGAATATTTTTTATAATTTTTTATAATTTGTGAATTAAATTTTTTGTTTTAGTTTGTAACATGTTCATTTATAATTATCCCAAAATATAGTTGATAAAGAATATGTTTGTAGATTCCACACCCTTCATTATAGCCTTAGTGGTTACCTTTTGCTTTATGATATGCGTTGCTATTTGGAATAACATAAATGCCCCACCGCCACCGCAAAAAGCTCCTCCAATTGAACCTGGGCCTTCGAGAACAAGAGAAATCTTAGCTCGTTTCAGTGAATTTTATATGAATTTAAACCCTCAAGGTGAAACTATATTTGATACAGGTATTTTGCCTGACCCAAAGCAACATATAGTGCATGCTCTTTATGTGGGGTTTGACGAAAGTGAAAATGACGAAGAGAGATTGGCTATTGAGAGAGGAATCAGAGCAATAGTTACATTTCAAGAAAGAGTAGGGGAAGAACCCATCAAAAGAAAAATTTCTGAAACAGAAAAAGTTTTAAGTCCTAGCTTAAATGATGAAAATGAAGCTGAAACATTTAATGCTAAGTTTGTTGATGACGAAGAATTTATTAAAATGGTTACTCTTAGAGACCAAGAGCTAGAATTACATTTTCAACATTTAAAAATTGAAATTATAGAAGAATAGGATCAATTTAATGTCTTTTTTGAAAATTGATGATAAAAATGAAATTTACTATGAATATATAGAGCCAAAAGATAATGGTCTTACATTTGTATTTGTTAATGCTCTTACTGGTAGCACAACAACATGGAATAATGAAATAGGTAAAAAAATTATAGACCAAGGTAGCGGATATCTTGCATATAATTTCAGAGGTCAAGATAATAGTAAATTCGACGAAAAAATTGATCTAAATACGGACATTATTGTTTCCGATTTATGTTTGTTAATAGAAAAATTACAATTGGCAAATATAATCTTAGTTGGTTTATCAATAGGTGGATTATACGCTACTCTTGCGTTAGAAAAAGGGATTAAAATATTAGGTTTGGTCTTAATAAATACTTTAAGAAAAAATAATTTAAGATTAAATTGGATTAACGAAACAATGGTTAATGTTGCAAGTTACGGTGGGACATCTTTATTAATGGACTTTAATATGCCTGTAATAGCTTCACCTTCCTTTTTAGAAAAAATGAAGCCAAACGCCCTTAATCCCAAAAATTATGAAGGATTAGATAAAAACTCAGGTATTTTTAAACTTATGAAGGGATCTCTAACAGCCAATTGGGATATTGATTGGTCAAGAATTGATGTTCCTGTTTTAATAATGACTGGTCATTATGATAAAGTTTTTAGAATACCAAATGACATTGACGAGATAGCCAACTCAATTAAAAAAATAGAAAGAATAGAACTTACTGATTGTGGTCATTTAATACCAATAGAAAAACCAAATTTATTTGCTGATCACATCATTCGATTTGCAAAAAAGCTAGGTTAATTTTTGTACAATGACCGTTATGTCGTCAGAAAGGAGATTATGTTTAGAAATCTCAGTTTTACCAAAATTATCCTCACAAATTTTTTTAATCCAAGATAATTCTGTATAGTATAATTTATTTTTTATTTTACGTTCTTTATTTTCTAAACAATTAAAAATTAGAGCTTTATCTGCAAACTTCCAATTAGACTTTAGGTTTGTAATTATATAATTTTCCCATAAAGTCTTATTACTTGTAGGAGTTAAATTATAAGTTCCAGACATAATAACATAATCTACGTTTTTAGAAGGATGTGTCTTAATTTCAAAATTACCATTTTCAAAGTTTTTTTCATTAGAACAAAATGATATAAGTTCCTTATTAATATCAAACCCATTATATTGAAATTTTTTATCAAGATTTCTTTCTTTAATTATTTCAAATAATCTACCATACCCACATCCCACATCTGCTATGGAGACTTTATTAGATTTTAAATCTTTAATTATTTTATCTAATATAATATTAAGTCTTAAATCTTGTGACAACTTGCTATTCCAAAATACTCCTTTAGGGGTATTAAGATATTTTTTATAACGTTTATCATAGATACTAGTAATTTGTTTATTTAAAAACTTATGGATAAGATTTTTTACAAAATACATGTTATTAAGATAATATAGATTATTTTTAATTAAAACTTTTAAAAGGCATTCTATGAAAAAAATTTTGTTACTAGGTAGTGGTGAATTAGGAAAAGAATTAACTATCAGTTTGAAGAGAATCGGATGTTACGTCATTACTTGCGATGCATATGAAAATGCACCGGCTATGCAAGTAAGTGATGCATCAGAAGTATTTAATATGCTAGATTATAAAAAACTTCAGGAAGTAATAGAAACAAATAATCCTGATTTCATAGTTCCTGAAGTTGAAGCTATTGAAACTCAAGTTTTATTAGAAGCCGAAAAAAATGGATATACTGTAATACCTTCTGCTAAGGCAGTTAATTTAACTATGAATAGAGATAGAATTAGAGATAGAGCCAAAAGTTTAGGATTGGAAACCGCAAAATTTGCTTATGCTGAAACGGAAGAAGAATTAATTTTAGAAGCAAAAAAGATTGGAACAAAAGTAGCAGTAAAGCCAGTGATGAGTTCTTCTGGTAAAGGCCAAAGTTATGCAAATACAGTCGATGAATTAAAAACTTCCTGGAAGTTTGCTATTGAAGGTATGAGGGGAAACCGAAAACGTGTAATTGTTGAGGAGTTTATTAACTTTGAGTATGAAATAACACTTTTAACTATACTTGAAAAATCAGGTAATGTTACTTTTTGTGAACCTATTGGACATTTTCAAGAACGTGGTGATTACCAGTATAGTTGGCAGCCTGCAGAATATTCAAAAAATGTAATTATAAAAGCACAAGACATGGCACGTAAAATGGTATTAGATCTGGGAGGATCAGGAATTTTTGGAGTTGAGTTTTTTATAGACAAAAAAGGTAGAGTTATTTTTAGTGAATTAAGCCCTCGCCCACATGATACTGGGATGGTAACAATGTATACTCAAAATTATAGTCAATTTGATATTCATGCTAGAGTTTTGTTAGGATTACCTTTGCCAGAAATAAAATTGAAGCAATCTGGTGCTAGTCATGTAATATTAGCTGAAGAAAACGCAACAGGGAATTATTCAATAGAAGGTGTTGAAAAAGCCTTAGAAGATAAAAGTGTAGATTTTAGAATCTTTGGAAAACCTTTTTTAAAGTCATATAGAAGAATGGGCGTCATACTAGCTGAAAATCTAGAAAAAGCAAAAGTTGCTGCCAAAAAAATATCTGTTAAATCCAAGGCCTAGATTTATTGTAGAATTGGTATTTCAGCATCCTCTTCAATATCAGTAATAAGCATATAACCAGGTGTATGTGATATACAAAACGGAACCGAGGAATTTAATATTGCATTTTGAGGCGTTACACCACAAGCCCAAAAAACATTTACTTCATCTTCTAATAATGATCTAGGAGCATCTCCCCAATGAGGTTTATAAATATTTAAAATACCAATTTCATCAGGACTGCCAAAATGTATGGGCTTTCCATGCGCCCAATGAAATGATTTACAAATATTAATAACATTATTAACTTCATTTTTTTTAAAAATTCTCATTGAAACAACCATGCTGTTACCAAAAGGACCACATTTTACATTTTTAATATTTGTTTTATACATAGGAACGACTTTGTTTTCATTAATATGTTCTATTGTAAAGCCATGCCTAATAAGAGAATGTTCAAATGTAAATGAGCAGCCTATTGCAAATGCAATAAGGGTTTCATTCCACAAATTTTTGATTTCATGAACCGTGCTGTCAAGTTTCCCATTTTTATAAATGTTGTAAGATGGAACATCTGTTCTAACATCAATGCTATCACCCAACGTTTTTAGAAAAGGAACACCAACATCGGATACACCTACAAGTGGACATGCTTTAGGATTTCTTTGACAAAAAATCATAAAATCTAAAGCATATTTCTTTTCTAAGATAATGAGGTTTGTTTGGAGCATGTTTTTTGATAAACCAGCAGTTTGACCTTTATACTCTCCTGACCTGATTATTGCTCTTAATTGCTCATTATTAAAAGTTTTAGCTTTATCATAGAGACCTGCAACATTTCCCATTATCTGAATCCCTTTTAAGTCATTATATAAAATTTGAAATAACAGAGGCTATATCTTGTTCTTGTTTATAACCCATTAAGTGAACCCCGCTTACACCACTTATTAATTTATATTTTTCAATTAATTCAATACAAATTTTTATACCTTCTGTTTTTTCATCATTAGAATTTTCAATTCTGGTAATTATTTTTTCAGGAATATTAATACCAAACAAATTTTTATTCATCCATCTCGCGCTTTTAGCAGATCGAATTACTCCTAAGCCAATAATGAAATAAGCTTTGTCAGTAATACCAAGTTTATTTAACTTCAGCATATAATTTTTTAAAACCACTTCATCAAAAGCATATTGAGTTTGAAAAAATTCTACTCCAGCATTAATTTTTTTAATCAGGTTTGCTCCGTCAAAATCATCTTTCACTTCAAAAGGTGTATCAGCTCCGCCAATGAAAAATTCTGGTGCATCTTCAATTTTTCTTCCAGAAGGATATGTTTTATTAATTTTAATATCGTGGGCAGTTTTCAATAAACTTATTGTATCTAAATCTCGAACCTCTCTTGTTTCTGGCTGGTCACCCCCTTTCACCTCATCTCCATATAAACAAAGTATATTAGGAACATTTAAAGCCCATCCACCTAACAAATCGCCTTGAATTGCAATTCTATTTCTGTCTCTTGTAGTGAATTGTAATACTGGCTCAATTGAATTTTGAGCCAATATTACTGCTGTTGCCAATGCGGACATATGAGATTTAGCGCCCGCACCATCAGTAACATTTACCGCATCAGCTAAATGCTTTAAACACTCAACTTGCTTAATAATAACTTCTTTATTTCCTGAGTCTGGTGGGGAAGTTTCAGCAGTAAAAACAAATTTATTTTCTTGTAGTGAATTTCTTAATTTACTTTTCATAAAAAATGTCCAAAGTGATTTAAGTTTTTATTTAAAGGGGGGAATTTAAAATGTCTAATGATTTTTTTACTACATCTAATAGAATAAAAAAAACCCCTTTTACTTCACGAAATGAAAAGGCAGGCGTAAAAAAACATAGTGTTTATAATAATACTTTAATACCAACTATATTTAAATCTCTGAAAGGTGATTATTTGCATCTAAAAAAACATGTTCAGTTATGGGATGTATGTGCACAAAAAGTTATAGAAGTAAGGGGAAATAAAGCTTTTGCTCTTATAAAATATTTGTTTTGCAGGGATTTTACAAAAGTTATCCCTGGTAGAGCTTACTATGCACCAATAGTAAATTTTGAAGGTGGTTTATTAAATGACCCAGTTATTTTTTGCATAGATGAAGATCATTTTTTGATTTCATTATCAGACTCTGATTTATTTAATTGGACGTCAGCAATTAATAATGCAAAGGAATTTTATGCTAATGTAAATGAAACTGATATAATAACTATGGCTATTCAAGGTCCAAAATCAGAACAAACAATGTTAAAAATATTTGGTGAAGAAATTAAATCTTTAAAGTTTTTTACTTTTAGAAAATTTATATTTAACAATGAATCAGTCATCATATCAAAGACAGGATTTAGTAAACAATCTGGATATGAAATATTACTATTAAACCCTGAAAATGGAACCGCTTTATGGGATTTAATTATTCAAAAAGGTGAAGAATTCTCTATAAAGGTGGGATGTCCTAACATGATAGAAAGAGTGGAAGGTAACCTTCTTAGTTATGGAAATGAAATGACAAACAAGGATTTTCCTCATGATTGTGGATTAGGAAAATATTGTAATCTTGAATCTGACTACGATTTTATTGGAAAAACCGCTTTATTAAAACTAAAAGAAACTGGATTTAACAAAACTATATATCAAATTCAATTTGATTTTGAAGATAAAATAAAACCTATATTTTATAGTAATTTACCAGTTTTTAAAAAAGAAAAAGAAGTTGGAAAAGCAACTTCTATAGTTTGGTCGCCAAAATATTCGAAATACATTGGTTTTTTTATTGCTAATAAAAATATTGAACAAGATTTAAATGATCATTATATCCTAAATAAAATAAAATTTGATCTAATTGAAATTGATTAAATTTAATATTTTTATCTAGTGTGATTGCATTTCAAGCACTAATAATATTAATAAATTAAAATAATGTTAAAATTGGTTCGTAATAGTGTGGAGCGGTTGAAGAGTTTTAAATTCTTGACATTCTCGTTGGCAACGAGATGCTCTACCACTGAGCTACGCCCGCTTAGTTAATTGAAAATTCAACTATAAGGTTAACCTTAGAATAGATAGAAAATGTGTCAGTATGCTTTTTTTTGCCTACCCTTTTGTATACCGCAATAAAACTCAATATTGGTGAAACTCTAAATTGGTAAATTTACAAAAATGGGTTAATTATCTTATAAAATTACGATCTTGTTTTTTGATAATCTAACATCCACTTCTCGAAAACTAATATTGCATCATCCATATCAGGTGTTTTATTAGGATGTTTTTTGGCTCTTCCCAGCATAGTAGATACAACATTTACTTGATACCTAGTATCTCTATCTTTAATGGCATCTATTGTATAGATTGCTTTATCTCTATTCTTGAAACCTAGACCTTTCAATGTTGTTTCTGGTTTGTAGTCTGAATATAAGGATAGGTTAAGAGGTTGTACTTTGCCCTCAGTATTATCCCTACTCATTGGCATAGAGTCTATAAGGTCAAATATTTTCTGGGGATCTAAGGTTGAAAATTCTTTCTTTAACGTCCCGTCATAACCTATTAATTTAACAGAGAAGTTAAGACTTTTTCTCCTGTGCGACATTAATTTCACATGTCTCTTATGAAAGTCTTTTATGTGTTTTTGATAAAGTTCTTTGGATATTTTGTAGTTCTTATCTCTATAGCAAGTGGTATTTAACAAAAGGATTCTACATTTCCATTTATATTTTGATAAATCCATTATGAGCTAAGTTTTATTAACTATCTTGTGTGTTGGGAATATCATTTTCAATTTCACTGATTTTATCTTTTTTCTTTTTCATCTTACAAAGCTCTTTTAAAGCTAAACCAGTTAGAATACCAACGCTCATTCCAATTATAGTTCCTTTAATTATTCCCAATCCAAACATTATTATCTCCTAATTATTGATCCATAAAATTAATTGATGTAAACCCAAAACAACTCCTAAGAAAATATAAAGCCTTATCTGGGATTTTAGTAATGGCCTGACTACAAATTTATGGATATCTTGCATATTCTTCATCTAATGTTTTTTAAGTATTATTTCAATACCTTTTAATAATATTACAGAAGGTCATGTTTATCGTGTTTAAATTAAAAAATTTAGTACATGACCATTAAGGAGGATATGAGTGTTTTTCCTCTAAAATTGAATTATAGAAATATAATTTAACTTCTATAATCATAAATTATGATACCTCTATTATTTCTAGCCTTAACAGTATAGTTAGCCAGCGCTTTCGGCATTACTTTTTCATCAATAATTTTCTGACAGGCTCTATAAGCATCTTCATTCTCATATTCAAAAGTACTTGTTAATCTATGATTTTGTTTGTTCCAAACTTGTGCAACAGTTCTTCTCACTAAACCGGCTTTAGATAGATCTTTCATGACATCGTCTGTCCAAACTCTATCTTCAAATGTTGCTACCCAATGTTCTAATTCTACTTTTGTTGCAAAGTCTAATTCCATGCAATTCATGAATAGAGTTTCCTTAGTTATAGGTTTTACCATTTACTTCACCTTTCAATTAGCTATTAAATGTCTAAAACATCTACATAAACATAAATAAATCATTTTATTTCTTTTAAAAATAATTAATCTTATTATGTATAATAATTATATATTTTTAATTCAAAACAAAGCACTAAATGGTAACCATATTTAAGATATTTTTAATTTTACTCTCAACGTTGCTTGTTCAAAACAAGGCATTTTCTTATGGAATGAATTCTGGAAAAGTAAGCGTCAGTGTTTCGGTAAGCAAGACAGATAAATCAGGTGATAAAAGTACAGAAGCTAAAACAGAAGCTACAGCAAGTAAAAGTATAGATAGCAATGCTACTTCTAGCAAAAATAAATCTATTAGCGATACTGCAGAAACACATTCTGCTAAGAATTTATCTAATGAGAATTCATACTCATATGACAATAATGATAATTCGTCCGATGGTTCTTATGGTAAAAATAAAACAGGTAACAAATTAAATGGTAAAAAAACTTATGAAAAATTTGAAATAGCCAAACAGGAAAGATTATTTGACGCTATTAAAAATTTTAAAAATGAAAAAAATATTAGTGAAGTAAATTTAGAAAAATTAGATAATTTAGTTAATAAACGTATTAAAGAAATAGCCAAAAAAATAAAATTTAAATTTGACGAAGATGATGAAAAACAATTTTTTGAATTTACTAAAAATGCTAGCATTAACATTGATAAAATCGAAAAAAAAGCTGAGTTAGTTGACTATGTTCAAAAAACTTTTGAGGTAATGGGATTAATTAATTAACCTCATCTGCTCCTAGATCCTATGAATATATATTTATTACATACCCTTTATGCCTTTCGCAAGGAACACTATGGGAGGCTTAATTTCGTCCACCCATCAAAAGTTAACACTTTTATAAGGTTGAATATTTGAGGAAACAATTGACATTCCGCCGAAGGCGAATGGAGCGGGCGAAGAGATTCGAACTCTCGACATTCTCGTTGGCAACGAGATGCTCTACCACTGAGCTACGCCCGCTTAATTGAGAAGGAATATAACATTCTAACTGATACGATCAAGAGAAATTAAAAAAATAATTATTATTAATTATTTTTGAAAGCCTCATAAATGTTTTTTGATATGTAGATGATGTCATCTTCACTTAAATATGGATGCATAGGTAAAGATAAAACGTTCCGTGCCAAATAATTTGTATTGATTAATCCACTTTTAGAAACGGGGTAGTTTTTATAAGGCTTATGTTCATTGAGTGGAATTGGATAATATACCGCAGTAGGAATATCATTAAATTTCAAGCTTTCTTGTAACTTATCTCTATTTATATTTTCAGGTAAGATTATAGTATATTGAGCCCAACTGCTTATAAATTTTGATTTAAGTAGTGGGAGTTTTATTTTAAGGTTTAAATCATTTAGATGTTTATAATAATTATTTGCAACTGCTTGTCTTTTATTTAACTCTGATGGAAAAATTTCAAGTTTTTCTAATAATATTGCAGCTTGAATAGTTGATATACGAGCATTCATTCCAATTCTATCATATTCATATCTACTTTTACCCATTCCATGAACGTGAGAGGAGTTAGCGATTTCATATATTTCTGGATCATTTGTAAAAATAGCTCCTCCATCTCCATAGCACCCCAGAGGTTTTGCTGGGAAAAAGGACGTTGCAGTTACTTCACAAAGGTTTCCAACATTATTTCCGTGATATTTCCCTCCAAATGATTGGGCTGCGTCGTCAAGAACCCATAAATTATTATTTTTTGCAAATTCATTAATTGGATCCATATTAGCGGGTTGTCCAAATAGTCCAACAGACATAATACCTTTAACAATAATACCCATTTCTGTAGCTGTATTAAAGGTATCGGCTAGTTTACTTGGATCGATATTAAATGTATCATCTTCTATATCGATAAAGATTGGAATTGCTCCCAATAAAGGCATAACTTCTGCAGATGATGCAAATGAAAACGCAGGCACTATGACGCCCTCGCCTGCCTTAAGTTTTAGCCCCAGAAGAGCCAATAATAATGCGTCTGTTCCACTTGAACAACACAATACATATTCTGAATTAGTATAAATACTAAGCTTTCTTTCTAGTTCTTTTACTTCTGGTCCTAAAATATATTGGCCATGATCCAAAACTGTTTTGATACGTTCGTCAATTTTTTCACGAATAAGTTTTTGTTGAGCTTTTAAATCAATAAATGGAATCATAAGCAACCTAAATTTTTTGTAATTTTTTTTCTATTATTTGCATTACATTTTGAACACTAACTGCTTCTTTATGATCAGTTAAAGGTTTTTTTCTAGATTGTATACATCTAATAAATTCTTCTAATTCATTTCTAAGAGGTTCATTTTCTTCAAGAATAATTTTTTCAATAGGCTCAACGTTAATAGAGTTATCTGAATTAATAATTGATGGATTATAATACAGTTTTTTTGACCAGTCTTGCGTATCATCAAATACTAAAGAACCTTTAGAACCTATGACTGAAAACTTATGCTCTTTATAAGGGCACATCCAATCACAATTTACTAATGCCGTAGTACCCGCTTTGAAAGATAATTTAACACTAATTGCATCTGGTCCAATATTAGAATTATGATGAATAGAATGAGTACTTATTTCCACGGGTAATTCTTGTGTTATAGAAAGTATCATAGAAATATCATGTGCAGCCAAGTCATACACTACAGACTCATGAGAACGTATAGCACCTAAAGCTAACCGGTGAGCCCGAATATTTTTGATTTTCCCTATTTTACCTTCTTTAATAAGATCTTTCATTTTGATAAATGCATTATGATAATTTAATAGATGCCCAACCATTAAAACTCTATTTTTCTTTATTGCTAATTTTGAAAGATTAGTAGCGTCAGATAAAGATAAACAAAATGGTTTTTCTATAAAAACATCTTTATTATTTAGCAGAGCTTCTTCAGCTAAATCTTTATGTGTTTTCGCTGCAGACGCTATTACTAAAGCTTGTATTTTTTCATTTTTAAAAATATCATTAATTGAATAGGTAGGTAGATTAAAATTTTGATTAAGTTTTTGTAATAAATTTTGGTCTGTATCGTATATGCAAGCTAATGTACCTATTTGATGCAAGTTTCTGGCTATATTTTTTCCCCAGCTACCACATCCGATTAGAGCAATATTCAGTTTTTCAGTCATTTCAAAGTATCAATTTTATAATGATTTAAGTATAATGGTAATATTTTAAATATACTCACTTTCAAGATTGGTCAATTGTAGTATTTTGTAATATATTGTTGAATAAATATAATAGAACAACAATATAAATATTTAATCGAAAGGAGTTCATTGAATTAATGAATAATACTGATAATGATAGCATAATTTCAAAAACAAATATTATTGATGTGAATGCCGACACATTTATGACTGACGTAATTGAAGCCTCTAAAGAAAAACCAATAATTGTAGACTTTTGGGCTCCTTGGTGTGAGCCATGCAAACAACTAACGCCATTATTAGAAAATGCAGTAAAAGATCAAAGGGAAAAACTTACTTTAGCTAAAATTGATATAGATCAAAATCAAGATATTGCTGCTCAATTAAGAATTC
>ERZ802831.1010-NODE-1010-length-14236-cov-14.7899_pt1 | contig 14236 bp, 10 predicted proteins | sample MGYA00345655_ERZ802831 | MGnify/ENA primary metagenome ERZ802831 (study PRJEB30503, sample SAMEA104212376) | marine metagenome | biome: Westerlies Biome; feature: [SRF] surface water layer (ENVO:00010504) within the epipelagic zone...; material: water...
AAGTTCTGGAGATAGGCGTCGTTTTGGGTTGGGCCAAGACCGTTGTTGTTTGGCGAGCGGCCGATCATAATCCCGCTTGTCCCGAACCTGTGTCCCATTTCGGCATGGGCGTATTCATGCAACACATAGGCATTGGCGTATTGCAGGCGAAAACTGGTTAAGACCTGTGCAAACAGCGCCAGCCTGCGCAGTGTTGGTGTGCTATTTCGTGTCGTACAGGCCGTCAGTTTGCGGGTTATTTCTGTCAACGACGTGATGTTTTCACCGTGGTGCGCCGAGACGAAACTTTGCCCTTTATTGTCAAAATTCAGCATGGCGGGGGAAAACGTTAGCGATACGCTTGGGGCGCTGCAATGGCCCTGTGCGTTGAGTGCCGAGGCCAGACCAAACCAGATTGTAATGAAAAGCCAAAAATGTCTCAAAATAAACTCCAGATTAAATGAAATTATTTTATTGCTCACTGCAGCAGGCTAAAAAATTGTTTTAAAATATGTTTTTAACGTGGGCTCAAAAGCCGAGCCAAGGCCTCCTATAGTGAGCGATTGCCAGAGCGTAAAATTCTCGTCTGGCAAGATAGTCTTGGCCGTCCCAAGGGGAAAGACTTATAATTATCCGTCCATTTTCAATGCCGAAATAAAGGCTTCCTGAGGGATGTCGACCTTGCCGAACTGCCGCATCTTTTTCTTACCGGCTTTTTGTTTTTCCAACAATTTTTTCTTACGACTGACATCTCCGCCATAGCATTTGGCAGTGACGTCTTTGCGCATGGCCGACAGCGTTTCGCGGGCAATCACTTTACCGCCAATCGCCGCTTGTATCGGAATTTTGAACATATGGCGTGGAATGAGATCTTTGAGTTTTTCTACCATGGCCCGGCCCCGGGTTTCGGCCCGATCGCGATGTACCATGGTCGACAGCGCATCTACCGCCTCATCATTGACCAGCACAGACATTTTTACCAGATTGTCTTGCCGGTACTCTGTCATTTGATAATCAAACGAGGCATAGCCTTTGGTGACCGACTTCAAGCGGTCGTAGAAATCAAAGACCACTTCGTTGAGTGGCAAATCATATACCACCATGGCTCGGCTGCCTGCATAAGTCAGGTCTAATTGAATGCCGCGTCGATCCTGACACAGTTTCAAAACATCACCGAGATATTCGTCAGGTACCAGAATTGTGGCCTTGATGCGCGGCTCTTCGAGATGGTCCACATGGGTCAGGTCGGGCATATCGGCCGGATTATGTAGTGGAATCATCGTCCCGTCGCGCAGGAAAACATGATAAATGACCGAGGGTGCAGTGGTTATCAGCTCAATATTATATTCTCTTTCGATGCGATCACGGATCACCTCAAGGTGTAACAATCCCAAAAACCCGCAGCGAAACCCAAACCCAAGTGCCGCTGACGTCTCCATCTCAGAGCTAAAAGATGCATCATTCAACGACAGTTTGTCTATGGCTTCCCGCAGGTCTTCAAACTCGGAATTATCCACTGGGAACAGCCCGCAGAACACCACTGGCTGACTTGGTTTGAACCCTGGTAGCGCCTGATCTGTACCCTTTTTTTCATGGGTGATTGTGTCGCCAACGCTTGTATCACGGACCTGTTTGATTGAGGCGGTCAGAAAGCCGATCTCGCCAGGGCCTAATTCGTCGATCATTTGCATCTCGGGGCGGAATACACCGATCCTGTCGACGTGATGCACCGAACCGTTGGACAGCATTTTGATCCGTTCGCCCTTTTTGAGCACTCCGTCCATGATCCGAACCAAGACAATGACGCCGAGATAGGCGTCATACCAACTGTCCACCAGCATCGCCTTGAGCGGGGCATCGCGCGTTCCTTTTGGCGCAGGCAGTTCTTTGACGATGGCTTCTAATGTTTCTTTGATGCCAACGCCGGTTTTGGCGCTGACCTGAATGGCCCCTGACGCATCGATACCAATCACATCTTCGATTTGTTCGGCGACGCGATCACAATCGCTGGCTGGCAGGTCAATTTTGTTCAGGATTGGCACGATGTCATGATCGGCCTCGATCGCCTGATAGACATTGGCAAGCGTTTGCGCCTCGACACCCTGCGAACTGTCGACGACCAAAAGTGAGCCTTCGACTGCACGCATTGAGCGCGAGACCTCATAGGCGAAATCCACATGGCCAGGGGTATCGATAAGATTGAGAACATAGTCTTTGCCGTCCTCGGCGGTGTAATCGATCCGCACGGTATTGGCTTTGATGGTGATACCGCGCTCGCGCTCGATATCCATCGCATCCAGCAGCTGCTCTTTCATATCCCGGTCTTGCACGGTGCCGGTGGATTGGATCAACCGGTCGGCCAAGGTGGATTTTCCATGGTCGATGTGGGCGACGATCGAGAAATTTCGGATTTTTGAAAGCTGTGTCATGATAGGGATATGATTTGGTTTTCGGGATTGGTCAAGGCTCGAAGATCACGCGATCTTATTTGCTGTGAAATCGAACTGGGGTTTGCGTGAAATTCATGCGATCAAGGTGGGGCATGTCTATCTCATCGCAGAAAAATTCTGCAATGATCCGCTGCAGCTCTTAGGTGAATGACATCGTCAGAAATGCCCTGACAGACGCTTCAAACTCGCGGGGCGCCTCTGCGTGCAGCCAGTGCCCGGTATTGGGGATTTTGGCGAACTTGGCGTTGGGAAATAACCGCTTAATGTTCGCGCGGGTGGTCTGGGTAACATAGTTCGATTCCGCACCCGATAGAAATAATGTCTGGTTGGAAAATATTGTATCAAATTCCGGAAATCCTAAAATTGCTGGCATGTCACGCTCGAGCGCATCAAGGTTAAGGCGCCATCTGCCGCTTGCAAAATCCAGCGACTGGGCGAAAAAGCTTTGCAAGGTCGGATCGTCGATATGTTGGGCCAATTGTGCTGTGACGTCCGACCGTTTTTTGACCTGTGATAAATCCACAGCGCGCATGGTCTTGATGTGTTGGCTTTGGTCGTGCTCATAGGCAACAGGGGCGATATCTGCGACGATCAAGCGACCCACTAATTCTGGGCGGGTCAGCGCCAGTGTCATCGCCGCTTTACCGCCCATTGAATGACCAAGCACATCCATGGGCGTGCCGTGGCTGGTGATCACTTCGGCCAGATCGCTGGCCATATCTGTGTACCTATGGCGGTCGCTCCAGGGGCTTTGGCCGTGGTTGCGCAGGTCGACCGCAACCACCTGCCGCATGTCAGACAGACGCTTTGCGATCACGCCCCAGTTGCGTGCAGAGCCAAATAAACCATGCACGATTAACAGCGGCTTGTTGTCTGCCGACCCATGGATAACCTTATGCAGCATGGCGGCTCCGGATTCTGCGGATCGGCTGTCTTCTAGAGGTTTGGATAAATTGGAAAGCGGGCGCACAAGGCCTTGACCTCCGCCTTGACTTTATTTTCCACCGAGGCGTTACCATCTTCGCCATTTGCGGCCAAACCGTCAACAACCTCGATAATCCAGTCGGCAATCTGACGAAATTCCTTCTCGCCAAAGCCCCGGGTGGTGCCGGCGGGAGATCCCAAACGGATGCCACTGGTGACCATTGGTTTTTCGGGATCAAACGGTACGCCGTTTTTGTTGCAGGTGATATGCGCGCGCTGCAGCGCTTTTTCTGTAGCGTTGCCCTTTACGCTTTTGGGCCTTAGGTCAACCAGAACAACATGCGTATCGGTGCCGTGGGTCACAGTGTCGAGCCCGCCTTTGATCAATTGATCGCTCAGGGCTTGGGCGTTTGTGATCACGTCGCTGATGTAGGTTTTGAACTCTGGTCGCTGCGCCTCGCCAAACGCAACGGCTTTGGCAGCAATCACATGCATTAGTGGCCCGCCTTGAATGCCGGGAAAGATCGCACTGTTGAACTTTTTGGCCAGCGCCGCGTCGTTGGTCAGAATCATCCCGCCGCGGGGGCCGCGGAGCGTTTTATGAGTGGTGGTGGTAGCGACATGCGCATGGGGGAATGGACTTGGGTGGGCACCGGCCGCGACCAGACCGGCGAAATGGGCCATATCAACATGCAAATAGGCGCCTACACTGTCAGCTATTTCGCGCATTTTGGCAAAATCAATTTGACGTGGCACGGCTGAGCCCCCAGCAATAAGCAACTTCGGTTGATGCTCTTTTGCCAGTGCTGCGACTTCGTCATAATCAATCATGTTGTCTTCGCGGCGCACCCCGTACTGCACTGCATTGAACCATTTGCCCGATTGGTTCGGGGCCGCACCATGGGTCAGGTGCCCACCAGCATCAAGGCTCATCCCGAGAATGGTGTCGCCAGGCTGCAGCAGTGCCGTAAACACGCCCTGATTGGCTTGACTGCCCGAATTGGGCTGCACGTTGGCAAATTCGCATTCAAACAGTTGACAGGCGCGTTCAATCGCCAACGTTTCGGCCACATCGACGAATTGGCATCCGCCATAATAGCGCCGGCCGACATAGCCTTCGGCGTATTTGTTGGTCATCACACAGCCTTGGGCCTCCATGACGGCGACTGAGGCGATATTTTCGGAGGCGATCAATTCAATTTCTTCGCGCTGACGTCCCAGCTCACCGGTGACCGAGCCGAAAACATCGGGGTCACTGTCCTGCAGTGATTGGGTGAAAAATCCGGGCGCGTGAGAGGCGGTTTCCATGGCTGTTGTCTCCTACTATTGCGAGTCTAGGCATTTCTGGACCTGAGTTAGGTGTCTTTGGCGTAAAGGAAAGGCAGGGCTGTGAAAACATCTGAATGCGACCCTGTGCTGAATAGGCGCGGCAACACTGGTAATTTTCTAACGGCTGTGCTTGAGTTATTTTGCCGAGACATGCAGATAGGGATCGCTGGCACATGGATTTGAAGATTGCCTTTTCGGCAAGCGAGGCCGAGGCCGCACAGCGCGCGCGGGCCGCACTCACCGAGCTGCATGGCGACTGCGATGAGGCGGCAGCAGACGTGATTGTTGCCCTCGGTGGTGATGGATTCATGTTGCAGACCTTGCAGCGCACACAAGCGCTGGGGCTTGCCGTTTATGGTATGAATCGAGGAACAATTGGGTTTTTGATGAATGAATTTTCGGTCGAGACGCTGCCCCAGCGTCTGGCGCTGGCGGAACAGACCGTAATCAATCCCTTGGCGATGCAAGCCACAGACGTGACCGGGAAAACGCATTTTTCGCTGGCAATTAACGAAGTATCGCTGCTTCGTGCGGGCCCGCAAGCGGCCAAATTGCGTATCTCCGTTGACGGGCGGGCAAGGCTTGACGAGTTGGTGTGCGATGGTGCGCTGCTGGCCACACCGGCGGGCTCAACGGCCTATAATTATTCTGCACATGGTCCAATCTTGCCAATTGGGTCCGATGTCTTGGCGCTCACCGCGATGGCAGCCTATCGCCCCCGTCGCTGGCGCGGTGCTTTATTACCAAAATGTGCAAGAGTTGGATTTGATGTTTTGGAACCTGAACGCCGCCCGGTGATGGCTTATGCCGATTCCCTGGCGGTTGAAAATGTGGTGTCGGTGCAAATTTCCTCGGATACGCAGGTTAGCCATAAAATACTGTTTGACCCCGGTCATGGTTTGGAAGAGCGTTTGCTGCGTGAGCAGTTCGTCTAGTGTTCGCAATAAAGGCAAGCTGCTATTGCAATTAGATTTTATCGGATCAAGAGCGCTGCTCCCAAAGACTTTCGCACAGGCGCCCCAAACGGGCCTCAATGGCAATCATCGCGTCAACGATTAGATCTTCGCGCCAGCGCCGCCCTATCAGCTGCACGTTGATCGGCTGAGCACCCTGTGGCAGCGCGGCGAGATGCGTTGGCAGACATCCTGCGGGCAGGCCGGTGAAATTCATCGAAAAAGACCACAGCGCCGAGCCCAGTGCCTCCCTGACGCCTTCGGGGCCTTCGGCGTCGCGGTTGGGAGTGAAAAAAGGCTGCAGCATAAAAGGGCAGAGCACCAAGGGATATTCATTTAAAAACAATGCCCATTCTCGCGCGTAAAAGCTGCGCTTGGCCATCGCGTCGAGTAGGGAGCGGCCCTGAAAGGGCGGGAATTGGCGGAAATATTCTTCAAATATTGCGTTGATTGTCTCGGACCCATGGGTGCGAATGTCGGGACCAAGCAGTTCTGACACTTCGCCAAGTAAAGCGCGATACCCGCATTCGGCGGTTTCCTGCGCCAGTGGCGGGGTCATTTCCTCGATGTCATATCCGGCATCGCTGAGGGCATCGGCAGCCAGATCAATTGCCTTAGAGACCTCGGGGTGCAGGTCGAACCCAAAGCAGGCTTTGCTGACTGCCACGCGGACAGGCCCGTTGATCTCATCGCCTTTATAGGGCAGGGGCACGTGAAAGGGGTCGCGAATATCGGGTGCGATGAGAGCGGGCATAGACAGCTGCAGATCGGCCGCAGAGCGGGTTATCAGGCCCTGTACCGACATCGCCTGCGCCAGCATGCCGCGTTCGGCTTTTTGGCTGGGATTATAGGCAGGCACGCGTCCGAGGCCCGGTTTAACCGTCACGGCGCCCGTGGCTGCGGCGGGAAAGCGCAGTGAGCCGCCAATATCATTGCCATGGGCCAAAGCACCGCAGCCAGACATCACTGCCGATGCGGCCCCGCCTGAGGATCCACCTGGTGATACATGCCTTCCCCAAGGGTTGTGGGTCCGCCCGTGTAGCGGATTGTCGGTATCGGCGCGAAACGAAAATTCTGGCGTGTTGGTGCGCCCGATCACCACTGCGCCTGCTCTGGTGAGGTTGCGCACCAGCGGCGCGTCTTGGTGGGCAATATTGTCTTTTAGCGCCACCACCCCGTTCGAGGTGGCATGCCCGGCTTGATCCACGTTGATCTTAATTGTAACCGCCACCCCGTGCAGCGGACCGCAAGGCTGCCCCGCGCTGCGCTGCCGGTCCATGTCTGCGGCGCGCTCAATAGCGACGTCTCCAAGATCCTCCACCACGGCGTTGAGCTCTGGGTTGACCTGACGCATGCGGCTCACCGCGGCCACTGTTGCGGCTTCAGCGCTGATGTCGCCATTTTGCGTGGCGGCGGCGATCTCACAGGCGCTGTATTGCCAAAGGGGAGTGTCTGTCATTCGGGCCTCTCTTTGTTAGAACGCTAGCGGCCTGCGCGTCGCTTGCAAAGATAAATTTTTAACAATAATTGCCCCCACATCAGCGTTCGCGCCGAATCGTCTGTCGTGGCGGGGTGAAAAAACAACATCACTGCCCGATTTTCGACGCCAAGACGTCCACGAATCGCGTAGGTTCGTTGCTATGTTATTTTCATTGCCCGATCACCCGACACTTTATGCCGCATTATTGCAGCGCAGTCACGATTATGAGGGACGGGCCTATGTCGGGGTGACCTCGACAGGAATTTTTTGTCGCTTAACCTGCGGGGCTCGCAAACCAAAACCCGAAAATTGCAGGTTTTATGGTTGTGTGGCTGATTGCCTTGCCGCAGGGTTTCGGGCCTGCATGCGCTGTCGCCCATTGGGTCGCCTCGATCAGACAGACCCCGCAATTACACGCTTGCTTGCACAGCTTGAGGTTCAACCGATGCGCCGCTGGAGCGAAGCAGACCTTGTTCAAATGGGGCTTGATCCGTCAACTGTGCGGCGCGGATTTAAACGCCATTTTGGCGCAACATTTTTGCAACTTGCGCGCCAAAGGCGGGTGCAGATGGGGCTGCGTGCGCTAAGCACCGGCGACAAGGTGATTGACGCGCAATTGACCGCAGGTTTTTCATCGCCCTCGGCATTCCGGTTGGCGTTTGCCCAATTGATGGGGCAAGCGCCGGGATCGTTGAAGCGGGATGCCGTGCTTAAAGCCGGTTGCATAGACACCCCGCTTGGTCCGATGCTTGCGGTGGCGGATGCAAAAGTGTTGCATTTACTTGAGTTTATTGACCGTCGGGCTCTGCGCGGTGAATTGGCACGGCTGCGATCTCGCACCGGGGCTGAGGTGGGCATGGGACACTCTGAGCCTATGGCGCAGGTTGAAGCGGAACTTGTCGAGTATTTCGATGGCAAACGGGCGCAGTTTGAGGTGGCTTTGGCAGAGCATGGCAGCAGTTTCGAACGTGCGGTTTGGGCGGATTTGCGCGCTATTCCGGCCGGGCAGACCCGAAGCTATGGCGCGATTGCTGCGGCGATGGGGCGACCGGGTGCGGCGCGTGCAGTGGCGCGGGCCAACGGCGCAAACCAGTTGGCGCTGGTGATTCCTTGTCACCGGGTGATTGGGTCGGATGGGGCACTTACTGGCTATGGTGGCGGGCTGTGGCGCAAGCAACGTTTGCTGGAAATGGAACGAAAATACCTTTGACAGGAATTATTGGTTGAAACAGGGGAGCCCAGACCATGAATCAATCTGAAAAGTCCATTTTATTTGCCCAAATGCACAGGAAAGGTCAGCCGCTTTTGTTGTATAATATTTGGGATGCAGGCAGCGCTTTGGCAGTGGTCTCGACTGAGAAAAAGACGGGTGTAACAGCCCTTGCGACCAGCAGTTGGGCAGTTGCTGCCGCCCACGGCTTTGAAGACGGGCAGCTAATGCCGCGCGACTTTATGCTGGCGATAACGCAGCGCATTGCCGCTTGTGTCACCGTGCCGGTAACAGCTGATTTTGAAGGCGGTCATGCGGTGTCCCCTCCCGGATATTCAGGGGTCTACTGCAGCTTTGTTGGCGACGGGTATTGCCGGGCTGAATTTTGAGGATCGAGTGGTTGGTGGCGCTGGGCTTTACAGTATATCAACACAGGTGCCGCGGATTGCTGCAGTACGCGCGGCTTGTCTCCGGGCATCGGTTCCGACGTTTATCAACGCAAGTACAGACCTGTTTTTGCAGCAAGTCGACAATGGGCAACATGCGGGACTTATCGAGCAGGCAATTGCCCGTGCGCGGGCTTATCAAGACGCCGGCGCTGATGGTTTTTTTGTCCCAGGTTTGAAGGATAAACGTCTGATTGGGCGCTTATGCGCGGCCTTAGAAATGCCGGTAAATATAATGCTGGACGCGCCACTGACGCCAATTGACTTGGAAACCGGCTGTAATGTGGCGCGCATCAGCGTTGGACCTCTGGGGTATCAGTTGGCGTGTAAGGACTTAGCTACCCGTTTTGGCGCCTGCGCTGATGATGTGCTTAGCTTGTTCCCGAGGCCTTAAAACGGGCCAGTGCGAAAACCGGACCAGTTCGAAAAACCGGACCAGTACGAAAAAGCGGGCCAGTACGAAAAAACGGACCAGCACGAAGAAAGGGCCAGCGCGAAAATGGCCCCGAATGATTATCAGCGAGATGCCACTGACGCGTCCACAATGGCAACGGTCAGGCAATGGCCCGTTGCGCCAGATTTGGCTGGGCTTTTGGGCTATTTTGCATAGCCCAGAGATTGTAGTGCCTGCTTGATCTCATCCAAAATCGCGGGATCATCTATGGTTGCGGGCATTTTAAACGTTTCACAATCGGCGATTTTAACCATTGTGCCACGTAGAATTTTGCCTGAACGGGTTTTGGGCAATCGGTCAACCACGACGGCCAGTTTAAACGCAGCCACCGGACCGATAGTGTCACGCACAATTTTGATGCATTCTCCAGTAATCTCTTTATGCGGGCGATTCACACCTTTGGTCAGGCAGACAAATCCGAGCGGCAATTGGCCTTTCAATTCGTCGGTCACTCCAATAACCGCGCATTCCGCCACATCAGGGTGGTTGGCCAGCACTTCTTCCATCGCGCCGGTCGACAAGCGGTGGCCGGCAACATTGATCACGTCGTCGGTCCGCGCCATGATATAGACATAACCATCTTCGTCGATCATGCCGGCGTCACCGGTTTCGTAATAGCCGGGGAACGTGGTCAGATAGGATTTGCGGTACCGTGCCTCGGCGTTCCACAGGTTTGGCAAGGTGCCCGGGGGCAGTGGCAGTTTGATTGCAATAGCGCCAAGATCACCGGCGGGCAACGGATTGCCGCCCTCGTCCAGAACCTGCACGTCATAGCCCGGCATCGGCACCGAAGACGATCCCATTTTAATCGGCAGCGCCTCAATCCCGATCGGGTTACCGGCAATCGTCCATCCGGTTTCGGTCTGCCACCAATGGTCAATAACCGGAACGCCCAACAGATTTTGCGCCCAGTGAATGGTATCGGGGTCGGCACGCTCTCCGGCAAGATACAACGCTTTAAGGCATGATAGATCGTATTTGGCCCTAAATTCCCCTTCGGGATCTTCGCGTTTGATGGCACGAAATGCTGTCGGAGCCGTGAAAAAACAGCGTACGTTATGCTCGGAAATCACCCGCCAGAAGGTGCCGGCATCTGGCGTGCCGACGGGCTTGCCCTCGAACACAATCGTGGTATTGCCATGGATCAACGGCGCATAGCAGATATAGGAATGCCCAACCACCCAGCCAACATCCGACGCGGCCCAGAACACATCGCCGGGATCCACGTTATAGATGTTCTTCATTGTCCATTGCAAAGCCACCAGATGTCCAGCAGTGGAGCGGATCACGCCCTTTGGAGCGCCGGTCGTCCCAGAGGTGTATAGAATATACGCAGGATGATTGCCTTCCACGGGCAGGCATTCGGCCGGCGTGACGCCGTCTTGGACTGCATGCCAATCAAAGTCACGGCCGGGGATCAATTCGGCGGGCTGCTGATCGCGTTGTAGGATAATCACGGTTTCAGGCTTGTGGCCGGCCAACTCAATGGCGGCGTCGATCAGCGGTTTATAGGCGATAATGCGGGTGGGTTCTATCCCGCAGGAACCGGCAAGAATGGCCTTGGGTTGGGCGTCATCTAGCCGCACGGCCAATTCATGGGCAGCAAACCCGCCGAAGACGACTGAATGGATAGCCCCGATACGCGCGCAGGCCAGCATCGCCACCAAGGCTTCGGGCACCATGGGCATATAAATCACAACTCGGTCGCCCTTTGAAATACCTTTGGCCAGCATCGCCCCGGCAAGGCTTGCAGTTTGCGTTTTCAACTCAGCATATGTCGTGGTGGTTTTGACCCCGGTGATCGGGCTGTCATAGATGATCGCCGTCTGTTCGCCATTACCGGCCTCAACATGGCGGTCCACTGCATTATAGCAGGTATTTACCATACCATCCGTGTACCACTCATACAGCGGCGCATTGCTGTCATCTAGGGCTTTGTTTGGCGCTTTGTACCAATCGATGGCCGTCGCCGCTTGCATCCAAAATGCTTCGGGGTCTTTTTGCCAACTGTTGTAAATTTCCGAATATCCCATGGATGTCTCTTTCTTTTCGCCAAATCGTAATGCGCGGCAGGGTGACGCTGTTTATCGCTATGCGCAAGGATATTTTAGACGCGCTGTTTACGGGTGCTGCGGCTTTCTACGTCGGTGGCGTGTGTCTGTGGCGGGGTTGCAATGCCTTGATCGCTTATTGCAACGCCATCAAATCCCAAGTCACAGGTGTCGATTGCGATGTTCTGACGATGGCCACACAAAGCGGCCTAACCATAGTGGGTGACAGGGGTTCCGGCAATGGCTGCCATATTCAATAATCCGCGTGCGGTGATTGAGGGCGTTACGATATGGGCTTTATTGCCAAGCCCCATCAAAATAGGTCCGACTTCGAGACCGTCAGCTTTGGATTTTAGAATATTGCGCACGCCCGAGGCAGCATCGGCATTGGCAAAGATCAGAACATTCGCGGCACCTTGCATCTTGTTGCCGGGGAAAATGCGCGCGCGCAGTTCCGGATCAAGCGCCGAATCAATGTTCATTTCTCCCTCGTAGGTGAAATCCAGTTCCATAGCGTCCAACAGGGCAATCGCGGCCCGCAGACGGTCGCCGGTATCGCTTTGCAGGTTCCCAAATTGCGAATGGGCGCACATTGCAATGTTGGGGGTCAATCCAAAACGCCGGACATGTCGGGCCGCGCCAATGACTGTCTCGGCGATTTGCGCGGGCGACGGGTCGGATCGAATATGGGTGTCGCCGATAAACAGAGGCCCGTCTTCCAGAATAACCAGCGACAGGGCGCCGTGGGGTTGTTGGTGTCTTTGTCCCAGAACCTGATTGATATAATTTAGGTGCCATCTGTACTGGCCGAATGTTCCGCAAATTAAACTGTCGGCTTCCTGCCGATGTACCATAACGGCGGCGATCGCGGTGTTATTGGTGCGCATGATTGCCTTCGCGAGATCTGGTGTAACGCCGTCGCGTGCCATGATCTGATGATAAGTGCCCCAATAATCCCGGTAACGGGGGTCATTCTGTGGATTGACGATACTAAAGTCGCGGTCTGGTCTGATATCTAGTCCGATCCGCTCGCATCGATGTAAAATAACCTCTGGTCGGCCGATAAGGATGGGGTGTTCGGTGGTTTCTTCCAAAACCGCCTGTGCGGCGCGCAGAACTCGTTCATCTTCGCCTTCGGCAAAGACGATTTTGCGCGGCGCCAGACGCGCAGATTCGAACACGGGGCGCATCAAAAGTGCCGATTTGAAGACCGAGGCGTCAAGTTCAGCTTTATAAGCTTCAATATTATCCAACACACGCGTCGCAACCCCGGTTTCCATAGCGGCGCTGGCAACGGCGCTGGCAATGACGCCGGACAGGCGCGGATCAAAGGGTTTTGGGATCAGGTAATCGGGACCAAATGTCATTTGTTCGCCCTGATAGGCTGCTGCGGCCTCGGCGCTGGTGCTGGCGCGCGCCAACTCTGCGATTGCATCAACGCAGGCAATCTGCATGGCATCGTTGATCTGTGTCGCACCGACATCAAGCGCGCCGCGAAAAATGAACGGAAAGCACAGCACATTATTCACCTGATTGGGAACGTCGCTGCGACCGGTGGCAATGATTGCATCTGGGGCGACCGCGCGTGCGGCATCGGGCTGAATCTCGGGCGTCGGGTTTGCCAGGGCAAAAATGATCGGCCGCGCTGCCATTTTCGCCACCATTTCAGGGGTCAGCACGTTTGGTCCCGACAGGCCTAGAAACAGATCGGCGTCATTTATGACCTGATCGAGGCTGCGTAGGTCACTGTTTTGAGCAAAAGCTGTTTTTTGCGGGTTCATATCCACGCTGCGGCCCTGATAGACCAAACCATGGATGTCACAGAGCCAAATATTTTCCCGCTTTACCCCCAGTTTAAGCAACATGTTTAAACAGGCAATCCCTGCGGCACCGCCCCCGGTTGAGACAATCTTAACCTCTGAAAATGACTTTTGCGCCACCCTCAGCGCATTGGTCGCCGCCGCCCCAACGACGATGGCTGTGCCGTGTTGATCATCATGAAACACTGGAATGTTCATCCGCTCGCGGCAAATTTTTTCGACGATAAAACAATCTGGCGCTTTAATATCTTCCAGATTGATCGCACCGAATGTCGGTTGCAGCGCGCAGACGATATCAGCCAGTTTTTCGGGGTCTGTTTCATCCAGTTCGATATCAAAGCAATCGATATTGGCAAATTTTTTAAACAGAACCGCCTTGCCTTCCATCACCGGCTTTGAGGCCAACGCTCCTATATTGCCCAACCCAAGAACGGCGGACCCGTTCGTCACCACTGCAACCAGATTGCCCCGAGCCGTGTAAAGCTGTGCGGCTTTTGGGTCGGCTTTGATCTCTAAGCAGGCCTCTGCGACCCCGGGCGAATAAGCGCGCGCCAGATCACGCCCTGTGGCCAACGATTTCGTGGCCCTGATTTCCAATTTGCCGGGTTTGGGAAATTGGTGGTAATCGAGGGCGGCTTTACGCAGCGTTTCAGGTGGATTTTCAGACATTGGACGCCCCATTTCGGAATTTAGTTTAGCGTTAAACTATTTTTTTCTTATCGGGAAGTGTAGGTTTTATTTTGCGGCGATGCAACGGTGCTTGAAGTTAGGGCAAACAGGTCGCAGAGTGTAGGCTGGGAGAGTAGTATCATGACCATACATGCCGAAATCAGAATTCCAACGTCGGACTTGCGCGCGGATATTTCATTTTTTACCTCAACGCTTAAAATGCGCATGGATATGATCTATCCGGCCGACGATCCACAGGTGGCAGTATTCTCCGGGCATGGTATCCGGGTGCGGATTGAAACCGGGGCGTCTGAGGCACCGGTCACGCTGCGCATTTTATGTGAGGATCCGAGCGTATTTGCCGCGGACGATGTCGATCTGGTGGCCCCAAACGGTACAAAAGTCGAGATCCGACCGCTGCATGTACCGATGGTAATGCCGGAAACCCAGCATAGTTTTGTGGTGCGTCGG
>ERZ802831.1013-NODE-1013-length-14209-cov-15.5319_pt1 | contig 14209 bp, 16 predicted proteins | sample MGYA00345655_ERZ802831 | MGnify/ENA primary metagenome ERZ802831 (study PRJEB30503, sample SAMEA104212376) | marine metagenome | biome: Westerlies Biome; feature: [SRF] surface water layer (ENVO:00010504) within the epipelagic zone...; material: water...
GTGTCTGCGCGGTGCCTAGCGCCTGCCGCAGCAACGACAGAACGATAATAATGCGGGTAAACGAGGTCATTAAAATCAGAATCGACGGCAACAGCGCCAGTACCGTCATTAACAGCAGCAGCTGTAAAGACAAGCTATACTCAGTGCCGTCATCGCTAACTTCGAGAATATTTAGCGCAGGAATTGCCTCAGCCGACGCAGTAAGGGGAAGCAGAAACAGCGCCAAAGACGCCAGCGTTACGCCCAACAATCTTTGACTGTTACGCGCACGACCAGCATCAGTTGATGCTGAAATTGCCAAATTGGGTGTCACATTTTGCATGCTGATCCTGTTCTTGTTGACGCAGCGCGCCTTTTGAAGACTGAATTAGCAAGAAAAGTGCCAAAATATTACTTTATAAAATTCAATGAGTTATGGCGATCCTCCGGCTTATTCACGAGTAACCCAGGGACATTGTCAAAGTTCCGACAATACATAAGCCGGGCGCTGCAAGGCGGCGTTGTCCTGACACTACTGGCAACAAATAGCGCCGTCGCTAACCAAGGCGGCAATAATCTGCCCTATCGAGAATGCTTTGAGTCCACCGCCAAAACCTATAATTTGGACAGCGACTGGCTGACCGCCATTGCCATTGTCGAAAGCAGCTTAAATCCTAAGGCCGTGTCATCGGCTAATGCGCTTGGGCTGATGCAGATTAAATGGCCGCAGACCGCAGCCCATTTGGGTATACGGACCCGCACGGCGCTATTTGACCCCTGTACTAATGTTGACGCAGGCGGCCGTTACCTTCGCGAACTCACAGATCGCTATAAGGGCAATAAACAGACCGCTCTCGCCGCCTATCGAATCGGCCCCAGCGCCCTCGCCCGCGCCCCTACCGAACCAGCAGTGGTATTGGAATATCGTCGACGGATTAACGAGCAACTGGACATTTTGCGGCCTGCCATTAGCAGCAGCTACTCCAATGCCAGCGCAACCGGTCCCGCGCCGCAACCTTTAGCAAAAACAGCACCGGTCACAGCACCAAACCCGAAGCCCGTTGCAACCACGATTCAGCCAGCTGCCGTAACCACTAAAACGACCGAGGTGGCGCCGCCGGCCAGCGTGAAAGTTGTGGCGGCTGAGCCCACGAACCAACCAACAGGCTTAAGCGCTGCGCCGCCACGCTGCGACCTGCGCGAATTACAGTTGCAGTCCCTGAGCACGCATCATCCGGCAAAACGCGAGCAACGCTTTTTTGAGTGGCTCGCATCCAATGGCGGCGTCTGCTCCGCTGCCGGTCTAATTAAAGTGAAAAATCAAATGGCCGTTTGGTTGGGTACCGCCGCAGGATCTAAACGCATCAACACAACGCTCAATGGGCTATTAAGTAAGCCTTAATCTAGTCTTTGCGCTGCTTCAGCAAGGCGCCCAGCTGTTGTTTAAACGCTGGCTTGTTAAGCGCGGCCTCGCCGGCTTCGCCAGCAATTTCTGTTGCGTCTAAATTCTGCGCATCCAGTAAGGTTATCGCGCTGGAGCTAATGCCCAACAGCAACCGCCGATCTCCATAATCCAGCACGCATACTCGGTTTTTGGGGTCGATACGCAGCGTATCGACTATGCGCATATTCGTTTTGCCACTGCTCCCGCCTAACGCGGTTTTGCTTTTCAAAAACCATAAGGTCAGCAGCAATAACCCGATGACGAATAAGAACGCCAGCAGGCCCATGATGGGGTTAAAACCGTCCACGGTTTATACAGGCTTGATCCGTTCCATTGGCGACACTATTTCGACTACCGTCAAACCAAGTTGATCGCCTACGGTGACGACTTCGCCCTTGGCAATTACCGTGCCGTTCACCTTGAGGTCCAACATTTCGCCAGCCGCAGTATCCAACTCCAAAACGCTACCCTGCGCTAACCGCAAAAGGTCTTTCAGTTTTAGCTTCGCCGACCCGAGCTCAACGGTGAGCGTGACGGGAATCGAACGAATAAGGTCTTGGTCTATGGACCCCTCACCTAGGGAGCCACTGGCTTCTTCTACAGGTTGTGTTGGCTCTTCAACATTTTCACTCATTAGTGGCCCCAGCCATGGTACTTGCTACTATTTTAACCGCGGCGTTATCACCCCGGCTGCCTATCTCGACTTGGTATATCGGCAATCCATTTACACACAATTCTGATCGCCCCAGATCCTGCAGCGAGATCACGTCACCGATTTTCAAGCCATTTAATTTTTCCAAAGACATCGGCAATTCCCCGGCATTGACCACCGCCTCAAACAATACCTCGTCTAAAGACCCCGCCAATTTATCTGTCCACTCTTTCTCTAAACGATTTTCCACCCGTTTGGGAGCAATTGTCTTGGCTAAAGAACCTCGGACCAGCTTTATGCTTTCATAAGGGTGCACAATGTCTATTGCACCGATTACATCCATTGCGCCCTCAACATCGCTGTTATTTCCAACTCTAAAACGATTAACAACAACCAGTTCCGTGTCACCAGCAATATTAGCCAGCAAAGGATTTGTCTCAGCCCGCACAAACTCACACTGAATCCTGAGCGCAGGCGCCCAGGCTTCGAGGAGCGCGGCATATACAACAATTCGTAATTTTTTAAGCACAACTTCTTCTGTCGCACTATAAATCCGGTTCTCACTTACTGCTGCCAAGGAGCGGGGCGCGCCACCAAACCAGTTATCTACGCAGCTAAAAACCACCTGCGGATCGATGGCACAGATCGATTCTCCTTTTAGTGGGCTCATATTGGTGAGGTTAAGGCTCACCGGCGGCGATACGCCACTCAGATAATCCTTGTATTGCATTATCTCGACCGTTCCAAGCGCTACTTCCGCTCCGTATTTCAGCTCTCTCGCCAATCCTATCCGCAGCTGTCGATGAAAGCGCTCGTTGATCTGGTCTAGGACTGTGGAGTCAAAATCTGGCTTGTTATCTTTAGCAGCTATGTCGTGGCTCTGCGCCTCTATGCCAACATTGTACCCCCCACCATCAAGTCCGCCGGACGCCACTACTTCCTCAATAGCTTCCATCTCTTCGTCGGTAAGGAGTTTTTCGCCGTCGGCCATCTTTGTACTCTACTCGACCACGTAACTGGTAATTAAAACGTCTGCAACTAAATCAAAGTCATAGCCTTCGTAGTTTCTGATCAATTCGTTAGCTTTCGCCTTAAAGTCCGTGCGCAATGTTTGTCGAAAATTTGGTGTTGAAGTGTCCTCTTCACTAACTTCTAACATTCGCTCAGTGAAGATTGATCGCAACGCCTGATCGTGGGTTTGGAGACGTAACTTAGCGAAAAAATCATGCTTCGTTAGAACCGAAATTTTCAGCTGCATCATTTTTCGGGAATTTTTCATTTTCACCATCAGCGCCGGTTTCTCAATGGCGTGATATTGAGATTCTCCCAAATTCTGCGGAACGCAGCCGTTCCATAGCGTTCTCTCTTCCACCGAAGTCGGCTTATTATATTTTGCCGCTGTATCAAAATCTGGACACATAATTGGTGCATTAGGATCCACCTCTTCGCCGCCGCAAGCACCCACTAGAAACGCTAAAAGCACCAGCAGTAGGCCTTTTAATCTAATCATTACATCACCTGTGTCTGTTAACCTTTAATGCACAGACCCTACACAAAAACATTCAATCCATCACCTGCTTTGAAGTCTGCAGGCAAGGCATTAGAGAGCTCATCGGCCGATAAAGCAATCGTCTTAAAGTTATCGGTGCCCTTCTCTTCGATCGGGCCGATGCTTAAAGAAACGGTCTGCTGGTCAATTTGGTCGCCTAACGCCCGAGCTAAAGCCTCCTGAAGTTTCGGCAACGAATCGGCCAAAATCTGCCGTACCGCCGGATCAGACGACATCACGTGACCTTCAATGCCATCAGCACCAGCGTTGAGCTGGATCGCCACAGACCCAAGGTCCATTGCATCAAGGTCGAGCTGCACCGACCAGGAGCCTTCACGCACCGCGACGGCCAAGCGCGAACCCAAGAGTTCGCTGAACCGCTCGCTCCATTCTCGATACTGCTGGGCTTTTGTTTGAGCCTCTTCATTATTTGCCAGATTAGCCTGGCTAAATGGCGCATTTTGCTCGCCTGAACCTGACCGCTGGCCCGACTGCTGCTGATTCGAAAATTCACCATCCGCGGCGCCCATCTCACGCTCAGCAGATTGAACTGCTGCTTGGCGCTGCTCGTCCTGCAACTGCGGCCACTGAGCAGACAAAATATCTTTGGTGCTGGTGGGCGCTACGGCCTCATCCAAAACAGCGTCTGCCCGCATGGGCAAGGGAACTTCAGCCTGCAGGGGCGCCTTTGTTTCTGGCGGAGGTAAAGCATCGGGCTTGGTCAGGGCGCTCGGATTTAATCCTGTTGGCGCAGCCATTGTTTCACCGGCCACCGGCGCCGCTGGGAGCGCTGACACCGCTACCGGCGGCACCTCAGGCACCGCTTCGCTTAATAAAGGTGGCGCAACGGTAAGCGCTGCCGTTTCGGCAAACTGCATATCAGGAGTACTTCCCGCGTCTGCAATCGCCGCCCCAGCACCCAGCATAGTTTGTTTCATATAGCCGGCCATGCCGCCTTCTGAAAAACCATGATCACGCATGAACTGGGTTAATTGACTGGTCGCTGCCGGAGTTGGGTCACCCGTCAATATCACCCGGCCAATCTTTAGGCTCGGGTCATGCAATGCCAGTTTAGGCATCCCTTGAGGCAGGCTATTTTGATCCGCTGTCCCGGCATCCGGTTTCATATTACGCGGAGTCGACGCCTGATTTTGCAGCAAATGGCGAAAGTCGCCACTCGGCGATTCAGCTGTCGATTTCGCCGATTCTTGAGCGTTGGCTATTCTGTCCGGAGGCGCAACAGCGACGGTTGGTTTAATCACATCTGTCATCGGATACTTTTCTCATCTATCAGTAGACGCCAGAAAAAATTTTCTAGATTGCGCCTGTATTGCTCACTTCGAGATGCTGCCGCCCTATTACCAATAGAGCTCTTACTTAACTAAATCCAAGTGCGCGGGCACCCGGTCAATTGCGGCACCATCTCGGTGTATTAATTTCTCTTTGCCAGCCCATATCGCTTGACTCTTTGCCAGCCCATACTCAACTCTTTTGGCAACATCTGTGCCAACCATGCAACTGCTTCTAGTTTTGCGAAAATCGCTGCACGTTTAGCAGGTCTACTTGCTTCTGTTCCACCCGCCGCTCATGGTCGCCTTTACGCTGCTCAACCCGGCCCCGCAACGCCTCAAACTTACTGTGTTCCTGATACAACACGCGATAGCGCTGTTCTACCTTGCGTCTGGCTGCCTCCATTTGGCGTAACTGCTGCTCAACAGCGATCACCGTTTCATCGAGGTGTATCAAAAATCTTCGCAAGTGCGTCGTGGCTTCAACGCTGTGATCTTGCTGTTGTTGGGCGGCAAGATCGTGCAGGTATTGCTCTTTCATCTGGCGCAGTTTTGCCGCTTCTTCGGCCATTTCTTTTTGTCGCGCGGTTGCCTGCACTAGGGCTTTTTGCACCTCGGTTAACTCAGTCTCCACCCGATCTGCAAGCATCTGCCAGCGATCGATTTGACGATCAAACGATTCAGCCATCAGACAAGCACTCCTGTAATTGAGCAATCGCCGTTTCAACGGTCACTCGTTCGTCCATCGGCTGCCGCAAAAAATTCTCCATTTTACTGCGTACCGCAATAGCGCGGTCCAAATCAGGGTTCGAGCCCGACTCGTAAGCGCCCACATTGATCAAATCTTGATTCTGCTGATACAGCGTCCACAGCCGTCGTAAACTGTTCGCCGAATTTTGATGTTCCTGATCCGCGATGGCCGGCATCAGTCGCGAAATTGAGCCCATTAGATCGATCGCTGGGTAATGAGCTGCATCGGCTAGTGCTCTGGACAACACCACCTGACCGTCCAGCGAAGCCCGAGCGATATCCACAATAGGATCGTTCAGGTCATCGCCTTCCGCGAGCAACGTATACATGGCAGTAATCGTGCCCTCGCCAGTACGCCCGGTACCAGAGCGCTCAATAAGCTTCGGCAACAGACTAAATACCGATGGTGGGTAGCCTTTCGCCGTCGGCGGTTCGCCCACCGCTAAGCCAATTTCACGTTGGGCATGGGCCACGCGCGACAAACTGTCCATAAGCAATAAGACATTTTTGCCCTCGGACCGGAAGTGCTCGGCATACAAATGCGCCAATTGGGTCGCACGAATGCGCAGCAGCGGCGACTCGTCCGCCGGAGCAGCAACCACTACCGCCTTGCACAGCCCGTCTGCGCCCAAGGTATCCTCAATAAATTCTTTTACTTCTCTGCCGCGTTCGCCAATAAGACCAATCACCACCACATCTGCTGCAGTAAACTTGGTCAACATGCCTAACAAAACACTTTTGCCTACACCTGAACCGGCGATCAAACCGATACGCTGTCCGCAGCCAACGGTTAACAACGCATTCAGTGCACGCACACCCACATCAAGCACCTGATCAATAGGTCTGCGCTCCATGGGATTAGGCGTGCTGCCGTTCAATCCCATCGGCCGTCCGCCAGTTATTGGCGGCTGATTGTCCAAAGGTTCACCCATGGCATCGACCACTCGGCCAAGCAGAGCGTCGCCTACCAGAGCCGAATCCGTTTCTTGCTGCACGAAAACCCGACATCCGGCACTGAGGCCGGTGGCTTGCCAAAGCGGCATCAAAAACACCGTGCCGGATTCAAATCCAACCACCTGTGCGTCGACATGCTCGCCGTCTGGCTTGAGAATTCGGCAAATGGATCCGACAGCAGCGCTGACACCCTTGGCCTCAAGAGTTAGTCCTACAATACGCGTAAGGATGCCATAGCGGCGGGCCCGCGGCGCTTTTAGCTGGGTTCGCGCGGCATCGACATAGGCGGCCAAGCTCAACATGACCTATTCCTCATCCGACTCAGGATCGACCGCCGGCAGTTCTTCAAAAACTGCATCGTCAGCATCCAATGATGCGCGATTGCCGTCTACGCTGTCTTCAAGAGCAGCGGCTGCAGTTGGCTCTGCCGACTCATTTTCCATCTCTGCAACGGCAGCAGCTTCTGCAACATCGGTAAAATCTGCATTATTCATTTGTTGTGCGAGCTGCTCAATTCGCTCGGCAATAAGGTCTTCTACCTGCGCGTTATTAACAACAAGGCGCACGTCGCCATCGCTTAACCCTTCGGCTGTAATCACCGGATAGCCGTCTGCGACGCCCTGTAAGGGCTGTCCTTTAAGCCGTTCCGCCCAAGCTTCCGAGACGTGAATTTCTATTTGCCCCAAGTCGCTCGGATCTAGGCCGTTGATGACCGTGTTTATCACCGCATCGATTGCCGCATCGGACAAGCTCAGTTCGACCCGCGCAAGGTGCTCGGCTAAGGCCAACGCAAGGTCACGTAGCGGCTGAAATAATGGTTGGCGCTGGGCGAAGTCTGACTGCAAAGACGCCATAAAATCTGCGAATTCCGACTGCACGGCGTCCAGACGTTCGGCGTGGGTTTGCGCAAATTGTTGTTCCGCTTGAGCTTGGCCCTCGACAACACCCTCTGCTCGAGCACTGGCAACCAGATCGTCAACCTGTTGCTGGGAATAGCTCGTTTCACCATTAGAAGAAGGCGCTGCGGTTTCGGTGCCCGCGTTTACTTGCCCCGGAGCCGGTTCCATACCCGCCACAAAGCCAGCAGTTTTTTCCACCGTTTCGCGAAGTCCGGCGAATTTCGCCGCGGTTGCACTCTTGTTAAATCTAGGGTCGTTGGACCACGTTTCCTCTGTCATAAGCCGGCTCTATACGTAATCCGAGCTGTCGCCCGCCGACATAATGATCTCGCCCGCCTCTTGCAACTTCCGCGCCTGCCGTATGATGTTCAATTGTGCGGCCTGAACCTCCACTAAGGGTTTAGGCGTAGCCACTTCCATATCGTCTTTCATAACCAACGCCTGGCGCTCGGAGACGTTTTCCAAGAAGTGATCGACGAGCTGCTGTGGCGCACCGCGGAAAGCCAGCATCAGTTCGTCCTGATCCAATGCCTGACCTAGCGTTTGCATACTGCGGCGGTCTACATGCATGAAATCTTCAAATTCGAACATATTGTCCTGAATATCTATCGTAAGATCTTCATCCAGTTCCTTAAGCCCGCTAAATACTTCGGTCTCCAAATCCAGTTTTGTTCGATTCATAATCTTCGCCGCGGCGCGAATGCCACCGACCGTGGGCGCAGCTTGAGAAGTGACGGAACTTTGTAATTGTCTTTGCACAACGTCTTCGAGTTCAGACATGGCGCTCGGCTGTACGGTATCTAATAAGGCAACTCGACGCATAACCTCGATACGCATATCTGTGGGCAACAACGCCAACAATTCTGCCGCCGTTTCTTCCTCCAATACCGACATAATGATGGCGATCACCTGAGGGTGTTCGTCGCCAATCATTTCGAAAATGTTTTGCGGCGTCATCCACGCCAGAATTTCTAGCCCTTTGCTTGAAGAGGACGGCAATATACGACTCAACACAGAGGCCGATTTATCCGGGCCGAGCGCGCGCTTCAACACACCCTCTACATAGTCTTTGGAGCCTAAGCCTAGATTCGTTTGCCCGCGTAATTCGCCGATAAATTGATCCAAAACCTTGTCTACCGCAGTTTGCGATACATCATTTACGGAAACCATCGCGGTTCCTAAGGTTTCAACTTCGTCTCGATTCAGGTAGCCGATGATGTCCGACGCTTGCTGTTCGCCCAGAACCAACATCAGTAAGGCAGCGCGTTTAGTTGGGTCTAATGCCGCCAGTTCGCGCTCCAGTGCGGACGGCTCAGGCGGCTTGACCGGTTCAGCTTTTTTATCTTTCTTTGCCACGATAATCCTCGACGTTTATTCAGTGCACTAAGCGTTAATCATGCGTTTTAGCAGGTTCGCTACGCGACCCGGGTCATCAGCCACCATCATGCGCATCACTGCGATTTTGTCTTCATAGGTATTTGCTGTATTTAACATATCCTCAGGAATCGACGAGCGCTTAGGCATAAGTCGCGACTTAATTTCTTCTAAATTGCCGTCATCGCCTTGACGAATGCGCTCTACATCATCAGCGGAAAGTTCACCATCTGCTCCCCGTGCGCCTAAGCCACCTTGGCGGCCTGCGGTGTAATACTTGATCGCTGGACGCACCACCGTGAACAAAGTCAGCAAGACTAGGAATACGGCGATCAGCGTTTGCACAAGATACTTAATGGTTGGATCTTGAGTGTATTCCTGCACCATCTCGAAAGTAGTCTTTGGCGGTTCTTCAATATTTTCCATACCGCGATTAAAACTTGAAGTCACTACGGTCACTTTATCGCCACGGGTTTCGTCAAAGCCTATAACCCCTTCGATGAGGTCTTCAAACTCTTGCTTTCGAGCCTCGATGTCTACTTCGGTGCCGTCAGCGGAAATCAAACTTCTCGGGTCAACCACGACAGATACCGTCACCCGATCGATCGTACCGACCTGCTGTTTAACATAGCGGATCTCGCGGTCTAGCTCGTAGTTTCGCGTGGTAGAACTACTGGTTTGGGTCGAGTTTTCGGCCACCTCAGTAGCAGCGGGCGTATTTACAAATGTGCCCACTTCCGCTTCGCCACCAGCCTTAGATTCCTGCTGATCCTGATCGACCGACTCTGAACGTGTTTTGCCGCCCTCGTTGTCACGATCAAAATCTTCATAAGTCGTTTCCACGGCGGTAAAGTTCAGCATCACATCAACCTGAGCGTTGATATTTTCATAGCCTACGATTGCGCCGAGCAGTTGATCGATGCGGTTTCGGTACGTTTGCTCAATGGAAAGCTCGTGCTCGTTCTGTGAGGTCGTCAGGCTCATAGCATCATCTGCGCCCTGAGATCCACTCAAGAGCATGCCCCTGCTGTCGATCACGGCGACGTTCTCGGAGGGTAGATACGGAATGCTTGAAGACACCAAGTGAATGATGGCCTGAATATTCGAATCCGTGAGCGTTCGTCCTGAATAAGTTTCTATATAAACAGAAGCCTTAGCCGGCGCTCTGTTTTTAATAAACGGACTCTGTTGCGGCTCTGCAATATGCACACGCACCTTTCTAACGTGAGAAATCTGCCGGATTGTTTGTTCTAGTTCGCGCTGCAGTTGAGACCTGATAAGGCCTTGTTCCATGTTCTTTGACGTGGTCATAGAGCTGTTTTCTAACAGCGATTCAAAACCAGCTCCGCTGACACTGCGCGGAATATTTTGGCTGGCCAAAAACAGCTTGGCAGAAAAATACTTGTCCTCGGGGACCATTAACTGCCCAGTGTTGGTATCCAAATAGGCGCCATATTCACCGCCAGCTAACAACGCGTCGTAGGCCACCTGACGATCTGACTCCGGTAGCTCTGAAAATAATGGCCGGCCCACTGGCGCAGACACATAGGAATAGATAAAGGCCAGTGCGGCCAGACTGAACAACACCACAATAGCCGGTAACGTGCGCTGCACGCCGGGCTGGTTGAGGATCGAACGAATAATCGGCTCGCTCGCTTGGCTTACGGGCGCCGGCGCAGCATTGGGTGCCACACGATTCGGTGCAGCCGGCGCTAACGCTTGATTCGAAGTTTCTAATGCTGATTCGGCCATTATTTTACTCGACTATAGTTCTTTAAAGTGCCCGTCATACAGGCATATTTTTGACGTCGTCATACGCCTTAAGTAATTTATTACGCACCTGTAGGGTGGCCTCAAACGCAAGCGAAGACTTCTGCATCGACAACACCACATCTGTCAGTGGCACATCTTCGCCACGCTCGTAGGCATCACGCATTTCCGACGCATTCATTTGCGTCTCGTTAACCGCCTCCACAGCAGTTTGAATGTAATCACTAAATCCCGACTTATTGGTTTGATCGACCCGCTGCGTGCTGACGTCACTATTTATCAGGTCTGTACGGTCCTGATACGCGCGAATTTGGTTCATCAATGAGCCGACTTTGGCTTGGTATACGCTCTCAATCATGCCGTGCTCCTAAGCTGACCGACGTCGCGGTAATTCCATGCCCCGCTCGCGCATCCGCGCCAGCTTGTAGCGCAGCGTGCGTTCGCTGATACCCAAAGCCACAGCCGCAGCCTGACGAGTAGGGGAGGTTCGAATGGTTTCTGCAATAATGCGAAACTCGTTGGCTTCCATAGCATCCTGCAGGCCGTCGGTTTTTTCGAAATTCGCCGCAGGTGCCGCTTGGGTGGCCACAGGTGCGGCAGGCAAATCTGCGACACGGGATGTTTCCACTGGCGCAGTAGGCTCGTCAAAAATCAGATACTGAGGCTGAATAACCTCGCCAGAGGTTAATACAATGGCGCGCTGCACAACGTTTTCGAGTTCTCGCACGTTGCCCGGCCAGGTGTACGACAGTAATTTAGCAACCGCCTCGGGAGAAAACTGCAAAGAGCGATTTTCCCGCGAGTGTTTAAGGATAAAAAAGTTAGCCAACGGCAGTACATCGTCTAAACGCGCAATCAAGCTGGGTACGTTTATGCGAAAAGTACTAATGCGGAAGTACAAGTCTTCTCTAAAGGGATTGTCTAGCGCACCAGAGCGCAAATCTCGATTGGTGGCGGAAACAATACGCACATCCACTTTGTGGGATTCAGAAGAGCCCACCGGCAGCACTTCTTTTTCCTGAATCGCCCGCAATAACTTGGCTTGCAACTGGGGTGACAGCTCACCCACCTCATCAAGAAACAGGGTGCCGCCTTGGGCTTGGGTAAAAAACCCTTCGGTATTGCGAGTAGCACCGGTAAAGGCGCCCCTTACATGGCCAAATAAAAGACTTTCAGCAAGATTCTCTGGGAGCGCCGCGCAGTTCACCGGCACAAAGGGACCTTCCCGACGCGGTGAGAAGTCATGGGTAAGGCGCGCCAAAACTTCTTTACCAGAGCCCGTAGCGCCTTGCAGCAACACGGTGACTTCGGATGCGCCCACGCGCTCTACCAAAGCCAATAGTTGCTGACTGGTCTCATCCACAAAAACATAGGATTCGTACTTGAGCAGACGCAAACGCGCGGAAGCAGCAACACTCTGCCAAACCCCGCAGTCCGCATCTGCGGTAACCACATCGTCAACCCCGCTCTTAACCCCCGCGATGGCCGTATTTAGATCACCCTTGTCGACCCGCAAAATAAGATAAATACGAGGACCAAGCACATCGCGCAGCGCGCGAAGATGGGCCTCCAGCGTACCGGGGCGACCTTGAACGCACACCACACGAGGGCCGGCTTCGTTCTCGACCAGCTGATTAGTGAGTTGGCTTAGCGCGATCGGGCGAGCACGAAAGCCGCCGCTGTTCAGCGCAGTAACAGTCTGAGCATCTAGATCAGCGCTGTTGTCCCAAAAAAGCTCGATGGGTTGTGATTCGTACATGGTGTTTCTTCTGCACTCGCTGCCATTACAATTGCCGTGTTTAAAGCAAATGGCGTGCCAGAAAAAATATCTAATATTTTCAATTGGTTATAAGCAATGTGGCAAGATCTTACAGGCTGAGTATTGCCGGTTGACGAAAATTCGACGGAGCTGCGGCCAGCCGTTAGAGCGCCTAGTGTTGATTGCTTCGGCTCCGTACAAGCCTACGCGACGCGCAACTCGTACTTTTTGATGCGCTCGATCAAGGTCGTGCGCTGCATCTTCAGCAGCTTGGCGCAGCGGCTGACATTACCGCCCGTCTCTTCAAGAGCACGAGTAATAAGGTCTTGTTCAATCTCACTGAGCATGCCTTTAAGTGACTGGCCTTGAGCCCGAAAGTCTTCATAACCCTGAGCCAGCATAACAATAGATTCGAATTCGTCATCTACCTGAGAGGTTTCAGAAGCGCCCGCTGAGTCCTGAAGAAATTTTTGTGCCGCAACATCGGACGCAGAATCCCCCTGCTCGGCTTCAATTAAGCCCTCGAAAGCATCCCCACCATCGTCCTCACTGGAGGTTGGCAACGCAGCGAGGCCTTCCAACGCGCCGGGCGGCAGCATGGTCGCATCAACATTGTGCAGGTCGAGCCGTTGGCCCGGATATAAAACCGACAGCCGGTGCACGGTATTCGACAGCTCGCGAACATTGCCCGGCCAGTCGTAGGCCTGCAGTAGATTTGATAATCCGGGTGCTAAGGTAATCGGCCGGTCCACAGATTTTAGACCTTCGGCAAAGTGCTCGATTAATTCGGGGATTTCCGAACGACGATCCCGCAACGGCACAACCTGCACAGGCAATACGTTAAGACGGTAAAACAAATCCGCCCGAAAACGCCCGGCAGCAATCTCGTCCTCAAGATTGCGGTGCGTCGCTGCCACCACCCGAATATCTATATCAATGAGCTGATTAGAGCCAATCGGCGTGACATTGCGTTCTTGCAGCACCCGCAGCAATTTGACCTGCATGCTTAACGGCATGTCGCCGATTTCGTCTAAGAACAGTGTGCCGGTATCAGCTTCTTGGAGTTTGCCGCGATGATCGGCGATCGCTCCAGTAAACGCCCCCTTTTTGTGTCCAAAAAGTTGACTCTCCAAGAGATCCGCAGGGATGGCGCCGCAATTAACGGCAATAAACGGCCGATATTGACGCTCAGAGCGGTCATGTATTGCCTGAGCAACCAGCTCTTTGCCGCAACCGCTTTCACCAGTAACGAGAACACTGACATCTGCCGGCGCAATTGAATCGATCAATTGCTGCAGACGCCGAGTCTGTTCACTGCTGCCAATAATTCGGTACGACAAGAGTTGTTTATCCCAAGTTGACGATATACTTTAACCAACAATAGGCACTTGCGCGAGCGGACCCACGAGTTTGAGACCATCAACTGATTTATGCGCTAGCCTCAAATAAGGAAAAAACCCCGCTTTATGTTTAACCGGATGCAAACGCAAAGGCCTAAACCACCGTGTCCAACATGTCAGGCGATTCGCAGGACGCTGTTTCTAACAATGGGACTAGGTATGTTTGCTTACTATGCGTACTCGCCTGAACAGCGAAGCAGCGAAAGCGTCGGGGCTTTACTGGAATATGTAACAATCGCAAATGCCACCGTAGCACTCTTCATTGCCATCGCGGGCAAGCTGGTTTTCGATGCGGTGAAACACTTCCTGCATAAAAAATAACTGGGTTCGTCTTTCGATACGCGCCTGTTGACGAAATCTCGTCAATCCACAGGAAAGTAGCTCTCCGAC
>ERZ802831.1014-NODE-1014-length-14197-cov-21.8668_pt1 | contig 14197 bp, 10 predicted proteins | sample MGYA00345655_ERZ802831 | MGnify/ENA primary metagenome ERZ802831 (study PRJEB30503, sample SAMEA104212376) | marine metagenome | biome: Westerlies Biome; feature: [SRF] surface water layer (ENVO:00010504) within the epipelagic zone...; material: water...
AAGCCGCGATCTTGATTAAATTCCAAGTTTTCCAGCTCGCCTTTGCGCACACTGACACCCAAACCCTGTTCCATACTGGCGGATACTTCGGCCTGATCAGCGCCTTGACGCTTTGCCTCGCTGAGGATGTTGTCGACCAAGGTGGTCAACTCTTGCTGATGCTCTATAAAATCCAACGACTTACTTCCTCGTAATCATACTTATGCCTGAAGAACTCTCTAAATCTGCGCTTAAACGCGAAGCCGAGCGCTTACAAAAAATCGGCTTGAAGCTTACGCAACTCAAACCCGAGATTCGATCGCGACTGCAGCTTCCTGACGCGCTGCGCATCGCCATCGATGTACATGCCGGCATTAACAGTCGAGAGGGCGGCAGGCGACAAATGCAGTACATTGGCAAGGTCATGCGCGGTATCGATGTCGAGGCGATTGAGCAGCAACTCGCCGACCTTGAAGGACAATCCGCTGCAGCGCGCCACTTTTTTCATACCGTCGAGCAGTGGCGAGATCGGCTGACTGCTGACCCCAAATCGTTGACCCAGTTTATCGACGAGTACCCCAATGTTGAGCGCCAACAGCTGCGCCAGTTGGTCGGCGCCGCCGGCAAACACGCACCAGCGAGTGGCCATGAAGTGCCAGATGCTCATCGCCAAGCGCAGCGCGTCTTGTTCAAATTTGTGCGCGCTACACTCGCAGCGCACAGCGACGGACAACCCGCATCCGATACGCCATAGATTGTGTTCAAGTAGCGGTACCGCCCACGACGATTTCATCGACCTTAAGCGTAGGTTGACCGACGCCAACCGGCACCGATTGCCCATCCTTGCCGCAAACGCCGACACCGCCGTCCAAATCCAGATCGTTACCCACCATAGAAATCTTCGTCATCACCTCGGGACCGCTGCCGACTAAGGTGGCGCCCCGGATAGGCGCCGTTACTTTGCCTGCTTCGATGAGATAGGCCTCGGTGGCAGAAAACACGAATCGACCCGATGTAATGTCCACAGAACCGCCACCAAAATTGACCGCGTAGATGCCGTTTTGTACAGACTTGATGATGTCTTCTGGCTGATCTTGGCCGGGCAGCATATAGGTGTTGGTCATTCTGGGCATGGGCACATGCGCATAGGATTGGCGGCGGCCATTGCCCGTGGCGGGCACGTTCATCAAGCGTGCGTTGAGTTTGTCCTGCATGTAGCCCTTCAACACGCCATTTTCGATCAACGTAGTGACTTGAGTCTTCGTTCCTTCGTCGTCAACACTCAGTGACCCGCGTCGTGCCTCCATGGTGCCATCATCGACGACAGTGCAGAGGGGTGACGCAACTTGTTCACCGACCCGATTCGAAAACGCAGAGCTACCTTTGCGGTTAAAGTCTCCTTCCAGACCATGCCCGACTGCCTCGTGGAGCAAGACACCGGGCCAGCCTGGGCCGAGGACCACGGGCATTGGTCCTGCCGGAGCATCCACTGCCTCCAAATTCACGAGCGCCATGCGCACGGCCTCCTTGGCAAGGTTCTCCGTCCAGTCTCCAAGTGTTAACGACTCTAAGCTGCGGCGGCCACCACCTCCGGCGTTACCACGCTCACGGCGGCCGTTATGCTCGACGATGACGGAGACATCCAATCGAACCAGAGGACGTATATCTGCCGCCAATGTACCGTCGCTGGCCATAACCAAAACAGATTCGTGGTTACCCGCGATGCGCACAGTCACTTCTTTGACCTTGTCGTCTTGCGCTCGCGCGGTTTGATCAATCTGGCGCAACAGCTTCACCTTATCTTCATCGGTCAAACTGCTGATGGGATCGGTAGGCGCATACAAAGGCGCAAAGTCGACCGCTTTAAAACCAGGCGCTCGTCGCTGACTACCACTGCCTGCAATAGATCGAGCTGCCTTGGCTGCCTGCTTCAAACCATCGAGACGAATGTCTTCACTGTAGGCAAACCCAGTTCGCTCCCCAGCCAGTGCACGCAACCCGATACCCGCTTCGACACCAAAGGACCCCTCCTTCACGATGCCGTCTTCCAGCGCAAATGATTCGCCGCGGGTGCTTTGCACGAACACTTCACCGTAATCGATCTCGCGACCCAGCAACGTGTCTAGGCTGCGCTCGATATCGCCCAGCTCCAGACCTTTCGCTTGCAGCAGCTGTTGTTCTACCTGCGCAATCATGTCATTCATTTAATGCCCACCTTGATCAAATCACTTGCGTTGACGCACCACAGGCAGAGTAGGGGAACTAACGCTCCGCCGATGCCTTCGCACCATCCTCGATGGGCTGGTCTTTTAACAAATCCGGCGATAGCCGCTCTCCGGCAACATCTGCTTCTTTGATGTCTCTATTGAAGAGTTCAGTAAATGTCACCCTTGGGTCGTCTAACGGGCCGGAAACTAGAAATTTCGCCGAACTCATCTGCTCAATCGGCTTGCGAAATACCCGTTCGCCTACCGCTAAGCCCAACCCCGCTAGGGGATTAGCTATCGCTAAGTATGCGGCGTACCAAGGCAAACTGTCACCGACTGGAAGTGTGACAATCATTTGTGCATCCAGCGTATTGCCACTGAGATCAACCTCGCCACCAAGCTCATAGCGCGATGACGTACTCTTGATGATGAGATTTTTTGTAAAGCTAAGCGTTTGATCCTCGAGCTGTATGTCACCAAAAGCTTCTTCGAAACTGATTCCCTCTCCCACCACATCCGAAAAGTCGAAAGTTATGCGCTTGGTAAGCGCCGTAATATTCAGCAGGCTCAAGACACGCAAGCCTGCTTGACCACCTTCTACCTCTAAGAAACTGCCTTCCTCAGCTTTCAAAGAAACCCCGCCCTCGCTGTTTGCGATATCTAGATTCGCCGGGGAGCCGGCCCAGCTCAAATTCCCCACAACAGAGGCTGTCTTGGATGTCACAACGGGGGCGTAACCCCATAGCGGCAACACCTCGGCCAAATCTTGCATTTGGGCGGATCCAGAAAATGCGCTGCGGTTTTGCTCTAAGTTCCAGTGGATCACGCTGTCGGTAATGTCGACGCCATTGACCAACACATCCTCTATGTCGAATCGCACGCCGCCGGGTTCTGGAGTAATCTCGAACTTCCAGCGCCCAAATGGCTCTTCACCAATCATCAACTGGTTTACGAAGACTTCAGCTCGGGGTAGACCTCGTCCAATAGCCAGGTCTATTGGATCGAGATTTCCTTGAAGCGCGTTGTCGCCAGGCTCATATCCCGGCAATCGCAGGGTTAGTAGGTCCACTACAAGATTTGCAGGATCGGACACATCGATGCTGCCAGCGACATCTTCACTACGGACTTGGAAGAACGCCGTGCTGCTGTCGCCTTGGCCATTCAGTTCAAGGTTGGCAAAACTCAAGTCATCGACAATGAAGTTACCAACCTGCAGGCCTCGTATCTGCCAGCTCACGGGCAAGTCGACGGCGGCGCCGCCGTCCTTGGCCACCCAGTCCGCCAAATCGACCTCTGCCAATCGTCCGTTGATTACCAAGCCATTGTAATCTGGCTCTATTTCCAAGGGCTGCGCATTCACGCCAACGGCGCCTTGGGTGACTCGCTGGGACGACACGCTTGGGATCTCGAACCAACCGTTGGTGTTTTTGTACTGCCAATCAATTCGCTGATAGTCGTCTGCAAAGAGGAGATCAAATGCACTGACCGCAGGCTCGTTGTGTTGCTTGCCAAACTGCGCAGGCAGGTTGACCGCCATACCCCCAAGGTCTGTCGTCAGCATGAGCTCAGCAGGCGCAGAAGTGCCCATCGCCAGTAATAACTGCCCGGTGAAATCGGCCTCGCCCTCCAGCACCGGTGAGCTCTCTATCCCGGCCATGCGAAATATATCGAGAGCCGATGCACGACCATCGACCTCGAACATCAGGTACTGAGGATCATAATCCACGCGTATGCCAACCGGATTGCCGAAGAGCAGTCCTTGAGCATTGCCCTCTAAGTTATGCGGCAAGGAAAAGCGCTGTTGGCCGGTGAGATTGCGCCAAGCTAGGCGGTATTCCGGCATGGCCAAATCTAGCTGATCAAATTCAGCCTCGATATCCACCTGCAGTTTGGCCGTTGGCGGCGCATCACTCCCAAGGGGAACGCCAATCTGCGCGGTATAAGCAAGTTCTCCCTCAGCCCGCCACTGGGGCGTGATAAAAGACAAGGATTGCTGCAAGGGAGAGCGTCGCACCATGGCCAACAGCGAGTCCGCCGTGGCGGTGTTTTCATGGGACAAAAAAAGCATCGATTGATTTGCATCGAGGTGGATTGATGCACGCGCAAGATCTAAGCCAGCGGATGTTCCAGCCTGCAAATCTCCATAGGTCTGTCGACCAGCGACGTGGATGGAACCAGCGGCATCCGCGAGCACGGGCCACTGCTTCTCGTAACGAATTTGCGCAGACTGAAAGTCACCCTGTAGTTCAAAGCGACGTCGCGTGACCTCTCCGGGTCGAATATGAATTTGTCCATGATGCGCAACGCTGACATTGCTAAAATCGCCGGCCACGGGTGCTTCTAGCAGCCACTGCCGCAAACCCGCATTCAACTTGTATGGAATGTAACGCCGGGTCTGCGGGGCAGTGATGGCATTCACCTGCAGGCCAAGCGAGATACGCTGATCGAAACGCGGGCTGGGGCGACTGGTCGCGAAGCTCCCGCTTATCCGTGTGTTGCCATCTACCGCTTCAATATTGCTGCCTCGCACCGATGCATAACCAGGCCTAAACAGCAGCAATAAGTCGCCGGAGACTGCATCAAAACTCCAGTTCTCAGAGAACACTGTGGGAAAGCTCATGGTGACGTCATCGCCCTGCACACGCATGCCAATATGATTTAGGTCGCCGTAGATCTCTGCACCGGCATTGGTAACGCCGGGCGATCCACGATAGGCCGCAAGCTGCACCGCATTCGCTTGTCCCCACCAATCAAGGCCAGATGAGAGTGAGTAGCGGCCAATCAATTCTTGCAAACTCGCCTTTGCGTCCAAGGCGACAAGCCATTCTCCTAGCGCCTTTTCCGGGCTCAGTACCGCGCCAGCTAACTCCGACAAATCCCCGAGGGTCAGATCCGTCGTCCTGAAACGGATGGCTGGGTGCATATTTTGTCTTGCGCGACCCGCAGTAGCGCTACCAAGCAAACGATCTGTATCAACCTCCAGCAGCATGGGTGGCAACACCAAGCCCTGCGAGCCCTGCGTGTGTAGCCTGCTTTGCAGACTTGCGAGTGCTCGCGCTCCTTGCGCCCATACCGAACCTTGCGTACTCAGTGTCAGGCTGCTGTTGGGAAGCAAATAGGGAGACTGCGTCAGACGCAGGGTGGCAGAAAACACCCCGTAGCCTAGGGGCGCATCAGCACGCGGTGGGGCATCATGAGCAGTATCTTTTGGTTGTGCGCCCGAAGTCGTAAGCCATTGTGCTCGCGGCAACTCCAGCGCCATGGCGGTACCGCCGGTGAGCGCAGCGGGAATCTCGACAGCACCCTCGGCACTGAGCCGCAGTGAATGATCGGACACCACATTAGCACTGTCCGCGTTGCTTATGGTCTCACCGTATGCAAGCACTAGCGGCACACTTGCACCCGGGCTGTCGATCACCAACCGACCGTATCTGTTCGTTGGACGATTGTTTACCGTCAACTCAATATCGTAGGGAAAGGCTTCACTCGCCCGCTCTGCCACTACCTGCAGCGTGACATCGACGAACTCGCTCGAGTTCAGTAGCTCTACAAAATCGATATCGATGGGTTGTTCCGCGCTGTTTTTTAACGCCCAACCCTGGGTCGTATGGACCACACCAACTTCGCCACTTTCACTATAAAAGCGTCGAAAGATTGGCTTCCATTTCGCAAGAGACTGAAAAAAGTCTAGCTCTACGTAAAGGTTTTGCAGATCGCCCGCAGCAAAGGAAACACGCTGTATGCGCAGCACGGGATTGAACCCTCGCCAATCCCCAGCCACCTCGGTGACCTCGGCTCGATAAGGCGCCAAAGCGGTATTGAACTGTGGTGTTAATGTGCTGGCGTAGGCCGATGCTAGACGCCCAGTCACCTGCACGATGGCCAGCAGGCAAACGAGGCCGGTCAACAGGGCAGCAGCCACATAACCAAGCAATCTCGCGGCAGACTGCTCGTCTACCGACGCCTCATTCACACTGGCAGGATCCTGTTCAAGGTTGTTCAAGTGAGCCTTCTCAGTGAAGAGACTGTGGGACGAAGATCAGATCGAATTGATCTAATCGATATGCAGAATCCACCTGCAGCCGAACTTCGTTTGACAGACGTGCTGTGAGGGCCTGATAAAGCACGGCCTCTTCGTCCAACAGTCGCTCAATAACCACTGCGTTGCCAGATATCGCGTAATGGCCATCACGCATGCCTTGAGGGTGCTCGGCGCTATCGCACTCTGCCGCCAGCATGCGCAGGATTTCCATACAAACGGTTTCCGGCGTTTTAAGCAGTCCGTGGCCGGCACAATGATCGCACCTAGCGCACATGACTTGCACCAAACTCTCACGAGTTCGCTTGCGACTCAGCTGGACCAAACCAAGAAATGTGAAGCCGTCCACCTGGGTTTTAGCCGGATCTTTCGCCAGCGCCTCAGAGAGTTTGGCCATAACCGCATCGCGATGGCTCTGCTGGGTCATGTCAATGAAGTCGATCACTACGATGCCGCCTAAGTTACGCAGGCGCAGTTGGCGAGGAATCGCCGCTGCTGCCTCCATGTTTGTTACGTAAATGGTCTGTTCAAGGCTATGGCTACCCACGTAACCTGCCGTGTTTACATCAATGCTAATCAGGGCTTCTGTTTGCTCAATTACTAGCGTGCCACCACTCTTCAGGGGCACGCGGGGCTCTAAGGCGTCGGCAATTTCCCGCTCAATGTTGTGCCGCTCAAAGAGCGGTTTGCGCTCTTGATACAGGCGCATCCGCTGTTCCAAATATGGGGCATGAAGACTGAGATAGTTCTGTAAACGCTGGTATATGTCCGCTTCGTTGACATAGATGCTGAGCGTATTGGGGCCTGCCAGATCGCGCACTAGGCGGGTCTGGATTGGCAACTCCTTAAATACTTCCGTGGGTGCTTTGGCGCCCTGCAAACTCTGCTGCAAATGCCGCCAAAGTTCGCACAAATGCCGTAGATCCTCTTCCAGCAAGCTAGCAGGCACTCCCTCGCCCTGGGTCCTGGCGATAACGCCCATGCCGCTATTTTCACTGAGCGGGCGCAGTACTTTAAACAGGCGGCTGCGCTCAGCATCGTCAGTAATCTTTTGCGAAAGCCGGACTTGCGTGTTCGTCGGCATCAGCACCAGATACTTAGATGCCAAGGAGAGTCGAGTGGACAGCCTAGCCCCCTTAGTGCCCAAGGGGTCGCGCTCGACAATGACCAACAGTTCTTGTCCGTCGTGAAGTACGTCGCGAATCCCGAGCTTGTGGTTATCCGCTTGATTAGAAGTCAGCACTAGCGGATTTTCGATATCCGAAAGATGCAAAAAGCCAGGACGCTCTAGCCCAACGTCGACGAAAGCCGCCTGCATGCCAGGTACTACCCGCACCACCTTACCCAGATAGATGTTGCCCGTGACGCTGTAGCCAGCGGCTCTGGCCAGATGCACTTCAACCACTGCGCCATCTTGAACCAGCGCTACTCGTGATTCGAACGCAGAGACGTCAATCAACAGCTCTTCAGACATGCTGGCGCTGCAACCAAGTATTGACGCCAATGGATGCCAGCAGTTGCTCCGTTTCGGCCATGGGCAGGCCGATGACATTGCTGTAGCTGCCAGCAATCGTCGTTACAAAGACGCCACCAATACCCTGCAAGGCATATGCCCCGGCTTTGTCCGTAGGCTCGCCGGTTGCCCAATAAGACTTGGCCTCTTGGCTATCGATAGAACGAAAAGTCACCGTCGTCATAACCACGTCACTGAGCACCTGCTCGCCGTCAAAAACGGCGACACCCGTCGCGACCTGATGACTGCGACCAGAGAGACGCATCAGCATCTGCATCGCATGTTGTTCGTCCCTAGGCTTGCCCAGCAGTGCTCCATCCAGCACGACGATGGTGTCTGCTCCCAAGTGCACAAACCCGGATCGCCACTGACTTTGCGCCTTGGTTTTAGCAAGCCGATCGACATAGTGGATTGCGTCCTCGTCTGCTCGCGGGGTTTCATCAATGTCTGCCGGTTGTACCTCGAAATCCAAACCCATTTGCTGCAGAAGGCTCGCTCGACGTGGCGACTGGGAGGCAAGTAACAAGCGGCGTTCGAGCATGATGATTAGGCGCGCCGCTGTCCGCCAAGCAGTTTTTCAGCGGCCAAAACATACAGTGGCCAGAAAAGCATGCTGCTACCCGCGAGGGCTAGGGGTTGCAAACTCCATGGCTGGCCAGTGACGGTGTTACGAACGTAGGCGCGCAGGAGTTCTGCAAGAAATATCATCATGAACACCATGATCATTTGCTGCAGGAGTGTTTGCATTTGTAAACGCTCCTGAAAACGCAGCAGATAAAAAGCAATGGCGGCGCAAATCGCGCCATTGAGGCCAAATGGATCGCCCAACAGGGTATCGAGGTAGAAGCCGAGCAGCCACACCACCACCAAAACCCGACGTGCCGTGGTTCCATCGTCCGATGCACTCTTTGTAAACAGCAGTGCAAATAAGCCACCGCGATACGCGGGTATGCGCTGCACCCATAGAATCAGCGCCAACAACATCCATTGCGGGCGCCAATAGCCAAGCCAGTCTGGCGCAGATTGCGGCAAATGAAAGACGCTTAAGACCAAACTGAGAATGATCAGCACCGCCATAAATGGACCATGAGAAACCATTAGTCCAACGCCTCGACGGTTTCCGATACCAAGTTACCGGCAATGTCTTGGGTCACTTCTGCCGGTGCAATCACAAGGACATGTCCGACCTTGAGCAATGCGGCCGTGGGTGTCAGTGAGGCTTGTAGGTAGGGAGAATCCTGGGTCGCTTCCACTGAGGCGACTGTGCCTACCGGGTAGCCCGGTGGAAAGCGCCCGCCAAGCCCAGAGGTTTCGATCAAGTCGCCGTCTTGCACGTCTGTCGATGCCGGCAGGTCCTCCAGCACAAGTCGGTCCGAGACACCGATGCCGCCAACGATCATTCTGACGCCGGTGCGATTATTTCTTGCAGGAATCGCATGCTTGCGATCAGTAATCAAAATCACCCAACTCGTCGAGGAAGACACGTCCACCACTTGGCCAAACAAGCCCTGGGCATCAACCACGGCGTGGCCGGGTTGCACACCATCGTCTTGGCCTTTGTCCAAAATGACCGCAGCTCGGTCAGGATCCGGTGGTACGCCAATGATTTCCGCAATGGTCGCCTGACTGGGTAGCTGTGCTTTCGAGCCTAAGAGCTGTCGGAGCCGTGCATTTTCTGCCTGCAAAAAGAGTACGCGCTGTTGGCCTTCTTCCAAGCGCAACAACTTCGCACTCAGTTGTTCGCGTTGCTGCAACAAAGACTGCCGGTCGGTGGAAATATCCGCAGCAAACTCATAGAGGGTGTAAGGCGCCTCAGCGATAACGTAAATTGGCGTCGCGAGGGATAACACGACGCTGCGCACCTGCCACAAAAGCTTGGCAGCACCTTCGAGTTGGTCGACGCTGCCGCTTTGCACGACTCGACGCCCGTTACTGTCCAACCAAATCGCAGCACCAGACAGCACCAGCAATGTCACCAAGAGGTATCCAGCGCCGGGCCGTTTGGCGAACAGCGTCTTAATCTTAGTTCTCCCGCGCCTGCGGAGGTGGTTGCAGTTCGCCGCGCAACGACATCATTGCCTCAAGAAGTAGAAAGCAAATCAGCGTTGCCCGATTGATCCATCAACTCCAGTGCTTTGCCGCCACCTCTGGCAACACAGGTCAGCGGATCATCAGCGATGATGACCGGCAAGCCCGTCTCTTCTGCCAACAGCACATCCAGATCACGCAGCAAGGCACCGCCACCGGTGAGAACCATGCCGGTCTCGGCAATGTCTGCGGCTAATTCCGGCGGGCATTGTTCTAGGGCTGACTTTACCGCTTGCACAATCATGGAAAGCGGCTCCTGCAGTGCTTCCAAAATCTCGTTGCTGTCCAAGGTAAAGCTGCGCGGAATACCCTCCGCCAAGTTGCGACCGCGGACATCGATTTCACGAATATCCTTTTGCGGGTAGGCCGCTCCCACTTCCTGCTTTATGCGCTCAGCCGTGGCTTCACCGATCAGGCTGCCTTGGGTTCGCCGTACGTAGGCCACAATCGCCTCGTCGAATCGGTCACCACCCACACGCACTGAATCAGAAAACACCACACCGTTGAGAGAGATGATGGCAATTTCTGTCGTACCGCCGCCGATGTCGACAACCATGGTACCAACAGCTTCGTGTACTGGCAGACCTGCACCAATGGCAGCCGCCATAGGCTCTTCCACCAAGCGCACGTCTCGAGCGCCAGCAGACAGCGCACTCTCGCGTATGGCGCGTCGCTCAACTTCCGTCGACTTACATGGCACACAGATCAACACTCGTGGGCTGGGGCGAATAAAGGAATTTTCGTGCACTTTGGCGATGAAGTAGGTGAGCATTTTTTCTGTCACCAAAAAATCGGCGATGACTCCATCCTTGAGCGGACGTATCGCTGTGATATTGCCGGGTGTTCGCCCGAGCATACGCTTGGCGTCTAAACCCACAGCCGCAACGCTGCGTTGGTTTCCCTGCTGGCGCAGTGCGACCACGGAAGGCTCATCTAAAACGATGCCCTCTTCGCGGATGTAAATCAGCGTATTCGCAGTTCCTAAATCGATAGACAGGTCACGCGAAAAGAGACCGCGGAAATTCTTAAGCATCGACGCTTCAATCCCGAAAAAATAAAGCGTAATCATAGGCATATGACATTCGAAAAGCACGGTTAAGATGACCTGTCTTTGCATCCAGCCGCAGCGATTCGAGAAAAATTTTTCGCCGCTTTGACAACCTCGACATATTCACGGCATACCAGCATTCCCAATGGAACCGGTCTATAATGCGAGCACCTCACGAGTAACGAATTTCAATGTCACAAAAGCCAACCGCTGATCCTGAGGGTGAGAGCAACGAGATAGATGTAGGCCATCTGGCCGCACTCGCGCGACTGGCGATTCACGGCGACGCAAGCGCGAAAATCGCCGACGATTTTAGGTCATCTGGCCGGACTCGCGCGACTGGCGATTCACGGCGACGCGAGCGCGAAAATCGCCGACGATTTGCAGGCGATCATCGCGATGATAGACACCATGCAAGCGGTGAATACCGACGGTGTCGAACCGCTATCGCATCCGCTGGATACCACCGCGCGACTGCGCAGCGACGAGGTCACAGAACACCCTGACCCCGCACATTTTCAAAGCGGTGCCCCAGCAACTGCCGACCATTACTATGTAGTCCCTCGCGTTGTCGAGTAGAGCAAATCTATGAGCGAATTTTCTTCACTGCGCGAGATGAGCGCTGATTTGGCCAAGGGTGCCTACTCAAGTGTTGAGCTAACCCAAGCGCACTTGGAACGAATACAAACTGCCAACGCGGCCCTTAACTGTTTTATTTCCATTAACGCCGAGTCTGCCCTAGCTGCTGCCACCAAGGCTGACCAGCAGCGTGCGCAAGGTGATCAACGAGCAACCCTTGGTCTGCCCTTCGCCCATAAAGACATTTTTTGCACACGAGACATTTTGACCACCGCCGGATCGAAAATGTTGAGTAACTTTGTCGCCCCCTACGATGCCACCGTCGTTAGCAATATGGCGGCGGCGGGCATGATCAGTGTGGGCAAAACCAACATGGATGAGTTCGCCATGGGCTCGTCAAACGAGAACAGTTTTTTTGGCACAGTCAGCAACCCGTGGGACCACACCCGGGTACCAGGCGGCTCGTCCGGAGGCTCTGCCGCCGCAGTGGCGGCTGGACTCGTAGCCGGAGCAACCGGCACAGATACTGGCGGCTCCATCCGCCAGCCAGCGGCTTTGTGCGGTATTACCGGCCTCAAGCCTACCTATGGTCGCGTGTCGCGCTACGGCATGATCGCATTTGCCTCAAGTTTGGATCAGGCCGGTCCGATGACGCGAACCGCCGAAGACGCAGCGCTCATGCTAGGCGTGATGGCGGGCTTTGACCCCAAGGACTCCACCAGCTCAGAGCGACACGATGATTGGCTTGATGGTGTCGTCGCTAACGGTATCGCTGTACTCGACCGTCCGCTGACCATCGGCCTGCCTCGTGAGTATTTTAGCGACAACCCAAATTTTGGCGGCATCGAAGCGGCTAAGACCGAGCTAGAAAAAATGGGCCATACGCTTGTGGATGTGTCGCTACCACATACCGAATCCGCCGTACCGGTGTATTACGTGCTGGCGTCAGCAGAGGCGTCGACCAACTTGTCTCGTTACGACGGGGTTCGCTACGGGCATCGTTGCGAGGACCCGCAGTCGCTACAGGATCTCTATGAACGATCACGAGAAGAGGGCTTTGGCGCGGAGGTAAAGCGGCGAATCTTGACCGGCACCTACACCCTGTCTGTGGGCTATTTCGACGCTTACTATCTAAAGGCGCAAAAGATACGCCGGCTGATTAGCGAAGATTTCCAACGAGCCTTTACACAGGTTGATGTGCTGCTGGCGCCAACCTCGCCAACGCCGGCCTTTGAGAAGAATCAGCTCACCGATGACCACGTCGCCATGTATCAACAAGATTTATTTACGGTACCCACCAGCTTGGCAGGGCTGCCCGCAATGTCCCTGCCATGTGGCTTCTCCAACGGCCTGCCCATGGGCATGCAGCTAATCGCGCCTGCCTTCCGCGAAGATTTGCTGCTTGAGCTCGCGGCCCAATACCAGCGCCAAACTGACTGGCACCTAAAGCGACCGGAGGCAGTGGTATGAGTTGGGAAGCCGTCATTGGCCTAGAGATCCACGTACAGCTCGCTACCCAGAGCAAAATTTTTTCCGGCGCCAGCACCGCTTATGGCGCATCGCCCAATGCCCAGGCCTGCAACATCGATCTTGGGTTACCCGGAGTACTCCCGGTACTCAACGAAAGAGCCGTAGAGTTAGCCGTGCGCTTCGGTCTCGCCATTGGCGCGCAAATCAATCAGCACTCGATTTTCGACCGCAAAAACTACTTCTATGCCGACCTTCCCAAGGGCTACCAAATCAGCCAGTTTGAGACACCCATTGTTGGTCAGGGCACGATTACGATTACGCCTGAGAACGGCAGGTCGCGAACGGTTGGCATTACCCGCGCGCATTTAGAAGAGGATGCGGGCAAATCTGTCCACGACCTGTATCCGGGGATGACTGCCGTGGACCTCAATCGCACCGGGACACCTTTGCTGGAGATTGTTTCGGAGCCCGATATGCGTTCTGCGCAAGAAGCATCCGCCTACTTCCGACAGATGCACACCTTGGCTCGCTACATCGGTATTTGCGACGGCAATCTAGCCGAGGGCAGCATGCGCTGTGATGCCAATGTTTCCGTGCGCCCAAGCGGACAAACAGAATTTGGCGAACGCACAGAAATTAAAAACATCAACTCATTTCGTTTCGTTGAGCAAGCCATCGAGCATGAAATTGCGCGTCAAATCGATGTGCTGGAAGCCGGTGGCAAGATCGAGCGCGAGACCCGCCTCTACGACCCAGACAAAGATGAGACTCGTTCGATGCGCAGCAAAGAACTGAGTAACGACTACCGATACTTTCCGGATCCGGATTTGCTACCCCTTTCGATCTCCGAAGCATTCATCGAGCGGATTCGCGGCGAGCTGCCTGAGTTGCCCGACGCACGACAACAGCGTTACACATCGACCCTGGGATTATCGACTAGCGATGCTGTGGCAATCAGCAGCGATATCGACCGTGCAGATTACTTTGATGCCTGTTTAGCGGCCGGTGCGGATCCCAAACAAAGTGCAAACTGGATGATGGGCGAGCTATCCGCGTACTTAAACAAGCACGACGTCACCATGACGCAAAGCCCGATTGCACCAGCGCGACTAGCCCAGTTAATTGCTCGCATCGACGACGGCACGTTGTCATCAAAGACTGCAAAAACTTTGTTTGATGCTCTTTGGAGCGCAGGACCAGCCGGCGATGTAGACGAACTTATTGAGACACTCAATCTTGCCCAGTTGAGCGACGATGGCGCACTGACTCAGATC
>ERZ802831.1018-NODE-1018-length-14180-cov-11.9986_pt1 | contig 14180 bp, 15 predicted proteins | sample MGYA00345655_ERZ802831 | MGnify/ENA primary metagenome ERZ802831 (study PRJEB30503, sample SAMEA104212376) | marine metagenome | biome: Westerlies Biome; feature: [SRF] surface water layer (ENVO:00010504) within the epipelagic zone...; material: water...
CAGCTGGACCTGTTGAAGCGACTGCATCAGCGCTGGCCGTTCTTCCGAATGCTGATCTCGAAGGTGGAGATGACCCTCTCGAAGGTCGATCTCGACCTGGCGCATCACTACATGAGCAGCCTGGGGCACCCTGAACAGCGGGACGCGTTCGAGGCCATCTTCGGTGTCATCGCCAAGGAATACGAGCTCACTCGCAATTTGGTGCTGGAAATCACCGGTCAGCCCCGGCTTCTGGGGGCTGATCAGGGATTGCAGCTATCAGTAGACCTTCGCAATCGCACAATCGTGCCGCTTGGTTTTCTCCAGGTCGCCCTGTTGAAACGACTCCGGGATCAGAACCGCCAACCCCCGATGAGCGAAACGCCAGGCAACCCGGAGGACAACCGCACCTACAGCCGCAGTGAACTGCTCCGCGGCGCTTTGCTCACCTTGAACGGCATTGCTGCAGGCATGCGCAATACCGGTTGATCGATTTTGCTTCCCTTCTTTAAGCAATCCGCTATTCCTCAACTTCCGGATGGGTATCGGATTGAAACCAGCCCTCCGCCCACGGCACAGCAACTCAATGCTCTGCTCACGAGTTGCGGGGAATCCGCCCACGACGCAGAGCGCTGGACACTGGCCCTCGAACGCAGCCTGTGGCACATCAGCATCATCAAGGTCGAGTGCGATGAACTGGCCGGTTTCGTTCGCGCCACCAGTGACCTGGCGCTCAATGCCAATCTCTGGAACCTGGCCGCAAAGCCTGGAGCAGATCAGGCAATCCTTTTCACGGTGCTGGTGCACCGGGCTCTCCACATCTTGCGACGCGACCTGCCGGGTTGCAGCCTTTCCGTATCGGCACCAGCCGATGCTCTAGACGCGCTGAAGAGCCAGGGCTTTGTCATTGACCCCAATGGAATTCGTGCCATGGGCCTCAGCTTGAGCTGAAGATCTGATCAAAAACGAGCATGGAGGGACTCGAACCCCCGACCCTCAGAACCGGAATCTGATGCTCTATCCAACTGAGCTACATGCCCACCAACGGCATAAGCCGCAGCAGAATCGAGCGGCTGACGCCCCGATACAAGTACCTTAGCCAAAGGTCGTCCCAGCACCCATCCGGCTTCACAGGCTCCAGCTGCAGGGGTTCCGCAACCACACGCTTCTTCAGCTGGAGCTGACGGAGCCGAAGCTCCTGGTGATCGGGCCGAACGGAATCGGAAAGTCCAATCTGCTCGAAGCGGTCGAACTGCTTGGCAGCCTTCGATCCCACCGCTGCAGCCAGGACCGAGATTTGATTCACTGGGAGGCACCTGAAGCCCTCATCCGCGCCGAGGTTGGAGACGGTGACCGCCTCGAACTTGAACTTCGCAGGAACGGTGGTCGCCAGGCCCGCCGGAACGGAAAGCGGCTTGAACGGCAGCTGGATCTGATTGGGCCGCTGCGCTGCATCGGCTTCAGTGCCTTGGATCTGGAGCTGGTGCGCGGCGAACCTGCACTCAGGCGTCAGTGGCTGGATCGGGTGGTCCTGCAGCTGGAACCGGTCTATGCAGACCTGATCACTCGCCTGAGCAGGCTGCTGCGACAGCGCACCCAGCTCTGGCGCCAGCGGCATCGGGCCAGCATGGAACGCAATGCCCTGCTGGATGCCTTTGACGTCCAGATGGCACTGGTGAGCACCCGGATTCATCGCAGGCGCCGTCGGGTTCTCAAGCGACTTGAGCCGATCGCCCAGCGGTGGCAGACCCACCTCAGTGGCGGAACGGAACGACTTGAACTGGTGTACCGGCCCGGTAGCAGGCTGGAGGAGCCAGAAGAGGAAGAACGCTGGCGGCTCTCCATTGAGGAGCAGCTGCGCGAGCAGCGGCCTGAGGAAGAACGGCTTGGCAGCTGCCGGATCGGCCCCCATCGCGATGAGATCAACCTGCTGCTGGGGGGTAATCCAGCCCGCCGTTTTGGCTCAGCGGGTCAGCAGCGCTCGTTGGTTCTGGGCTTGAAGCTCGCAGAACTGGAGCTGGTGACCCAACTCTGCGGCGAACCACCGCTGCTCCTGCTGGATGACGTTCTGGCGGAGCTCGACCCAACCCGACAGCAACTCCTGCTGGAAGCGGTTGGAGATTCCCACCAATGCCTTGTCAGCGCCACGCATCTGGATGGCTTCGCAGGCGGGTGGAAGAAGCAGGCCCAGGTTCTCGGCGAGAGAGAGCTGAGACCAGACCTGAACATCAGATAGTCTGGATCACTGTTTTTTTCTACGCCTGATGGAGCAGACCTTCTCTGACCTGCATCCCAATCCGGGATGGGGCAGCGCTGAGATTCAAGCCACCGACATGGTTGGCAAACACTGCATTCTCGAGCTCTACGACTGTGAACCCAGTCGGCTCAACGACGAAGCTTTCATCCGCACAACGATCACCTCAGCCGCTAAGGGCGCTGGTGCGACGCTGCTGAATCTGATCACCCATCAATTCGAGCCTCAGGGCGTGACTGGCCTGGCCCTGTTGGCGGAATCCCACATCTCGATTCACACCTGGCCCGAGTCTGGCTATGCAGCCATCGATGTGTTCACCTGCGGTGACCACACAATGCCGGAACTGGCCTGTGCCATTCTCCGCAGCGAGCTTCAAGCGAAGCGGCATGCTTTGAAGAGCTTCCTGCGTGAAACCCCGGCCGCGGTAGCGACCCATGTCCGGGAACCATTCGAAGCCGAAGCGAAGGTTCAGTAGCCCTGCGACTCAACCTGGTCAGCGTCGATTCAGCTTGCCGCTGACCAAGCCTTCCAGATCCAAATTCACGGATGTGAACCCAAGCGAAAGGAAGGCCTGAACGAGAGCATCGCCCCTGGAAAGGTCCAGAACGTCCTGAAGCCGGTCTTCAGGCACTTCGATCCGAGCCGCCAGCCCCTGACTGCGAACCCTGACCCGCGAAAACCCTCGGGAAAGCAACCAAGCTTCAGCCTGCCCAACACGCCGCAGCCGATCGGCACTGATGGTTTCGCCGTAGGGGAAACGTGAGGCCAAGCAAGGCTGAGCAGGCTTGTCCCACCAGGGGAAGCCCAAAGCCTTGGACAACAAACGGATCGCTGTTTTATCGATGGAGAGCTCCGCCAGAGGCGAACGAACTCCGGCCTGACGAGCGGCCTCAATGCCAGGGCGGTGATCACCGAGGTCATCCAGATTGACCCCATCAATCACCAACGCATCTCCTGCCTCTTCGGCGATGGGCTGCAAATGGCGATGGAGCTCCCGCTTACAGGCGAAGCAACGATCCTCAGGGTTGCGGCTGTAGTCGGGATCTTGCAACTCAGCAGTCGCGCACTCCCGATGGGCAATGCCGATCCACGATGCTTGATCCCTCGCTTCCTGGAGCAGGTGGGGAGCCAGAGCAGGGGAAACCCCTGTCACAGCAAGAGCAGCATCACCTTTGGCTTCAAAAGCGATCGCCGCTACGAGGGTGCTGTCAACACCGCCGGAGTAGGCCACACAAAGACTCGACTGCGCATTCAGCCACTGGCGGAGATCCTGGAGCAACTGCTCCTCACGCGTTGGCAAGGGCTCTTGCAACCGGAACATCAGTGGGTCAACCCGTTCGATCTAGGTAGGCTCCAACGGTAAGAGCCGCACCCATGCCTCGTAGCATCGGCATTGTTACCGCAGCCGACAGCCGTGAGCGCAGCCACGGCCAGCTGCATGTCTACGACGGAGAAGGCAAAGGCAAGAGCCAGGCCGCCCTGGGAGTCGTGCTCCGCACAATCGGGCTGGGAATTTGTGAACAGCGGCAGACGCGAGTTCTGCTGCTGCGGTTTCTCAAGGGTCCTGGACGGGCTTATGACGAGGATGCTGCGATCGAAGCCCTTCAGCAGGGCTTCCCGCATCTGATCGACCACCTCCGCACCGGGCGGGCAGACCACTTCACGGCCGATGAAGCCACCCGCTTCGACCGCGACGAAGCCCAACGGGGGTGGGTGATCGCCAAGGGCGCCATTGCCAGCGCTCTTTACTCCGTTGTGGTGCTCGACGAGCTCAATCCAGTGCTCGATCTTGGCCTCCTTGATCTCGACGACGTGGTGAGCACCCTGGGCAGCCGTCCACAGGGCATGGAAATCATCGTCACCGGCCGTGCTGCTCCTGCAGCTTTGGTGCGAACTGCAGACCTGCACTCGGAGATGCGGGCACACCGTCGCCCGGGGCTTGAGGAGGAGCGGGTGATCCCTCTCAATATGAGCAGCGGCATTGAGATCTACACCGGCGAGGGAAAAGGCAAATCCACCAGCGCGTTGGGGAAAGCGCTCCAAGCCATCGGGCGCGGCATCAGTCAGGACAAAAGCCATCGCGTTTTGATTCTTCAATGGCTCAAGGGCGGAACCGGCTACACCGAAGATGCAGCCATTGCTGCCCTGCGTGAGAGCTATCCCCATCTGGTGGATCACCTCCGCTCCGGCCGTGATGCGATCGTCTGGCGAGGCCAGCAGGAACCGATCGATTACGTCGAGGCGGAGCGTGCCTGGGAGATCGCCAGGGCCGCCATCTCAAGCGGGCTCTACAAAACGGTGATCCTCGATGAACTGAATCCGACGGTCGACCTCGAACTCTTGCCCGTGGAACCGATCGTGCAGACGCTGCTGCGCAAACCAGCGGAAACCGAGGTGATCATCACCGGGCGCTGCAAAAACCAACCCGCCTACTTCGATCTGGCCAGCATTCACTCCGAGATGGTGTGCCACAAGCATTACGCCGAGCAGGGCGTGGATCTCAAGCGAGGTGTGGACTACTGACCCGCTGATCAGTAGCGAGGCACGGCAGGGTCCACATGCTGCGACCAGGCATCGATCCCCCCCTCGACATTGGTTGCAGCCATCCCTTGTTGGGCGAGCAGTTCCACAGCACGGGCTGAGCGGCCACCCAGCTTGCAATGCACCAAAAGACGACGACCATCCGCCAACGTTCGAATCCGATCCAAGGCCTCGCCGCTCTCGATGGTTGCCAAAGGGATCAACTGGCTTCCGGGGATCGTTGCCACCTCAGCCTCCGCCGGATTGCGGACATCGATCAGGGCGACCTGGTCCGCTGCCGAATCCAGCAAGGCTTTTAGTTCAGTGACGTTGATGCTGTCCATGCGAGAAGGCTCCGGCCGGCAGAACTCGCGGTAGTCAATCAGGTTGCTGATTTGTGCTCGGGATGGATCCACCTTCAACGTCAGTTCCCGAAACCGCATCGTCAAAGCATCCACCACCAAGAGCCGGCCATCGAGGCATGAACCAACCCCTGTAATCAGCTTGATCGCTTCGGTGGCCTGCATCACACCAATCAGACCAGGCATCACTCCCATCACACCCGCCTCACTGCAGGACGGAACAGCACCTGGGGGAGGGGGTTCTGGCAACAGATCCCGGTAATTCGGGCTGGCTGTTGTGCGGTTGAACACGGTCACCTGACCGTCAAACCGTTGCACAGATCCGTAAACCAGCGGCTTACCCAGCAGGACGCAGGCGTCGTTGATCAGGTACCTGCTGGGGAAATTGTCCGTGCCATCACACACCAGGTCATACGGACCGATCAGCTCCAGGGCATTGTCAATCGACAGCATCTGCTCATGAACCTCCACCGCACAGTGAGGATTGAGATCTGCAATGCGGGCAGCTGCCGACTGTGCTTTGGATCGACCGATCCAGGCTGAGCCATGGATCACTTGACGTTGCAGGTTGGAATTCTCCACGACATCCGCGTCGACGATTCCGATCCGCCCGACCCCTGCTGCAGCCAGGTAGAGCAGAAGCGGAGAGCCAAGCCCACCCGCTCCGACGCAAAGGACGGAGGCCGCTTTGAGGCGGCTCTGCCCCTCCACACCGATCTCCGGAAGGATCAGATGGCGGGCATAGCGGCCACGCTCATCAGCACTCAGCGCCTGCGCGTTCTCCATGTTTTCGAGTGTCCCAGACCTGAATCGTGATGTCCGTGAGTGTGCGATCCCTCTGCAGCCACCAAGCCCCGATCCCGCCATCGGCGGCAACAATCAGCATGATCCGCTCCGGTTCAGCCCAGCGTCGGTCATGAACAGAGGGTTCAGCGGCGGCAGCTGGATGGGAATGAGCAACGCCCAGAACACATTGATCGTGTCGACGGGCCCATTGCTGCGCCGCCAATTGTTCTCGGGGATCCAGCAAAAAACGCTTGTGGCGGTTGCCGCAGCCCCAAACATTGCAGCAGGGCCAGACAGTTGTCAGGTTGAGAACATCCCCCTGAAGACCAGATCCGATCAGCAGAGCACAGCCCTCTTCAGGGTGCACAGCCATCAGCGTCTGGCGCAGAAGGGTGTGACAACGGTGATTCATCCGAAGAATGGATGGCGAGAAGCCCTCTACACCGATACGCTCTGCTGGAAATGTGAAGGATTCCGTCGGTCCCATGAGTGACGCCACCACTGAAGTTAAGGACCCCGCGACCGACGCGACCCCTGCGGTGGAAGCGTCTGCCACCAGCACCGAAGACACCACCTCCTTCACCGAGCGCTACAGCGAAGTGCTGGGCAAGGTGAATGACACCCTCGACCAGGTCGACTGGAACCAGATGGGTCGCATCGGCAAGATCGTCGGCATCTTCGCTGCTGTGATCGTCGCTCAGATCCTGATCAAGGGCATCCTCGACACGATCAATCTGCTGCCTGTGGTTCCTGGCCTGCTGGAGCTTCTCGGCGTTGTTGTGGTCGGCCAGTGGAGTTGGAAGAACCTCACCACCAGTGAAAAGCGCAACGCCCTCGTTCAACGGGTTCAGTCCCTGCGCCAGGAATACCTGGGCTGATCAGTTGATGAGCAGCCTGGCCAGTTGTTGAAGGCTGGCCAGGCTTTGCTTCACATACCCGCCGCCAAACAAATTGGCGTGGTTTAGGAGGTGATACAGGTTGTAGATCTCGATGCGCTCTGAGGCTCCGGGGCGACTGGGAAGCACCTTTTGGTAGGCGCGATAAAACGATTGGCTGAACCCGCCAAACAGATGGGTCATGGCCAGATCCACCTCCCGATCAGCCCACCAGCTGGCGGGGTCAAACAGACTTCCCCTCCCGTCCGTGAGGGTGGCCGCATTTCCCCCCCACAAATCCCCGTGAACGAGGGACGGAGCAACATCGAGGTGATTCAGGCGTTGTGCCAGAGCGCTGAGCAAACGCGTTAGCTCCGGTTGTTCGAGGCCAAGACCGTTCAAGAGCTTGAGCTGAGGCAGCAGACGGAGCTCGACAAATGCATCGCCCCAGGCATCACGCCAACCACCTGGCTGGGGGCCGGCACCGATAAATCCATCGCGCGTCCAGCCGTAGCGTCCCGGGCCTGTTGCGGCGGATGACTGGTGCAAGAGGGCCAGTCCTTGACCAAGGCGAGCCTGATCCCCTCCTCTCAACTCCATCCAGGGGAGCACAAGCACGGCATCGTGACTCAGGCTCGCCACCGCCAAGGGCTGGGGCACCACAAGCAACTCCGCATTCGCATAACCATGCAGCGCGTTGAGGGCATCCGCCTCCACCTCAAACAGCGCCATGGCCTCCGGAGGGCCACTCTTGACAAACACGTTCGACCCATCACAGAGCTGAACCCGCCAGGCCTGATGAATGCAACCACCGCTGATGGGCACCACATCCACAACCTCCCTTCCCCCTAAGGGTCCACCAGGGCCCTGAAGTTCCTGGCGGAGTTCGTGATTCACCCTCGCCTCAGCACAGCTGTTGCCAGCATGCACCGATTCGTGGGGATGGCGTGAGCGATTCCAGTGTGATCGTGGTGGGTGGCGGCATCGCGGGGCTCACAGCAGCAGCCCTGCTAGCCCGCGATGGTGTGCAGGTCACCCTGCTGGAAGCGCATCACCAGGCTGGTGGATGTGCTGGAACATTTCGCCGCGGAGCCTGGGTGTTCGACGTTGGTGCAACCCAGGTTGCAGGGCTCGAACCAGGGGGGAGTCACCAGTGCCTGATGCAACACCTGGATCTGCCGCTTCCGGCGGCCAAGATTCTCGACCCTGGATGTGTCGTCGACCTTGGCGACGGCTCGTCACCCATTCACCTGTGGCATGACCCAGCGCGCTGGGCAGAAGAACGGCAACATCACTTCCCTGGCAGCCAAAGGTTCTGGGAGCTCTGCCAACTGCTGCACGCCAGCAACTGGGCTTTTGCTGGTCGAGATCCTGTGGTCACCCCCCGCTCCGCCTGGGAACTCAGCACCCTGATTCGGGCCGTGCGGCCAGCAACCGTGGCCTCCAGCTTGTTCACAGGCTTCACCGTGGCCGACCTGCTGCAGCTCTGCGGCTGTGGGAACGACCAGCGCTTGCGGCGGTTCCTGGATCTACAGCTGAAGCTCTATTCGCAGGAACCAGCGGATCAAACAGCAGCGCTCTATGGAGCCACTGTCCTGCAGATGGCCCAGTCACCTCTGGGCCTCTGGCATCTGGAAGGATCCATGCAGGTGCTGAGCGAGCTGTTGTTGCAGTCAATCCGCAGGGATGGTGGGCAGGTTCTGATGCGACATCGGGTCAAGACCATGACCCCGACAACAGCGGGCTGGTGCGTTGCAAGCACCAACGCTTCTGGACAAACGGTGAAGCAGTCGAGCCGAGATGTCATCTGCAGCCTGCCGCCCCAATGCCTTCTCGATCTGATCCCTGCGGATCCAATGCCGCAACGCTATCGAAACCGACTCAAGGCTCTCAAGGAACCAAGCGGAGCCCTGGTTCTTTACGGCGTGGTGGAACGTGATGCTCTGCCGGATCCTTGTCCAGGCCACCTCCAACGCGATTGCAAAACGCCTGGATCCCTGTTCGTTTCCATCAGCCGTGAGGGAGATGGGCGGGCACCAGCGGGGCAAGCCACGCTCATTGCCAGTGTTTTCACACCCACAGGTGACTGGTGCGAGCTGGCCGAAGAGGCCTATCAAGCCCGCAAGCAAGCCATGCTCAAGGCCATCCAAGGAGAACTGAGCAGCTGGCTTGCTCTCCCCGATGACGCTTGGCTTCATGCCGAACTGGCCACCCCCCGCGGCTTTGCGGGCTGGACGGGCCGTCCTCGGGGCATGGTTGGTGGGCTCGGTCAACACCCCCATCGGTTCGGTCCCTTCGGACTGGCGGGACGCACACCGATGAAAGGGCTCTGGCTCTGCGGTGACAGCATCCATCCAGGAGAAGGAACTGCAGGCGTCAGCCTCTCAGCACTGAATGTCTGCCGCCAGCTGATGGCCAAAAGAGGCATACCCCTCAGTTTTCAGCGTTGATATCGCCCAAAGGCTGTAAGAAATCTGGACGTAAAGCCTGGGTTCTTTTGAGCTCAACATGGAGCTGCGACCAGTTTTCTTGGAGAACAGCATCTTCCAATTGCTCCAAGCTCCAGCGATAGGCCGCCAACACTCTCAGAACTGCATCACGGTTGCTCGAGGCCATGGCCACTCCCAGATCGGGGTTCCCTCCGCCAACCCGAGACGTATCGGCAAATCCACTGGAGGCAAGGGCGGTTGCCAGCTGGCGGATTTCTGGATCACGCTCATCCCCCACCGCCCTCAGCAGTGCGGCACTCACCAGCACCGGCATGTGCGAAATCAGCGCCACCGCTTGATCGTGCTGTGATGCAGACGCTGTGAGCCAGTGGCTACCGAGACTGACAGCCAGATCCTTCACCGTTGCCAGGGCGCTGGGATCAGTGTCTCCATCGGGAGTGGCGATCCAGGGGCGTCCGCAGAAGAGGTTCGGCGTACCGGCTTCAACACCTGCCAAGGCGGTTCCGGCCATGGGATGACTGGCCACAAACCGAGGGTGCCGATGGCGCCAAGCCGCCAACACCGGTTGCTTCACCGAGCCCACATCCGTGACCACTGCTGCAGGGGGAATCGCCGCAAGAAGTTCTGCGGGAGGATCAAGAAGCAAGGGAATCGGCAGCGCCAAGATCACCAAATCGCATCCAGACAGACAAGCGGGGGCTGTCGAAATGGAGTTCACCAGGCCCCGATCGATCGCGCGATCCGCCGTGACCTGCCGATGCACGAGCCCCTGAACCGTCCAGCCACGGGACTGCAGATCCAATCCGAGGGATCCACCAATCAGACCGAGGCCCACGATCCCGGCACGTCCTGGTTGCACCGTCATCATTCCTGCCGGGTCGTAAAGCCATGTTGATGGATGGGTTGCCGTGAACCGATTGCCCCAGAAGCCTTGTTTAAGGTTCCTCAATGCTGGAAGCGCAGGCCCACCAACAGATCAAGAGCCTGCTTCGCCGGGAAGAATCCAGCTGGCCGCATCACCTCACCTTGAGCCGTCTGGTGGGACGAAGCCTGCGACGACGCGACACCACATTGGTGCAGCTTCCACCGAGCAGTGGTGAGCGCTGGTGGTTGGGTCTACTGGTACCCCTCTGCCTTGCTCCAAACGCGGGTGCCCTGGTGCTCACAGCACAACAGCGGCGTCGACTGCTCAGGCTTGAAATCCCGCGGCTTCGCAAGCAGGGACTCCGACTCCCGTGCTGGCAAGGCAGCACGGCTCCGAAGGGGAACCAGCTCTGGCTGCTCAGCGTCGCCGAACTGATCGACGCGCATCGTCAAGGACAGCTGGGCGAACGCCAATTGCTGATTCCCGAAATGGATCAGCTGAGCGTCCGCATGCGCGAGCAGCTCAGCATCCGGATTGAGAACCATCATTGGGATGAGCTTCGCCATGCCTGTCCGCATGCGGAAAGTGCATTGCTGGAGCTGCATGACCGCATGAGTCGCCAGCTGTTCATGCGAGCAACGAGAACAGATGCCTGCATGCGGATGGAGGGTGCCGCGTCCCAGAGCCTGCGCGATTTGCTGCGGTTGATGGACGACTGCCCATCCCCTTGGCGGGACATCGTGCAAATCGATCCGAGCCAATGGGCGGAGTGGGCAGAACTCGATCACAAGCTCCTCCACTGGAGCTGGAATCTGGCCCCTCTAGAACCTCTGGACCTTGTTGGAGACCTTCTTCAAAGTCATCCCAGCCTGATGCTGAGCAGCAACGGAGACAACGGCCGCCTCGAACTTGAATTCCGTCAGGCGGCCATTCGTCCTGATGTCAGAGCTTCATTGCGCGAACGAGAGTTAAACGAGCCTCTACCCCTCTACGCACCACGACGCCAGCCACTACCCAACACGAAGATCTATTCCAAGCATCTACTGGAGGAAAGCCGGAGGCTGATTTTGGGGCAAGCCGGCCTCACCATCATCCTGATTAACGATCAGCAACTCCGACTCCAACTCACCAGCTCTCTGGCAGCTGAATTTGGTCGGAGAGTGGTGGAAGCCACGACAGCCCCGGACTCCAACGGCGTTGTGACTTGCGACTGGAACTGGTGGCTTGTGCATCAATGCGAACTGCCCGAGCCTGATCAGATCATCGTTGGCTTGCTGCCCATCGCAAGTCTGGACAACCCTCTGACGGCCGCGCGGGTGGAACGGTTGAAGCAACAGGGGGAGGATTGGTTTCGAGATTTGCTCCTTCCGGAAGCCTTGTGCCTCATTCCATCGGCCATTGCGCCGCTTCGCCGATCCGGTGGACGTTTGGCTGTGCTGGATGGTCGCCTGCGTGGCCGAAGCTGGGGTGACGAGGTGTTGCAGCGCCTCGAGCCATGGATTCCGCTCCAACGACTGCTCCCCAATTGATTCACGGCCTAACCTCAAGGCAGCGTCGATACGGCAATGGGAGAAGCTCGACGACGAGCCGCACAAGGGTTGCCGCCGCGCCAGCAGAAACCCAACGCCGGCAGCGTGGACACCTCTCCACGGGTCGTTCCTTGGTTTCCGCTGACGCGCAACCAGACCCAACAGTTCATGGCAGTCACCACGCGGGGGGCCTGGATCGGCATCGGAGCCATGGTGGTGCTCTGGGTAACGGTGCGGTTTATCGGTCCTGCCGCCGGCTGGTGGACCCTGTCCGATATGCCTTGAGCCGAAGCCTGCCGACAAAAACAAAAGAAAACCTTTAAACTTGGTCTCATTGGAGACTCAGGCATGTTTCCGCGTCTGGCCGAGCACTACAGATCTGTTGTTCAAGACCTGGTGATGAGCCTCGAAGCTCTGGCTACAAGTCTTAAGACGACAGGGATCACAGCCTCCTGCTACTCATGCGGGGATGGACGTGACGGCCACGGAGCCTCTTTTGTTGCTGATCTCGGAGATGGCCACATGGTGCGCTTTCTCGTCTCCGACTTCGGGATCAGCTGGGTGGAATCACGCAACGGCAGAGAGCTGGTGAAGCTGGAAGGCGCCGAAGCGATTCAAGAGCTTCAGCGCATGGCTGATCTTGTGCAGCAGGGCCAGTGGCTCAAGCAGGAGTCACTGGCCAGCACCAGCTGAAATCAGGCAGCTGATTCTGCAGCTTTGGCTTCTTTTGGCTTGTCAGCGGACGTTCTGGCCGCAGCGGCGAGGGGGCGCATGGAGTTCGCCTTCACTTCAGAACCCTCCGTCAGCTTTTGACGGACGAGCGTCTCAATCGTTGCGGCAGCTTCAGGATTTTCCTCCATCCAGCCAATCGTGTTGTCACGACCTTGGCCGATGTTGTCGCCCTCATAGCTGTACCAGGCGCCCTTACGAATCACCACACCGGTCTCTTCCGCCAGATCCAGCAGGCAGCCCAACGTGCTGATGCCGCGGCCAAAGAGAATGTCGAACTCTGCGATCCGGAACGGCGGAGCCACCTTGTTCTTCGCCACTTTCACCTTGGCGCGGATCCCAAACTCCTCAGTGCCCTTCTTCAAGGTCTGAATGCGTCGGATGTCGAGACGAACGGAGGCATAGAACTTCAGCGCGTTGCCACCAGTGGTGGTTTCCGGGTTGCCGTAGGTCACGCCGATCTTGAGGCGCAACTGGTTGAGGAAGATCACCGTGCAACCGGATTTGCCGATGTTTCCGGTGATCTTGCGCATGGCCTGGCTCATCAAGCGAGCCTGACTACCAACCGCCAAATCCCCCATCTCCCCCTCGATCTCAGCGCGGGGCGTGAGGGCAGCAACGGAGTCAACCACCACGATGTCCACCGCCGCGGATCGCACCAGCTGATCAACGATCTCAAGAGCCATCTCACCGGTATCCGGCTGGGAGACCAGCAGGTTCTCGATATCCACACCGAGGGAGGCGGCATAAACAGGATCCAAGGCATGCTCGGCATCCACGAAAGCCGCCACACCTCCACGCTTCTGCACCTCGGCAATCGCATGCAGAGTGAGAGTGGTTTTACCAGAGCTTTCCGGCCCATAGACCTCGACCACACGCCCCTTGGGATAACCACCACCAAGAGCCAAATCCAGGGTGAGAGCTCCGGTGGAGATGGTCTCCACCCTCATGCGGGAGGCATCGCCCAACCGCATGATCGAACCCTTACCGAAATTGCGCTCAATCTGCCCAAGCACCAAATTGAGAGCCTTGTCCCGCTCACCTGAGGAGCGAGGATCGGAAGACGGGGATTTCATCTCTGCAGGCATGGAAGCGACCTGAAACTAAGGAACGAGAGATCCAATGCCACGGAGGCGACAGATCGTCCCATGTAGTACAGACGTACCCTAGCGAATCAGAGCCATCGCGCCAGGGGCTCAGCCAGGTCGTCGAGCGCAATCAGCTTGATGCCGCTCGGCAAATTCTCACGGTCATCCGGCCGCAGATAACCCCAGTTCACCAGGAGGCAGGGCAGCTGTTCCAGCCCAGGAGTCCGGCGCACCACTTCGAGTGTTGCGCGGCGATCTTCGACGAAGGCCATCAGCGGACGTTGCGTTTGAAGGCGCAGCAAAACCTCAGGCTTGGCGCCAGCCTCACGGCCATCCAGGCGCCAGGGATGCAACCCGACACTGTCAAGCAATTCCGCTGTGAATTCAGCCGTTTTCGTCGTAAGAACGGCCCAGTCGACGCCTTCTGCATCAAACCGCTGCAAACGCTCCACCAGCCCGGGATAGGGCTGGTGAAGTTGCAACCAAGCAGAGCGGTTATCACGCACCGCATCACGGCGGGTTTCATCCAGCGCGGCCTGCAGATCCACTGCGCTCCAACCGCGCCGTTCAAGGGCCTGGGCCTGCTCCATGCGGTAATCCCTCAACCAAGCCTGAAGATCCAGATGCGGTAGTTCAGAGGCGAGCAGAACCATTTCCCAGCCGTGATGAACCCAAGGACGCAGACGTCGAAAGGCATCGGGCACCAGATCAGGCGACAGCTCCCCAGAGCCGAGGTCCACACG